>Ga0181520_10013364_pt1 | contig 10366 bp, 8 predicted proteins | sample PEATcosm2014_Bin_29_FD_132451 | JGI IMG/M metagenome (GOLD analysis project Ga0181520, IMG submission 132451) | Peatland microbial communities from MTU Mesocosm Facility, Houghton, MI, USA - PEATcosm2014_Bin02_30_metaG | ecosystem: Environmental > Terrestrial > Soil > Wetlands > Peat | place... | reverse complement strand
TGCAGAGGCCGCCGATGAGGGAGCCTTTCTCCGCGGCCACGATGAGGCGTCCGTTGGTCTTGACGTTGCAGAGCATGCAGCCGCTCTTGAGCTTGATGTCCTCCACGGCCAGGAGCATCGCCTGCTCGGCGAAGGCCGCCTCGATGCCGAGCCTCGCGCGAATAGTGCCTTTGCGCGCGCCCTTTATCCCTTCCGCGACCCGGACGGCGCCGTCGCTCGACAGGAGCGAGGCCTCGATCGCGCCCGCGACCGAGACATCGCCGCCCGCCACGAGGGAGAAGCCCGCGAGCACCGAGCCGGAAACCTGGACCGCGCCCGGAAACTTCACGTTGCCCGTAGCGGGGCCGAGATCGCCCTGGACCGCCAGCCTCTCGCGTATCGAGACGCGGCCGCCCGAGCCGAACAGGCCCTCGACGACGAGTTCCCCTCCGATATTCGCGACATACAAGGTCGCTCCGTCCTCGGCGACCTCTTCCCGGATCGTCGCGTCGTGCTCCGGCGGGGCGGCGGTCTCCGCGCCGCCGGCCGACTTGACCGGGCGCCCGAGCACGTCGATGCCCTCTTCGCCCGCGTCGCTCGCCTTGCCGAGCCTGAGTATCGCCTCTCCCGCCGATACGCGGGTCATGGTATCGCGCTGCCGGAAGTCCGCCCTGTCCCCCGCCTGGATCGAGAAGAGGGCCCCCGTCGCCTTGCGCACCAGCCAGGTCGTTTCGACGCTGCCGCCCGCGCGGGGGACGCGGCCGCGGGCGAGGACCCTCTTAAGCACGGGCTTTCCAGCTCGGGCGTCCGCGACGGCTTCCGCGACGGAGTAGGGCTCGAGTCCCTGCTTCACGCCCTTCTCGGCCAGGGCCGAGAGTACCTTCTCCACGGACAGGGCCGCGCCGAAGCCGTCCTCGGCGACGATGGTCGCGCAGGCCGACATCGAGTCCGCGGCGATCGATACCTCGACGCTCGAGTCGCGGAAGGGCAGGACCCGCAGCCTCCATGCCTTGTCCGTCTCGTCCGCGAGAAGGAGCCCCGTAGCCGTGGCGACGAGCTTGTCCCTCCCGAATTCGATGTTCTCGTAGATCTTGATCGAGGGATCGTTCCCGGCGATCCCGGGGATGGCTTTGCCGAATACGTCGATACCGTCGTGTCCCGTCCCGGTCGGGGGAAAGTCGCCCAGTTTCTGCCCGAGCTGGACATCGGCCATCTTCGTCGCTTCCGCGATGGGGAAGTCGCCGAGGCTGGGCAGGGCCTGGGCGATGCCCTTCTGCGCGGCGAGCCGCGCGCGCAGCTCCACGGCCTTGTCCTCCGGAAGCAGGGGGACGGAGAGCGCGAGGGCCCTGCCCTTGCCCCGCTCGGGCGCCCTGCCCTCGGCGAGCGGATAGTCGAGGAGCTCCGGGTCCTTGCCCTTGTAGAACGCGAGCACGTCCTTCTTGAGCTCGTCGGACCTGAGGCCGCGCACCCCGGAGGCCTTGAGGGCCGCGCTCACCGCGGAAAGGTCGAGAGGCTTCCCCCTTCCGCGGCCCTTCCAGATCGAAAGCCTCGCCCTGACGCCGTCGGGGCTCACCGTTATCTCGACCTTGGCGTCCCTGTCCCTGGACAGGCTGAGACTGAGCGGCGCCTCATTGCCCGATACGGCGCGCGCGAGAGCGGCGGAGACTTCCTCCGGATCGATGAGGCCGTTCTCCGGCGCCCCGAGACTCTTCGCCTTCCCGAGGATTTCCGCCGGTCCGGGACCGGGAAGCCGCGGGTCGCCGGGCGTATAGCTGAGGAAGAAGGTTGCTCCGTCGGGCGACGGCTCGACCGACCAGGAATGCCGGGGAATCGGTACGATGTCGATCCAGCGATCGCCTATCCTCGCCACGCCGTCCCAGTCGGCCGTCAGCTCGCCCTTGTTCCGCAGTACGCCGGGCCCGATGTAGAAGCTCACGTCGTCCGAGGGAGGCTGGATCGGCTTTCCGAATATGGTCTTGCCCGCCTTGCCGGGCTTGGCCTGCGAGAGGATGCCCACTCGCTCGCCGCGGCGCGCCCATCCGGTGCGCAAAACGGTCTCGTCGAGGAAGACTCTCTCGCGCTTCTCGCGCTTCTCGATCGACTGAACCTTCTCGACCCTGGGCGGCAGGAAGGGCAGGGCCGCCGGCTTCCTGATCGTCTTCTCTACCTTGAAGGTCTCGATCCTGAGCTTGTAGAGGAGGGGGGGAGGAGCCTCGGAGGCGGCCCTCGAGACGAGCTCGGCGAGCTCGGGCGGCAGCGGCATGTCGGCCCATTCGGGCATCTCGGGCTGCGGCAGTTCCGGCGGGGTCCCGGAGGCCACGACCTCCTTGACCTTGCCCTTGGCTCGCCCGAACTTCTGAACGAGTTCGTCGGCGCGCTTCTGGTTGTAGCCGCCGATCCGCGCGTCCATGAGGACGCGCAGGATCTTCTCGGCCGTCCATTCGGCCCCGTCCTTGTCGGGCGTGAAGGTGAGGCTGGCCTCGAGCTCTTCTTCGTCTATGACGAGGGCGAGGTCGCCCTTCGCGGCAGTTTGGGCCATACCTGCCGCCTATCCGGAGAAGCCCTGGCCGAGGGCATTCGCGAGCTTGTACTTGAGGAACTGGTTCTCGCGCCTGAGCTTGTCGATCTCGAACTGCTGGCTTCGGATGGCCTCGACGAGCTCGCCCATCGTGAGCGCCCCGGAGGAGAGGAGCTCCTCGACGTAGGCCGCCTTGGCGCCGAAGTCCGCCTCCGCCTCGAGCTCGGCCGTGCGGTAGCCGCCCTCTATCTCGGCCAGCGAGAGGGACATGTCCTCCTCGTCCTCGGAGGACATGAGCTTGTCGGCCGTGCGGTAGATCGCCTGCGACAGCACCGACTGGGGCTTGTAGCGGATGATGGGGATCCTGCTTCCGAGGGCGACGTCCTGGAGCTCGTCCCGGTAGAGCACGCCGAGGTGCTCGATCTCGATATTGAGGTATTCCTTGCATGAGCGGCGTATCTTCTGCGCCTTCTCCGCGTCCTTGGGGTCCTCGATCATGTTCATGAGGAGGCGCGGCCTGAAGCGCGCCATCCTATCGTTCGCGATCGCCCATCGCTCGGGGTCGATGTCGCGCACCTGGTCGAGAATCGCGGGTATGTACGCGGTTCTGAGCGAGGCTCCGTCCTTGCGAAGCGACTCCATGTGCTCGAAGGCGCGAGACTTCTGCCCGAAGGCGCCGTAGAGGAGGCGAAAGACCGCGTTCTTGAGGAAGAGATAGGCGTTGAGCGTCGCCGTCAGGGTCGGGGCCGTGACTACGATGCCGTGGGTGCTCATGAGGAAGAAGTCGAGGATATTGGAGCCCGTGCCGGCTCCGAGGTCGAGGACGAGGTAGTCCGCGTCGAGGGACAGCAGCCGTTTGACGAGCTGGTTCTTCTGCGAACTCTTGATGTTCGCGAGCCCGGGCACCTCGGCGTCGCCCGGTATGAAGCGCAGATTCGGGTAGTCGGTGCCGAGGACGATGCTTTCGAAGCCCGCCCCTTGGGGCGAGCCCGACCCGAGGCCGGAGAGGAAGGTGCCGATGCCGGTCCTTGGCGCGGCCACGCCTAGGATGAGGTGAAGATTGGATGCGCCCAGGTCGAGATCGGCGAGCACTGTCCTGCGGCCCGCCTGCCCGAGGGCGACGGCCAGGTTGGCGGCGACCATGGACTTGCCCACCCCGCCTTTGCCGCTCGCTATCGGTACGATGCGCATCACATGCCCTCTACCCGCTCGATGTCGTCGGGTCCCTGGCCCGGAGTCGCGGGTTTCGACGGATCCCGCGCGACGGCGGGAAGCGGCCCGACGAGGAGGAGGACGGACGCGGTCGCGACGTCCGCGATCGCGATGTAAGCGGCCAGTGCCAGGACGAAGAGGGAGATGCCGAAGGCCGGGCCAGCGTTCTTCGGGTCGCGGGCGAGGGCCATCGCCAATGGCACGTAGCAGACGAGCGAGGCCAGCTTTCCTATGAACAGCAAGGGTCTATAGGAGCCATATCGCTTCGGGTCGAGCCACATGAAAAAAAAACCGGCCGCGAATAGGAGCTGGGAGGCCGCGGCGTATCGCAGGAGACCGGATACGCCCGCGCTTTGGAGCGTGCCAAGGTCGAAGGCGAGGAACACGATGGCGAGAAAGCGGAGCGATTCCGCGATCGCCGCCATGAGGTGAACTGCCTTGCGTCTCATAGATGGGGCAAGTGTACTTGGGCCCCAGGGCCCCCGTCAAGAAGACCCGTCCCCGGTAATGTTGCAGCAGGCGGTCTTCGTGCTATGTTCCTTAATGCGGTTCAACCCTGCGGCCGAATTCCCCGGTCCCCAGGCTGCCGGAAAGAGAGATCCATTTTGAGCAACAGGGCGATTGGACATAGGATGGCGTGGAGCGCCGTCGGGGCGGCGATGGTGCTCATGTCGGCCCTCGCGCTATCCGTTCCCCAGGCGTTCGCTCAGGCTGCCGGCCCCGATTCCGACTCGAGGCGCTATGTCGGCGAGCTCGGGGACACATTCCGCTTCATCCTGCAGAATTACGTCGACAAGCCCGACGCGAAGAAGCTCTACGAAGGCGCGATGAAGGGCATGTTCGAGGCCCTCGGCGACCCCTATTCGGTATTCCTGGACGAGAACATGCTGAGCGACATGACCGACATCACCTCGGGGAGGTTCGGAGGCGTCGGCCTGTACATCGACAAGCAGGCCAAGGATCCCACGTTGGCCGACGACGCTCCGCGCTACATCGAGATCGTGTCGCCGATCGAGGATACGCCGGGAGCCAAATACGGCCTCAAATCCGGCGACATCATCGTGAAGATAGACGGCGAGACTACCGCCCCCCTGAGCTCCTTCGAGGCTCAGCAGAAGATCCGCGGCGAACCCGGAAGCAAGGTGACGCTCACGATACGGAGGGGCGAGGCCGAGTTCGACGCGGTCCTCGTCAGGGCGATAGTCGAGATCCCGACCGTCAAATCGGCCCTCATACCGACACAGGCGGGGAACATCGCCTATCTGCGAATCATCGAATTCACGGCACAGACGAGGTTGGCCTTCGAGGACGCGATCAAGTCCTTCGACAAGGCGGGCTACCGCGCCCTGATCCTCGATGTCCGCAACGACGGCGGCGGACTCCTTCAGGCTGTCATCGGGATATCGGACGATCTCCTCGACTCGGGGATCATCGTCTCCACCAAGGGCCGCAATCCCTTCGAGGACTCGGTCAGCCGCGCCGGGTCCAACCTCATCGTACCCAAGGACAAGCCCATGATCCTCCTGATCAACAAGGGCTCGGCCTCCGCCTCCGAGATCCTGGCCGGCGCGCTGAAGGACAACAAGCGCGCCTACCTCGTCGGCGAAAACACCTACGGCAAGGGTTCGGTCCAGCAGATCTACCCCATAGACTCGACCGGCTATAAGATGACCACCGCGCGCTATTACACGCCGAGCGACGAGAATATCGACAAGACCGGCATCCCCCCCGACCTCGAGGTGAAGGAGCCGGACCTTACCGACGCCCAGGCCGCCGACCTCTCCAAGCTCCTCGACTCGGGGCGGCTCGAAGCCTTCGCGAAGGCGCACCCGGACGCGACCGCGACCGAGCGGGACGCGTTCGCGTCCGGTCTCGGCAAGAGCTTCGCCCTCCCCGATCGCGTGCTCAGGCTTCTCGTCAAGAACCAGCTCAACCGCGCGAAGACCACTCCCGTCTACGACCTCGAGTTCGATTCGGCGCTCAACGCGGCCATCAAGCTCGTCGACGATCCGAACTACTCCAAGCTCCTGGAGGACGCCAAGTCCGTCAGGGACCTCGTCGAGGCCAAGAAGGCCGCGGATGCCAAGGCCAAGGCTGACGCCAAGCAGGCAGCCGACGCGAAGGCCGTCGACAAAGAGGCTCTTCCCGCGCCCGCGCCCGCCAATTAGGCGGTCGTGCCGGAGATGCGGCAGTTCATCCTCCCGGAGGACTGGGACGGCGGACCCAGCTGCCTCATCGAAGGCGGTCGCGCCCGCTACATCGCCAAGGTGCTCCGATTGGCTCCCGGCGAGTCCTTTCCGGCCAGGGACGCCGGAGGTCGGCTCCGGGCCTGCACGGTCCTGGAATCCTCGCCCGGGCGCGTTATCCTGTCGGTCTCCGCGGGATCGGCCGGGATTCGCAGCGAAGAGGAGTACCGGCCTCTGTCCATTCCCCGCATCATCCTCATCCAGGGTCTTCCCAAAGGCGCCAAGATGGACCTCGTGGTCCGACAGGCGACCGAGGCGGGCGTAGCTGTCATCTTGCCCCTTCTTTCGGCTCGGGTCCTCGAAAAAGGGGACAGAGGCGGCGGAGCCCGGATTTCGCGCTGGGAGAGGATCGTCCGCGAGGCCCTCCAACAGTCCGGATCGGGCGTGCGAACCGAGGTTCTCGAGCCCATGTCCCTAGGCGACCTCCCCGCCGTCCTTGAGGCAAGCGGCTTTTCCTCCTCGGATCCGGGAATTCTCCTTCATGAGACGCCCCTTGCGCAGTCTTCAATGCACGAGTATCTTACCGGAACGCCGGAGTCGGTAGCTCTCTGCGTGGGTCCCGAGGGGGGCTTCGCGCAGGATGAGGTCGATTTCCTCCTCCGCAGGGGATTTAAGCCCTTAAGGTTGGCCGGCGCGATCCTCCGGGCCGAGACGGCCGCGCTTTACGCGGTCGCGGCCGCCCAGATTATCCTGTCGGAGCGCTTATCATGGATCCCCAAGCCCCCGTGACCCGCATCAGAGTCCTCGGCGTGCCCGTCGATATCCTTCCCGAAGAAGGCCTCGAGGATCTCGTTGTCCGATTCGCGGACGGCAAGAACCATCAGATCATCCTCCTCTCGCTTTGGGACCTCATGCGGGCGAGGCGCTCCGGCGAATTCCATACGATGATCGCCGGAGCGAGCCTCGTGCTCCCGATATCGCTGTCGATAACCAGGGGGGCGCGATTCCTGCGCAGGGCGGAGCCCGTCCGCTATATGCCCTTCGATTTCGTCGTAAAGCTGCTGGCGGCCCTCGAAAGGCGCGGCAAATCCGTCTATATCTTGGGATCGACGAGGACGAGCATCCAAAAGGCGGAAGTCAACATCAAGTCGACCTTCCCCGGTCTCCGCTTGGTCGGCCGCTATGCCGGACGCTACCCGAAGCAGATGGAAGGGGCCATCGTCGAGGCGGTCAAGAAAGCGACTCCGAGCCTGCTCTTGGTCGGCACAGGGGTTCCCGGCAGGGAGAGGTGGATTCCTCGCAACCTCGCCCGCTTCAATTCCGGGATCTATCTCTGGTGCTCGGATCTCTTCGAGGTATTCGCGGAACGAAGATCCAAGCCTTCGAAGGCGCTTTTCCGCAAGGGCCTCGAATGGCTTCCTTTCTTGGTCCGCAGGCCATGGAAGGCATATAGAGTTTTCATCTATTTATGGTACAATGTTTTATTGTTGATAGCCCGGATAAGAAAAAGATAGGCGACCATCTTGTAGACGAACGTCTACATGCCGGGGGCCTTAATAGGCGAAAATCTGGTTGATCTCCGGCCATTCGGCCCTTAGTATCCCAACTCTTCCATGGAAAAGATCCTGCTGGTCGAGGATGACCTTGGCGAAGCCAGGGCTTTCCAATCCCTCTTGGCCGGAGATTATCGGGTGCTGCACTGCCCCGAGCTCAGGCAAGGGCCCGAAGCCGCTCGACGCTGCGTCCCCGCCGCCGTCATCCTCAGTCTTCCGGCCGGATACGACGGGCGCGGCGATCTCATCCGCCGGACTGCAGACGAGAGCGGGGGCGCCCCCATCGTTGTGCTTTCCACAGACGCGGATCCCGCCGCCATCGTGGAATGCCTGCGGAGCGGAGCCTCCGATTTTCTCCCGAAACCGTTCGCGCCCGATGTTCTCATGCGCAGCCTGGATTCCGTCCTCGCTTCCTCGAGGAGTCGCGCAGGGCGGGCGAGTCCCTTCATCGGCTCCAGCTCCGCTATCAAGGCCGTCGAGGAACTCGTGCGGGCCTTTGCAGGTTCGAGCTACCCCGTCCTCATCACGGGCGAGAGCGGCACGGGCAAGGAGATCGCCGCCAGGGCCATGCACGAGCTGGCGCCCGGCGGACGGGGGCCCTTCGTCGCCCGGAACTGCGCCGCCATCCCCGATCATCTGGCGGAGAGCGAGCTTTTCGGCACCGAGAAGGGGGCCTTTACCGATGCCGTGGCGAGGCCGGGCGCCTTCGAGGCCGCCAAAGGCGGCCTATTCTTTCTGGACGAGATCGGCGAGGCGAGCCTGCCTTTCCAGGCGAAGCTCCTGCGCGTCCTCGAGACGGGCGAATTCCAGCGCCTGGGTGGGAGGATGAACGTCCAGGCGGACTTCCGCTTCGTCTCCGCTACGAGCCGGAACCTCGAATGCGCCGCCGCAGTGGGGGGCTTTCGTTCCGATCTCCTATATCGCATCAATACGCTTACCATAGCGATGCCTCCGCTTCGAGCCAGGCGCGAGGACATCGCGGAGCTGGCCTCGCATTTCGCCCTCCTGGCCTCGCGCGGGGGGACGGATATCGGGAGGGAGGCGATGGAAAAGCTCCTCGGCTACGATTGGCCCGGCAATATCCGTCAGTTGCGCAACATCGTGCATCGCGCCTTGGTCCTTGCCGGGAGCGCCGGCGAGATCAAAGCGAAGCACATCGTCTTCTAGCCGATCTTCCCGTGCAGCATACCCGCGGCCTTCCGGAATATCGACTCGAAGTAGCGGAGTTCCGAGGGGGTGTAGGCCGCGCGCTCGGCACTGTCGCGCAGGAAGGTCGAGAGGTCTCGATCGCGCGTCACCTTGAAGAAGCCTATTTCCCGCAAGTATCCCGCGATGCGGGCTACGGACTCCTCCGTTTCCGATCGCGATACGGGCACGGCGCTCCCGTCCCTTTCGCCGATGGCCTGGCGCCTGAGCTCGTAGCAGGCGATCTGCACCGCCTGGGCGAGATTCAGGGAAGGGAAGACCGCGGCGCTGGGGATATGGGCGGCCAGGGAGCAGAGCCCGAGCTCCTTTTCGGTGAGACCCGTCCGCTCGTTGCCGAAGACTAGGGCGACGGCGCCTGCGCGACCCTCGGGCCCCAAGGGCCTGCGAAGGGCCATGGCGGCGAAAGCTTGGGCGCTCAGGGAGAAGGCCTTGCGGAGCTGCCCGCGGCGCCTCGTGAATCCCGCCGTCAGCGAGAAGCCCGCCAGTGCCGATCCGAGGTCGGGGAAGGATTCCGCCGCCTCGAAGAGGTCGAAGGCGTGGACCGCCATCGTCCTGACGCGGTCGGCCTCGAATCCGGGGCAGCCGGCGAGAATCAGGCGCGAGACGCCCATCGTCTTCATCGCGCGACAGGCGGAGCCGACGTTGCCGCCTTCCTCCGCCCTGCAGAGCACGACCGCAAATCGCGACAGGTCAGGCTCGACCACTTCCTCTCCTTGCGCTTATGCGAGAAACGGCGGTAATAATAATGGCAGCATGAAGACGGCGCAAGGCGAATCCCTTTCCCTGGGCGGCAGACGGGCCCTCGTCGTAGGGGGCTCCGGAGGCATCGGTAGGGCGGTATCCCTCGAGCTAGGGGCCAGGGGAGTCCATGTCATCGTCCATGGCGGCTCTTCGCGGGAGCGGCTCGACTCGACGCTGGAAGAACTCCGGAGCCTCGGCGCAAGAGCGGACGGCTTTCTCCTGGACTTCGGCGATCTTACTGCCGGCCTCGCGCGACTGGTCGGGGCCCTGCCGGGCCTGGGCGACATCGATATACTCGTGGTCGCCTTCGGGCCATTCGCCCGCAAGAGCCTCGCACGGACGAGCCCCGCCGACTGGGAACGCCTGGCCCTCCTCGATCTCGCGCTGCCCGGGGCCCTCTGTTCCGCCTGTCTGCCCGCGATGGTCTCGAGGGCCTGGGGCAGGATCCTCCTCTTCGGAGGTTCCCGAACCGACGGGATTCGGGCCTATTCGTCCAACGCGGCCTACGCGGCGGCAAAGACGGGCCTCGCGGTCCTCGCCAAGTCCGTCGCCGCCGAGGGAGCGCCGCGAGGAGTCGGCTGTGTCCTCGTCTGTCCGGGGCTGGCCGACACCGAGTATCTCGGCGATCGCGAAAGGGAGGCCCTCCGCGTTCGGGCCCCGGGCGGGCGCCTCGCCTCCCCGGCGTCGATAGCCGCGGCTGCCGTCTGTCTACTGGCTGCCGAGCCTTGTCTCGCCTCGGGGGCCGTCGTGGCGCTCGACGGCGGCCTTTCCTTCTGACATCGTATAGTTCTCTCGAATCCAGGCCGATAATCCAGGGAAGGGCGGATAGGCCCATCGGCGGGGCTCGTTTCCCGAACGGCCCTGTCGGCCCGGTTTGACAATGCATTGACGAGAGCGCTAATATGCTTTTACAATGATTATGACTATGCATTAGAGGGGCTGAGAGGAGCACTATGCCGAACAATAACGAT
>Ga0181520_10013363_pt1 | contig 10368 bp, 9 predicted proteins | sample PEATcosm2014_Bin_29_FD_132451 | JGI IMG/M metagenome (GOLD analysis project Ga0181520, IMG submission 132451) | Peatland microbial communities from MTU Mesocosm Facility, Houghton, MI, USA - PEATcosm2014_Bin02_30_metaG | ecosystem: Environmental > Terrestrial > Soil > Wetlands > Peat | place... | reverse complement strand
CCGCGCCGTAAGCTTTCAGGATACGCTTGCGCTCGATGGACGCGTTGGCGGGCAGGCACAATTTGACCCGGTAGCCGCGCGCGGCGCCGATCATGGCGTAGGCGATGCCGGTATTGCCGCTAGTGGCGTCGAGGATGGTGTGCCCGGGGCGCAGGCGGCCGGTGCGCTCGCCGTCGAGGATCATGTTGAGGCCGGCGCGGTCCTTGACGGATCCGCCGGGGTTGAAGTATTCCGCCTTGGCGCAGATGGCGACGCCGGGGAATTCACGGCCGATCTTTTCCAGGCGCAGTAACGGGGTGTTGCCAATGGTGGACAGCAGGTTTTTGGCCTGGGTCCGGACGGGATCGGGGAGGAGTGCGGCTGCCATGGTCTAAGGGTTTGGATTAGCGGGGAGCGGGAGCGGATGCAGGATTCATTTGGCTATCATAGCAAAGTCTGTTGAGATTGGGGGGATTGTGCACAATGGTGGGGGATTGGGCAGGATTTTGCGTTACGTGGCCTTGCAATCGTTTTTGGCGAACGAACTGGCCGCCGCCCCCGACCTGGCGGATAGTGGGGGCGAGGGCGAGTTGGGGCGCGGTAGCGGCGGGCGCGTTGGTCAGGCGCCGCGGATTGCCCGGGCCATAGCTGGATTAGCACGAGGAACCCCCGGTCCCGGCTGCGATTGCCGTGGCCAGGGGCCGCAAGTGGTTGGAAAATCAGGCTATGTGCGTTCGGAACGCCGCTTCATCGAGGTGTGAATGGCTTATGAAGAGACGCGCTGGCGCGCGTTGGCGGCCTGAGAGGCCGCCGCAGGCCGGGGGCCTGCCCCACGAGGGTGTAAGGAATCGCGGGCGGCATAGACTACCTGTTTAGATAAGGACAATGGAGCGCAAGGCGGCATTCCTGCGGATCTATGAGCAATATGCGCCGGCTTTGCAACGGCTGGCGGGCGCGTATGCGGCCGCGCGCGAAGACCGCGAGGACCTGGTCCAGGAGATCGCCGCGGCATTGTGGCGGGCGCTGCCCGGTTATCGCGCGGAAGCGAGCGAACGCACCTGGCTGTACCGGATCGCGCACAACGTGGCGATCACGGCGGCGGTGAAGCAGCGCAAGCGGGAGAAGCGGGAGGTGGCGCCGGAGCCGCCGTTGGAAATTCCGTCGGCAGGGGCAGACGCCGAACAAGATCTGCTGGCGGAGGAGAAGCGGCGCATGCTGTTCGCGGCCATCCGGGGGCTGGCGGCGGTGGACCGGCAAATCACGGTGCTGCACCTGGAAGGTTTGAGCGGCGCCGAAATCGAAGCAGTGACCGGCATCGCGGAAGGGGCCGTGGCGACGCGCCTGACGCGGATCCGGGAGAAGTTGCGCCAGGCCATTCGGGCGCGGGAGGCGGGCGATGGCCGATAAAGACGAACTCAATCAGCTTTGGTGCGGCCAGACCACTGGTCCGCCAACAAAAGGAGAAGATATGTTGACGATGGCGATGGAGAGAGCGGAGCGGTTCGATCGCACGATCAAGGCTCGCAATTTGCGCGAGTGCCTGGGGGCTGCACTGGTGACGGCGATTTTTGCCTTTATAGCCTGGAAGTCGCCCAATGCGCTGGCGCGCGCTGGGGATCTGATGGTGGCGGCCAGCGGTTTGTGGATCGTCTTCTTCATGCTGCGCTACGGGCGCGAGGCGCCATCGCCGGCGGCGGATGGGAGCCTGGCCGATTTCCAGCAGGCGCTGCTGCGCAAGTACGACCACCAGATCCGGCTGCTGAATAGCGTGAAGTATTGGTACCTGCTGCCGCCTTATGTGGGGCTGCTGCTGGGGAGCGCGGGTATGGTGACGGCAAACACTGCCAAAGGCCAGCCGGGCTGGCCGCAGTTGATCCCGATGGCGATTTACACGGCTGTGTTCGGATTTATCTGGTGGCTCAACGAGGCGTATGGAGTTGGGAAGCTGCGGCGCGAGCGGGCGCGGCTGTTGGAGGAGATGAAGCCGGCGGCAGGAGAAGCTGGAGGGCGGGGTTGATTTCTGAGAGGCCGATCTTCACGATAGCGCGGGGAGCGGGACTGAGAGTCCCGCGCAGGCCGAGGGCCTGCCCCACAACAGAGGAGGGAGGGGCCGGTTGCGAAGCCAGCCCCTCAGCGCACGAGACGACGTTTCGGACGGGGTCGAGCCGTCCAAGAGGATGTTCCTTTAGCCTTATAGTTGCGCGACGGCCGGAATCCTCTCCAAATTTTTTTCTTCTTCCGCGCCCCAGGAGGGCCGGCAGGGGTAGATCCTGGGCTGCATGCCGAAGCGCTCGTGGTAGAGTTGGACAATTTCGCGCTTGAAATGCTCGACGATATCGGGCCGCATCATATTGACGGTGCAACCGCCGAAGCCGCCGCCGGTCATACGCGCGCCGTAGACGCCTTCAATGCCCAGGGCGGCATCCACCAGGAAATCGAGCTCGTCGCAACTGACTTCGTAATCGTGCTGGAGGCTGCGGTGGGAGGCTTCGAAGAGCTCGCCCATGCGCTCGACTGCGCCTTCGCGGCAGGCGGCCACGAACTCGACGACGCGGGCGTCCTCGGTGACCACGTGGCGGGCGCGGCGCGCGATGATGGGCGGCATGGAAGACTCAGCCTCGTCGAACATGGCCGGGGTGACGTCGCGCAGGCTTTCGACGCGCGGATGGCGGGCGCGCACCACGTCGACAGCGGCGGCGCACTGCTCGGTGCGTTCCTTGTAGGCGGAGCCGGCCAGTTGGTGCTTGACCATGGTGTTGACGGCCACAAAGGCGACACCATCGGGGAGCCGCACGACCTGATGCTTGAGGCTGCGGCAATCGATGCAGATGGCGGCGCGCTCCTCGCCGAAGACGGAGATGTACTGATCCATGATGCCGCAGGGCATACCGACGAAATTGCGCTCGGCCCTCTGGCAGAGACGGGCGAGGTCCAGCGGGGCCATGCGGCGGCCGGCGAGCATGGCCAGCGCCGAGGAAACTTCCAGGGCGGCCGAGGAACTGAGGCCCGCACCTTCGGGCACGGTGCTGCGAACGAGCAGGTTGGCGGGCGCAAGAGGGGAGCCGGTGCGGATCAATTCCTGCGCCACGCCGATGGGGTAGTCGGTCCAGTGGCGGCGCGGGGTTAGGGCGGCGATTTCGCCGGCGGGCCACTCGGCGGATTCCTCGCGGTCCTCGGAATAGATGCGCAATTTGCCGTCAGCGGCCGGCGCGGCGGCGACGTAGGTAGCCATTTGGAGCGCCACGGGCAGAACGAAGCCGAGATTGTAATCGGTATGCTCGCCGATGAGGTTGACGCGGCCCGGGGCACGGAAAACACGGATGCCATCCGCCGATCCGTAGAGCCGCCGGAAGGCGTCGATCATGTGTTGCTCCCTTTTTCCAAACGTGTGGCACGCCAGGCCATGAGCAGCAGAAAGAGTCCGAAGACCAGCATGGCAGCGCCGGAGTACAGATTGACATTGGCAGTCGTGAGCGCGGCGTGCGTTTCCGGGGCGAAGACGCCCATCCCTAGCAGGATGAGGCCGAGCAGCGTAAAGAACCAGCCCGAAGGCACTCTGAGGTCCATATCACCTAAACCAAATATTGAGGATGAGGAGCAATACGACTACGATAACAGTCAGCGGCGCTGGGCGTTGGTACCACTTGGCGGTGTGATCGTGCGGAACCTTGGTGAGGCCGTAGACCAGACCTTCCATGTCCTTGTCGGTGCGCGGCGTAGTGAACGTGCTGACCACAATGGAGATAACGAAACAGGTGGTAAACGCGATGATGGCGATCCAGAAGTTCTGCGCCATCTGCGAGGGGAACGTATGGAAATTGGCGATCCAGCCGCCCTTGCCCTCCGCGACGGTGGACGAAAGGGTGAAGAGCGCGGCGGCGGTGCCGATGGACAATCCAGCGAAAGCGCCTTGCGCGGTGGCGCGCTTCCAGAACATGCCCAGCAGGAAGGTGGCGAACAGCGGCGCATTCACGACCCCGAAGACCAGTTGGAGCAAGTCCATGAGGTTGTTGTAGCGGGTGGCCAAGTAAGCGGCGCCGATGGACAACAGCACACCCACCACGGTGGTGACACGGCCCACTGTGAGGTAATGACGATCGGGAGCGCCGGGGCGAATGTAGCTTTGATAGATGTCGTAGGTGAAGACCGTGTTGAAAGCCGTAACATTGCCCGCCATGCCGGACATGAAGGAGGCCATGAGGCCAGTCAGGCCCACGCCCAAAATGCCCGCGGGATAGAACTGAGCCATGAGGGTGGTGAGCGCCTGATCGTAGTCTGGCCCACCAGTAGCTTTCAGGGGGAGAGCGTAACCGAGGTTCATCTTCGAAAGAGCCAGCGCGGCGATGCCGGGCATGATGACGATGAAGGGCAGGAACATCTTAGGTATGGTGCCGATCAGCGGAGTGCGGCGAGCGGCCGACATGGAATCGGCGGCCATGGCGCGTTGGACGACCAGGAAGTTCGTACACCAGTATCCGAAGGAGAGCACGAAGCCGAGGCCGGCGATCATGCTGAAGAGTTCGGCGCCCATGGGGTTTTCGGTGGGACTGCCCATGTACCGCCAGGCGTGCGTCATGTTCGACGGGAGGCGGGCGACGATGCCTTGCCACCCTCCGGCCTTAGCGACCGACACGATGGCCAGCGGCGCGAACCCCGCGACAATGAGGAAAAACTGGAGGACCTCGTTATATATGGCGCTGGTAAGACCGCCAAGGAAAGTGTAGGCCAGCACAATGGCCGCGGAAGCCAGCACGGAAACCGTGAAACTCCATCCCAACACTAGTTTCAGCAGCAGTCCCAGCGCATACATGGAGATGCCCGAAGCGAGGATGGTCATGACCGCGAAGGAGAAAGCATTGAAGGCGCGGGTCTTTTCATCGAAGCGCATCTTCAGGTATTCCGGCACGGAACGGGCCTTGCTGCCGTAATAGAAAGGCATCATGAAGATGCCCATGAAGAGCATGGCGGGGATGGCTCCGAGCCAATAGAAATGGCAGGTCATGATGCCGTACTTGGCGCCCGAGGCGGCCATGCCGATGACCTCCACCGCGCCAAGATTGGCCGCGATGAACGCCAGGCTGGTGATCCAGACGGGAACGGACCGGCCGGAGGTGAGGAAGTCGCCGCTGGAGGAGATGCGTTTGCGCAACCTCCAACCGATGCCTAAGACAAAGGCGAAATACAGGGCGAGGATGACGTAGTCAACCGGAGCGAGTTTCACGGATAGGGCCTCTGCGGTCTCCGAGGGAATTTAGGATTTGAAACCCCTGAGTTTAGCGCGGGGGATGGGCAAAAGCAAACGCCTTGCCATCTGGGGGTGTTTAAACGTTGTCGGGATTCGTGTCGAAGACCGAACGGGAACGGTTTCCGAGTTCGTGGCCTTACACGTTGGAACAGACGCTGGATCGGGGCTTTCTGCCGGAGTAGCGACGCCACCAAAACCACATATTGGCCGCCGATGAACGCCGATTAACGCAGATAAGAACGAGCCAGACGAAAGTTTTCCCGACCGGTATAGCACCCCTTGCCGTGGGACGCCCCTGGCGATAAGATTGACTCGACGGGTCCGACCTCCTCGGGCCGGGCTTGCGACGTTGTTTCTGGCGCCTTGCGGGTCGGCCAGGCGCGCAGCGACGCCGTTTGGCGCCGGAGAAGGAGGATCTATGCACCAACTCTGGATTCATGCAATGGTTCTGACGGCTGTCGTGCCGGCCGCATTGATTGGACAGCAGCCGAAGCCGTCGTACAAAGGCGATGCCTCTGCCAGCGGTGTCCTGGCTGGGCGCAGCGGGAAGCCCCTGGGAAACGCTCGCGTGTTCTTGGGAAAAGTCGAAGACGATGAAGACGTGCTGCAAGGCACGTTGAGGTTAGGCGGGCTTCCGATTGCCCAGACAGACGCACAGGGGCGTTTCAAAATCAGCGGCTTTGCTCCAGGAAGATACACGCTGGTGTATTCCCCGGCTGGTGGCGCCTCGATTGTGCCCACCGAAATCAGCATCAAGGCGCTACAGGCGGTTACCAAGTCGATCCTGCCGCAGATGAATGGCGTCGAGATCGGCTTGACGCAGCCGCTGGACGAACGCAAGTGGAGCACATTCACGCTGCTCAAGGGCCATACTTTCCACGGCGAAGGCGCCAACATGAAGATCTGGAATGCCACGCTGCGGCGCGGGGCGACAGGCCCTTACCTGGAGATGCGGAAAGGCATGATCTGGCAGGCGGATTTCAAGGACAAGGGGCAGATCGCGTTGGAAGCGTGGGGCTTTTAGCTGGCCGCAGCGCGGCCCGGTAGGGCGCTAGACGGGAATCTGGTTCGGCCGCCAGTGGCGCTTAGGGTGGCGCCCTCACCAGGCAGGGCGGCTTGCTTCCGGGCTGAAAGGCTTCCTCACAACACGCCGGAGCTGGCTGTTGGCTTCTTTCGCCTTCAGATCTTCGAACATCCGCTTGAGGTCGTAGCCATGCTCGGCAGCGTATTCCTCACGCATGGCGCATACCTCTTGCAGAACCGCGTCATCGGTCCACGGCGTCCACCCGAAGAGTCCTTCCGGGGTACAGACGATCGGTCGCCGATAGCCATTGTCTTCCAGTATCCCTTCCGTAATGCTGTGGATTTACCGTTTCCGGGCCTGCACGGGGTCGCCCCGGGGGCACTCGTTCTCAACCGCCTCGGAGACGAGTACTTGTGCCTCTCTTGCTCTCACCAGCGCCGCGTCACGGCCTGACGCATAGCAGTGGCCGGGTTCGCACTTCCGTCAGTTGCGAGGTCGCTGACGACTGTGGTTTCGAGACATACCGAGAGCTTCATCTGGCTTTCGTTGCCATCCGCACGTACGCGGCGATCACTCGACGATCAGTCGGCGGCCTATTGAAGGGCGGCTGAAACGCGGGACTTCGTCGCGGAAGTATTGGCTCAATTCGCCCGCGACGGCTTGCGCTGGGCTGGCGGCCTGAGAGGCCGCTTGCAGGCCACGGGCCTGCCCCACAAGATTCTGTGTTTGTTTGAGACAGGGTTCGGCCAGGCCGTCATTGCGACATCGCCGCTTCTTTTCGTAGCGTGCTGTGCTTGCGCCCGAAGGGGAAGTAGATGCCGAATCCGATCACCAGCCAGACGAAGAAGCGCACCCAGGTTTCCACTGGCAGGGACATCATCAGGATCAGGCAAGTCACAATCGACAATGCCGGCAGGTAGGGCGATCCGGGCACGCGGAAGCCGCGTGGCCGGTCCGGCTGCTGGCGGCGCAGCACGATCACGCCGGCGGAAACCACGATGAAGGCGAACAGCGTCCCGATATTCGCCAGGTCCGCGAACCAATCGATATCGAAGATTCCGGCCGGAATGCCCACTACCAGTCCGGCGATCCAGGTGCTGATGTGCGGCGTCTTATGTTCGGGGTGGATCTTGGAGAACACTTTGGGCAGCAGTCCATCGCGCGACATGGCGAACCAGATGCGCGCCTGTCCGTATTGGAACACCAGCAGCGAGGAAAGCATGCCTACGATGGCGCCCACACTGACCCATCCGCGGATATGATTGAAGCCCAACGCCTTGAGCGCGTTGGCCACCGGGGCGGCGTTGTTCAGGGTCTTGTAACTCGCTATGCCGGTGAGGACCAGCGAAACCGAGATGTAGAGCACCGCGCAAATGATGAGCGTCGCGATGATCCCCAGCGGAAGATCGCGCTGCGGTTTCTTGCACTCCTCGGCGGCGGTCGATACGGAATCGAATCCGATGTAAGTGAAGAACACGATGGCCGCGCCGGTGAGAACGCCGGGAAAGCCGTTGGGCAAGAAAGGATGCCAGTTATCGCTCTTCACGGCGTGGGCCGCGCCGATCACGAAGATCAGAATGGCGGCGATTTTGATCAGCACCATGACGTTGTTGGTGCTGGCGCTTTCTTTGACGCCGCGCACCAGAATGTATGTCAGGATGAGCAGGATCACCAGCGACGGCACGTTGAACCAGGCGCCGGTCGGCCCGGTGGAGGCGAAGATCGGCCCCGAAATCTTGGCCGGCAAATGCCAGCCGAAGATGTTATCCAATATGTCGTTGAAGTAGGCGGAGAAGCCCACCGCCACGGCCATGTTGGAGACCGCATACTCCAGGATCAGGTCCCAGCCGATGATCCAGGCGATGATCTCGCCCAGCGTGGCGTAGGCGTAAGTATAAGCGCTGCCCGCAATGGGGATCATGGAGGCCAGCTCGGCGTAGCACAGCGCCGCGAAGCCGCAACAAATGGCGGTCAACAGGAACGACAGCGAGATACCGGGCCCCGCTCCCGGCCTGCCCACCATGGAGACGGCGTGCGGTCCATGCAGGATGAGATCCAGCACGGTGGCGTGCAGGATGGAGGTGTTGCGCAGGGTTTCGCCGGCGGCGGCCGTTCCGGTCAGGATGAAAATGCCGGAGCCGATGACCGCGCCCACACCGAAGGCGGTGAGGCTCCAAGGGCCGAGCGTCTTGCGCAGACGTTTATCCGGCTCCTCGGAAGCCTTAATCAGAGCGTCGATGCTCTTGGTGCGGAATAGTTGGTTCAAAGGCCTGTTCCAGGAACCGCTCCCCCCCCGAAGGGAACCCCGGGTCGCGGCTCGGTATCTGCGCGCATTCAGTATAGTCGCGGCTCAGTATCCGGCGCCGCGTGTTTAGACACGGCGCGATTCCGACTTCTGGTCTGTGACTCCCCTCCAACCTCCTGATTCCACAGGAGGCTGGCTGTGGGGCGGCCAATCTTGGCCGCAGCCGCCTTTCAGGCGGCCAAGCCGGCTAAAAGCCGGCTGCGGGCAGAATTGCCCGCCCTCCAACTTCTGTCTTCTGACTTCTGTCTCCTGCCTCCTAACGCTTACGCTGACCTTGCACCATCTTCTTGACTTTCTTCTTCATCGAGCCGCGCGCCACGCCTGCCGCGCGCTTGGCCTTGGGAGCCACTTTCTTCCGCGCCGCCCTCTTCAACTTCTTGCGTTCCAGTTTATCAGTGATTGCCGTCGTATTCATTTTCAGCCTCTCTTCAGCCCCGCGTACTTTTCTACCAGCTTCTTCAGCCCATATCGCGGAAAGCTGACTGTAATCTTGGCGTCTTCGCCGTCGCCCTCGCGCCGGGGCACCGTTCCGACGCCATACTTGGGATGCTCCACGGTCATGCCGGTGCGGGCCGGCTTACGCGCCGGCGCAGCCGCAGGGGGTCTGGCGGGCGTGGCCGCCGGGAACGCCTTCTGTGGAGGGATAACCGGCGGCGTTTTCTGCGCCGGGAACGGCACTCCCCGATCGGCGAAGAACTGCGAGATGTTCTCCATGGAATTATAAGTTTTTCCAGTGAAGGTGTTACGCTGCGCGCTCTGCCGCACCTGGAAGCGCTCGGCCTGCAGATCCACCTGCGGCACGCGATCGTCTTCGCCGAGATTGACGATCAGATCCTCCGGCGCTTCGCTCAAGAATCGCGACGGCACGGTGCGCTCCTCTTCACCGCCCCCAAACCGGCGGCGAAACTTGGCCCAGGTCAGATACAGCCTCTTTTGCGCGCGGGTCATGCCCACGTAGCACAAGCGCCGCTCTTCTTCGAGCGCCGCCGCGGAGGCCATGGACCGCTGATGCGGGAACAGGCCCTCTTCCAGGCCCGCCAAAAACACGATGGGAAACTCCAGGCCCTTGGCGTTGTGCAGGGTCAACAGGCTCACCTGGGCATGCTCGTCGACCGCGTCGGCGTCCGCCACGAGGGCCGCGTGATCCAGAAAATCGCCCAGGCTCTCGCCGCGCTCGGCGGCCTCCGCGGCCGCGTTGACCAGCTCGGCGAGGTTCTCCAGGCGGCCTTCCGACTCGGGGGTGCCTTCCTGCTCCAGCATCTTGCCATAACCGGAGCGGTCGAGCATGAACCGTATAGCATCCGGCAGCGGCTCGCTCATCATCCGCAGCGACAGTTCCTGAATCATGGTGCGGAAGGCCACCAGGGCGGACTGCGCGCGCGCCGGAAACAGTTGCTGGTCGATCATGCGCGACACGGCGTCCCACAAGCTCAGTTCATGTTCGCGCGCGAAGGCGTCCAATTGATCGATGGTGGTGCGGCCGATGCCGCGCGCCGGCGTGTTAATCACGCGCAGCAGACTGACCGAATCCTGGCTCGACATAGCCAGCTTCAGATAGGCCACGGCGTCCTTGATTTCGGCGCGCTGGTAAAAACTGAACCCGCCCACCACCAGGTACTTCCGGTTATGCCGCCGCAGCGCTTCTTCGATCTGGCGCGATTGCGAGTTGGTGCGGTAGAGCACCGCCACGCGGTCGGCGGGATTCTCCGCCAGCAGGCGCTCGATGGTTTTGGCGATGAACATGCCTTCGTTCTCCGCGTCCCACCCGCCGTACAACCCCAGCATTTCGCCGCGGTCCGCCTCGGTCCAGAGGTT
>Ga0181520_10013360_pt1 | contig 10370 bp, 9 predicted proteins | sample PEATcosm2014_Bin_29_FD_132451 | JGI IMG/M metagenome (GOLD analysis project Ga0181520, IMG submission 132451) | Peatland microbial communities from MTU Mesocosm Facility, Houghton, MI, USA - PEATcosm2014_Bin02_30_metaG | ecosystem: Environmental > Terrestrial > Soil > Wetlands > Peat | place... | reverse complement strand
ACCCAAACCGCCGCCAGTCCCGCCCAGGCCCGTGGATGAGGCCAGAGAACGGCGCGCAGTTGCGCATTGAGCCGTCCGATCCATGACTCGCGTGTCATAACCGGCGGCACCGGCAACGCCGCCGCCAGGATTTCCGCGCGCCATTCGGCGGGCAGTGGCTTGACGGCCATCCGGTGCAATCGTTGTTCAAATTCGTTCATTTGATCTCTTCATAGAGGGGACGCAGCCGCCCGCGTAATTTGTCCAATCCATAGCGGTAACGACTGGCGGCGGTATTGGGCGAGAGTTCCAGCACGGCGGCGATTTCTTCAAAAGTCAGTCCCTCCCAAAGCTTTAGATGCACGACGGCGCGTTGTTCCGCCGGCAGTTCGCCCAGGGCGACCGCCAGTTCCCGGCGAAAAACCTCTTCGTCAGGATCGTCCGTTGGGGCAAAAGGGTTGATTTCCGCTGCGTAACCTTCGCGGGTCCGGTCCCGGGTGGCGCGGCGGCGCATGAGGTCCACGGCGGCATTATGGGCCAGCCGCATGAGAAAGGCGCGTTCTTCCCGAACGCCGGCCAGCCGTGCCGGTTCGCGCGCCAGTTTGATGAACAGGTCCTGCAACAGATCCCGGGTGTCCGCCTCGGCGCGGGTGAAATTGAGGAGAAAGGCAAACAGCGCCCCTGCGTGCTCGTCATAGAGCCGTTCGAGGAGTGGACAACCGGGCATTTGATCAATAGGACGCACCCGGCAGGGAAATTTGTCCAGCGTTAAAACCAGGTCAAACGGGAGAGAAGTGCATTTTTGTGACGCTTTTCCTTTTCAAGGCGCCCCAATTGCGCTATTTCTCCCTGCGAACGTATGTCGGCTCAGCCAAAGGGAGAACAGGTGTTTCGCGGTATTGCCGTTTCGGCGGGGATATGCCGCGGGAAAATTCTCGTGTTGCATCGCGCCCGGCATGTCATCGTCCGTCGTGAGATCGCCCCGGAGGCGGTGCCGGCGGAAATCGACCGTTTTGAAAAGGCGCTGGTGCAAACCCGGCTGCAAATCCTTGAAATCCAGCGCAAAGTGGCCCAAAATCTGGGGGCCAAGGAGGCGGACATTTTCGAGGCGCACCTGCAAATGCTGGATGACCCCAACCTGCTCAATGAGGTTTTTCATCTGATCAAGGAAAACAAGTACAACGCTGAACACGCCTTCCACAGCACGGCGGAACGTTTTGCCGAAGCCCTGTTGGCCGCCAATGATGAGTATCTCAGCCAGCGCGCCAGCGACATCCGGGATTTCACGGCGCGCGTGCTGGACAACCTGATGGAGGTCAAGGATTCGTTTGATCTCCGCCACCTCACCGAACCCTGTATTTTGGTGAGCCACGATCTCAGCCCCTCGACCACGGCGCAGCTCGACAAAAAGCTGGTGATCGGTTTTGCCACGGATATCGGCGGGAAAACCTCCCACACGGCGATCATGGCGCGCTCGCTCAGCATTCCCGCCGTGGTTGGATTGGAGGGGGCCAGCCAGGACCTTGAGTCCGGTGATTATGCGCTGCTGGATGGTTACAACGGCGCGATTGTCGTCAACCCGACGGACCAGACGCTGTTTGAATACGGCCAATTGCAGCAGCACAAGGCGTCGCTGGATGAAAAGCTTCATGAAATCCAGCGGCAGCCGGCCGTCACCCTGGATGGGAAACCCATTCATCTTTCGGCCAACATCGAGGATCCCTCCGACACCGAGGATGTCATCCGGCACGGCGCGGACGGCGTGGGCCTTTTCCGCACGGAGTTTCTGTTCATCAACCGCGAGATACTGCCCACCGAGGAGGAGCAATATCAAGCTTACCGCCAGGTGGCCGCCGCCCTCAAGCCGCAGTCCGTCATCATCCGCACCCTGGATTTGGGCGGGGACAAGTTTGCCTCGCATCTGCATCTGGCGCCGGAAATGAACCCGTTTCTGGGCTGGCGGGCGATTCGGTTCTGTCTGGCGCAGCCGGTGCTGTTCCGCGCCCAGCTCCGCGCCATTCTCCGCGCCAGCGCAGAGGGCAACATCAAAATGATGTACCCCATGATTTCGGGGTTGGATGAGCTGAGCCAGGCCAACGCGCTCGTGGAAAAATACAAGGCCGAACTGCGCGCCGAAGGCGTCCCGTTTGACGAGAACATTGAGATCGGCGTGATGATTGAAATCCCGGCGGCCGTGATCATCGCGGATGAACTGGCGTCGCGCGTGAAATTTTTCAGCATTGGCAGCAACGATCTGATTCAATACACCCTGGCCGCCGACCGGACCAACGAGAAGGTTTCCTATCTTTACGAGCCCACGCACCCGGCGATTGTGCGTCTGATCAAGCAGACCGTGGAGGCCGCGCACCGGCACGGGATCTGGGTGGGTGTCTGCGGCGAAATTGCCGGGGACCCCGCGCTGGCGCCGCTGTTGATCGGTCTGGGCGTGGATGAATTCAGCACCGCGCCGGCCGGGGTTTCACAAATCAAGTACATGATCCGGCGGCTGAAACTGACCGAGGCGCAGGAACTGGCCGCCTTTGCCCTGACCTGCGGATCGCCTGCGGAAATCCTCAACCACTGTCAAACTCTGGCCCGGGCGGACGCCCCCAGCTTATTCGAAAACAAAACATGAAAGTCATAATCCTGGCCGCTGGCTATGCCACCCGGCTCTATCCCCTGACCCTGACCCAGCCCAAACCGCTGCTCCCCGTCGCCGGCAAGCCGATGGTGGAGCATGTGCTCGACAACCTCGCACCCATCACTGAAATTGACCGGGTATACATGGTGACCAACGCCAAGTTCGCCGGGCATTTTCAGACCTGGGCCGACCATTACCGCGCCACCAAATCCAAATTTAATTTCACCGTGGTCAACGACGGCTCCACCGACGACTCCAACAAGCTCGGGGCCATCGGCGATATTAATTACGTCCTGAGCACCCAGGGCGTGGATGACGATTTGATCGTCGTGGCCGGGGACAACCTGTTCAGTGAAAAACTGGCGGATTTCGGACGGTTTTGCCGTGAGAAAAACGCCCCCGTTGTGGCCGTCTATGACGTCGGGAATCTGGAGGAGATCAAAAAATACAACTCCATCTCCACGGACGCGGCGGGCCGCATCACCTTCTTCGAGGAAAAGCCGAAGCACCCGGTCAGCACCCTCACCGGCATCGCCCTGTATTATTATCCCAAAAGCACGGTCGCCCTCATCAAACAATACGTCGCGGAAGGCAACAACCCCGACCAGCCCGGACGACTCGTGCAATGGCTGTATCCCCGCACCGCCGTTTACACCTGGCCGGTGCCCGGCCTGTGGTATGACATCGGCTCCAAGGAGACCCTGGAGGAAGCCAATAAGATTTTTGCCCGGCACTGAGGCGCACCGCTTCACCCGGTCATGGTGCGGACGGTCATGGTGCGGAAATTGTAACCTGTTTGTAACTTGAAGTTCACAGGCGGGACCGTACCCTGCCAATTTATGAATCCGGCTGATCTATTTGCCCGACAGACTGATGACACCCTGACCCTGGATCCGGGGGAGGTGCTGTTTCGCGAAGGGGATGCAGGACAATGCATGTATGTGGTGCTGGAGGGTTCGCTGGAGATCTCCGTGCGTGCCAAAGTGGTGGAAACCTCCATGCGCGGTGCGATCATCGGCGAAATGGCCCTGATTGAAAATTCCCCCCGGACCGCCACGGTGACCGCCAAAGATGCCGCCAAAATCGTAAAAATTGACCAGCGCCGCTTTCACTTCCTCGTCCAGCAGAATCCCTTTTTCGCCACGCATGTGATGAAGGTGCTGGCCGAGCGCCTGAGCCACATGAACTCGCTGATTGCGCAACCGTGAGCCGGTTTATTTTGCCGTTAGGACCACATAATTTTTCCGGCCCTTGCGGAGCAGACAGTGTTTGCCAAAGAGCAAATCACCGGCCGTAATCAGGCGCTGAAAATTCGTCTCTCGCTCATTATTAATATTCACCCCGCCACCCTCAATGTCCTTCCGTGCCTGGCCTTTGGACGGGCACAGGCCCGCCAGCACCAGCATTTCCGCCAACGGCATCCCTGTGCCCTCCAGTGTGGAACGCGCGATTTCCTTCGTGGGAACCTCCCCCACAATGTCGCCGAACGTCGCTTCCGAAACTCCCGTAAGTTCCCCGCCGAACAGGATTTCACTCGCCCGGATGGCTTCTGTGGTGGCCTGGGGACCGTGAATCAAATCCGTCACTGAACGGGCCAGCGCCTTGTGCGCCGCGCGCGCGCCGGGATTCTCCGTGTGCTGCCGTTCCAGCGCCGCAACCTCTTCCTGTGACATCAGCGTGAAGAACTTGAGATAACGGATCACATCGCGGTCGTCCGTGTTGATCCAGAATTGGTAGAAGCGGTAAACACTCGTGCGCTGCGGGTCCAGCCAGATGGCCCCCGCGACGGTTTTGCCGAACTTGGAGCCGTCCGCATTCATGATGAGCGGCAGCGTCAGGCCATAGACCGTTTTGCCGAGCTTTTTTCGGGTCAGTTCAATGCCGGCGGTGATGTTGCCCCACTGATCGCTGCCGCCGATTTGCAATTCACAGTCCTGCTCGCGGGCCAGCGCATAAAAATCAAACGCCTGCAGCAGCATGTAGCTGAACTCCGTGTAACTGATGCCGGCCTCCCGGTCCTCCATCCGGGCCCGGATGCTTTCCTTGGCCATCATCTGGTTCACGGAGAAATACTTGCCGATGTCCCGCAGAAAACCCAGAAGGGACAGGTCCGCAGTCCACGCCGCGTTGTCCACCAGCCGCGCCGGATTCTGCGGCGCTTCAAAATCCAGCAGCTTCGCGAGCTGCACCTTCACCCGGGTGATGTTGTAATCCAGCACCTCCGACGTGAGCAACTGCCGCTCCTGCGACTTGCCGCTGGGGTCGCCGATGGAACCCGTGGCCCCGCCGGCCAAGGCAATCGGATGATGGCCCAGCAATTGAAACCGCCGCAATGCCAGCAACGGCACCAGATTGCCCACATGCAGACTGTCCGCCGTCGGGTCAAACCCGCAATACAACGTGACCGGCGCGGCCAGCCGCCTGGTTAACCCCGCCATGTCCGTGCAATCGGCCACCAGGCCGCGCCATTGTAACTCATCCAGAATGCTCACCCGCACAGCCTAATTTGTACCGGGCCAAATGCCAATGGCCAATTCAATGGCTCATTAACCCGCTGTTTATTCCGGCTGCCGAGGGGCGTCCGTTGCAGACCGCACAACCCCGAGTTGAGCCCCTGGCTGCAAAACTGCGCCCCATGCGGCAACAAAAAATAAAATGTCGGTCATTCTCGTTACCTAGTGTAGTGTTGCACAAATAGCTAGACATATTATCTCCGCTTTTTACATTTTTTCCACTGCGACCAGCCGGGTTTGATTTCTTCGAGCTTCTGGCGCGCCCGCTCCACTTTCTCCATGATTTTTTCCACCGTCGCCGTCCAGACAAATGGCCGGGGGGTTTCGTTCCAGGCGGCCAGAAATTCAGCCATCGCCGCCTGCAATTCCGGGACGCTGACAAAGGAGCCACAGCGGACCGCCTTCGCCGTCAATTCGCCAAACCACCGTTCCACCTGGTTAAGCCAACTGGAACTGGTGGGAATGAAATGCAGGGCAAAGCGGGGATGGCGCTGGAGCCAGGCTTGCACCCTGGGATGTTTATGCGTGCCGTAATTATCCAAGACCAAGTGAAGTTTTAAGGGTTCGGGAAACTCCTGATCCAAGCGGTTTAAAAATTTCAGGAATTCCTGGTGGCGATGACGCGGATAACACTGGCCAATCACTTTGCCCGCCAAAATTTCCAAAGCGGCAAAGAGGGTGGTCGTGCCATGGCGCACATGGTCATGGGTGAAGGCGCCACACCGCCCTTTCTTGAGCGGCAAACCCGGCTGGGTGCGGTCCAAGGCCTGGATTTGGCTCTTCTCATCAATGCAGAGCACCAAGCTTTTTTCCGGGGGATTGAGGTAGAGTCCCACCACATCCGTCAGTTTTTCCAGAAATTTGACATCCCGCGACAGCTTGAACGTCCGCGATTTATGCGGCTTGAGATTGTAGGTTCGCCACAGGCGGTGGATGGTGCTCGGGCTGATTTTTTGCGCCCGGCCCAGCGTCCGACAACTCCAATGCGTTGCACCTTTGGGTTTGGTTTGCAAGGTGGCCTCCACGAGGGCCGCGATGCGGTTCGCATCATAGGCGGGCTTGCGGCCGCGCCCGGCTTGAATCTCCCAGAGGCCCTCCAGTCCTTGCGTCTGAAACCGTTTGCGCCACAACGCGGGCGTATGCCGGTTGACCGCCAAAGCCTCGGCAATTTCCAGATCCTGTTTGCCCTCGGCCGCCAGCAATAAGATCCGGGCACGCAGCCCCACTTGCTGTGGGGTGAATTGCGCGCGCACCCATTGACCGAGTTGAGGGCGGTCGGTTTCAGACAAAACAACAATTTGGGCAACTTTTGGCATCGGCCATGAGTTGGCCCCGGTCTTTTAAATATGTCTAGCTGTTTGTGAAACACTACACTAGGGTTTGATGAGTTCCACCTCGCCACCCTCAAGACCCTGGTGGCCATCGCGGGGTTCACAAGCCACCATTTCCTGACTCCAGATGCTCCGTACCGAGGCTGAAGCTTGTTCGGGGGCGGTGTGGTTGACCCAGGTGAAAATTTCGACAAACCGGATATTCCCGTCAGCCTCAAGCTCTTTCACGATAACGTGCGGCTGGCTCTCCACCAAGTGTTCCTGGCGGTAAATTCCCCAGGCGCGGGCGAGCAAGGCGGGAAATCCCGCCTCCTGGCCTAATTGAACGCGGTAAGTGACGATCACGGTTTCCGGGGTATCCTTGGCCGGCTTGGGTGGTTTGGCCGGCTTGACCGGCGAGTTTTGGGTCACGGGCGTGGTGGAACACCCCGGGAGCGCGAGCAGCAGGCCAGCCAAAAGCAACGTCACCATTTTCATGAGGTTTACAGTATTCTTGCGCACGGATAATTGCCAGTGCAATATTGGCGCGGAGATGATGGAGTTGGCGAGGAGAACATTTTAAATAACATTATGAAAAACTTAGCCACGACAATCATGGGCATCGCGATGGCACTGGCATCCGGATGCGCAACCCTGCCTCCCTCTGACCTGACCTCAATCCAGGGCACTTGGAAAGGACAGGAAGTGCGGGACGGACACTCAACCACGAGTTGGCTGACATTCGACGGGCAGGAAGTGGAATTCCGCCCGGCGGATCACCGGGAATGGTACAAGGGGACCTTCACCCTGCGGGAGAACACATACCCGAAACAACTCATCGTGCGCATCACCGATTGCCAGGAGTTCCGGAAGGTTGGGCAACAAGCTTTGGAGATCTATCAGTTGAAACCGGGACCGGAGGAACAGGGCATCCTCGTCATCACCGCCAATGAACCGGGCAATCCGCAGGCCCCGGCGGGTTTTGGTGACCGCCATGCACACCAGATTGTATTCAGCCGGGAGAGCCAGTAAACCGGCGGGCCGTTATTTGCCGGGCTCAAAGGGGTTTTTCCGCGCCGGCTGGGGGGCGTGGTGAGGCAGGAACAACAGGCCGACAAACAGGTAAATCCAGCCCAACAGAAGATGGGCGCAGACGACAAAGCCGAACTGGATCAAATCCAGCACGGCAAAATCGTAAAGAAAAACACCCAGCGCCAGGAGCAGACTGCCGGGGAGGAGAGAGGCTCCGGCCAGCCGCCAGCTCTGTCCCAGACTCAAATCACGGCTGGTCAGGAATCCAAGCATCCAAACGGGCAGCCAGTACAGGGTGGCCAAAATATTCCACAACAGCAGCAATCCAATCACAATGACCGCCAGCATGATGGCTTGGATCTCCACCAGCCACGCCCCCCACAGCGGTTCCAAATCATCGCGGGAGACGGGGATGATCTGATCCGGAGGATTATACGGGTAATAAAAATCCACAGAGCCAAACAGGGAAAACACACGGATGGAATCACGGCCGAACTCAATCTGGAGGTCGGAGGTGCAATGGATCCGCCCTGTGTGATTGAGGTCCAGATCAAAGGCTAGAAAGCGTTCCTCAGCCAGCACTTTGGGGGAATCCCCGCGCCAGGCCAGTTCGCCACTGTGAATTTCCCCGGTGCCGGACAGGTTGCGGAGGGCCTTGGCAATCGCGGGAACGCAACTGTCGTTGAAGAACCAAAGGACCGAAACCGCCACCAGAATGGCGGCCAGCAACTGCACAATCCACAAGCGCCCCACGCGCGCATGCGCGAAGGCCACCATCCCGCGCGGGGTGATGGGCTCGGAGGCAAAGCTGGCGTCAGGTTCGCTCATTCCGAACAGCCTAGCAAAAGCCGCCGAAAAACAAACCCACTAATTACGAGGTGGGGCATGGATTGTGATTGACGGAACCCGCAAATGTCTGCGGTTGAATGGCTTGCAAGGTGTCGAGGGGAACCACCTAGGCTTTGGCCCCCGGCTTCCAGTTCTGAAAATTCGCCGGTTGAAGCTTTGCCGTCGTTCGAACCGGGGTTTTCAAACTCTCCCGAATGAGCTTGCCACCAACTTTAATTCGGCCATAGTAATTGTCGTTGCCGACGTACTGGTTGAGAATGGGCACATTGGGAAAGGACCGCCAAGTTCCGTCTTTTGACAAATGTCCGTCACGTTTCCGGCTTTCCGGCTTTGGGTTCGCAAAGCCATAGCCAAGGGATACAAAGCAAAAATACCGAAAAGCGTAACGTCAGCAAATGCCTGTAAATAAACGAGCGGAAGGGTGGCTGAGTGGTTAAAGGCACCTGACTCGAAATTAATAAACGGGGTTTTGGCCTCACTTGGCTTCACTTGGACAAATGGAGAAAACCATTGCCTGCCAATCGAATCGTGAGTTTTTGACCCTCTTCCAAGTGGACTGCTTTTGCCCTGTTTTGCCCCCAAAAATGGCAAACAGTATCAAATGGCAGTATCAAAATTTCTCCGGCGAAAAAGCCTCGCGCATGGCGCAAAAGTGTTGTTTGGATTGACGGCGTTGGGCTTGTTCTATTTGAAAGAAGCCCCGAATCGCGTATAATGAAGTTTATGGAAGACGACATGCCTCCACTTCCTCAACTGAGCAGCGAAGACCCAAACCGTTGGACTCTCGCGGATGCTCAAAAGCTAGCTGACCACGCGTTCTTGTTGCGCGGGTGGGAGCTAAACAAGAGGCTTCCAATCCGGTCTTCTGATCACCCTGGCCCGCAGGAAAAGTCCGATTCTTCCAACACCAACCTCCCAAGCCCGTCCTGACTGGACGGAGTGGGGTGTTTTGTGTGGCCGTGGGTCGAACTGTGCGGATTAGGTTCACCAGAGGCTTGTGGGGTGTTTTGGCTGAATGTGGAGCCAACTGGTGTATCTGCCTCTTCATCAATTAAACCAAAGGCCAACTTGCGCCGTCTATTCGCGTGGGCTGGTGAGCGGCGGGGCCGGCCTCCCGAACCACAGTTCGCGGCCCCGCCGGTCGCCACGCGTAACGGACTCACTCAGCCCACGCGGATAGGCGCATTCACCGGGTCCGAATGGCATTGGGTCAAAACCACTCACCCTGGTAGCTGCTTTTGAGTTAGCGCTCGACCAACGGCAACCCCGCCGTCAGTTGTTCGAGGCATTTTTCGATGCGTTCGTGGTTGGTGACCGCTGGTTAAAATCAAATCGCTCTCGCACCGTGACTCTGCGGCAGGTCGTGCGGGTCGGGATTCACGGCTTGGTTTTCTTTTTGGCCGCGTCCAGGCAAACGACGGTGGCTGGATTGAGACTTTTCACCTCGCGCAACAACTCGGCCTTCAGTTCCGCTTCTGATGGCAGATGCAGTTTGTAGCGGCTGGCAAAAATTTTCTTTTGCTGCGCCTCGCCCAGCGTGTAACGAACCACCGCGTCGTTCTTGTCGGTGCAGAGGATCAAGCCCAGCGTGGGGTTATCGCCGGGGGTGAGCCGTTCGCGGTCATAGTAATTGACGTAAAGCTCCAATTGGCCAAGGTCCTGGTGTGTGAGCTTGCCCACTTTCAAATCGAGCACGATGTAGCACTTGAGAACCGTGTGGTAAAAAACCAGATCAATGTAGAAATGATCGCCGTCCAGCGTGATGCGCTCCTGCCGGGCGACAAACGCGAAGCCCCGGCCCAACTCCAGCAGGAAAGCTTGCAACTCACTGAGCAACGCGGCTTCCAGGTCTGATTCCACCAGTTTGGCGGCGGCGGGAATTTTCAGGAACTCCAGCACCAGCGGGTCTTTGAAAATGTCCACCGGGCCTTGGATTTCCTGGCCTTTGCGTGCCAGCCGCAACAATCCCTTTTTGTCCCGGCTCAACGCCAGCCGTTCGTAGAGCAGGCTGTTGATCTGCCGCTCCAGTTCGCGGGCCGCCCAATT
>Ga0181520_10013358_pt1 | contig 10371 bp, 8 predicted proteins | sample PEATcosm2014_Bin_29_FD_132451 | JGI IMG/M metagenome (GOLD analysis project Ga0181520, IMG submission 132451) | Peatland microbial communities from MTU Mesocosm Facility, Houghton, MI, USA - PEATcosm2014_Bin02_30_metaG | ecosystem: Environmental > Terrestrial > Soil > Wetlands > Peat | place... | reverse complement strand
TCGCCGCGCCGCGCGCGATAGCTCGCCGCGACGTCTTCGAGGTCGGCCATGGCGCGCACGTCGATCCACGCCTGCGGCGCGGCGACGACGACATTGGCGCGGCCGAAGCCGAGTGGCGCCAACAGAACGAGGCGATTGTCGGCGTCGGCGACGTGCTCGCGCACCAGATCCTCGCCGGTGACGCCGAAATGGGCGGCGCCGGCGGCGAGCTGTCCGACGATCTCGGAGGCGGACAGAAAGGCCACCTCGACCCCTGGCAGGTCGGCGATCACGCCGCGATAATCGCGCGCGCCGCGGCCCTGCACGAACTCGAGCCCAGCGCGGGCGAAGAATTGGCTGGCGTTCTCCTGCAGCCGACCCTTGGAGGGGACCGCGAGAACGAGCGGCGCGTCGACCGCAGCTTCAACGCCGGTCATGGCCGCGCCTCCTGAGCCGGCAATCGCTCGACCCATACCGCCGCGCCGACCGCCGGCACGTCCGCCGCGCCGCCGAGCCGGCGCACCAAGCCGTCGTAGCGCCCGCCGCCGACCGCCGGCCGCGCCGAAGGATTGGCGGCGTCGACCGCCTCGAAGACGAAGCCGGTGTAATAGTCGAGGTCGCGCACGAAGGCGGCGGAATAGCTGAACGTCTCGATCGGCAGGCCGCGCGCGGCGAGGAAGCCGACGCGCTGATCAAACGAATCGAGCGTCGCGCCGAGATCGAGCTTCGCGTCGTCGGCGAGCGCGCGCAACTGGCGCGAGGCGGAATCGGGATCGCCGGCGATCGCCAGAAAGCGGCGAATCGCCTCCTGCTGCTCGTCGCCGACATGGGGCTGCGAACGCTGGGCGGCTTGTTCGAGGAAACGATCGGCGATTTCGCCGGCGCTGCGGCCGCCAACCGCCGCGATGCCGGCGATCGCCAGCAAATCTTCGACCAGCGCCTTGGCGCCGGCGTGGTCGGCGCTCTCCAGCGCCGCCAACACGCCCGACTGCGACAGCGCGCCCTGGCCGCCGCCATTGACGAGGATCGTCTCCAACGCCCGCCCGCGCGCCAGGCCGCGGCGGATGCGGCGCAGCCAGACGTCGGGCAGACGAAGCGCGCAAAGGGCGCTGTCGAACAGCTTGGCGTCGCCGATCTTGACTTTCAGCGGCCCGGCGCCGGCGAATTCGGCCGCTTCCAACGCCAGCGCGAGAATTTCGGCGTCGGCCGCCTCAGTGTCGGCTCGGCCGTAGCTTTCCAGGCCAGTTTGCAGCATTTCGCCGCTTTGGCCGGGGCGGGCGCGGAAAACCGGACCGAGATAGGCGTACTGAGCCGCCTTTCCGGCCTCGGGCGAAGCCAGATAGGCCAGGCACACCGGCGCCGTATAATCCGGCCGCAGGCACAGCTCGGCCCCCGACGCGTCGCTGACGAGGTAGAGACGGCCGCGAATGTCCTCGCCCGACATGTCGAGGAAGACCGAGGCCGGCTGCAGCACCGGCGGCTCGAGTCGGGCGAAGCCGGCGGCGAGGAAATGGTCGAGCGCGCGCGCTCCGGCCAGCAAGGCGGCGGCGCCAGGCGGGGCGGGGCTTTCCGGCGCGGCGGCAGGCGGCGTCGAATTCACGGCAATTTCCTCGTATTCGCGATTTCCTTTAACAAAGCCCAGGCGCCCGCGCAGCCATTTTCCCGCTCCAAGGTGAACGGTTCGCGTTAATGCGTCGCTTCGGGCTGTTGCCGCCTTGGCGCGGCCATGGTCCTTTGTCACTCGGACGCCGCCGTCGCCGAATCACCGTCGAGGATCGTTTGTCCGCTATTCGTCTCTTCCGCCTGCTGTTCGTGGCCCTGCTCATCGCCGCGAGCCCGGCCCGCGCCGCCGGCGAAGACACGACGCGTCAGACGCTCGATTCGGCCCGTTCGACGATCGCCGAAATCGAAGCGGCGCTGAAGGCGGACAACCTCTCCGATTCCGAGCTCGTGCGCCTGCGAGCCACGGGCGACCCGTTCGCCGTCCAGTTGCAAGCGGTCATCGTCGATTTGTCGCCGCGGCTCGACGCTTCGACGAAACGCCTCGCCGAGTTGACGCCGAAGTCGAACCAGCCGGCGACCAGCGATTCGGCGAGCGCTGAACTCGCCGCCGAGAAAACGAATCACGACGCGCTCGACGCCGACTTGCGCACGGCGCGGGCGATGGTTCTGCAGATCGACGACATCGACGCCCGCATCACCGCGGCGCGGCGGGACCTGTTCGCCCGCGAGACCTTCGCCCGCTCGGCGAGCATCTTGAGCCCGATGCTGTGGATCGACGTGGCGCGCGAAACGCCGAACGACGTGGGCGCGCTGGCGGCGCGGTTCAGCGACTGGCTGCAAGCGCTGTTCGCCCGTCTCAGCCTGTCGCAGACGCTCGGCTTTCTCGCGACGATGCTGGCGATCGTCGCCCTTGCGGCGCCGATCAACTGGATCAACCGCCGCGTCCTCGCCCGCGATCCGGCGATCGGCGAACCGGACCGCTTCGGTCGCGCGCTGGGCGCCGCGTGGACGGCGGCGGTGCTCGCCGCCGCCCCGCTTATCGCGCTCGGCGTCATCGCCTGGGCGCTCGACATCTTCGACATTTCCGACCCCCACGCTCAAGGACAGATCGACGCTGTTCTCGATGGGCTCAGGCTGATCGTGATCGCCTACGCCCTGACGCACGGGCTGCTGGCGCCCGGCCGCGCCAACTGGCGTCTCGTCAACCTGAGCGACCGCGCCGCTGCTCAGATCGAACAGCTGTGGCTCGGCGTCGCGGCGATCCTCGCCGCCGAACGGCTGCTGGAGCCGGCGGTCGACGCGCTGGGCTCGCTCAACATCGCCATCGCCGGCCGGGCGGTCGGCGCGACGCTCGCCGCGCTGTTGCTCGCCGGCACGCTGCGGCGCATGGCCGCCCAAGCGGATGACGCCGCGCCCCCGGCTTGGGCCACGGCGCGCGCCGCCTTGGCCTGGACGCTGGCCGCGCTGACCATCGGCGCGACGCTGAGCGGTTACGTCGCTTTCGCCACCTACATCGTCGAGCAGACGATGGAGCTGGTGATGATCGTCTCCACGCTGTTCATCGTGGACGCCGTGCTGCAGGAGGGCGCCGACGCTCTGCTGAAGCCGAGCGCGCCGATCGGCCGCGCTCTCACGGCGGCGATCCGCCTGAGGCGCGACGCGCTCGACCAGATCATCGTGCTGGTCCAGGGCTTCGCCCGGCTGACCATCCTCGTCGGCGGGACGATGATCGTGCTTGGCCGCTGGAGCGTGTCGCAAGATTTCGCCTCGTCGCTGCGCGCCGCCTATTTTGGCTTTAAGATTGGCGGCGTGACGCTGTCGCTGTCGTCGCTGCTCGTCGCCGGGCTGGCGTTGGCGATCGTCATGGCGGCGACCCGCGCGCTGCAGAACTGGCTGTCGTCGCGCTACCTGCCGCGCACAAGGCTCGACGCCGGCGTCAGCAACTCGATCCGCACCATCGTCGGCTATCTCGGCGTGCTCGCCGCCTTGGCGATCAGCGGCGCTCAGCTCGGCCTCGACTTCCAGAAGGTGGCCATCGTCGCCGGCGCGCTGTCGGTCGGCATCGGCTTCGGCCTGCAGTCGATCGCCAACAATTTCGTTTCCGGTCTGATCCTGTTGTGGGAGCGCGGCATCCGGGTCGGCGACTGGATCGTGGTCGGCGCCGATCAGGGATTCGTCCGGCGCATCAACGCGCGCGCCACCGAGATCGAGACCTTCGACCGCGGCACGCTGATCGTGCCCAACGCGACGCTGGTCGGCGGCCCGGTGAAGAACTGGATGCATGCCGACCGCACCGGCCGCATCGTCATAGCGGTCAGCGTCGCCTACGAGAGCGACGTCGAGACGGCGCGTGAGCTCCTCATCGCCGTCGCCAAGGCGCAGGACTCCGTGCTGGCGATTCCGGCGCCGCTGGTGCTATTCAACCAGTTCGGCGACTGGGCGCTGAAGTTTGAGCTCATCTGCTACGTCGACGACATTGTGGTGGCGGAACGGGTGCGCAGCGAGATGAATTTCGACATTCTGCGCCGCATGCGCGAGGCGGGTCTGCGCATCCCCTACCCCAAGTAATCCGCCGCGCCGACCGCCGGCGCTCCAACCGATTGCCCGCGCGTGAACGCCCTCCCCTCCATCGCCGCTCTGCTCCTTTCCGTGCTGCTGCTGATCGGCGGCAACGCGATGGTCGGCGTGTTGACGCCGCTGAGAGCGAGTTTGATCGGCTTCTCCGACCTGAAGATCGGCCTCTTGGGCTCGGTCTATTTCGCTGGCATGCTCGCCGGGTCGCTGGCGGCGCCGGCGATCGTCCGCCGCGTCGGCCATATCCGCGCCTTTTCCGCCTTTGTCGCCCTGGCGATCGTCGCCGTGATCCTGATGCCGGGATGGGAGCGGCCGGTGCCGTGGATGTTCTGCCGCGGCGCGCTCGGCTTCGTCTTCGCCGGCGTTTACGCGGTGATCGAATCGTGGATCAACGCCAAGGCCGACAACGCCAGCCGCGGCGCGCTTTACGGCGTCTACCAGATCGTCGCTTTCGCCGCCTCGGCCGGCGGGCAGTTGGCGCTGAGCGCGTTTGCGTCGGATTCGTTCCTGCCTTTCAGCGTCGCCGGCGCCTTGCTGGCGTTGGGAATCGTGCCGTTGGCGATGACCAACGTCGACCCGCCCGTCGCGCCGAAGTCGATCCGCCTACGGCTGCCGTGGCTGATCCGCCTGGCGCCGGTCTCGGCGTTGGGGTCGCTGATCGCCGGGATCGCCAACGGCGCTTTGTTCGCGCTCGGACCGGTCTATGCGTTGCAAATCGGCGTCGAACCTTCGACGGTGCCGCTGTTCACCGCGGCGATCGTCGTCGGCTCGGCGCTTGGCGTTTACCCGGCCGGGCGGATTTCCGACCAGATGGATCGGCGCGCGGTGATGGTCGCGACCATGACCGCCAGCGTGATGGCGGAGGTCGCGCTGGCGTCGTTTCGTTTCTCCGGCGCGCCCCTAATCATGATGGGCTTCCTGGTCGGGCTGACGACCTACACGCTCTATACGCTCGCCATCTCGCACGCCAACGACCGCGCCAAGCTGCATGACATGGTGACGGTCTCGGCCGGCGTGCTGTTCATTTATTGCGTCGGCGCGATTATCTCGCCGTCGCTCGCTTCGCTGCTGATGCGCCAATTCGGGCCGTCGGCGCTGTTCGTCCAGGCGGCGCTGGTCCACGCGATCATGGCGGCGTTCGCGCTGTGGCGGCTGCTGGCGGACCCGGACAAGCCGCGCGCGCCGGCGGCGGCTAGTCTTTGACGATCGAGATGTCGGGAGCGGCGGGGTTCTTCATCCCGACCACGTGGTAGCCGGCGTCGACGTGGAGGATCTCGCCGGTGACGCCGCGCGACATCGGCGACAGCAGATAGACCGCCGTGTCGCCCACTTCTTCAGTCGTCACGCTGCGGCGCAACGGCGCGTTGAGCTCGTTCCAGCGCAGAATGTAGCGGAAGTCGCCGATCCCCGAGGCGGCGAGCGTCTTGATCGGCCCGGCTGAAATCGCGTTGACGCGAATCGCCTTCTCGCCAAGGTCGGCTGACAGATAGCGCACGCTCGCCTCCAGCGCCGCCTTGGCGACGCCCATAACGTTGTAGTGCGGCATCCATTTCTCGGCGCCGTAATAGGTCAGCGTCAGCAACGAGCCGCCGTTGGTCATCAGCTTCTCCGCCCGCTGCGCCAGCGCGGTGAATGAATAGCAGGAGATCGCCAGCGATTTGTTGAAATTGGCTTCGGTGGTGTCGACGTAGCGGCCGGTCAACTCGTCCTTGTCGGCGAAGGCGATGCAATGGACGATGAAGTCGAGCCCGCCCCACAGTCGATTCGCTTCGGCGAAGACCGCGTCGATCGTCGCGCCGTCGGTGACGTCGCAATGGCCGAGCACCGGTGCGCCGAGCTCGTGGGCGAGCGGGCGGACGCGCTTCTCCAACGCCTCGCCCTGGTAGGTGAATGCGATCTCGGCCCCGGCGGCGTGGACCGCCTTGGCGATCCCCCAGGCGATCGAGCGGTTATTGGCGACGCCGAAGACGATCCCCCTTAACCCGCGCATGACGCCCTCGCCCGAACCGGCCTGGCCATGCTGCTTCGTCATCGACACCTCGCCTATCCCCTCGTTTGCCGCCTCGTTTTTGGGCGCCGCGGCGCACTCCCCATAGCGTCGGCGACGGCGAGAGGGAAGAGGCGCGGGTCCCCCTCTCACGTCACAAAATATGTGAAATCGCACACATTGACCCTTGGAAGCGCCGGGCCTTCGGCATAGGATTGTTAATCTTAACCGAAGATTACGGTCCAAACTGGTGTCCTCGGTCCGCGAATGGTCTGACGACGCGGGCGCGTTGCGGCGATTTGGCCTCGCCCTCGTGCGCGACGATCGTTTCGTCTTCGACGACGTCGCCGCCTGCGCGCTAATTGATAAACTGTTCCGCCAGGCTTCGCTGACCCTGGTCGATTGCCCCGGCGGCGACCGTCGGGCGGCGCGCGTGCGCGCCTTTGCTCAATTCGTTCGCCTTTATCGCCGCCATGCGCGCCGGCTCGCGGTCGATGAGGACGGCGGCTGGATCGAAACGCCGCCGAGCAGTTGCGGCTCGGCGGCGGTCGGCGTGCGCGGCCTGCCGCTCGAATTGCGCGAGGCGCTGCTGCTGGTCGTGCTCGCCGGCTTCACGCATCGCGAAGCCGCCGAGGCGCTCGACCTGCCGCTCGCCGTCGTGATCGACCGACTCGTCCGCGCACGGACGCGGCTCGCCGTCCACATGGCCGCCTCGCGCGACGCCGCTGCGGCATGGCCGCAAAGCGCTCATCTCCGAATCGTCAAATGACGGGCCGCGCCGACCCCGCCGAGACCCTCGCCTATGTCGACGATTGCCTCGACCCGGAAGCGCGCAGCGACTTCGAGGCGCGGCTGAAGGTCGACCCCGAGTTGCGCCGCGAAGTTGCGCAGTGGGAGTCGCAAAACCGCGCCATCCGCGCCGCTTTCGGCGCGCCGCCGCGTAGCGCGCTCGATTTCGGCGACGCCTCGAATGAGAACGCCGTGCGACGCGGCGGCGAAGCGGCGCGATCCATCGGCGGCGCCGCGCAACCGTTTGGCCAGGCGCGAAGCCAGCGCGGGGCGACGGCGCCGATCGCCAAGTCGCGCCCCGCTCGTCTCGGAGCGACCGCCCGTCGCGTCGTCGGCGCCGTCGCGCTGGCGGCGGCGATGGTCTGGGTCGGCCTGCCTGTCCTCACGCCGCGCCCGCCTGCCGCGCTGCTCGCCGCCGGCGCGTCGGCCGCTCGCGCGCTCGCCGACCTGCCGGTCGAATTTGTCGCCGGCGATCCGGCGGCGCTCGCCCAGCGCCTCGGCCCTCGCCTTGCTTTAACGCCGCCGCTGGCGCCGGGCCTGCAGCTGGTGGGCGCCCGCCTCGCGCCCAGTTCGCAAGCGACCGCGACGCTTTACCTCTACGAAAATTCCCATAGCGCCCGCGTCGCGCTGATGGTCGAACCGCTTGACGAGATCGGCGCGGCGCCGGCGCAGCACGGCGAAGTCGACGGTCTCAGCGTCGCCGCCTGGACCGGCGCGGGCTATGGCTTCGTCGCCGCCGCAGCCGAGGACGCCGACGTCGCGGCGCTGGTCGCCGCCGCCGGCGCCGACGACAATTCTGTAGCCGACGCCGACTCTCAGCGGCGGTAGCGCGCTTCCAACAGCGCGAACACGGCCCGCGCCGCCTGCACGTCGCCGCCCTGCGGCGCGTGGGCGCGCGGCTTGGGATTCCAGGCGTAGATGTCGAAATGCGCCCAGGCCTTGGCCGCGACGACGAAGCGCGCGAGGAACAACGCCGCCGCGATCGAGCCGGCGAAGCCGCCGCTGCCGGCATTGTCGAGATCGGCGATCTGGCTCTCCAGCATCGTCTCGTAGGGCCGCCACAACGGCATGCGCCACAGCGGATCGGCGACGCGCGCCGCGGCCGACGCGATCTCCGTCGCCAGCGTTTCGTCGTCGGTGTAATAGGGCGGCAAATCAGGTCCGAGCGCGACCCGCGCCGCGCCGGTCAGCGTCGCGAAGTCGAACACCAACTCCGGCGCCTCCTCGTCGGCGAGCGCCAGCGCGTCGGCGAGAATCAGCCGCCCCTCGGCGTCGGTGTTGCCGATTTCGACGCTGAGCCCCTTGCGACTGCGCAGGACGTCGCCGGGGCGCATCGCGGCGGCGGAGATCGCATTCTCGACGATCGGAACGAGCACGCGCAGGCGGACGTCGAGCTTCGTCTCCATCACCAGCCGCGCCAGCGCCAGCGCGGCGGCTGCGCCGCCCATGTCCTTCTTCATCAGCAACATGCCGCTTGACGGTTTGACGTCGAGGCCGCCGCTGTCGAAGGCGACGCCCTTGCCGACGAGCGTCACCTTCGGCGCGCCCTCGCGCCCCCAGCGAAGATCGACCAGCCGCGGCGCCTCGGCGGCGGCTTGGCCGACGGCGTGGATCAGCGGCAGATTGCGTTCGAGCAGATCGTCGCCGCGCGTCGTCGCGAACGCCGCGCCGAATTCCTCGGCGAGCTTTTCCGCCTCGCGTTCGAGCGCCGCCGGACCGAGGTCGTTGGCGGGCGTGTTGACGAGGTCGCGGCCAAACGCGACGGCGCGGGCGATGGCCTCGAGCCGCGTCGCATCGACGCCATCTGGCGCGACGAGTTGCGGCCGCTCGGCCGCATCGGCGCGGTAGCGGTCGAAGCGGTAGAGGCCGAGCAGGAACGCCAGCGCCGCCAGCTCCGAATCATGCGGGGCGTTGGCGAAGCGATAGGCGCCAGCCGGCAAAGTCGTCGCGAGGCGGCCGGCGGCGAACGGGTCGCGCCCCTTGGCGTCCTTGTCGGCGAGGGCGAACAACGCGCCAGCAAGGCCGCCGTCGACGCCCGGCAGCAATTGTAACCGCCCCGGCTTCGGCTCGAAGCCGCAGGCAACGGCGTAGCGGGTCGCCGCCGGGCCGATCGCCGTCTGGATCGCCGGCCAACTTTCGGCAGTGACGAACCAGACCGGGACGGCGTTCGCATCGAACGGGGCGAATTGAAGCGGCAAAGGGAGCGGACCTCGGTTGGAGCGGACGACGGCGATCATAGCGGCGTCGGGACGGCGCGCCGAGTCCTGCCGTGAAGTCGTTAACCATCCTTTAGCGTTAACGATTTATTGCTGACGAGGCCGCCAGCGATGGACCCGCCATGTCATTCCGCAGCGAATTCGCGTTTTCTTCCGGCCGCCTCAGCGCGGTCGCGCTCGCCGCCGCGTTGATCGGCGCCGCGCCGCTCGCCGGCTGCCAGGGCCTCGGCGAGATGAGCGGCTCGATCGCCTCGACCCAGCAGCCGCTGCCGACCGACGAAGCGCGCTTGCGCGCCTACGCCGACGATTGGGGCAAGCGTTATGACGGCAATCCCGGCGAGAAGGTCGCCTCGATCAATTACGCGCGCGCGCTTCGGGCGCTGACCCGCTACACCGAAGCGGCGGCGGTGATGGAGACGGCGGCGGTCAAGGCGCCGCATGATTTCGAAGTGCTCGGCGCCTACGGCAAGTCGCTCGCCGACGTCGGCCAGCTCGAACAGGCCAAGGAAGTGTTGGCGAGTTCCTATACGCCGGAGCGGCCCGACTGGACGATCATGTCGGTGCAGGGCGCAGTCGCCGACCGCCTCGGCGATCACCAAGGCGCGCAGACCTTCTATCGCAGCGCGCTGAAGATCGCGCCGGGCGAACCGTCGGTGCTCTCCAACCTCGGCCTCTCCTACGCGCTGACCAAGCAGTTGCCCGAGGCCGAGGCGGCGTTGCGCGAGGCGAGCGCCAGCCCGCGCGCCGACGCGCGCGTGCGGCAGAATCTCGCGCTCGTGCTGGCGCTCGAAGGCAAGTTCGCCGAGGCCGAGCAGATCAGCCGGCAGGACATGACGGCGCAGGCGGCGAGCGCCAATGTCGCCGCGATCCAGCAGATGATCGCGCAGAACGATTCCTGGCGCGACCTGCAGACCGGCGGCGTCAAGCCGAAGCGCAGCAAGCTCGCCACGCACGGCCTGCCGCCCGCGCCCGCCGCGGCGGCGCCGGGCGGCGCGCCGCTTGCGCTCGGCGAGCCGCAAGGCTAGGCGCTGCGGCAGGCGGAGCGTCGCGCTCCGCCTTCAACCGGCTTGGCCTTTGACCCTTTCCCTACTTGCGCTGCTGGCGGCGGCCGGTTTCGTCTCCGGCTTCGTCGACGCGATCGCCGGCGGCGGCGGCCTGATCACCCTGCCGGCGCTGGCGCTGGCCGGCCTCGATCCCGTCGCAGCGGTCGCCACCAACAAGCTCGGCGGGGTGTTCGGCTCCGGCTCGTCGACGCTCGCGTTTCACCGCGCCGGCAAGATCGACGCGCCGACCATGGCCGCCCCCGCCTTCGCCGCGCTGGTC
>Ga0181520_10013356_pt1 | contig 10374 bp, 7 predicted proteins | sample PEATcosm2014_Bin_29_FD_132451 | JGI IMG/M metagenome (GOLD analysis project Ga0181520, IMG submission 132451) | Peatland microbial communities from MTU Mesocosm Facility, Houghton, MI, USA - PEATcosm2014_Bin02_30_metaG | ecosystem: Environmental > Terrestrial > Soil > Wetlands > Peat | place... | reverse complement strand
TGACCCAGAACCGCGAATTTCTGCGCGTTGGGATGCAGCTTCAGCCCGCAAAATCCCAGATCAACCGCCCGGCGAACCTGATCGGGGAAATTGCTTGCGGCAAAGTCGATCGTGCCAAACCCGCTGAGCCGCGGCTGATTCTTCAATTCGCCCGCCAGCCAGCCGTTGGGATCAAAACCGGCCGCCGAGTGCTGCGCGAACGGGGCAAAACAGACGGCCTGCTCGATGGCGCAGGCGTCCAGAAGCGAGAGCAGGCGGGCAATAGTCCCGGCCGGATTAACATCGGCCGGGAACACGTGAGCGTGATGGGCGAGGATGCGAGCGGTCATTCTATAGCCGCGCAGAAGATAGCGGGCCGGAGTGGGCGGGACAAGCGGCGCATCAATTGCCGATGGACTTTGACTGGTACAGGGGGATGTGGTATACAAGCCGTCGAATGATGTCGCAGGCGACGAGCTTTGGGTTTTGGTTTAGCACCAGTTTTTATTGGCGCGCCCAACCAGCGTCCTGAGCGACTTCACGATAACGAAACAGACGATCGAAGCCTCGGGACAAAAGCCCGGGGCTTTTTTGTTGGCGGTTTTTCACGCAGGCCCTTGGGAATACAGCGGAGGCACAATGATCGTGGTCATGAAATGCGGCTCGTCACCATCTCAGGTCGAGCACGTGGTAAGGTTGGTCAGGGAAATGGGACTCAAGGAAAATGTCATCGTCGGAACCGAACGAACCGTCGTCGCCTGCGTCGGGGATGACCGCTTCAAGGACAAATCGGTCCTGGAACTCGTGGACGGCGTCGAGAGAATCGTCCCCATCCTCGCGCCCTACAAAATGGCCAGCCGGGAACTCAAGACCGAAACGTCGCAGGTCAGCCTCGGCGGCAAGCTGGGCGCGGTGGTGGGCGGGAAGAAAGTCGCCATCATCGCCGGGCCGTGCAGCGTTGAGAATAAGAAATCGCTGCTGGACACGGCCCGCGCGGTAAAGGACGGCGGGGCCGTCGCCTTGCGTGGCGGAGCGTATAAGCCGCGGACCAATCCGTATTCGTTCCAGGGTCTGGCCGAGAAGGGATTGGAACTGCTGGCCCAGGCTCGCGAGGCAACGGGATTGGCGGTGGTGACGGAGGTGATGAGCGTCGAGCAGGTTCCGCTGGTGGCCAAATACGCCGACGTGTTGCAGGTCGGGGCGAGGAACATGCAGAACTTCAATCTGCTCAATGCCCTGGGCGATCAGCCCAAGCCGGTGCTGCTGAAGCGCGGCATGAGCGCGACGCTGGAGGAATTCCTTCTTGCGGCCGAATACATCATGGCCAAGGGCAATCAACAGGTGATCCTCTGCGAGCGCGGCATCCGCACCTACGAGGATTACGTGCGGAACACGCTGGCGCTTGCGGCCGTGCCGGAATTGCACCGCGTCAGCCATCTGCCGGTGGTGGTTGATCCGAGCCAGGGAACGGGCAAGAGTCACTTGGTCGACGCGATGTGCCGAGCGGCCGTGGCTGCGGGCGCGGATGGATTGATCATCGAGGTGCATACCGACCCGGAACACGCACTGACGGATGGCGCGCAGTCGATCACGCCGGTGCAGTTTAATCAGATGATGCAGGCGGTGAGAAAGATCGCGGCGGCGGTGGATCGGGAGGTGTAAGGGCGGGATTGTTGACCTCCAACGCCACCCCAACAGACGATGTGAACTGGCTGTTTTCGCCAAGTCCCTGCCTCCGCCCTGCTCGTGGCGTCGGCCGCCTGTCAGCAGGTTCGGCCGTCCGACCGCATGGTTTCGATATAGGAAAGTGCTCCCGAATTGGCGGTGGGAAGGAATACCGCCCACGGCGGGGAATCGCCAGAGGGCGTAATGTCTACGGCTGAGGTGGCGGCGGTGGTTGCGGGGCCGGGATGACGATGGCGTGCGGTTTGGCGTCGATGCTGCCTTGCCAGAGGTTGAGTTTATCGGCCAGGGATTGGGAGACGGAGAAATGGCCGGTCAGGGTAAGGGGGCCGGTTTCGGGGACGGCGTAGCCGACGGCCAGGCGGAAGGTGCGTTTGGCGGGGATGGTGACGATCTGGCGGGCCATTTCGTAATCGGGAGGCGGGGCGGCGTTGAATTTGTCGGCTTCGAAGCGGACGTCGCTGCCGGTGATTTTGTTGTTGGCGTCGGTGATCACGCCGTTGACAGGCGAGCCGGCGACGCAAATGCGGATCGGCTGGTCGCCGTTATTAGTCAGGGCCAGGGCGGCCAGTAGAGTGCCGGCCATGATGGCCGGGGGATCGGAAATGAGGATGTCGCACCCGAGCGTGCCGGCCGGTTGAGCGGGCGGGGGTGTTTTGATCAAGTCGGCGATCGAGGCGATGGTGCGATCGTCGGCGGCCAGAGCCTTGAAAAGGATGGGCGATTCCCCGTCGCGGGCGAGGAACATCACGACGGTGGCGTTAACGGCGACGCGGGGCGGATCGGCATCATCGGCGGTGACGACGGGGAGATAGGCGACAGGCTTGTCGTTGGCCTGGCCCTTGAGCCATCGGCTGACCGAAAGGTGAGCAAGGCCAAACGTGCCTTCGCGGCTTTCGATTGTTTGTTTGGCCGAATCAATATCCGCCGCCTTGGCGACGATGATGGAATCGGCCAGGGCCACGGCGGCCGCCAGATCGCAATCATCGCCGGGGAGATCGGGTGCAGTTGCCTGGGGCTGAGTCGAGGGCTGTGCGGCGTCGCTGACGCCGTGCGGTTGTGCGGCAGGTGGAGCACTGGCGGCGTCTTGAGCAAGAGCCAGTGTGCAGGCGAGGGCGAGTGTGAATGCCGCGAAGGCGAATCGAGTGGTCATGCCTCTATCCTATGCTAACGGCCGGGGAAAGCATCTATCTTTATATAGACGGGGAGAGGGTCGCCGTTGAGAGGCGGAGGGGAGGATTTTAGGGGAATTGAGGGTTGGGGAGGTTGAGGGCGGCCAGAAGGGCCCGGGCTTTGAGGAGGGTTTCGGCGTATTCTTCGGCCGGGACGCTGTCGGCGACAATGCCGGCGCCGATGGGGATGTGGACCATCGCGTTGGCGATAATCATGGTGCGGATGGCAATGTTGAATTGCATGGAGCCGTCGCGAGCGATGTATCCGATGGCGCCGGTGTAGGGACCGCGGCGGATGGGTTCGAGTTCGTCAATGATCTGCATGGCGCGAATCTTGGGGGCGCCGGTGATGCTGCCGCCAGGGAAGACGGCCCCGAGCAGATCAACCAGGGACGTATCCGGGCGGAGCGACCCGGCGATGGTGGCAACGCCGTGATAGACGGTGGCGTGGGTTTCGACCGTGGGGAGCTCTTCGACCTTGACCGAGCCGATCTCGCAGATTCGTCCCAGATCGTTGCGGAGAAGATCAACGATCATGTTGAGTTCGGCCTGGTCCTTGGCGGATTGGCGGAGAATCTGGTCCATGCCGAGGTCGCGCGGGCGGGTGCCCTTGATGGGGCGGGTAATGATGCGTCGCCGGCCGGTGGAATCGGGGGCGTCGATCTTGAGGAACAGTTCGGGGGAATTGGAGATGAGAGTGAAATCATCCCAGGCGAGATAACCGCCGTAGAGAGCGGGAGTCTGTTTGCAGAGTCGCTGATAGATGACCGACGGATGCTCGCGCAGGCCGATGCTGAGGCGCTGGGAAAGATTGACCTGAAAGACATCGCCGGCGCGGATGTAGTCGATGACGCGGTAAACGGCGGATTCGTATTGGTGGCGGGTGAAATTGCTGGCCAGGGGAGCGTCGGACCGGCCGTGATCGGGCTCAGGAAAGCCGGGCCGATCCGGGACCGGGCGGCAATAGGTGAAGACGAAGAGCGGGAGATGGAGATCGTCTGGTGGCGGATCGGGGAGATGCTCGAAGATCCGGCCGAGATCATAGCTGAGGAAGCCGATCCACCGGCCCTTGTCGGGCCAGAAGGTGTGGGACATCCAATCGAGGGCAAGGAGCGGGTCATCCCACTGGCGGAGGAAGGACTGCCCGACGTGGGCAGTAGTGCGGAGGGTTTGGGCGTCGCAGCGGATGGTGCAGACGGGGTGGAGAAATCCTGTGGGCCAGGCATCGGCCGGGGAGGCGTCGGGGAGCGAGGAAAGGTGGAGTCGCGGGTGAGGCAAGGGAAGGATTGTAGCAGGGGCGAAGGGGAGAACAGGAGAGATGCGCTGCGCATGACACGGCCCCGGCTTTTTGGGGCCGGGGCCGTGGGTTGTTGCCATTGGAATTGCCGCTTTTGGCGGCTTTACATCACTTGATGAAGAGCATTTCGCGATAAGTTGGGAGAGGCCAGAGATCGTCGGAGACGATGGTTTCGAGCTTGTCGGCGGCCTTTCGGAGGTCGGCCATGCCGGGCACGATGTGATCTCGAGCGTGCTTGGCATGGTCGAAGGCATCGCCGTCCGCATGGTGATGCAGGGCCTTGTCCACAACGGCGATCTGCTTCTGGAAATCGGTGATGGCGGCGGTGAGAGTCTTGAGATGCTCGGCCTGAGCGGAATTATCCACGCCGGCGGCCTTGGCGGCGTTGACGGCGGTGGCGACTTGGCCCTGGTAGGTCAGAGCGGCCGGAAGGATCATGTTCTTGGCGAGGAAGGCGGCCATGTTGCCTTCGATAGTGACGGTCTTGAGATAGCCTTCGGCGAGGATGACATAACGGCTGGCCAGTTCCTTTTCGTTGTAGACTTTGTACTTGGTGAGAAGGCTGATGACCTCTTTCTTCTGAAGAACCGGGAGGCAATCGACGGTGTTCTTGATATTGGGCAGGCCGCGTTTTTCGGCCTCCTTGTGCCATTCCTCGATGTAATTGTCACCGTTATAGACGACCCGCTTGTGCTCCTTGATGATAGCGGGAAGAAGTTCCTGAATGGCCTTGGTGAGGGTCTTGCCGCCCTTGACGTCGGCTTCGAGCTTGGAGGCGATGTAGTCGAGGGACTCGGCGACGATGGTGTTGAGGATGGCGTTGGGGCCGGAGATGTTCAGGCTGCCGCCGACGGCGCGGAATTCGAACTTGTTACCGGTGAATGCAAAGGGGCTGGTGCGGTTGCGGTCGCCGGCATCCTTGGGGAGCTTGGGAAGAATCGAGACGCCGGTTTCGAAGAGGCCGCCCTGCTTGGTGCTCTTGGCGCCGCCTTTTTCGATCTGCTCAATGATGTCGTTGAGCTGCTCGCCGAGGAAGATCGAGATAATGGCCGGAGGCGCCTCGTTGGCGCCGAGGCGATGGTCGTTGTGAGCGCTGGCGATGGAAAGGCGCAGGAGGTCGGCAAACTTGTCGACGGCGCGGATGACGGCGGCGACAAAGACCAGGAACTGCGCGTTGTCGTGGGGGGTGTCGCCGGGGTTGAGGAGATTTTCACCGGCGTCGGTGGACATCGACCAGTTGTTGTGCTTGCCGGAGCCGTTGATGCCGGCGAAGGGCTTCTCATGAAGGAGGCAGGCCAGGCCGTACTTCTCGGCGGTCTGGCGGAGGACGAGCATGATCAGGTTCTGGTGATCGGTGGCGAGGTTGGAGTTTTCAAAGAGGGGCGCCAGTTCGTACTGGCTGGGAGCCACTTCGTTGTGGCGGGTCTTGATGGGCACGCCGAGTTTGAAGAGTTCGGCCTCGGCGTCGGCCATGCAGGCCAGCACGCGCTCGGGGATGGTGGCGAAGTATTGGTCTTCGAGTTCCTGACCCTTGGGCGGCTTGGCGCCAAAGAGCGTCCGGCCGCAATTGATGAGATCGGGGCGGAGCATGTAGAAATTGCGGTCGATGAGGAAGTATTCCTGCTCGGCGCCGACGGTGGTGAAGACGTGCTTAACGTCCTTACCGAAGAGCTTGAGGATGCGGACGGCCTGAGCGGAGAGTGCCTCCATGGAGCGGAGGAGGGGTGTTTTCTTGTCGAGGGCTTCGCCGGTCCAGGAGAGGAACGCAGTGGGGATGACGAGGGTCGATCCGTTGGCGTGCTCCATGATGTATGCCGGGCTGGAAGGATCCCAGGCGGTGTAGCCGCGAGCCTCGAAGGTGGCGCGCAGGCCGCCGGACGGGAACGAGGAGGCGTCTGGCTCGCCCTTGACCAGTTCCTTGCCGCTGAATTCTGGAAGAGCGCCAGCGACATTGGGGCTGAGGAAGCTGTCATGCTTTTCTGCGGTGATGCCGGTCATGGGCTGGAACTGGTGGGTATAGTGGGTGGCGCCGTGTTCCAGGGCCCAGTCCTTCATGGCGCTGGCGACGGCATCGGCGATGGCCGGGTCGAGCATGGCGCCTTCCTTGATGGTCTTCTGGAGGGCCTTGAAGACGGTCTTGGGAAGCCTTTGGCGCTGGACTTCCTCGTTAAAGACGTTCAGGCCGAAGAGGTCTTTGACGTGGGTGGTCTTGAAATCGACGTAGTCGAGCTTGTGCTTGGTATTGGCGATGGACCTGATGGCCTCGAAACGTGCATTGGCGCTCATGATGGGGCGGCTCCTGTGAAAAGACTATGCAAAAAGAAATTCCTTCCCGAACGATTCGGGACCGTCGGCTACCTATATGGCAAGCGCGATAACCGCTAGAGCGTCAAGCGTAGTGAACGCCCCGCCGGACCGCAAATTTTCCCGCTTTCGGCAACAGCGTGAAGGCGGGTCGGGTGGAGAAATCGGCTTGCGCCGAGGAACACAACCACCGCCGAGGCGACGCCACAATCGCCCCGTCCCTTCCCTCTTTGAATTCCACATGCAAATTCCGTGCAAAACGTCATTTTGACGTTTTGCGTGACCTCGGCCGCGCGCACATTGTGCATTGGACGACAGCTAAGGTCAAAAATGCCTTGATACTGTGCATCGACGCCTGGTTGCAATGTTCATCGAGGTTGCTGCTGGGTGAGGCAGTGGATCGCGCCCAGACCCCAGATCAGCTCCATGCAATCGATCCCAATCACGCGGCGCCTGGGCAGTTGCGTTTGCAGGGTCTCCAGCGCCCTGCGGTCGTTGCGTTTGTCGCGATACGTCGGCACCAGCAGCGCGCCGTTGACGAAATAGAAATTCACGTACGTCGCGGGCAGTCGCTGGCCGTCGCGGACGATCGTCCTGGGCATCGGAATGGTCACGATCCGGAATGGCCGGCCGTCCTGGTCTCGGAGAAGCTCGAGGCGGCGCAGGTTCTCCCTGAGCACGCGAAAGTTCGCATCGTGCTTGTCCTGCTCAACGGCCGTGACGATCGTGTGCGGGTCGATGAATCTCGCCAGATCGTCAACGTGGCCGTCGGTGTCATCGCCGGCGATACCGTCGCCCAGCCAGCAGACGTGCAGTTGGCCGTAATAGGCCTTCAGTAAGTTCTCGATCTTCTTTTTCGAGAGAGTGGGATTGCGGTTGGGATTGAGCAGGCAGGATTCGGTGGTGAGGATGGTCCCGCGGCCGTTGAAATCGACGGCGCCGCCTTCCATGACGATGCCGGGGAGGAACAGCGGCAGTTTCTTTTCGGCGGCGATGCGCGTCGGCACCGCATCGTCATCGTCGTAAGGCGGATATTTTCCGCCCCAGGCGTTGAACCCCCAATCGACAATTGCCAGGCGTTTTTTTGCTCGCGCCGTGCGCACGACAAACGCCGGGCCGTGGTCGCGGCACCAGCATTCATTGGTCTTGATGTAATGAAAATAGACGTGACGCAGCGGACAGCCGTTGTCGGTCAATTGGCCGCGGACGATGCGCTCCCAGTTTTCGTTGGGGACGTTGATCTCGACGCGCTCGCGGGCAGCGATTTCTCGCACGATATTCGCCAGGTTCGGCGCGATCGTGTGATAGCCGTCGGGAAAGCTGATTCCCTCCGGCCGGGGCCAGCTCAGCCATGTCGCAGCGTGCGGGGCCCATTCCGGGGGGAAGGAGTAGCCGGCCTGGGCGGGGGTCTTGCGGGGCAGTATGGCGCGGGTCATAAGCGGCGATGTTGATGACATGGTGACAAGGTGACTTAGTAAAGCCGTAGCTATTCCCATTCAATCGTTGACGGCGGCTTCGAGGAGATGTCGTAGACGACGCGGTTGACGCCGCGGACTTCGTTGATGATGCGGTTGCTCATAGTTGCCAGGACGTCGAACGGAATCCGCGCCCAGTCGGCGGTCATGAAATCCTGCGACTCCACCGCCCTGATCGCCACCACCGAATCGTACGTCCGCGCATCGCCCATGACGCCCACCGTCGCGATCGGCAGCAGCACCGCAAAAACCTGCGCCGTCTTGCGATACAAACCGGCCGCCATCAGCTCGTCCAATACGATCTCATCGGCGTTGCGCAATATCGTCAGCCGCTGGGGCGTGACTTCTCCGACGATGCGGACGGCCAGTCCCGGGCCGGGGAATGGATGCCGCCAGACCGTGTCATCCGGCAGACCCAGCACCTGCCCGAGCCTACGGACCTCGTCCTTGAACAGATCGCGCAGCGGCTCGATAAGTTCAAACCCCAACTCCGCCGGCAGGCCGCCGACGTTGTGATGGAGTTTGATGTTCGCGCTGGCGCCGGCGTGGCCGTGGCCTGATTCGATGACATCGGGATAGAGCGTGCCCTGCGCCAGGAAGCGGGCGTCCTTGATTGCCAGTGCCTCGCGCTTGAAAGCGTCGATGAACTGGGCGCCGATGATCTTGCGCTTCTTCTGCGGATCAGACACGCCGGCCAGAGCGCCCAGGAATTGCTCCGTGGCGTCGGAGACGACGAGATTGGTCTTGAAATGATCGGCGAACGTGGACTGGACGCGTTCGCGCTCGTGTTTTCGCAACAGGCCGTTATCCACGAAGATGCAGGTAAGCTGCTGCCCGATGGCGCGATAGAGCAGTGCGGCCACGACGGTGCTATCGACGCCGCCGGACAGGCCGCAGATCACCCTCGCATCGGCCACCTGGTCGCGGATGGCCTTGACGGATTCCTCGATGAAATTGCCCATGGTCCAGGTTCCGGCGCAGTGGCAGATATCGTGGAGGAAATTGCGGAAGATGAGTTCGCCGCGCGGGGTGTGTGTGACTTCGGGATGGAATTGCACGCCGTAGAACGGCAGCCGCTTGTGCCGCGCCGCCGCGAAGGGACAGGTCGGCGTCGAAGCCAGCGGGACAAAATCCTTGGGCAGATCGTTGACCTGATCGCCGTGGCTCATCCAGACGATGGTGTCGGCCGGCAGCCCGCGCACCAGCGGATCGTCGCCCAGCACGTGGAGGCGGGCCCGCCCGAATTCGCGAGCGGCCGCCGGTGTTACTCGCCCGCCGAGAATCTGCGCGCCGATCTGCATGCCATAGCAGATTCCCAGGATCGGCAGGTTCAGTTGAAAGATATCCGGATCGCAGCGTGGCGCCCCGGCCTCGTACACGCTGGCCGGACCGCCGCTCAGGATGATCCCCTTGGGCTTCATCGCCGCCAGTTCACCGGCGGCAACATCCGGCCGGACCAGCGTGCTGAACACCCCCTGTTCGCGCACCCGGCGTGCGATGAGCTGTGCGTATTGCGATCCAAAGTCCAGAATCGGAACGACTTCGTCGTGGAGCATTGGAATTTGATAACGCAAGAGCGGCGGGGATGCAAAGGGAGTGGGTCGATGCAGCGGGAGATTTCAGCGTTGCCATGACCGGTGGCACGATCGCGAGCCGATATTGCTAATCTCGGATGCGCGCGGATAATTGCTGCCGCGGCGAGGATTCACCGCAAGGGTGCAAGTCGATGGTGCGCAACGTAGTCATATTCGGTGTCGCAGCAGCGCTGGCCCTCGGTTTCGTTTTGTGCTGCTCAGGAATCCAGTTCCCGTTCTTCAACGCCAAGGGGAGCCTCAATCGCCATCTGAATGGCGATTTTGGCGTGATCCTGCCGAATTCCGCAGTTGTGAAGGAATCGTATTGGGTGGCTGCGCGCGATCCCGAACATGTGTTCAAGGTCGAGATGGCGCCCGCTGACATCGGGCCGTTTTTCGCATCGGTTCAAGCGGCCGCCAAGATCAAACAGTTTCCCGCGGACTCGGAGCCGCCCTTCGATAAGGGCGGGCCCGCTTACAAGACTCCACCGTGGTGGAATAACCCGCCCCTGGCGGACGCGGCGTATTTGCAAATCAACATCAAAGAAACGCCGCGCGACATCTCCGACATCTCGGCCTACTCTTTTCTGTACTCTGCGGCCACCGGGACCATGTACGTGGTCTGGGGCGGATTTTGACGGCCGGTTCGGGTCCGGAACGTACGCAGAGGCTGATTGCGCAAGAAGACCCGCCCGCCACTACAATGCCCTCTAATCGGAGGAATCCTCATGCGGCATGTGTCATATGCGTTGGTGATCAACGACCTGGGCGTCTCGTATGTTCAAAGAGGCCAAGAAATGTTCTACTGCCGGTCGTCGTGTTTGCAGGACGACGAGCGCAGCGAGGAGTCATGCGAACACGACGACCGGCCCACAACCGATTGCGTCTCG
>Ga0181520_10013355_pt1 | contig 10374 bp, 4 predicted proteins | sample PEATcosm2014_Bin_29_FD_132451 | JGI IMG/M metagenome (GOLD analysis project Ga0181520, IMG submission 132451) | Peatland microbial communities from MTU Mesocosm Facility, Houghton, MI, USA - PEATcosm2014_Bin02_30_metaG | ecosystem: Environmental > Terrestrial > Soil > Wetlands > Peat | place... | reverse complement strand
TCGCTTCCGCTGCTTGCCGCCCGCCGGTGCGGGCCGCGGCGGCTTGACGATGTCGCTCGACGGAGGCTTCGAGGAATTGGTGGAGTTTTTCTTCAGCCGGGCATTCTCGGCTTCCAGTTCAGCGATCCGCGCCTTCAGCGGCGCCACCGCCTCAGCCACAATCTGTCGCACTCCGTCTTCCGTGAACAATCGCACCATACCACTTTCATAACCGATAGGCTCCGACGGCGCAATAGCAATTTCCGTCACACAGGTGACTGGTTACCCAGTCATATCGTGGCGGCAAAGTACCCCGTCAACGGGACGTCGGTTCCGCTTCTCAAGCTTATTGTCCCGTTCCGCCCCACGCAATAGTCGCAACAACTTCATGGTAAGAAACTGGTCCGGACCATGGAACTTCGCAAGCCGTGTTGTTAACATGGGGAGACTGTCGGCAGTGCTCCACACGCGCTTCGAAAGGTGAATTGCAATGCCTAGATCGTTTGGTCGACATGTCCGATCGACATTTGCTTTTGGCAAATCATTATTCAAGCAAACATCACTCGTCTGTGTCTTGGCTGCCCTATCGGCCTTGGCAACCGTGGCATGCGCCGACGGAAATGGTCTGACGGCGAAAGCGGAAGTTGGCGATGCTTTCGTCCGAGGCAGCGACGGCGGATTGGTTTGGACGATCGGCACGAAGCTGATTCAGGTGACATTCGATGGCCGTGGCGGCACGTTCCGGTTGGTCAGCTTCTTGAACAAATCCTGCGAACCACCGCTGGAATACGTCGACCCGAAAACGGCGGCCACGCCTTTTGTGCTCGACTCGAACAGTCCAGCCAAACCGGACGCCAAGGCCGGCGGTCCATGGACGCTAAAGGCCGCTGCCGCACGACAGGTTGCGTCGGGCGGACGGCCGGCCGTGCAATTGGATTTGACTCTGGTACGAGGAGAGATCCGCGCAAAGTTTCACGTCTTGGCCTTTCCCGGTACGTCGATTCTGCGGCAATGGGTCGAGTTCGAGAATGCGGGCTCTCGGCCGGTTGCGCTGAATTCACCTGTGGCGGCCCGCTTCCGGTTGCGCCGCGATGAAGCCGCGTCCTACGTCAATTCCTGGCTGGCCGGCGGATACGCTGCGGCCGATCAAGGGAAGATGTATCACCAGCCGGTCACGTCTCCGTATCGTCACAAGCTGGTTGGCACTGGAACCGCGAATTTCGTTCCGTGGATGGCCCTGCATCGAACCGCGGGGTCCAAAGATGGCTTGTTCATGGCCCTGGAATACCTGGGCACCTGGTCGTTGGCGGTCGACCATGAGGCGGCCGGGCCACTGACGGTTTCGGCCGGCCTTCCCGAACTGAAGGCATGTGTTCTGCAACCGGGTGAGCGGCTGGAAATGCCGATGGTCACGCTGGGCGTCTTTCGCGACGGGCTGGACAACATGGCCGCGTCGCTCTACGACTGGCAATATGAATACCTCTGGGACTACACGAACGCCGATTATCATGCGCGTTCCCGATGCGCAACGTGGTGGTTCTATTGCTCGCGGAACCTCCAGGAGCAGTTCACGGCCCGTTTGGCCAAACTCGACGTGGACACCAGCGACACGATGCGGACCATGGGATACGAGATGCTTTGGGACGACGCCGGGTGGTCTTCGTATCCCGGCGAAGGCATGCCGCCGGACAACTACGGATCGGTGTTTTCCCAGACATACGAAGGCCCGGACTTCTCCCAGACGCAGCGTTATCTGCAAAAGACGGGGATGCGGTGGCTTTTGTGGTTCGTAGGTCGTCCGTCGGCCGGATTGTTGGACGGCAAGATCGGCGCCTGGGGCGACTTTGAATGGCGGACCGACGGCGTGGGCTTTCCGGACATGGCTGCCGACAAAAGCTTTCGCGCAGAAGTGAAGCGGTTCTTGGACGTTCATCCGGGGAGTTCCTTTCACACGTGCAGCGGTGGCAGCACGTACGCCCATACGTTCGAGATCGGCGGGCGCTATTCGAGCTACAACTACCTGAGCGACTTAGGCCGCGGCCCGTACGTGAACCACTATTTTTCCTACCTGGAACCGCCGGACAGATGGGGCGACTCGCTCGTTGCGATCGCGTCAATCTACGGCAAGAAGGATGGTTCCAACGCAACCATGGCCGAGGTTTTGGCCGCACGAGGCGGTAAAATGCCCAATCCCGAGGATTTGCGCTACGTGAAAGAGAGCGGCCGCAGCATGTTGACCGCCGTCCCGAATCCTTGTTGGTTGCCGGCCGAGGACAGCGAACTGGCGCGCCGGGACATGGAATTGTATCGCTTCTTTCGGCACGAAGGCTTGGCCGGCCGATGGAGCTATGTTTTTCATCCGACCGTTCAGGGCGATCAGGAATACTACTATTTCCAGCGCACTAGCAACGACCGCCGCAAGGCGTGCATCATCCTCACGCACCGCGCCGAGGGTCCGGTGGTGGTTTGTCCCCGAGGACTGTTGCCAAAGGGCAAGTACATCGTCGGGTTCGATTCGACGCAGGCCACGACCGAGCGGACCGGCGCCGACCTGATGACCGGCGGCATTGCGATCAAGGACCAGAAGCCGGGCGAATTGATTTACCTGAATTTGCCGAACCGGCCAGGCAGCGGGCGGGACACAACTGCGCCGCAATCGCCGGGCCGAGTCCTGGTGCGTCGCGAAACCAACATCGGCCACGGCGGCATCGGCGTCTACTGGTCGCCCGGCACGGACGACAACTGGATTAGCTACTACGAGGTGCGCCGCGACGGACGGATTCTGGAGAAGGTCGCCATCGGAAACTACTATTTCGACCATGCCGAGGGCTGGAGCAACGCTCGTGAGTATGCCATGCGGACGGTGGATGGCGACGGCAACGCGAGCGGCTGGCGCGTCGCGGAGCCGACGACCGATGAACCGCTGACGTTTGCGGCCCTTGGCGGCCATTTTGCCCAAGCGGGCCGTGATGGTTGGAATGCCGAGATAACCATGGATGGGCAGGCTTTTGCGCCCATGACGTGGGTGCCGCCGGCGAAGAATCCGGCCGCCGACTTCGGCGGAACGCCCAATCAGCGCGGCGGCGTCGAAGGCTACTGGGAAGGCCCCGGCGGTTCGCGAGTCGGCCGCGGTTGGCAACAAGCGTCGAAGACCGAGGGTTGCATCCGGGCGTGGACCGCGCCCAAGGCGGGAACCGTCCGCATCGTGGGGCGTGCCATGCGCGAGTATTATCATCGCACGCTGGGCGGTCCGCTCACGGTCAAAATCCTGCACGGTCAATTGCCGATTTGGCCCGAGAGAGATTCGGCCACCGTGGCCCTGGGCGATCTGACCGGAGTCGGACACGATATCACGCTGAAGGTGGCCGCCGGCGACGTCGTTCGTTTTGTGCTCGACAAGGCAGCGGTCCCGGAACATGATCTGATTGCCTGGATGCCACGAATCGTCTACGACGGAACACCGTCCGCGACAACCGCGCCAGTTGTCGTGCGCATTCTTTGCGGGGGCAAGACGCCCTACACCGACCGTTGCGGCAACGTGTGGGCGGCCGATCAGCATTTTGCCGGCGGCGAGCCAGTTTCGACAACCGAGAAGATCGAAGACGCCTCGCCCATGCCGGAAGATCAGCCGCTCTATCAGAATGGCCGGGCGGGCAAGGACTTCTGGTATTCGATTCCCGTTCCCACGGGTCTGTACGCGGTGCGGCTAAAGTTCGCGGAGCCAAAACACCCGTGGATGTTCGAAAGATCGATCGATCTGGATATCAACGGCCAGCGAGTGTTGACGGATTTCGACATTGTCCAAGCCGCAAAGGGATCGCGGCGGGCCGTGGAACGGTCGTTCCGCAATGTTGTTCCAGGCGCGGATGGCAACATCGTTCTCCGTTTTACCGCCGGCTGGAATCCACGGACGCCGCCTGACGACGCGATGGTACAAGCCATTGAAGTGCTGCCCGAACAGAAGCCGGCTATTCGGATCCATACCGGCAGCGATGTCGAGTTCGTCGATTGGAACGGTTGCGTTTGGACCGCGGATGCCCATTTTTCGGGCGGAACGACCCTCAAATCGGCTGCGCCGGTCGTTCATGCGTCGCCAACGCTGTACGATCAAGAGTTATACCGCACGGCCCGGTCGGCAAAGACATTCAGCTACACGCTTGCCGCGCCGCCGGGCTTGTATACGGTGCATCTGAAATTTGCGGAGTTGTGGTTGCCAAAGCCCGGCCAGCGGCCGATGGACATTACGGTCAACGGGCGGCTGGTGCGGAAATCCTGGGACCCGGCGGCCGCGGCGGGCCGCATCGGCATGGCCAGCGACGTCCGCGGTGACAACATCACGCCCGATAAGGAAGGTCACATCACCATCGGCCTTCGTGCAACCGGCGTCAACGATGCCATCCTCCAGGCAATTGAAATCGAATAGCCGCGATGGGTTGGCAGGCAATATTGCAACATAATGAAGGAAGAGAGCAGAAAATCATGAAACACTCGCTTTGTCTATTTCTGCTGTCCGTGGCTATGGTGGGGCTGTTTGGCCTCACAGCCGCCCCATCGAGCGACGAAGCTGGCATAAAAGGCGATGCCCGGGTGGCAGACGCCTACGCCCGCGGCAGCGATGGCGGGTTCGTCTGGACGATCGGCACAAAGCTGATTCAGATGACGTTCGATGGCCGAGGAGGCGCGTTCCGGCTGGTCGGCTTCTTGAACAAAGCGTGCGAACCGCCGCTGGAATACGTCGACCCGAAAACGGCGGCCGCGCCTTTTGTGCTCGACTCGAACAGTCCAGCCAAACCGGACACCGAGGCCGACGGTCCATGGACGCTAGGAGCGGGCTCCGCGCGGCACGTCTCCTCGGGTGGGCGCCCCGCCGTGCAATTGGATTTGACTCTGGCACGAGGAGAGATCCGGGCAAAGTTTCACGTCTTGGCGTTTCCGGGCACGGCGATCCTGCGGCAATGGGTTGAGATCGAGAATGCAGGCTCTCGGCCGTCTGTTCTACAGTCGCCGCGCGCGGCCCGTTTCCAGTTGCGCGGCGCCGAAGCCACTTCCTATGTCAACTCGTGGATCAACGGCATGGCGCATCAGAACATGGGCCAACAGCCGGTCGCCTCTCCGTATCGGCAAAATCTGACTAGCACGGGCGCCTGGCAGTTTTTTCCGTGGACGGCGCTACATCGAAACGACGGACCGAAAGATGGCTTGTTCGTCGCCCTGGAATACGTGCGCACGTGGGCGTTGGCGATCGACCATGGGGCCGCCGGTCCCCTGACGCTTACGGCCGATCTGCCTGACTTGAAGGCAGTTTCTCTCAAACCGGGCCAGCGGCTGACCATGCCGGTTGTGACGATGGGCGTCTTCCGTGACGGGCTGGACAACATGGCCGCGTCGCTCTACGACTGGCAATACGAATACCTGTGGGACTACACGAACGCCGATTATTACGCGCGCTCCCAATGTGCGGCATGGTGGTTCTACAGCCCGCGGAACGTCCAGGAGCAGTTTACCGCCCGCTTGGCCTTCGACCTGAACACCAGCGACGCCATGCGGATCATGGGATACGAGGTGCTTTGGGATGACGCCGGCTGGTCCGCGTATCCCGGCGACGGCCTACCGCCGGATGGCTATTCAGCGTGTTTCCAACAGACCTACGAAGGCCCGGACTTTTCCCAGACGCAACAATATCTGCACAAAACGGGGATGCACTGGCTCCTGTGGTTCGTCGGTTTTCCGTCGGCCGGCGTGTTGGACAACAAGATCGGCGCCTGGGGCGATCTTCAGTGGCGGACCGACGTCTTGCGCTTTCCGGACATGGCCGCCGAAAAAAGCTACCGGGCCGATGTCAAGCGATTCTTGGACGCCCATCCAAGAAGTGCATTCAATAGCGGCGTCTCCCATACGTTGGAGCTTTACGGGCGCTATTTGAGCTACACCTACCTGAACGACTTGGACCACGGTCCGAATTCGAACCACTATTATTCCTATCTGGAGCCGCCGGACCGATGCGGCGACTGCACCCTTTCGATGTTATCGATCTACGGCACGAACAAGAAGGACGGTTCCTGCGTTAGCATGGCAACTCGCTTGAAAGCCGGTCCGATACCCGGTCCCCAGGATTTGCGCTACGAAAAGGAGAGCGCCCGTGGCATGTTGACCGCCATCCCGAGCTCTTACTGGGGCGGGATGTCGCCCGCGGATACGGACCTGGCGCGCCGCGACATGGATTTGTATCGCTTCTTCCGGCACGAAGGCCTGGCCGGACGATGGAGCTATGCCTTCCATCCAACCGCTCAGGGCGACCAGGAACACTACTATTTCCAGCGCACCAGCCGCGACCGCCGCAAGGCGTGCGTCATCATTACGCACTGTGCCGAGAACGCGGTCGTGGTGCGTCCTCAAGGACTTGTGCCGGAGGCCAAGTACGTCGTCGCGTTCGAGTCGACGCCGGCCACGACCGAGCGGACCGGCGCCGATCTGATGACCCACGGCATTGCGATCAAGAATCAGAAGCCCGGCGAATTGATTTATCTGAATCTGCAGAACCGGCCGGGCAGCGGGCAGGACAAGGTTCCGCCGCAATCGCCCGGTCGCGTGCTCGTACGTCGTGAAACCAACATCGGCCACGGCGGCATCGGCGTCTATTGGTCGCCCGGAAGGGACAACAACTGGATCAGTTGCTACGAAGTGCGGCGCGACGGAAACATCCTCGACAAGGTCGCCATGGGAAACTACTATTTCGATCACGCCGCGGGTTGGAACGTTGCGCGCGAGTATGCCGTGCGGACGATCGATGGCGACGGCAACGCGAGCGGCTGGCGCGTCGCCGAACCGACGACCGAGGAACCGCTGACATTTGCGGCCCTCGGCGGCCATTTCGGCCAGTCGGGGCGCGATGGTTGGAGCGAAGAGACCACGGCCGACGACCGCGTCTTCAAGCCCATGACATGGGTGCCGGCGGCCAGGAACCCGGCCGCCGACTTCGGCGGAACGCCCAATCAACGTGGCGGCGTCGAAGGCTACTGGGAAGGCCCCGACGGTGCGCAAGTCGGCCGCGGCTGGCAGCGGGCGTCGAAGACCGAAGACTGCGTCCGCGCCTGGACCGCGCCGAAGGCCGGAACCATCCGCATTGTCGGACGTGCGATGCGCGAGTATTACTGCGTCGGCGTATGGACCGCGCCCGGCGAGGGAACCGCCTCGCCTATGACGGGAAGCGAGCCGACCCCGGACGTGCGCGAGCATCATCACCGCGCCCAAGGCGGCCCGCTCAAGGTCGCACTCCTGCACGGCCAACAGCAGATTTGGCCCGCGAACGATTGGGCCACCGTCGCCCGCAATCTGACCGGAGTGGCACACGACATCAAGCTGAAAGTTGCGGCCGGCGACGTCGTTCGTTTTGTGCTCGACAAGGGAACCGCTCCGGAACACGACGTGATTGCCTGGATGCCGCAAGTTGTTTACGACGAAACAGAATCCGCAACGCCCGCGCCTGCGGTCGTGCGCATTCTTTGCGGAGCCAAAACACCCTACACAGACCATTGCGGCAACGTTTGGGCGGCCGATCGGCATTTCGCCGGCGGCGAACCCGCGTCGACGACGAAGAAGATTGAAGATGCGTCGCCCACGCTGGAAGATCAGCCGCTCTATCAGAATGGCCGAGCGGGCAAAGATTTCTTTTATTCGATTCCCGTTCCCACGGGCCTGTGCACGGTGCGGCTGAAATTCGCGGAGCCCAAACATCAGTGGATTTCCGAGAGGCCGATGAACGTGGAACTCAACGGCCAACAAGTGTTGGCGGATTTCGACATCGTGCAGGTGGCGAGAGGGCCGAAACGGGCTGGGGAACGGTCGTTCCATAACGTCGTTCCGGACGCGGACGGCAACATCGTTCTGCATTTCACCGCCGGCAAGAACCCGCTGGGAAAATCCGACGACGCGATGGTGCAAGCCATTGAAGTGTTGCCCGAGCAGAAGCCGGCTATTCGCGTCAATGCCGGCAGCGATGTCGAGTTCGTCGATTGGAACGGTTTCGTTTGGAGCGCGGATGGCCATTTTTCAGGAGGAACGACCGTCAAATCCACCCTGCCTGTCGCTCATGCGTCGCCAACCTTGTACGATCAAGAGCTGTACCGCACGGCCCGCTCGGGAAAAGCGTTCAGCTACACGCTTGCCGCACCGCCCAGCTTGTACACGGTGCATCTGAAGTTTGCGGAATTGTGGTTGCCAAAGCCTGGCCAGCGGCCGATGGACATTACGGTCAACGGGCGGCTGGTGCGGAAATCCTGGGATCCGGCGGCCGCGGCGGGCCGTATCGGAATGGCCGCCGACGTCCGCATTGACGAAATCACGCCCGATAGGGACGGTCACATCACCATCGGCCTTCGCGCAACCGGCGCCAACGATGCTATCTTACAGGCGATTGAAATCGAATGACATGGAGAAACTGCGCCCCGGCAAACCTCGAAGCTTCTCCCGATGGGGCGAACGTCGCCTTTCGTTGCCGCGCCGCGGACGAAATGCCTTACTTGCCGTTTGTCAAAACGGCAAGCGATTTCTCGTAAAACTCCTGCTCCGTCTTAAGCCCCTCGCGCTTGCTGAGGGCCGCCAGGTCCTTGAATCGTTTCACCGGACTGGCCCCCGTGGCATGGCAAAGCTTGGCCAGGCAGTGTGGGCAAAGCCATAGGGGGCGGCGGTCGGCCTCTTCGCGATGGTTGCTGCCGCACATGTTGCACTCGTAGCACGTGCAATGGGCCATCGAGAACATATGCCCCGTCTCGTGCGAGGCGGTCCTCAACGTGCGGACCAGGCATAGCCGGAAGGCCGCCTCGTCGCCATGTGGGTCGCCGTTCCGCGCAATGGACCAGACGCCCACCCGCTCGGTCAGCGATGCCTGGCCAAACACGAAATTCCACCCCGCGCCGGGCCAAAGGTCCGAGGTCGTCAGCGCGATATACGCACAAGCATTCGCCGGCAGCCGCGGCCGCAATACGTCGCTGAGCACATACGTCGACAGGATCTGCTTGACGTGCCAGGTGGGATGCTCCCGCCGGGCCGTCGCCGGGATCACGTCCAACGACAAGCCCTCGCGCACCTTGACCGGCAATTGGAAATAGATGCCCAGAAACTCGGCGGTTCGTTCCAGCACCTTCCGCTGGAGAGTGTCAAACTCGCCGAGGGGTTGAACGTAGATGACGCGGCGCCGCGGGTCGACGCGGATCGGCCGGCTGCGGAGATATTGCGCGTAGGACTGGCCCGGCTCGGGGTGCTCGGCCAGCCAATCGCCCGGTTGCGGCGGTCCGAGCTTCGTGTGCAGGGGCAAGAGCCTTGCGAAGGGGGCCGGCAACCGATCTTCCGGTTCGGCTTTCTCGGCGGAAATCACCATGGCCAGGGCCATCCACGGAATCGCCAGACCAGTCATGGGCGACCTCTTGCGGCGCGTCGTTTGGTGGAACACTGCTAGCGTACCGCGAACCCAAGCGGCCTTCAATGGGAAGGCTACCAACCGGCGCAGTGACGGATTGCGGCAAGGGGCAACGTGCCATGGAAAATAGCCGGCGGCCTTGCCGCGAAGGCCCTCGCCCGTAGATTTCTATTGACTTCCTGGTTTGACCGCAAAACGCGTAACCCGCCGGAATGCCCCGGGATGGCAGTCCCAGGGCGTTTTCACCGTTCCGCGGTCAATGGTGCGTGACCGCGCATCACGTCGAGCAGGGCTTCCGCGTCGCGGGGCGGCACGACCGCGACCAGTTTCCCCTCGTTGGCGACATACAAGGGATCGAGGCCCAACATGGCACATGCGGCATGCACCTCGGGCCGCAAGGGAATTGCCGGCTCATCGAGTTTGACGCCCACGTCCGAGGCGTCGGCCAGCTCGTTGAGCGAGCTGGACAGCCCGCCGCGTAATTGCCCATTTTCCTTCCGATTGTGCATCTCGGTGCGAACGACCGCTTCACCACAAGACGCCGACAGGCCACGAGCCCCTGGCGAACTCGTGACCTGTCGGGTGTTCGGCCCCGGCCGCGCCTTTCGGCAGAGCTACTCGCCGCGGCCGGGCCTTGTTCTTCGCCTACCAGCCACTAAGCCGGCACGCCGGACAGCCGGGTAGTTCCTGAGCCTGGCACGGTCCGTGGGGCTTCTGTCCACCCCGCGAAATCTGGCCGATTCAGGTTGTCACGCTTCGGACACCCCGTCAGGAGCTTGCCACGCGGAACCCTATATTGTTGTTCTCGTTCGTCGGGTTGTTGTTGTGGTGGTTGGACGCGGCCAAGTTGTTGGAGTTCGCAGCGTGAAAGGATCAGCCGCTTTCCAAGCGTAATGTTTTCTGGTTTTGTTCCGGAGGGAGGGCCAGCCGGATTCGTTGGCGGACGCTTTGCACGGTGGCACCAAGATGCGATCGGCACC
>Ga0181520_10013354_pt1 | contig 10375 bp, 3 predicted proteins | sample PEATcosm2014_Bin_29_FD_132451 | JGI IMG/M metagenome (GOLD analysis project Ga0181520, IMG submission 132451) | Peatland microbial communities from MTU Mesocosm Facility, Houghton, MI, USA - PEATcosm2014_Bin02_30_metaG | ecosystem: Environmental > Terrestrial > Soil > Wetlands > Peat | place... | reverse complement strand
TTGCCGTAGGCGTCGTACTCGTACTCGTCCGTCGGCTTTCCGGTGGAGTCGGTTAGTTGCCTTACACTTCCGCCTCCGTCATAAACATAGAAGCTGGGGGTCCAGGTGCTGTTGCCGGTGAGCGACGGACTGAGAAGCTGGCTGATGCGCTGCAGGCCGTAGGTGTAGGTGCGCGTGACTGAGCCTGCGCCGATGGGGCCGGATAACTCCTCGATGACTTGCGGGTACCCGGTGGGGTTGACGTCGTCCTCGACGAGATACTGCGTGGTGACTCCGTTGACGGTCTTGGCGACGCGGTTGCCGAAGGCGTCGTAGATCATGCTGATCGACTTGCCGTTGCCGGAGGCAGTGAGCATGTGATTTTCGGAGTCGTAGGTGTAACTCATGCCGCCGGTCGAGGTCACGTTGCCGTTGGCGTCGTAACTCTCCGAGGCTAGCTGGTCGTCGGGATTGTAACTGCCGGCGGTGGGATCGATGAGGCTGAAGGTGGAGTTGACCGATTTTCGGTTGCCGACTGGGTCCAGGCCGTAACTGACGCTGCCGTTGTTGTTCGTTGGGTCGTCGGCGATGGTCTCGCTGGTGAGGCGATAGATGTTGTCGTAGCTCCAGTTGAGCGTGCGGCCGCCCTGCTCCGTCGAGCCGGTGCGATTGCCGGTAAGCCCGAGCGTGTACTTGTAATCGGCGACGGGCGGCGTGGAGAGCTCGGTGAGCCGGTTCAGCATGTCGTAAGTGAACTTCGAGGTCAGGTCGTTGGGAGTGGCGACGGTGGCCACGTTGCTGGCGTTGTCATAGCTGTAGGTGGTGGTGTTCTGGCCGGGTAGATTGCTATCGACGACGGTGCTGAGGCGATTGAGGTCGTCGTAGGTGTAGGCGACCGACGTGCCGTTCGCGTTGGAGGAGGTGATGGTTTCCACTTGGCCGTCCGCGTAGTAAGTATAGCTCAGCCCTGCTCCCCGGTCCCCAAAAGCGAGGGACCGGGGGCACCCTCATCGTGGTTGGGATGGGTCGCCGGGACCGGGCACCCTCATCGTGGTTGGGATGGGTCACCGGGACCGGGGGCACCCTCATCGTGGTTGGGATGGGTCACCGGGACCGGGGGCACCCTCATCGTGGTTGGGATGGGTCGCCGGGACCGGGGGCACCCTCAATGTGGTTTGGAGAGGTTGCCGGGACCGGGGGCACCCGCCAGCTTTGCCAGCGAACAGTTGAGCCGCGAGGCTACTGGCTAACGCCGGGCGGGCAGCTCCGGTTTCGGTGACAGTTCCAAGACAAGACCTCAAAGCGCGGAGTGCGCGGAAAACGCCTCAAAGGCGGATGGGACAATGGCTGCCTGCTGCATTTGCTGGGGAATCAAGATGCGTTTGCCCTGGGTAGAAACCTAAATGAATTCGTCTTTTCGAAGGTATTTATGGGGTGGAAGAGAGAGCACAGATCTGTCGAAAGGGAAAAAGCCGCCTCAAGCCAGATAATTCACCTGCCGTTTGGCGGCCACTCTCCCCTTCGGCACCGTCTCCAGGTCGTCGTCGAGATCCTCATCGGGGTTCTCGAAGCTCTCTTCGTCCTCTTCAAAGCCGGTAGCGGCCCTCGCCATGCTGGGCGAGTAGGTCTCATCGCCTGTCCGCGACGAGCGCTCGATCTCGTAGACATCCGTCAGCCCCAGATCGGTCTCCTTCGACCGGATCATCGGTGCTATACGAACGCCTGAAATCGGGCTGATCTCCATATTTCTCCGCTCCCTGATTGGCAAATTCGATTGGTAACTCCCCTTGACGGTGCTTATCGACCGCGCAACGAAAAACTTGAATCACGCGGACAGACTGTACAAATTTCAGACACTTTGCCGCCTCGCCAAAAGATTTGCCGCTTTAAAGCTGGAGTTCAGAAACTGGATTTCTAAAAGGAGAAAGACTGCTTTAATGACGATTGACATTGTGGTGTCCGTTTTTGAGACAGTCGCCCGTCAGCCAGAAAACTATAGTAGAAGGGGGTTCCCATTGAGTGGCCTTCAACGGGTGAAAAGCGGATTCGCTGAAATTCGAGCTGCGGCGATTTGCAGCCGCGTGTTCTTTACTATGGAAAATCAGCTTCTACGCAGTTTTCCTCCGCCTTCTAGAGCACAACCAGGGAGTCTGTGTCCTGACTTACTTCGGTGCAGGTCGCCGCGCGGTGTTGGTCGCGTCGACCAGCCAGTTGAAGTAATATCTTGGCGCGATGCAAGGGCAGGAAAGCACACGGCCCAACCGGACAAGGTAGCAAACACCGCACCATCCGTCCAAACGGTACAAGCGATTGAGTCCGTTAACAACCACCATACAACAGGCTGCGGTTCTCGCCAGACCTCGCACGTCTGCCCCCCTGGAACACAACAAAAATCCCGGTTAATATCCTGTAACTCTCTGAAAATCCTTGAAATATCATGTGATTCCGCGCTATACAAGAGAGTACCGGCATTTCTGCCGGAATCGGTCCAACGCGACCGAATTGACAGGAGTTCCCATGCGCAGCAATGCAATGCGATCCAATTTGCTTGTCCCCGAGGTGCGCGAGGTCATGGACATTCGCCAGGCCTCGGAATATCTCGGCATCTCGCCCGACACGCTGTACAAATACGCCTCGGAGGGCTTTGTCCCCGCATTCAAGTTGGGGAACCGCTGGCGCTTCAAGCGCAGCCGCCTGGACGAGTGGATGGACCGCCAATCCGACCAGCACGCCGCCGACGCGCTGCTAGACCCCGAGCAGAAAAAACCCGTCCGGCCAGCGTTCTAAAACAGTTTTCACATAGCTATTCAGCGAAAATTTCCGCCAGCGTAGCGCACCGCAGCTAGTTTCCTGCTTGCCCCGGCCAATCCAGTGCGCGGGGCTGCCTTGGGCTTGCGCAACACCAGCGCATCGCCCGCGACGCGCATCTCCGTCTGATCCACCCGACCTACCTGCTACAACACTTCTCCTCCATCAGGATGCAAAGGGGACTTTTACCCCCAAGCTGCCAATCAGGCACGACGCACAAACAAAGCCCGGCTTGCGCCGGGCCTTGTGCTGGTTACTGACGACTGACAACTGTACTTATTCGGCTGCCATCTCTTCGGCTTCGCCTTCCTGGCGCATCAGCTCGAGTTCGCGCTCGGCCGCTTCGATCTCGGCGGAAACTTCCTGCTGCACGCGCGCCGCGGCTTCTTCAAGCTCCGGCGAAAGCTGCACGTTGCGGTAGTACTCCAGGCCCGTGCCCGCGGGAATCAAACGTCCCACGATCACGTTCTCCTTGAGCCCGCGCAGGTTGTCGATGGCCCCGTTGATGCTGGCCTCGGTCAGCACGCGCGTCGTCTCTTGGAAGCTGGCGGCCGAGATAAAGCTGTCGGTCGAGAGCGATGCCTTGGTAATGCCCAGCAGCAGCGGACGCCCGATTGCCGGACGGCCTCCGGTTGTCAGCACACGCTCGTTCTCTTCGCGGAAGCGGAAGCGGTCCACCTGCTGCTCGAGCAGGAAGCTGGTATCGCCCACTTCGTCGATTCTGACCCAGCGCAGCATCTGCCGCACGATGACTTCGATGTGCTTGTCGCTAATGGCCACGCCCTGTAGACGGTAGACTTCCTGAATTTCGTTGACCAGGTAAGCCTGAAGAGCCTTTTCGCCCAGCACGGCAAGAATGTCATGCGGGTTCAGGGGCCCATCCATCAGCGGGTCGCCGGCGCTGAGCCGTTCGCCCTCTTGCACGTTGACGTGAATGCCGCGCTGCACCGAGTATTCCTTCTCGTCTCCGTTGTCGGCGGTGACATAAATCTTGCGCTGTCCTTTGGCCACTTCGCCAAAGCGAACGACGCCGTCAATCTCGCTGATGATGGCCGTCTCACGCGGCTTGCGGGCCTCGAAGAGTTCCACCACGCGCGGCAGACCGCCGGTGATGTCCTTGGTGCGCGTGCTCTCCTTGGGAATCTTTGCCAGCACATCGCCCGGACCCACTTCGTCCCCGTCCTGAATCATCAAGTGAGCGCCGCGCGGCAGCAGGTAGCGCTTGTGGCCCTTGGCGTTCTTGACCACAAAAGCAGGCTGACGCTTTTCGTCCGGCGCATCGGCAACCACCCAGCGCGAGAGGCCGGTGACTTCATCGACTTCCTCGTTGAGCGTGATGCCTTCCTGCAAGTCCTTGAACTGCACGTTGCCGCCGATTTCCGTGAGGATCGAGTAGGTGTACGGATCCCACTCGGCCAGCAACTGGCCCAGCTTCACCTGCTCGCCGTCCTTGACCCGAAGGCGCGCGCCATAGACCACCTGGTAGCGCTCCTTCTCACGGCCGCGCTCGTCCTGAATCGCGACCGAACCGGAGCGGTTCATCGCGACCAGAGTGCCATCTTTGCTCTCAACGAAATTCAGATTGATGAAGCGCACAAAGCCGTTGTTCTTCGCATCCAGGCGCGACTTGTCCTGCACCCGGCTGGCCGTGCCGCCCACGTGGAAGGTACGCATGGTCAACTGCGTGCCCGGCTCGCCGATGGACTGCGCCGCGATGACGCCGCAGGTTTCGCCCAGCTCGACCATGCGGCCTGAGCCCAGGTTGCGCCCATAGCAGAGCGCGCAGACGCCGCGCCGCGACTCGCAAGTGAGCACCGAGCGGATCTTCACCTTCTCCTTGCCAGCGGCCTGAATGGCCGAGGCAATATCTTCGTCGATGCCTTGATTCAGATCGACCACAATGTTGCCGTCGTAGTCCTTGATTCTTTCCAGAGAGACGCGCCCGATGATGCGATCGCGCAGCTCTTCGATGATCTCGCCCGACTCGACGATCGATCCGACGTAAATGCCCTCGACCGTGCCGCAATCGTACTCGGTCACGATCACATCCTGCGCCACGTCCACCAGACGCCGCGTCAGGTAGCCGGAATCGGCTGTCTTCAGCGCCGTATCGGCCAGTCCCTTGCGCGCGCCGTGCGTGGAGATGAAGTACTCCAGCACGGTCAAGCCTTCGCGGAAGTTGGCCGTGATGGGCGTCTCAATGACTTCGCCCGACGGCTTGGCCATCAAACCGCGCATGCCGCTGAGCTGGCGAATCTGCTGCTTCGATCCGCGGGCGCCCGAGTCGGCCATGATGTAGATCGGATTGAAGGCACCCTCTTCGTCGGCGCGCTTCATGTTGTTGAACATCTCGTCGGCAACCTTTTCGGTCACCGCCGACCACATCTGAATCACCTTGTTGGCGCGCTCGCCGTTGGTGATGGCGCCGTCCATGTACTGCTTCTGCACCTCGACAACCTTGAGGTCGGCCTCGCGCACCACGGTGTACTTGCTGTCTGGAATCACCATGTCGTCCAGACCCACGGAGAGGCCGGAGCGCGTGGCGTACTGGAAGCCAAGCTCCTTGATGCGATCCAGCATTCCCACCGTGACTTCCAGGCCCAGATTCTGGTTGCAATAATTCACCAGTTGCCCAATGCCTTTTTTCTTCAGCAGGCCATTGATGAACGGCATTCCCGGCGGCAGCGCGTCATTCAGAATCACGCGGCCGACCGTGGTTGAAATGTACCTCTTGTTGAAGTCCACCGGCTCCACGTGCGTCAAATCCTGATCGTCGTATGCCGTTGTCATATCCAGCACCTGACCGGTATAGCGCAGCCGGATCGGCGACAGAGTCTCGACTTCCTTGGCTTCGAGAGCCATCAGAATCTCTTCGGTGTTCGCGAAGACGCGGCCCTCGCCCTTGGCATTCTTCTTGGCCTTGGTGAGGTAGTAGAGGCCGAGCACCATGTCTTGCGAAGGCACGGTGATGGGCTGGCCGGAGGCCGGAGACAAGATGTTATGCGAGGCCAGCATCAGAACGCTGGCTTCAATCTGCGCCTCTGGCGACAGCGGAATATGCACTGCCATCTGATCGCCATCGAAGTCGGCGTTGAAGGCCGTGCAGACCAGCGGATGAATCTTGATCGCCTTGCCTTCCACCAGCACCGGCTCAAAGGCTTGAATGCCCAGGCGGTGAAGCGTAGGCGCGCGGTTCAACATCACTGGATGGTCCTTGATGACCTCTTCCAGAATGTCCCACACCACCGGCTCCTGCATCTCGACCATCTCCTTGGCTTGCTTGATGGTGGTGCAGTGGCCGGTCTGTTCCAGGCGATGATAGATGAACGGCTTGAAGAGTTCGAGCGCCATCTTCTTCGGCAATCCGCACTGATGCAGCTTCAGCTCGGGACCGACAACAATGACCGAACGGCCCGAATAATCGACGCGCTTGCCCAGCAAATTCTGCCGGAAGCGGCCCTGCTTGCCCTTCAAAGTATCGGACAGCGACTTCAACGGGCGGTTGTTCGCTCCACGCAGGACGCGGCCACGGCGGCCGTTATCGAAGAGCGCGTCAACGGCTTCTTGAAGCATCCGCTTCTCATTGCGCACGATCACTTCCGGCGCATGAAGGTCCATGAGCTTCTTGAGGCGGTTGTTGCGGTTGATGACGCGGCGATAGAGATCGTTCAAGTCAGAAGTCGCAAAGCGTCCGCCATCGAGAGGCACCAAGGGGCGCAACTCGGGTGGAATCACCGGCAGCACATCCAGAATCATCCACTGCGGCTTGTTGTCGCTCTTGCGGAAGGCCTCGACAACCTTCAGCCGCTTGGCGTACTTGATCTTCTTCTGCGCCGAAGTTTCCGTCTTCATCCGCTCGCGCAGCTCGATGCCCAGCTCGTCGATCTGCACGCGCTTCAGCAGTTCCTTGATCGCCTCGGCACCCATCATCGCCTTGAAGCCCGAGGGGCGGAACTGCGCATCCAGCTCGCGGTACTTGGCTTCGTCCTTGATGATCTCGCGTTCCTTCACGCCAGGCGCGTCGCCAGCGTCAATCACGACATAGGACTCGAAGTAGAGAATTCCTTCCAGATCGCGCAGAGAAATATCCAGCAGGTGCCCGATGCGCGAAGGCAGTCCCTTGAAGAACCAGACATGCGAGCACGGCGACGCCAGTTCAATGTGGCCCATGCGCTCGCGGCGCACCTTGCTCACCGTCACTTCGACGCCGCACTTGTCGCAGATGACGCCGCGGTGCTTCATGCGCTTGTACTTGCCGCAGAGGCACTCCCAGTCCGTCACCGGTCCAAAGATGCGCGCGCAGAAGAGGCCGTCGCGCTCCGGCTTGAAGGTGCGATAGTTGATGGTCTCGGGCTTGGTGACCTCGCCATGCGACCAACTGCGGATCTTCTCAGGAGAGGCCAGCATGATGCGGATAGCGTCGAAATCGGTGATGGGGCTGGAAAGTTCAAACGGGTTCGAACGGAACAAGGTGACCCTCCTTGGCGGGCCTGATGGCCACTGCCGCGGCTTTTCCCGGGATTCTTATCAGGTTCTTCCTTCCCGGGAAGCGGCATTCGCCGCTCTCAAGAAGAACCCAAAAAACAGTTGTCAGTCTTCAGTTCTCAGTTTTCAGTTCGATTGCGCTGCTCGCAAATTCCGCCGATCACGGTCCTATTGAAAACTAATCGTAAAAGGCTGAGAACTGAAGACTGACAACTGTGAACTAACATCAATCCGCCACGGCCGCGATCTCCGGCGCAGGCAGTTTCTTGATCAGATCGGCGCGCTTGATCAACTCCACGTCCAGGCACAACGACTGCAACTCGCGGATCAGCACGTTGAACGACTCGGGCACGCCAGGCTCGATTGCCGCCTCGCCCTTTACGATGGCCTCATAAATCTTTGTCCGGCCATAGACGTCGTCCGACTTCGCTGTCAGCAATTCCTGCAAGATGTAAGCCGCGCCGTATGCCTCGAGCGCCCACACTTCCATCTCGCCGAATCTCTGTCCGCCGAACTGCGCCTTGCCGCCCAGAGGCTGCTGCGTAATCAGCGAGTACGGCCCAATCGAACGCGCGTGAATCTTGTCGTCGACCAGATGCGAGAGCTTCAGCATGTAGATGTAACCCACCGTCACCGGCTGCTCGAACTGCTCGCCGGTCATGCCGTCAAACAGTGCCGTCTTGCCCGAAGAAGGCAGGCCAGCCGAAGCCAGCAGCGCCTTGATCTCTTCCTCGCGCGCGCCGTCGAAGACGGCGGTTCCGAACCAGATGCCGCGCTTCATGCCCGCGCCCACGCGCAAAAGCATTTCGTCGTCAAGCTCGAGCAACTGGCGCAGCGTCGCGGTTCCGGCGAATTCCTTCTTCATCAATTCGCGCGTGTAGGCCGCATCCGTGTTTGCAGCAATCAATGCGGCAATCTTCTCGCCCAGCGCATGTGCGGCCCAGCCCAGATGCGTCTCCAGGATCTGTCCCACGTTCATACGGGAGGGCACGCCAAGCGGGTTCAAGACGATTTCGACCGGCGTTCCATCGGGCAGATACGGCATATCTTCCTCGGGAAGAATGCGCGCAATCACGCCCTTGTTGCCGTGACGGCCGGCCATCTTGTCGCCCACGCTCAGCTTGCGCTTCATCGCCACATAAACCTTCACCAGCTTGATCACGCCTGGAGGAAGCTCGTCGCCCTTGGCCAGCTTGGCAACCTTTTCATTGGTGATCTTGCGCAGCACTTCGATCTGCCGCGAGGTCATCTCTTCGATCTCGTCGATCTGCTCGTTGACGCGGGGATCCTTGTCGGCGTAGCGGATGCGCTTGAGATTCTTGGTTGAAATACGCTCGATGGTTTCGCGATCCAGAATCGCCGCCTTCACCAGCAGCCGCTTGTTCGTCCGCTCGTCATGCAGGTCGGCCAGCACTTCCTTGCCGCCCAGAATGCCGTCCAAACGCTTCAAGCGCTCATCGGTCAAAATGCGAATCTCGTCGCCCAGATTCTTTTCGAGCTTGGAAATGTAATCGGCCTCGATCAGCTTGGCGCGCTCGTCCTTCTCCTGGCCCTTGCGGCTGAAGATGCGCACGTCCACCACCGTGCCCTCGATGCCCGGAGGGCAGGTCAGCGAGGCATCGCGGACATCGCCGGCCTTCTCGCCGAAGATGGCGCGCAGCAGCTTCTCTTCAGGCGTCAGTTGCGTCTCGCCCTTTGGAGTCACCTTGCCCACCAGAATGTCGCCGTGCTTGATCTGAGCGCCGATGCGAATCACGCCGCTCTCGTCCAGATCGCGCAGCGCGTGCTCACTGACGTTGGGAATATCGCGCGTGATTTCTTCCGGCCCCAGCTTGGTGTCGCGCGCTTCGATTTCGAATTCTTCAATGTGAACCGAGGTGTAGTAATCCTCGCGCACCAGCTTCTCGCTGATAAGGATCGCATCCTCGAAGTTGTAGCCGCGCCAGGGCATGAACGCGACCAATACATTGCGTCCCAGCGCCAGCTCGCCCTGCTCGGTGCAAGGTCCGTCGGCGATCACCTGCCCCTTGACCACGCGGTCGCCCTCGCGGACGACAGGCTTCTGGTTGATGCAGGTGTTCTGGTTCGAGCGCTTGAATTTGATCAGCGTATAAATGTCCGAACCCACCTCGCGCGACAACTGCGTGGGATGATGCTCGCCCTCGACGCGCACAATGATGCGCTGCGAGTCGACCGAATCGATAATGCCATTGCGCTTGGCCAGAATCACGGCGCCTGAGTCGCGCGCCGTCACGCCTTCCATGCCCGTGCCCACAAGAGGCGCCTCGGCCACCAGCAGCGGCACCGACTGGCGTTGCATGTTCGCGCCCATCAGCGCGCGGTTGGCGTCGTCATGCTCCAGGAACGGCACCAGCGATGCGGCCACTGAAACCAACTGCTTCGGGCTCACGTCGATGTAATCCACATCGGCGCGATTGACCAGCACAAAGTTCCCCATGCGCCGCGCATTCACCAGATCCTCGGTGATAAAGCCCTCATCGTTGAACTCGATGTTGGCCTGCGCAATCGTGTGCTTGTCCTCTTCCCATGCCGAAAGATAGAAGCTGAACGGGATCGGATCGATGGGCCGCTTGCCAGCCTTCTTCAGCCCGGCATTGAGCCGCGCCGCCTCTTCCTTCTCAATGTGATCGCCGACGCGCAGACCGCTCTCGCCAGCGTTGGCAATCTCCACGTAATCCAGAATGCGCGAGTCCTTCACCTTGCGGTAAGGCGACTCGATGAAGCCATATTCATTGATGCGCGCAAAACAGCTCAGCGAGCTGATCAGGCCGATGTTCGGACCTTCCGGCGTTTCAATCGGGCAGATGCGGCCGTAGTGCGTCGTATGCACGTCGCGCACCTCAAAGCCCGCGCGCTCGCGGCTCAAACCGCCAGGTCCAAGCGCCGAGAGACGACGCTTGTGCGTAATCTCCGAGAGCGGATTGGTCTGATCCATGAACTGCGAGAGCTGCGATGAACCGAAGAACTCGCGAATCGCCGCCATCACCGGCTTGGCGTTGATCAGGTCGTGCGGCATGGCCGTCGAAAGCTCCTGATAGACGCTCATCTTTTCCTTGATGGCGCGCTCCATGCGCACCAGGCC
>Ga0181520_10013349_pt1 | contig 10377 bp, 14 predicted proteins | sample PEATcosm2014_Bin_29_FD_132451 | JGI IMG/M metagenome (GOLD analysis project Ga0181520, IMG submission 132451) | Peatland microbial communities from MTU Mesocosm Facility, Houghton, MI, USA - PEATcosm2014_Bin02_30_metaG | ecosystem: Environmental > Terrestrial > Soil > Wetlands > Peat | place... | reverse complement strand
TGACGACCTCGGCCTCGGCGCGGCGGTCGTCAATGTGCAAATCCTTCAGCACCCTTGACACCACATCGCCGGCGGCGCGGGCGCGCACGGCCTTCGCGGTTTCCACCGGCGACAAATCCACGCCGCGCCACTGCGCGAGGACGCGATTGCGGGCGGAAACCTTTTTTGGCGGCGGCATCGGGAAATTTTGGACTGAAAACCGGGAACTGAAAACTGAAAACTTCGCGTAGCGGCGTCTCGGCAGTGCGCCGACAAATCCCGGAATGGAAGAATGCGGCTTTCCGCCGAAAGCCGCTGCGCCATTTTGTGCTTGTCAAAGAAGACTTTGTGTTGCAAAGTGATTCCATGAATCCGAACTGGGCTGAAGAAAACCTGCAAACCATCCGCACGTTGATGGAGCGTTCCGCCGTTTACCGCCGCGCGCTCGCGCCGATCATGCTGTTCGCCGGCACAATGGGTGTGCTGACAGCAACGATCGGAATCTGGTCTCAACAGTTTTGGTCTCTACAGGATTCCATGCAGGTGTTTGGCACGCTCTGGCTGGGCACGGCGGCAATTGTTGTGGCCGGCGCGTTTCTCACCGCACGACGACAAGCGATCAAGGACAAGGAACATTTCTGGTCGCCGCCGACACGGCGTGTCGGCCAGGCATTGTTGCCAGCGTTGTCGGCGGGGATGTTTCTAGGAGGCTTGTTCACATTTGTCGGCCTAACCAATGCAATAACTCTTACTTTCATCTGGCTCTTTTTTTACGGTTGCGCCTTGCACTCGGCCGGATTTTTCATGTTGCGCGGCATGAAATGTTTCGGTTGGATTTTCATTGGATTGGCAGCCGTGACAGCTTCAGTTCTCTGCTTTTTGAACATTACTCGGCCTTTAGCTTTTCCCGCGTCAAATATTGCGATCACCGCCCACTTGCTCATGGGCTTTTTCTTCGGCGTGCTGCATCTGGCCTACGGCGCGTATCTGTATTTGACCGAGAAACGAAAGAATGCGGCGTGAACCCGGAACCGTTTTTACAGCTCGACCGTGTGATCCACGAGAAAGGGCGGCTGGCCATCATGTCCATGCTCGCCGCCTCGCCGGAATTGTCTTTCACCGAATTGCGCGACGCGCTGGGCATGACCGACGGAAATCTCACCACCCACATCCGCGCGTTGCAGGAGGAGGGCTATGTGTCGGTGGCCAAGTCGTATCAAAACAATCGTCCGCTCACGACCTGCTCGCTGACGACGCCGGGCCGCAAGGCGTTCGCTGAATACATCAATTTGCTGGAACAGATCGTCCGGCAAAACAAACCCAGATAAAAAATGTTTGAACAAATTCAAACTACCATGGTCTTTTACTTTGTGACGCAAAGTTAATATGATTCCAATCCTGAAATCCGGAACGCCGGCCTCCGGCCCGGCTCATTGGTGCGAGTTGTGGTATGCGCTGCCGTGCCGGAGGCCGGCGTTCCTCTTCTAATGCCATGAAAATCATCCGAGCTGAACATCTGGGAATGTGTTTCGGGGTCAAGGACGCCATTGCGCTGGCGCTGGAAACCGCGCGGCGCGAGCCGCTGACGATTCTGGGCGACCTCGTCCACAACGAAACCGTGCTGGCGGAATTGCGCGCGGCGGGAATCCGCATCGGGCAAAAACCCGTGGAAATCGGAACGCAAACCGTGATGATCACCGCCCACGGCGCATCGGAACGGAGGATGGGCGAAACGCGCAAATTGGGCTTGAACGTGCTGGAGGCGACGTGCCCGCTGGTTCGCGTCGCGCACCGCAGTCTGGCAAGACTGGTGCGGGAAGGATTTCATCCGGTCATCATCGGCAAGCGCAACCATGTGGAAGTGCGCGGCATGACGGAAGACCTCGACAAATTTGATGTCGTGCTTGGCGAAGAAGACGTGGCGAACCTGCGCAGGCGTCCGCGTTTCGGCGTCATGGCGCAGACGACGCAGCCGATTGACGGGGTCCGGCGGCTTGTGCAAATGCTCCGCGAGCGATTCCCGCAATCGGAGGTGCGCTTCATTGACACGGTTTGCCAGCCGACAAAGCAGCGGCAGAACGCGGCGATTGAGCTGGCGCAAAAGTGCGGCGTGGTCGTCGTCATCGGCGGCGCGCACAGCAACAACACGCACGAGCTGGTCAAAACCTGTTCGCGCATTTGTCCGCGCGTTCATCACGTCCAAGCTGCCTCTGACTTGCGCGCCGAATGGTTTTGCGCGAAGGACAATGTTGGAATAACGGCCGGAACTTCGACGCCGGATTCCGTCGTTGCCGCGGTCGAGGAGGCCATTTGCGCTTTGGCCCTGAAGAGCGGTGAATTTTCAAAGGCAATTTGCAGCTAAACCAAAAACCAGGGAAAAAATGACAACTCAATGGTTCAAGCGGCTGGGCTGGTTTTACCTCCCGGTTTCATTGCCGGGCATCATCATCGCCCTGGCGGCGCTGGCATTTTGCGTCCAAGTCTTTGTTGCCGTTGACCGGCGCTCCCATTCGGCCAGCGACACGCTTTACGGCATCTTCCCGTATTTCGCCGGCGCCTTCCTGTTGTTCGATTGGATTGCCGGCAGAACCAGCAGGCAATCGGATTGAGCCAATGACAAGACCCAAACCATGAAAACGAAACCAGTCAACTTTGCGCGATGGTGGATGGTCGTGGTATTTGCCATCGCCATGGCGTGGGTGGAATCCGCCGTCGTTTTTTATCTGCGCTCGATGATTGACCGCATCGAGCCGTATCAACCCGACCCGCTGCCCGTCATCGGCGGGTTCGCCATGGTGGAACTGACGCGCGAGTTCGCCACGATGATCATGCTGTTCGCCGTGGGTTTTCTTGCGGGCCGGACTTGGCGCACGCGAATCGGTTATGCCGCCATCGCCTTCGGCGTGTGGGACATTTTTTATTACGTCTTCCTGAAAATCATGTGCGGCTGGCCGCATTCCGTGCTCGACTGGGACGTGCTGTTTCTGCTGCCGATGCCGTGGTGGGGACCGGTGCTCGCGCCGGTGTTGATTTCGCTGCTGATGATTTTCTGGGGCGCATTCGCCACTCAATTTGAACGGACGCACACCCCGGCGCTGTCAAATCGGCGCGTGTGGATTTTGAATTTCACCGGGGTTGCGCTTGCGCTCTATATTTTCATGGCTGACTCCATTGCCGCCGCGCGTCACGGATTGGAAGCAATTCGCACCATGCTGCCCGAAAAATTCAACTGGCCGCTGTTCTGTCTGGCGCTGGCGCTGATGTCCGCACCAGCCGCGCAGATGTTTCGCCAATTTTTGACCCGGACTCAAACAAGATCCGAAACCGACGCATCGGCTGGTGAATTCGGATGCACGCGCAATCTGCAAAACTAAAAACGCACCTGGCGGAAATCGCCACGCTCCTGCGCGGTGAAACGGAAACCATTTCCGCGTGGAGCGAATGCTGGAACGCACGCCGGTTTGCGCTGCACATTGCCGTGATTATTTTCGGGGCGGGACTTTTCGGCGCGACGATGGGCTGGTGGCGCGATCCGCGGCAGGCGCTTTACGTCGCCATCAAATTTCCGCTCATCATCCTGCTCACCACCGCCGGCAACGCGCTTCTCAACGCCATGCTCGCGCCGTTGCTGGGATTGAACATCCCATTCCGGCAATCGTTTTCGGCCATTTTGATGAGCTTCACTGTCGCGGCGGCGATTCTCGGCGCGTTCAGCCCGGTGATGGCGTTCATGATTTGGAACGCGCCGCCGATGTCGTCGCAAGCCGTCTCCGGCGCGACTTACAGTTTCATCAAGCTCGCAAATGTCGCCGTCATCGCGTTCGCGGGCACAACCGGTAATGTGCGTCTGTTTCAAACGCTCGCGCGGCTCGGCGGAAGCAAAGCCGTCGCATTTCGCGTGCTTGTGGCGTGGCTGGCGGGCAATCTGTTTCTCGGCAGCCAGCTTTCTTGGATTCTGCGGCCGTTCATCGGCTCGCCCAATCTGCCGGTGGAATTTTTCCGGGCCACGGCCCTGCACGGGAATTTTTACGAAAATGTTTTCCATTCACTGATGCAAATCCTCACATCCGACTAAATCAAACCAACAACACCATTGACCTATGAACGAACAAAATCCAGTCCCGCCACAAATTCCACCGCGCATTCCGCCCGTTGCCACGCCAGGTGTCCTGCAATTGGGCGATGATCCGGCCGAGCGCATCCCAATTTCAAACGTCGTCGCGGCGATTGATTCCATCCTGCGCCACCCGCGCCGGGTGATGTTCCAATTGCGCCAGCCGGACGCGGGCAAGCTGATAGCGATGATGCTGCTCGTCTCGGTCATTTGCAGTTTGATTTACGGCGTGGTGGTCGGGACATTTTCCGGAGGCGACCAGCTTTGGGCCGCGCCCGCCAAAATCGCGCTGGGTCTGATGATCTCGGCGCTCATCTGCCTGCCGAGCCTTTACATCTTCACCTGTTTGAGCGGCTCGCAGGCGCGGCTCGTCGAGGTTTGCGGACTGCTCGCCGGATTGCTGATGCTGATGACGATTCTGCTCATCGGCTTCGCGCCGGTCGCGTGGATTTTTTCGCAATCCACCGAATCGCTCGCCTGGATGGGCACGCTGCATCTGGTGTTCTGGTTCATCGCGACCATCTTCGGGCTGCGGTTTTTGGAGGTCGGATTTTCCCATTCGAACGCCCGGTCACACGCGGGCTTCCATACGTGGGTCGTCATTTTCCTGCTCGTCGCGGTGCAAATGACCACCGCGCTGCGTCCCATTATCGGCACGGCGGACACATTTTTGCCGAAGGAAAAACAATTCTTCGTGAGCCACTGGGGCGATTGCTTGAAGACAACGGACAAAGACTTGAAATCAAGGTCGCGGGAATAGAATCTTCCAACCCCGAACTGCATTTCAAATGTGACCGCTGCATCTGAAGTCCCAAAATCCATCGGCGGCTTTCTGCGCGCCAAGCCGGAGCGCTACCGCGAATGGATGCTGCGCCGGCAGAGAAATTTGGTGGGGTTCTGCGTCGTGGCCATCGTGGTGGGCGCGGGCAGTTATGGCGCGGCGATGGGCTGCTGGCGCGCTCCGTTGCAGGCGTTCTACACCGGCATCAAGCTGCCGCTGGTGATTTTGCTGACCACGCTGGGCAACGGTTTGTTGAACGGGATGCTCGCGCCACTGCTCGGACTAAATGTGACATTCCGGCAATCGCTTGCCGTGGTGCTGATGAGCTTTGCCGTGGCCGCGATGGTTCTGGGCGCGTTAAGTCCGGTAGCGCTGTTCATCGTGTGGAACACGCCGCCGCTGGCGGCGGGGACAACCATATCTTCGCCGGAATACGCGCTGTTGCAACTGACGCTGGCGGTGTTTGTGGCGCTGGCCGGCGTGATGGGCAATCTCCGGCTCGTGCCATTGCTGCGGCAATGGGCAGGCAGCGCGGCCGTGGCCCGCAACGTTCTGCTCGCGTGGCTGGCGGGAAATCTATTTCTCGGCAGCCAGATTTGCTGGGTGCTGCGGCCGTTCATCTGGGAGGCTAACCATCCCGTGGAATTCATCGGGCAAAATTGTTTTCAGGGCAGTTTTTTCGAGACAATATTCAACGCGATGTGCAGACTGATATTCTCATGAAGGCGCGAATGAAACGAATTCTTGCCGGACTGGCTGCCTTGGCCGTGGCCGCGCTCATCTGGCTGCCATGCCTGCATTTATTTTTCAGCAGACCGGTATCCGACTTCCGACAGGCTGAAGGCCTCTCGCCCAAGGCGCGTGAATTGGCGGCCCGGCATCTGCAACTCTGGACCGACCCCGCGTTGCGCGACGCGGAACTCAAAAAAATGCGCGCCAGCAACGCGGAATGGGATTTCATGGGACGCAGCTATCTGGTCTGGTCGCTGGCGAACATGAGCTTGCGCGAGCCGGCGTCCAAGCCGCTTTATCTGCAGACGATAGACCAGATCATTGACGAAACCCTGCGGCTCGAAAAAACGGAGGGGATGTATTTCTTCCTGATGCCTTACGCCAAGGATCGGCGTTACCTCGCGCAGCCTGCCCACAGTTTGTTTCTGGATGGAGAAATCGCCCTGATGCTGGCGTCGCGCCGGATGGTCGAGGAAAAAACGGAATACAAACCGCTGCTGACCGAGCGTGTGAACGCCATCGTCGGGCGTTTCCAGAAAAGTCCGCACATGATTCTGGAAAGTTACCCGGATGAATGCTGGATGTTTGACCATTGCGTGGCGCTGGACGCCATCAAGATGGCTGATTTTCTGGACGGCAGCGATCACTCGGCGCTGATTCGCAACTGGATTGCCATGGCAAAACAAAAACTCGTGGATCCCAAATCGGGCATCTTGATTTCCAGTTTCGAGGCGGATGGCACGCCAATGGCCGGACCGGAAGGCTCCAGCATCTGGATGGTGGCGCACAGCCTGCAATTGCTGGACGAGGATTTTGCCAGCGACCAGTATCAGCGCGCCCGGAAGGAACTCGGCGCCATCACGCTCGGTTTTGGCTACGCGCATGAATGGCCGGCAACATGGAAGGGCGAGGCCAACATTGATTCCGGCCCGATCATCCCGGTGTTTGAAATCAGCGCCGGTTCGAGCGGCATGGCCTTCATCGGCGCCAGCACTTTCGGCGACGACAAATATCTCGCATCGCTCGCGACGACGCTGGACTTTGCCGGGTTTCCGTCGCGAACGGGCGGGCGGTTGAAATACTGCGCGAGCAATCAGGTCGGCGACGCAGCCCTGCTTTACGCCGCGACGCTTGGGCCACTTTGGGAAAAAGTGAAAACAGGAGCCAGACCATGAAAATTTTTTCCGGGAAGAAACCCGCCATTTTCCAGCGGGCGGAATTTTTGTCGGCCAGGGATATGCTGCAGCGCGCCGCCGCCATCAGCGTGATATTCCTGCTGGCGCACCTCGCCGGATTCCGGGAATACACCGGCATTTTGAACGGGACGATCGGTTCGCTCACGCTGGGCTGGAATCTTTCGGCATTTCTGGCGGTCATTTACATCGTGTTTTATCTGGCGTTTGTCGTCTTGGTGCCCGTGTTGGTTTTGGCGGCGGCGATCCTAACAGTTTGGCGGCGGTGGATTCAAAAATTGGAAATTTCCCGTGAAACACCCAATGGAAAATCTTGAGAAAGAGACATTGTCAGTCAAACAAACTTCCGCGTTTTTTCTGATCGGCATTTGCCGCCATTTCAACGCGGTCGTGATGGTTTTGATTTCGCTGTTCTTCTTCCTGATTCCCGGCGTCATCGTCATCCACGAATTATCGGATTCGAACATCCGTTCCGCCGGCATCCCCCAATCTGCGTGGAAACTCCACCGAACTGTATCGCCGCAACTTGAGCGGTGGGCCAGGGAACGTCTCAATTCCAAGCGCGCGACTGAACTGTCCACCAGCAACATTTCGGGAACCGAATGGCCGCTGTTCGGGGCGGTCTTTTATCTCTGGTCAACGGAATCGCTGCAAGACGCCTGGGAAAAAGATCACTCTCCCGGCGCGGTTGCTCCCAATGTTTATGCGAAAGGCGCAATCGAGGCCGCGACCAGTCTGGTCATTGATCCCGCGCAGGCGAACTGGGTGAAAATTCATTGGGGCACAAATTATTTGAAGGCGGAAAATGTTTTCTACCGGATGCTCGTCATTTCCGCGCTCACCAGCCACGCCCGGCTCACTGGTGAAAAACAATATCTGCCGTTGCTCAAAGACCAGGTTGACAGTTTGTCAGCCGAACTTGATGCGAGCCGGCACGGCTTACTTGATGACTATCCGGGTGAGTGTTATCCGGGCGATGTGCTGACAGCGATTGCGATGATTCATCGGGCGGACAAGGTTTTGGGCACAGATCATTCGACATTTGTCAACCGGGCCATACGAGGGTTTCAGGACAAGGCATTGGATTCCCGGGGACTGGTTCCATATTTTGCCAGCGCTCCGGTCGGAGAACCCATCGGTCCCAGCCGTGGCTGCGGCAATTCTTATGTCTCACTTTTCGCTCCGGAAATCTGGCCCGAACAGGCGCAAAAATGGTATGACCTTTATTCGCAATATTTCTGGCAGGAGACCTGGACTTGCGCCGGATTCCGGGAGTTCCCAAAGGATTTGCCCGGCAATGAATGGTATCTCGATGTGGATTCAGGTCTGGTTCTCAAAGGATTTGGTTGTGCCGCCTGCGCCTTTGGCGTGGGAGCTGCGCGCGTCAACGGACATTTTGAGCAGGCCTATCCGCTAACCACCGAGATGCTGGTCACATCATGGCCTCTTCCAAATGGCAACCTGCTCCTGCCCCGGCTGCTCTCCAACACGGCTGACGCGCCCAATCTTGGTGAGGCTGGAATTCTGTTTAACCTCACCCGTTCGCCGGCGGAAGGAGTTTCTGTCAAGACTGGCGGCTCAATGCCGGGGTTTGTCCTGATTTGGCTGGCGCTGCAATTTGGGTTTGGCCTGATTCTACTGGCTACCGCAATCAAGTCATTCCGCCGGTGGCGGAAAAACGGCGCCTCCATGGTTTTCCGCCAGCCTCAGATACAATTTGGAATCTGGGCAGGACTGTTGGCTGTCTGTGCGCTCTGCTTGTTCTTCAGTCAGGCTCTCATCGCACTGCTTTTTCTGGCCTGCGCTCAACTTTTCCCAAGGGAGCAAGGGGGAAAAGCGCGGTTGTAGGAAAGCAATTTGATATATGTCCGCCCGATTGATTTCTGAAATATCACTCATGAATCGCGAACAAACATTGCGCCGCCGCATCAAGGTGCTGACGTGGCTGTTCATCGCCGGGCTGGTTTTGAGCGGCGCGACGGCGATTCCGTTGCAAGGCGAGTTGAATTGGCTGGTGAATTTCCTTGGGGCGGGCGGCGAATCATCGGAATTGGCGCGCTGGCTTTTGCGCGTGCGTGATGCCCTGGCGCAAACGCAGGCGGAGCACCCGTTTCTTTTCTACGGCACGGACTGGCTGGCGTTCGGGCTTTTTGTCATCGCGATCGCTTTCATCGGCGCGTTGCGCGATCCGGTCCGCAACCGCTGGCTATTTGACTTTGGTTTGATCGCCTGTGTGCTGGTGATTCCCTACGCGCTCGCGTTCGGCGGCCTGCGCGGAATTCCTTTCTGGTGGCGGTTGATTGATTGTTCATTTGGCGTCTTCGGATTCATCCCGCTCTGGTTCTGCCGCAAATGGACGGGTGAACTGGAACGGCTGGCTTGCGTTAAAAGCTAGACAAATCCCGCCGCCGGGCGCGTCATTATGAAAATGCCCGCCGGACTGGACATCGAACGGCTCTACGACGAACACGCGCAGCCGCTCCATGCCTTTCTCCTGAATTTCACCCGCGACGAGGCGGATACACGCGATTTGCTCCAGGAAATTTTCGTCAAGCTCGCGCGCGAGCCGGAATTGCTCGCCGGTGTCCGCGAGGAACGCGCCTTTCTCATCCGGCTGGCCCACAACGCGGCAATTGACCTCATGCGACGGCGCGGCGTGCGCGACCGGATGAAGGAAAATTTCGCCACCGAAATCGTTTCGCCGTTCGCGCCGGCGGGCGATCCGGATGAAAAGTTTTTCCGCGACGAACTGGCGGCGGCGCTGGGCGAATTGCCGGCGGAGCAGCGCGCCGTCGTGCATTTGAAACTGTGGGAGGAACTGACCTTTGAGGAAATCGCCGCCGCGCTGGGCATTTCGCCGAACACCGCCGCCAGCCGGTATCGCTACGGGTTAGACAAATTGCGCGACGGGCTGCGTCCCATTTACGAGGAAATGAAGAAGGCAGAATGATGAATGAAGAAACGGAACAATTTGAACACCGCTTGAGCCGCCAGCCATTGCGGCAGATTCCCGGCGAATGGCGCGAGGAGATTCTTGAGGCCTGCCGAGTGTCGAGCGCCGAGCGTCGAGAGCCGGAACGGTTTTTGCCCTCGACCCTCGTCTCTCGGCTTTCGACCATTTTCTGGCCTCATCCAAAAGCGTGGGCCGGTTTGGCGGCGGTCTGGATTCTGATTTTTGCCGTGGATTTTTCAATGCGCGACACAACGCCGGTGGTGACGGAAAAGGCCGCGCCGCCGTCGCCGGAAGTCATTGTGGAACTGAAACGGCAGCAGCGGATGCTGGCGGAATTGATTGGCGCGGGCCAGGCGCGCGAGGCCGAGACGCCGAAATTTTTGCCGCAGCCGCGCAGCGAGCGGGTGGAGATTTTGATGACATGAAAATCGGAGGGCCGAGTTCCACGAGGCCCCGACTGACAAAAATGGCGGGACTCGTGGAACTCGTCCCTCCGAAAATGGAATTTATGGACGAAAAAACGAAAAGCATCTGGAAAAAATCGCTGAAAGGCTGGCAAGCTTTGTTGCTTTCTTCTGCGATGGCGTTTGCCGTCGTCAAGGCCATAGGCTGGCTGGTTGGCGCT
>Ga0181520_10013348_pt1 | contig 10377 bp, 29 predicted proteins | sample PEATcosm2014_Bin_29_FD_132451 | JGI IMG/M metagenome (GOLD analysis project Ga0181520, IMG submission 132451) | Peatland microbial communities from MTU Mesocosm Facility, Houghton, MI, USA - PEATcosm2014_Bin02_30_metaG | ecosystem: Environmental > Terrestrial > Soil > Wetlands > Peat | place... | reverse complement strand
TACTCTATGAATAGTAAATTATCGGCTGTACAGTGTCAAGTATAAAATACTTTAGCTGTGAATATCGTCATAATTCGCGTATCAATATATAGCAAGGAATTTTGACCTAAGCGGGGCAGGATGCAACTTGCAACAGACGGTAAGAGCATTACAGCGGGGGGATGCCCCCGCGTATCTGTGACGTATCGCACTAGAGAGTTACTAGACGGGGGACCCCGGCACGGCATAGCGCGGCAGGATTGCACTAAGACTCTACGGAGTACTACAGACTCTAATGGAGGGAGGGGGGGGATTCCCCCAGACTCCGCCACTGTATCAAACCCGATATTATTATCCCCAAACCATCCCCCACTAGAGCGGCAATAATTACCATAATAATTACCGCGATAATCCCCTAACAATTGCGCACAACTAACGGGAGCAAACAACCCCTAGACTCGGACCCATTTTTCGCCACCTGCAACGTCCTTAACTGCCCCCTCTGTAGTCTCGGCGCAGATACATACAAACCATTTACCATGCGATCATAATGATTATCCAATAGGTTTGGGGCAACCTGCGGCATAGGGGTATAAATAGCCTACTATCAGCGCGTTATGAGGGTACTATCTGATGGGGATATGAGGGGGATTGCTTAATCTGTACATTTAGTTTGAAGTTGCCCCAATTGTCCCCCCAGGGTTGTCTATAACTGTTTTCAGTTGTCCGGGGTGGCTTCCGCTGTTTAGTCATTGACGTGTTTCACCCCTCTGTACTCTTTATTACCGGCACGGAAGGCGCAGTTCTCCAATATAAAATATTAATAATTCAGCACATGTATAAGTGAGGCGCAGGGTAATATTGATATTTATTTTAGAAATTTGGTAATAAAATAGGCGCATTTAGTGCTTGACAGATGTGGTTGAGTGTGATTGAATGTGGTTATGGCGATTACGAAACAGATTTCGATTCGGCTGGATGAAACGGTACTGGCGGAGGTTGACGCGGAAGCATTGCGGCTTGGGGTGAGCCGGAATCTGGTAATTAGTCGGCGGGTGGAAAAATTGCCGCCACTTTATTCGGTAGATCGGGAGAGCGGGGTTATTTCGATTGTGCCGGAGAATGGAGAGTCCCGAAAAAAAATCGCGGATGATTCGGCGGGGGTGGTTGGGGAAAACCCTGCCTGCGCGCCTATGGGTAAACGGGGATTAGGGGAATCGGAGGCTGAATTATCGGATGAGGGGATGGAAATCCTTTATGGGCGCACTGGGGACACGTCGAATTTCGGTGCGATAGTTGTTCCGGTACAGAAAAAAATCGCGGGGAAAAAGCATGTTCCGGGCGTGGCTGTCCGACTTGAGAAAACATCGGGAGGAAGTACAACACTTATGGCGGCGAAGGTGCCCGAGGCCACGATGAATACGCTGCGGGATATTTGCGCGGGGAAAATCAATAATGTGCTGATTACGCCGACGATGGGCGCGGACGGGAATTTCGAGGCTCAGGAGATTGATTTGTGCTGGCGTAAGGAATATAACCCTGATACTGGTCAGACGGGAGCCTGTGGGCTGGAGAAGGGGCATAAAGGCAAGTGTGGGGCATGGGAGGTTGTGGAGTGAGCAAACTGACCGAAGAAGAGAAGATATTGAAGTCGATTTTTGGGACTCCTCGCCGCAGGAAAAAGAATCCGAACGAAACTAAGTGCGGCAAGGATAAGCAACTCGAAAACCATTTGACCGTGGGAAAGCTGCGGGAAGTGATTGCTAAACTACCCGACGACGCCCCGGTATTTATTGAGCGAATTGTGGACGTATATTTCGATCCAGGAAACGGCTGGCAGGAGAACTCGGCATTCAAGGATGTGGAAGGGGATGGTCACTTATCGCAATTTGTTCAAGCATATCGGCCGATAGTTTTCAAAAAGGATGAGGCGGTTTATCTGACACCGCATTATTAATTGGAGGGAATAGGCATGAGTCGCTGGAATTTTTCGGTCGAGCAGGACGGTATGGAGGTGGCCGCTGGTGAGGCTCCTACCGAGGATGAAGCTAAGAGGGAAGCTGCGCACTATGCTCTCATGTACGGGCAGGACGGGACTGTAAAAGTTTCGGTTGAATGGGAGGCGGAATGACGATGAAGTGGGAATTATACGAAGACGGGTATAACCGCAGGCAGCGGCTGGTGAGATTCCCCGAAGGATTGATCGTCGGCGGAGTCTCAGGCTCTAACTTCGACAGTCAAGGATGGTACGCGCATACCGATGGAGCGGAAGGGGTGAAGCGCGTTGGTTATTTTGTGACTGAGGATTTAGCTAAGGAAGCGGTGGAGAATGCAAACTCGTAAATTGGATAATGATGAGGTAGTGGGCACCCCTACCCTGCCGCGTGAGGGTAAAGCGCAGGATATGATAATACCTCTGACGAGCCAATCCTGTTCTACCTGTGGACATAATCGCTCATGGCATATTGAAGATGGCCCTTGCCAGTTCACGTCCGAGACTGGAATAAAATGTCGAGTACACTGCTGCCAATACTCTGAGAATGGTAAAGCGCAGGATGTGGATTTGCCGGAGCGGTTTGGCGAGTTGCCGGAAAGAGCCCGTCCATCTATTTTTGACGGGCAACCGCCTCTGACGGAGGAAGATAAGAAAGGTTTTGATCCAGAAACCATCAAAGAGTTGCAAGGGATTTGCGTCGAGGATATTCCTTTTGATCCTAAAGCTAACGTGAGCGCGATACCCTCGCCAAATAGAAATTATCGCGGTGAGTGGGTGAATCCGTTTATTCCAGAGCCGGATATTTTTCATGGGAGGGCTGAGATCGCGCAGGATACCCTAGCGGAAATATTCGAGCCGACGATTCCTATGTCCGTAGAGTATTTCGTGAACGAGCGCATGGGTTCCGCGATAAAGCAACTCGATCAGGAGATTGTGGCGGACTTCGGGGCGGCGATGAGGGCTGATTTTGAAGGTAGTCCGAGCAGGACGTATGACGGGATTTTGAGGATAGAGGAGAGCAAAGATGGCGTTGAAGCGGGAGGAGCGGCAGGAAAAGATCGACGAACTGTTGAAGCCGTATCGAAGGGTGATGATGGCGTTGAAAGTGGTGCGGTGGGAGTTGGAGAGCAGAAAGGGGTAGACGGATGAATTATTTTGACGATCAGCAACCGCTTTCTAAGGTTGGTATCGCTGCGATGCTTTTGGGGCTTCTAGGAACATCTTTGGGAGCCTTTGGCTTACTATCTGGACTATTCGACTTTCACACACCGCGCCTACTTGTGGATATTGTCATGCTCGCGGCGGGATGCGTATTGATGTGGATTTCTACCAAGATCGTGTGCAGTAAGATAAGTTACAAAGATGTATCTGGAGGCAAGTGATGATCTGGATTTGGATAGGATACGGGGTGTGCTGCTTTGTGGCAGGATTGCTTGTTAGAGATTGGTTTATTCCGATTAAGCCTGAGCCGAAGCGGGACGCGAAGGGGAGGTTCACAAAATGAGCGCGATCACTATTGAGTTTCGGGACGGGACAATTAAGCATATTCCTGAGCAGAGTCGTCCTGGCGGCTCATGGACAAACTCAGTGCGGTATGAGGGAGATTTCGTGATTATTAAGGACGTGTGGAACGCGACCACTGCATATCCTGTGGACTTGGTTGCAAAGGTTACGACAAACGAAAGTAGATGGTAGGGAGGGTTGCGAGATGAGTGTTTTTGATCCAGAGAAGGTGGAGCGGTTTGACCTCACCCAAGGAACGGGCTATGAGTGCTACGGAGAGATGATACATGTGACGGATGGAGACTGGATACGCGCCAAAGACTTCGATAAACTCCTTGCGCTCTGCCGTATTCAGTGTGAGATTATCGAGAAAGTTGCTGCGCCCGCCGTGCAGAGGGAGTATGATCGGCTACCGGAAGATGTCAAAGCAATCAGCGATGTTCTCTATAAGCAGTATGTGGAATCACTCGAAGGTATAAAGCTGTAGTGCATTTGGATCGGGAGGAGCGATGAGGAAATGGCGGATTTCAGTTAATTGGGAGCATACATACGAAACTGACGACGAGGGCGATGCACTCATGCGTGCGGATGGAGACTTTGATTTGATGAGCGAGGCGCGTTCAGAAGAGATTTATCCTGACGACGCGGAGGAAAGCGATGAGTAAGCCAACCGTCTGTGCGTACTGCCAGAAGGTCATCAAGCGCGACATTGGAAGCGTCACGGGATGGAGACATTCCTTAAGCGGAAAGATTGAGTGTGAACCAAAAGGTAAGGCTTGGCCGCTAGGACAGAAATAAATAGGGAGGAACAGGATGAATCGGGAATTGAAGCGTTGCCAGCATTGCGGAAAAGAGACGGCGAAGAGGATTCGCTGTAATATCTGTCACCGGCTATTTTGCCGCGTCTGTATTGGGATGGGAACCACAGCCAGAGAACTTGCGGGGCCGCTGTGTGAGAATTGTACGAAGTCGGAGGATCGGTAAATGGCTTTGATCGACACAAGTAAGACGGAGCGGTTTGCCCTGTATCAATACGCAAAGGACGTTGTTCATGCTACCGAATACGATGCCCTAGCCGCGCAGGATGAGCGTCTAGTCAAAGCACTTCGGGAGATGATGCTTGTGTTTGGCTCCGCTTTCAGTAAGCAACTTGCAGCTTTTGACGAGTCCCGCTCCGCGCTAGGAATAAAGGGAGCGAAGTGGTGAAGCTAATCCTGTGCCACTCCTGTGAAGGGCCTTGCGGTAAGGAGTATCCTGCCGATGATACTGACCCCGGCTTCCGCGAAGGCAAGGGCGAGGAGTTCGTATTGCCGGATGGTCGCTGGTGTTGTAGCCAGTTTTGTTTGGATGTGATAAAGGGAGGGTATGACGATGACGACCAATAACACTGAGAACTCTTGTTGCGCACATCTACACGTTGAGCAATACACCATTCCTGTCGGGAATCGAGGAGCCGTGAAAGACGCATGGAGATGTGTATTGTGCCAGAATCCTTTCCGCCCGATACCTATTGTGAAATCAGTGGGTGGTCCGAATCCTGTTCTGGACGAGATACCGGAGGCAGTCTGTCTGCAACCCCCTCTCGCTGACGCTTTGCAGGAGCAGGGAGAGCCGCCGAAATTCGATGCATACTCAACTCTTGTGCGTCTGTGTGATGCTGCACGAACAGACAACAGAAAAGTAATCATCGAAATATGTGCCCAAGTATTAGAAAATGGACGGAAGTTACAGCCACCATCAACCGTGTCCACGGAGCCTGAGCATGGTATGGATACTGATGCGTTTGTTGAGTGGCGCGATAAAGATACGCTGTTCGATAAGTACCGCACCATCGCGAAACTCCAGAAACAGATTGTCGAGTTGGGAAAGTTGGTTGATGATGCCTGTAATAAGGGAGAAACGGTCTGTAAGCAGCGCGACGAATTACAGCAGAAGATAGACCGAATGATTGAAGCAAACGAATGGCTTATGCAAGATAAGAACAAGACCATCGGGGAGTTGGAATCTCAGTTGGAGGATTGGCGATTACGGGAGCAGTTACGAATAACAGGGAAGCTGTAAGTAGCCGCATAGCGGTAGGAGGATAAGATGAGTGATTGGTTGAAGCGGAAAGATTTATGTAAGCGATGTTTCTCTGGTATCGACGACGACCACGACGGTAACTGTGCGACGTGCGCCAAGATGGATGACGATACGGCTGCGTGGGCGAAAAAGACTCGCTTGAAATTAGAATTGGAACAAGAGAGAGCGTGATGACTTCAATTACCGAATGCCCATGTTGCGGAAATAACGAATATGAGATTCCTCAGACGGGACAGGACGATGCTATTATGGCTTGTCCGTGGTGTACCGGAAATCTCGATAGAGAGCCACATCTATGCGCACGAGCAAAGGCTATTCAGGACTTGCGTGCGCTAGGAGTAAAGTTATGACGAGAACAATTGAAGTATGGTGCTGTGGAATCGCCGCCGATCACGAACTAGGCGAAACATCTGTAAAGGTCTATCCTAGCGAGGAATCTGTTTTCGAGCACTGTGCTTGCGCGATGGCGGACGCCGAGAACTGTGCGCCAAGGAAACTAAAGGTTACATTTGAGACTTCGTTAGTGAAGGGGTGAAGTGATGGTGCGACGAACTAGATTTGAGGCGAGCATGGACAAGCGCAGAGCCTTACATGCGGCTGAGAAGGATGGTCAGGTTGCTGACAGTATGGAAGTCCGCATGGAGCTTGTGAAACGAATGAATGCCGGTGAACTCACACTTACTCAGGTTCAGGACGAACTCAAGAAGATCAAGCGGAACGCAAAGAAGAATGGTTTGGTTACACGTTCGCAAGCGTTCAGTAGAGGATGATATGATCTGCGCTGTCTGTTTCCAGCCTATCGAACAGGACGAGGATGAGTCAGAGGAGTATTGTCATAGTTTGGACGCGGATTTGAAGTGGTGTTTGGATTTAGGGTGTTTGGGAGAGGCTGTACCGAAGGAAGACAAGGAGAAGTAAAATGGTTGAAAAGACACTTTATGTGATATGGCACAAGAAATCCGGGCGTTGGCGTAGTACCTTGTGGACGAGGCAAGGAAAACCAGTTTCAAAACGAGCGGCAGTGAAGGCTCTGGCAAGGGCGCAGAAGGATTGGCCTAATGAAGAGTACCGAATCGCTGAGGTGAAGTGATGGTAGCTACACAGATAGTTCATTGGCCGGGACGGGATGCTGCGGCTTGCGATGACCATGCAAACAAGCTACGTACCATATCGAGAGTGATTGGATTCGATCTGAGTTCTACCGCGCTTCCTCCTGACACAGAGATTCCCTGCGCGAACTGCGTGAATGAAGCGAAAGTCAAGGTGAAGTGATGGCTCGACACGGGACGTTCAAAGGGGGTATCGAGAAGACTAAACTAGGAAAAGAACTGGCTGATTTGCGCGACCACGGCGGACAGGTTGAATGTGTTAAATGGTCGGTTGTCGCCGCTGCTCTGTTGGAAATACTGGAACAGTTGCACGAGGCACCAAAGCGATGAATCGGTTTGAGAACCTGCTGCTCACGTTCTGTGGGTGGCGAGAACTGGAGGAAGCATGATACTCAATACCCCCTCTCGCTCAAAGGCTTTCACCGAATTTGTCACTTTCAGCATTTGCTGAAAATAGCACATTTAGTGAAACTCTGAAAGCGCAAAGGCACTCCCGGAACAAACATAACCACTCCTCTCAAGGTATATAGAAGTTTAGCACCGGCGATTAGCTCGATAATAGGAACCAACGCGGCGAGGGCCGCAGGAGGCAAGTAATGAACGATAATCAGATCAAGCACATCATGGCTGCAATCGAATCGGCTCCCTGCGAGTTAGAGTATCCTCGCTACAAACTTATCTCCAGTCTGTACCGTCCAGCGAAGGGTGGAGGATGCAAGGGAGTTCGTGTTGTATGGGAGATCAAGTAATGGCGGACGAAACTTTCAAGATTTATCTGCCGCGCATGGTTCATGGCGACTGGCCTTTCGGTCACAAGTTAATCGCCGATAAGGGAGTCCATGATGCCGTCAGGAATCCGCATGGAGCGGTTTCGGTAATGCTTCCAGATGGACAGCTACTCGGGGTAAAACCGGATGAGTTTGAGGAGATTGACGATTTAGAGTCAGTCGAGAGTATTGCGGAGCGTACTTTTCCCGAAGAAGTCGCATGGCTTCGCAAGAACAAGGATAAACTCGTCCCGCATATTGACTCTGACAGAACCGTAGGGCCAACGGATTGGGATCGGGAGTGCCAAGAGTCGGGAAGGCTCAATAGGAGATGATGGGCAAGAATTTTTCCTGTAATAATGTAAACAAGTGTCGAAGGGCTGCTGACCTATATGAGACGCCATATTCGATAACTCGTCAGTTATTAGAGGTAGAGGAGTTCCCGAAGTTCGTATTGGAGCCAGCCTGTGGTAACGGAGCAATCGTAAAGATACTGGAAGAGAAGGGACACACTGTAGAGTCCTATGACAAAGTACAGGATTTTCTTCTTGAGGAAAGGATGTTCCCTTCTGTAGTAACAAATCCTCCGTACAGTTTTGCCTTCGAGTTCATCCAGAAGAGTAAAATCGTAGCACAAGAGAAGTTTGCTCTTCTTCTACCTATCGCATATCTGCACGGGAAACAGAGGTTTGACAGGATATGGACTGATTATACCTACCCTCTTGCTAGGGTATATGTGTTTACGAGGTATCCCATGCTTGGCGACCCGCTGCGAGAAGACGGATGCTACCGTACTGGAATGATGGTATACGCTTGGTATGTGTGGGAACATGGGTACAAAGGATCGCCGGAGATTCATTGGTTGGATAACAATAAGTATGTGATTGGTGCGAGAAAGAAATAGGCAATGACTACAAATGAAGCCATTATTATGATTGTGGTCGGGGTAAGTATATTTATATTTATCGCTGGATATATCTTGGGAGAGTTAGTTGAGAAACGTAAGCGCGATAAGGAAATGGCGGGCATTGTTGCGGAAAGACTTCTACGCAAGCCAGAGGTGCCATCGTCGTCAACTACACAGTTGGGTAGTGGATGGCAGAATGCAAACATGAATCAGTTGGGAGCGATGCAGGGACAGTCGAGTATGCTAGGCGGTTTGATAGGCAATAGTGCGAGGGGAAGTAGTAAAAGTATGTCCCTAAGTCAATATATAGGGAAGCAATGACCATTGATGGGAAGGAGTATCTACCAGACCACAGAGGACGATACTACTGCCCCAACAAATGTGGGAACCCTGATTGGCCAGCCCCGCATTGGGCAACAGAGAAAGGCTTCGCTGGTCACATGGCGAAGTGTAAATCCAAGCCTGACAATCTTGGGGAGTGGACACCGCCTCCAGAGATGCCTAAAGTTCTCTGGGGTTTGTGTTCCTGTGGCGAAGTGATCTACGAGGGCGATACGGTCACAATGTATGGCGATCACGATCAAGTAGCTTGCATCGCATGTTTCGAAACGATTCCAGATGCACACGTTGACTGCGCTGGGCTAAAGTTTCCAGAGATTACGCTGTCGCAATAATTACTTGACTTGAGCGCAGAGTTTGGTTTACTGTTCTTGAAACGGGAGGAAGCAAAATGTTATTCAAAATCGTCAATCCGTCTGACCCCTATACTATCGAGGCGAGTTCTCTGGACGTAGCTGTGATGGCATCCGTCCTGCTCGGCCAAGGAAACTATCAGTTCACTTCACTGGACGGCGGGAAGGATATTCCATTCTTTGCCTTTGGTGGCGGGGACAAGTGGACTCAGGAGTACTTCAAAGAATCTCTCATGGAACTGTCGAATAGGGTGATGGACACGAAATTGGCTGAGGTTGCCGACTCTCTTGACTCCGTGCTGTACGGTGATAAGGATGATCATGTACAATTCCTAGCGAAGACAAAGGATATGGATCGGAACGACTTTATGGCGGAAAGGATCATGCGGCAGGATAAAAATCGTTCTTCAATGAACGATATTGGTGAGCGAGCGTATCGTATGGCGGCTCAGTTACGGAAGTCGATTCAAGAAGGAATGAAAACGCTCCAGTAGAGAATTATCGGAAAGGACGTACAGGTGGGCAAAGGTAAATCTCCAGCGTGGTCAATCAAAGGATGCATATACGAAGATATTCCAAACGAGTTAACACACTGGGAACTATTCCTTATCGCCGAAGGGATAGAAGAAGACAAGGCGATTGGAAATCCGAAAGTTCTCGATTTTATTGTAAAGAACTCACATCTATATTTTGTACCAACTAAAGTTCTAAAGGCTTACAGGATGGAGTGGTTTGATGCGTAAGCAAATACTCCCTAACACGCCACAGAGGGAGAAGGTCGATGCTGTGGCGAAGATCGTGAAGAGCGTCTGCGGAGTATCACAGTCTGACGCCTTCAATATTGCGAAACAGGCTTGCGTTTTCAATGTTCCGAGAAGGAACGTAGGGAAGGAATCCGGGAGAGGAAAATAATGGCACGTATTGCATCAGCAGAAACTATCTACGCACGAGAACTTGGAATAAAGGGGAATAAATGCCACATGGTCATACGAAGTCTTGGCGGTTGCGAGAAACTTCGTGCGCTGTCACCTGAGTGCAGAAATGTACTCCTAGCTCCGTTGGGTCACGGGAACAGTCTTGAGTTTCACAAGGGCGGGCTTAGGGCGCGAGGAATGTTGCGGGCGAAGGATATAAGGCTCCAGCCATGAATACACAGCCATCTTTATTCGACGAACGCGCTGCGCCGACCGTAGGGACGCTGAATGCTATCGTTCTGGAAATTATGGCGGACGGGAGATGGAGAACTCCGTGGGAGATATGCGATATTATTTTGCTTGCTTATCAAATTAAGATAAGCGACTCGTCTTTAACTGCTAGGCTACGCGATCTTCGTAAAGGAAAG
>Ga0181520_10013347_pt1 | contig 10377 bp, 10 predicted proteins | sample PEATcosm2014_Bin_29_FD_132451 | JGI IMG/M metagenome (GOLD analysis project Ga0181520, IMG submission 132451) | Peatland microbial communities from MTU Mesocosm Facility, Houghton, MI, USA - PEATcosm2014_Bin02_30_metaG | ecosystem: Environmental > Terrestrial > Soil > Wetlands > Peat | place... | reverse complement strand
GATGGACTTCGCGTAGGCGTCGATCACCGGCTTGGTGGCGGCCTGGAACGGCGCCTTGTCGATGGCGTTGAATTTCACGCCCTTTTTCTCCATGTCGTCCTCCGCCGCCTTGCCGGCCGCCTGTTCCTGCACCCGCTCATACGCGGTCGCTTCCTTGGCGGCCTGCAGCACGATCTTCTGCAGCTCCGGGGTCAGCGCGTCGAAGGTCTTTCCCGCCATGAAGAGCGGGCGGGCGGTGATCTGATGCTCGGTCCGGGCGATGAACGGCGCCGGCTCGTAGAGCTTCATGTCGTCGACCATCACCGATTCGTTTTCCATGCCGTCGACCACGCCGGACTTCATGGCCAGGTAGGTTTCCAGGAACGAGATCGGCGTCGGGACGGTGCCGACGGCTTTCCACGCGTCGATCAGCAGCGGACTTGGCTGCACGCGAATGCGGAAGCCTTTCAGCTCGGCCATGCTGGTGATCGGCTTCTTGGTGGACAGCAGGTTCCTGACGGAGCCGCCCCAGTACCCAAGGATCCTGATGCCGGTCTTCTCCTGAATCATCTTGGCGAACGCCTGACCGGGCGGGCCGTCGAGCGAGGCCTGCCACTGCGCATAGCTCAGGAACATGAACGGCATCGAGAAGAAGTCGAGTTCCTTGCAGAACGCCACGCCGGCGTTCGGATCCGCGACGGTGAAATCGAGCGAGCCGTCCTTGACGAATTGCAGCGTCTGCTGCTCGCTGCCGAGGACACCGTTGTTGTAGATATCGATCTTGATCTTGCCGCCGGTGCGCTCGCCGAGCAGCTTGTCGAAATAAATGAGGCCCTTGTTCCAGGGGTTGTCATCCTTGAAATAATGCGCGGCGCGCCACCGGTATTCCTGCGCGGCGGCCGGGCGCGAACGCATGGCGCCCGCGACGACCGTGAGGGCAGCGGCGCCGGCAATGCTCTTGCCAATCTGCCGGCGGGTGACGAGGGGTCGATGCGATTGTTGTGTGATTTTCATAGTAGCCTCCCTGTGGAAAGTGTCTTTCGGTTCAGGCGGATGGCTCGTCAGCGGCGCCAACGGCCAGAGTTTCCCGACGGGCGTCCGGTCTTGCACGCGGGCCACGCGGCAGCGGCGGATCCGCGCCCGTCGCGCTGTCACGGATGCGGACGACATCGTTGATCGAGTGGGTCAGCAGGATGATGGCCGCGGCCCGCGCGGCGTCGCCGTCGTGTGCCGCGATCGCATCGAGGAGGGCGCGATGCTCGACGAAGGCGCGCGGCCGATGGTCGCCGCCGGACGTTATCGTGAAGTTCTTGCGCAACGTGTGTTTCAACATCTGGGCGATCGGCCAGAAGAACTCGTTGCGTGTAGCAAAGTAGATCGATTCGTGAAAGGCGATGTCGGAGCTTACGAAGTCCGCATCGTTCTCGGCCGCGACCATGCCCTCATAGCCGGCCTGGATGCGCGCGACATCGGCCTCGCCGGCCGAGCTCGCGGCCAGCGCCGCGGCCGCGGGTTCAACCGCGCAGCGCAACTGGAACAGCTTGGCGACATAGCTGTCCACATCCGACGTCTCCATCTGCCAGCGGAGCACGTCCTGGTCGAGCCAATTCCATTCCTCCGGTGGGCGGACCCGGGTGCCGCTCTTGGCGCGCGACTGGACGAGCCGTTTGCCGGTCAGCGTGCGGATGGCCTCGCGAACGACGGTTCGGCTGACGTTCCACAGTTCGCAAATGCGCATCTCGGACGGCAGAAGCTCGCCCGGAGTGACATCGCCGCGGACGATGCCGCTGCCGATCCGGTCGGCGATCTGGCCGTGTATGTTGCGCGTTATGGTCTCGGACGCCGTGAACATAAGAAACCCTGGGGAACCGAGTATCTGGTCATACAATATGCTCAAATACGTTACAAGGGGGATACGGGAGGCCGGAACCCCCCGGCCCTTCCCTTTACAAGGCCCGGTTCGCCCGCGCCAGCACCGCCTCGAACAGCACCTGGCAGCCCGTCTCCGCTTCCTGGGGCTCGATGCTTTCCGCCTCGTTGTGGCTCAGCCCGTCCTTGCAGGGGGTGAAAATCATCGCGGTCGGCACGTGGCGGGCCACATACACCGCGTCGTGCCCGGCCCCCGAAACGATCTCGCGCGACGAATAGCCCGATTTGGTGGCGGCCTGGCGGACCAGTTCCACGCATTCGGGATCGAACTTCTCGGCGGCGTAGCGGAACAGTTCCGTCAGTTCCAGCGCCACCCCGCATGCCGCCGCCGCCGCCACCGCGGCCGGGGCGAACGCGTCGGCGATGCCCCATGCCGTCGCGGTGTCGGGATGACGGAACTCGACGGAAAACCGCACCTCTCCGGGCACCACGTTGCGGCTGTTGGGCAGCACCACCAGTTGCCCCACCGTGCCGCGCCCGTCCTCGCCGTGCTCGCGCATGATGCGATCCACCAGCGCGATCACCCGCGCCGCCCCCACCAGCGCGTCCCGCCGTGCCGAGGGCGGAGTGGTGCCGGCATGGCTGTCCTCGCCGATCGCCACCGCGTCGTACCAGACCTGCGCCTGCGCCCCGGTGACGATGCCGATCTGAATGCCCTCGTTCTCCAGAATCGGACCCTGCTCGATGTGCAGCTCGAAATAGGCATCCGCCGGGAACGCCTGCGCCGGGGTCGCGCCGGCATAGCCGATGCCGTCCAGCGCCGCGCCCACCGTGATGCCCTCCAGGTCGGTCAGCGCGCGCACCTCCGCCAGCCCATACGCCCCGATCCAGACCCCGGAGCCCATCAGGGAATGACCGAACCGGCTGCCTTCCTCGTCGGTCCAGTTCACCAGTTCGACCGGCGCTTCGGTCACGATGCCGAGGTCGTTGAAGCTGCGCATCACCTCCAGTCCCGCCATCACCCCTAGCGCGCCGTCGAATTTTCCGCCGCTGGGCTGGCTGTCCAGGTGGCTGCCGAACAGCACGGGCGGGCGGGCGGGGTCGCGCCCCTCGCGGCGGGCGAACATGTTGCCGATCGCATCGATCCGCACCGCCAGCCCGGCGGCCTCGCACAACGACCGGAAATGGTCGCGGCCCTGGCGATCGACGTCGGTCAGCGTCAGCCGCCGCACCCCGCCCTTGGCCGTGGCGCCGAAGCGGGCCATGCCCATCAGGCCCTCCCACAGCCGCACGCCGTCGATCCGCTGATTGGTCTGCCGCCCGTCCATGAAGGTATCCCCGCGATGCAAGCGGACATCTTGCCCGAGGCCGCACTTCCTGCAAGCCTGTCGCGCATGCGTATCCTTCCGATTGCCCTGGCGCTGCTGCTGACGGGCTGCCACCCGTTCGATCAACGCGACGTCGCGCGCTGGCTGGGCGGCCCCTCGGCGGCGCCGAACCAGGCCGACCTCGCCGAGGCCACCCTGCCGGCGCTGCCGCTGGTGACCGTGCGTTTCGACCAGCCCGACGCCGACTATACCGCGGTGCTGACCGAAGCGGCGCAGGCCGCCATGGAGCGCAAGCCCGACGTCGTCTTCGACGTGGTCACCCCGGTGCCCACCGCCGCCCCGCGCGCCGTGCAGGACGCCTTCGTCCAGCGCGGCTCCGACGACGCCCGAGCCGTCGCCGACGCGCTGGCCACCGCTGGCGTGCCGCCCGAGCGGCTCCATCTGGGCCTGCGCAGCGACCCCGGGAATCCGGTGCGCGAGGTGCGCGTGTATGTGCACTGAGGCATGAGCCCGCGCGGCGTTCCGGCGCGGGTGGAGGGGCTGTTCTGGGTCGTGGTGACCGCCACCGGCTGGGGGTTGGCCTGGCCGGTGATGAAAATTGCCCTCGCCGAGTGGCCGGTCTTCAGCTTTCGCGTGGTCACCAGCGCCAGCGGCGTCCTGCTGCTGCTGGGACTGGCGCTGGCCCGCGACGAGCCGATCCGCCCGCGCGGGGCGCAATGGGGCCGGCTGGTGCTGGCCGGTCTGCTCAACATCACGCCCTTCGTCGGGCTGGGCACGCTGTCGCTGTTGTGGCTGAACGCCTCGGAGGCGGCGATCGTGGCCTACACCATGCCGATCTGGGCGGCGATGCTGGCCTGGCCGGTGCTGGGCGAGCGGCCCACCCCGGCACGCCTGGCCGGGCTCGCGGTCGGGCTGACCGGGGTCGCCATTCTGCTGATGCCGGCGGTGCTTGCCTCGGCCGGCGGGCACAGCGACAAACTGCCGGGCTACGCCTGCATCCTGGGTACCGCGGTGCTGTTCGCCTTCGGCACGGTGCTGACCAAGCGCCGCCCGCCCGGCATGCCGCCGCTGTCCTCGCTCGCCTGGCAGATCGTGTTCGGCACGGTGCCGCTCGCCTTCGGGGCGGCGCTGTTCGACCGCTGGGACGGCGTGCACATCGGGCTGCGTAGTTGGCTGATGGCGCTCTACATCGTGGTCGCCGGGTTGTGCGTGGGCTATCTGGCGTGGTTTCGCGCGCTGCGGCTGCTGCCGGCCTCCACCGCCGCCATCGGCACGCTGCTGGTGCCGGTGATCGGAGTGCTCAGCGCCGCGCTGCTGCTGGGCGATCCGCTGGGCTGGCGGCAGGTCACCGCGCTCGGCATGACGCTGGCGGGGATCGTGCTGGCCTCCAAGGGGTGATAGGGGTGCGCGCATGACCCTCCATCCGCTGATCCGCCTCAACCCCGGCCAGGAGCGCCGGCTCAAGTCCGGTCATCCCTGGGCGTTCTCCAACGAGATCCACATGCTGCCCGAGTTCCGCCAGATGCCGGCGGGGCTGGCGGTGCGCCTGGAGGGCGACGACGGCTGGCGGCTGGGAACGTTCGCGTTCAATCCGCACAGCCTGATCGCGGCCCGCCAGCTCGACCGCGATCCGGCCGCCGAGATCGACGAGGGCTGGGTCCGCCGGCGCATCGCCGCCGCCGCCGCGCTGCGCGCGCGCATCGAGGACAGCGCGTTCCACCGCCTGGTGCATGCCGAGGCGGACGGGTTGCCCGGGCTGGTGGTGGACCGCTATGGCGGGCTCGCCGTGGTGCAGGCCAATTCCGCCTGGTCCGACCGCATGATGCCCGAGATCGTCACCGCCCTGCTGGACGAATTGCCGCTGCATGCGGTGGTCGCCCGCAATGACTCGCCGGCGCGTGAACAGGAGGGCCTGTCCCCGGAGGTCACGCTGCTGCATGGGTCCGATGCGACCGCGGTGGTGGAAGAGGGGGGCATACGGTTCGCCGTCGATCCGCTGTCGGGGCAGAAGACCGGCTGGTATTTCGACCAGCGGCGCAACCGCGACCGGGTGGCGGCGCTGGCAAGTGGGGCGCGCGTGCTCGACGTGTTTTGCCATGTCGGCGCCTTCGGCCTGCGTTGCGCCGCCGCCGGGGCGTCCGCGGTGACGCTGGTGGATTCCAGCGCGCCGGCGCTCGAGCTGGGGCTCGCCGCCGCCGCCGCGAACGGACTTGCCGCGGTTCAGGCGCGCCGCGGCGATGCCTTCGAGGTGATGGCCGAGGCGGCGCGCGCGGGCGAGCAGTACGACATCGTGGTGTGCGACCCGCCGGCTTTCGCCAAGTCGAAGAAGGACCAGGCGGCGGGGCTGCGGGCATACGGCCGCATGGCCCGGCTGGCGGCGGCGCTGGTGGCGCCCGGCGGCTTTCTGTTCGTCGCCTCGTGCAGTTACCACGCCCCGCTGGAGGCCTTCGCCGCGGCGGTGGCCGAGGGGGTTTGGCGGGCGCGGCGCGGCGGGCGGGTGCTGGCCACCACCGGGGCGGGGCCGGATCACCCGGTGCACCCGCAGTTGCCCGAGAGCGCGTATTTGAAGGCGCAGTTGTGGCAGGGGGATTGAGCGGCAGAGCCGGGCGCCGTTAGATACGAACTCGGAACGATTAGGACGCACCCGGGCGGGCGGGTCAGGCGGGGTTCGCGGAGGGCGTGGGGACCACGTACCAGGTGTAGCCGGGGGAGCGGCTGGCGACCTCGCCGAGGGGCGGGGGCGCGGCAGCGGCAGCGCGGGCGGGACGCGGACGCGGGGCGAAGGCACCGATGGCGAGCATGCGGGCGACCGGGCGGAGGATGCGCTGCGCGGAAGGGGCCAGGGCGAGGAGTTCGGCTGCGCCGGGCTCGGCGAGCAGGGCCTGCAGTTGGGTGGCACAGGCGGCGGCCTCGGGGCCGAGGGCGCGCACCAGCCAGCCGCGGCCGGTGGGCAGTGCGCCGGCGCTCCGGTGGGGGCCGCCGGGACCGGAGCGGTGGGGTTTTGGGAGACGGCCGGCGGCGAGGCTCACCATCAGGTGCTCGAAGCGGCGGGCGGCACGCTGAAGGCGGGACCAGAGCGGGACGATGAGAGCGGCGAGACGCGGCTGGCGCAGGAAACGGCGGGCGATGAGGGCGGTGAGAGTGGCGAGGATGAGGCCGAGCCGACGGGCGAAGTCGGGGGCGAAGGCTTGGACCGGGGCCGGGATGAGGGCGGGTTTCACGAATATATTCCCATTTATCCCCTTGACAAAACAGACCGCATTCCTGCATAATCTGCCTTGTCAAGAGGACTTCCGCCATGTGTATCGATCTTACCGCCGCCATGTTCCACGACGAAGACGCCGCCCGCGAGTGGCTGGAAGCCTCGCGCTGGCCGGATGGTCCTTCTTGCCCGCATTGTGGTTCCCTTGGCGTGGCCCGCATGGGCGGCACGAAGCACCGCGCCGGCCTGTTTCATTGCCCCGACTGTCGCGGCCAGTTCACTGTCCTGACCGGATCGGTTATGGAACGCAGCCATATTCCGCTTCCCAAGTGGGTGCTGGCGATCCGCCTCATGACGGCCAGCAAGAAGGGCGTCTCGGCCCACCAACTGCACCGCACCCTGCACCTGACCTACAAGACGGCGTGGTTCATGTGCCACCGCATCCGCGAGGCGATGCGCTCCGTGAACCCCTCGCCGTTGGGGGGCGAAGGCAAGGTGATCGAGGCGGATGAAGCCTACCACGGCAAGGCCGAAACTCCGATCGCCAGCCCGCGTCGTGGGAACCGCCCCTATCTCAAGCGCGATATCAGCAAGCAGAAGCGTCCGGTCTTCGCGTTGGTCGAACGCGGCGGCGAGGCTCGCGCGGTGCATATGCCAGTGGTCACTGGCAAGAACGTCCGCGATGTGTTGGTCCGCAACGCCAGCCGCAAGAGCCGTCTCCACACCGACGAGAGCGCCTTGTATCCGCGAGTCGGCGCCGAGTTTGCCACCCACGAAACCGTCCATCATGCCATCGGCGACTACGCGCATGACGACGTGACCACCAACTCAGTTGAAGGCTTCTTCGGTATCTTCAAGCGCGGCATGACCGGCGTGTATCAGCACTGTGGCGAACAGCATTTCCAGCGCTACCTGGACGAGTTCACCTTCCGCTATAACAACCGCAGCAAGTTGGGCGTTGAAGACACCGAACGCGCCGTGATCGCCGCCAAGGGTATGGACGGCAAGCGGCTGACCTATCGGCGGACTTACGCGGCCTAAGACGCCGCGCCAGTTGGCCCGCGCCTTCCTGGCTTGGCGGCGCGCCCGGGGGTTGGTGTAGCGGCAACCTTGTCTCGCTTAGGCGCCGTTCTCGGGTGCGGTGGTGTCGTCAGCATCCGCTGCGCGACATTGCGTGCCCGCCGCTCAGCTTCTTCTTGGGTAGGTTCCTGTTCCATGAAGGCATCTTAGCATGGATCGCGACGGGCCGGAATCGGGAGACTCCGGCCCGTCGTTTCGCTATCCTGGGGTTGCGACACCTAACCAGGGAGCGACTCGGATGACAGAGACGATTCCGGTTTCATTTACCTGTAAGAAGTGTGGGGCAAAACTCACTTGGTCCGATGATGCGACTGACCAGACGCGGATATCTTGCGTAAATTGTGGCCAGTATTTCGGGACTTATGGTGATCTCCGGCACACAGCAGTCGAGGGACTTAAGGCGAAAATCGAGAGGTCTTTCAAAGATCTCTTCAAGGGAAGATAGGTCAAACTCGAATGCATCCCGCATTGCCATGAGAATCCACTTTCTCTCTTGGTTCTTCGGAGCGTTGCTGTGGCTGCCCATCGCCCCGGCCCACGCTCAACAAACCCCGATGGTCCAATGCCGCATCGGATCATTCGTCCAACCAACGACCGGTGTTGTTTGCGACGCATTGATGAAAGGCGCGGCCGAGTTACGAGGGCGCGGGCCGGCCCCTGATGGTATGCGTCAAGCCGATTGCGCAAAGACGATGCTTCGGTCCTTGGGCTACGCAAACGCGTCAGACTCAAACATTCATTTCGGTGCAGCGCTCAGTGAATGCGCCGCTATTTTACAGGCAATGGAGAACGATTATACCTGGGGAGTTCTGCCGCCCAAGCCGCCGGTGTGCGATTGCCCGGATTGCCGACCCACACTGGATTGTGTGGGTGGGAAGCCTCGGCGGTAAGCATCGGTCCGATTGCACGAATGTCGCAGCATCACGCCAGGGACCGACACCTATGTCAGACAATCAGAAAGATAAGTCCTCGCCAACCGACAAAGAATCCAAGGGTCGTTTTGCGGTGGCCATGGCATCATCATCAAGTTTGGGGACTTCTGTATATCATATTCCGGCCGCCGATACACCAGAAGGAAAGGAGCGCATCCGTGCTTATTATGAAGCATTAGGACGATTCGTTGATATGTTCGCGGTCGTTGAAACGGCGGTGACGCTTACCCTTTGGACTTATGCCAAAACCAAATCTGAAATAGCGAAGATTATACTTGCGGGAGTAAGGATTGACCAGGGCTGCAACTTTATAAAACAGCTTGCGACAGCGTCTGACTCGTCCGCAGAAAACCGCGCCGACCTCGAATGTGTGTTTCAACAACTAGGGATCATAACCGGCGTTCGCAACGACACGCTTCACTTTGGCGCGCAATCTGTGGCCGAGGGGCGCGCAATTGTTACAAACTCACTGAAAGCAAAGGGTGAACCGACTGTGTTTCCGATATCTCCGGATATGCTTAACGATATGACGGCCGATCTTCGTAAGATTGTCGTTCATCTGAATCATAAGCACCTTGGTAGACCTATGCCGCTACTCGGCACCTTGGAACGCGACGCGCTTGCAAGCGTCTTTCAGTCTCCATGGCGATATAAACATCCCGTAGCGCCAAAGCCAGAATCAAAGAAGCCGGAATTTCGGCAACATCACAAGCGCGGTCAAGGACGACCTCGCCCGCCGCCATCATCTCGCGGGTGACCTCTATCTCATCCGTCGGCCTGTCACGCGGTATCTGCTTACTCATTGGCCGCTGTTGTGTCAAAGGGATAATCGGGGGATAGAGCGCCACCCGGGGACAAGCCCGGATAGATACGATTATTCCTGCGCGTGACGCGGTATCCCTGTCAAGAAAAATGTGCGGCCCTGATGGTCTCGGTATCATCGGGCGGGATGGTCCGGATGGGAATCTCATCCCGTGGCACGATCTCGGCGGCACGGATGCGCCCGCGGCGCGCCGGCTTCAGGGCTTCGTAGAACGCCACCAAGCGGTTCAGTCCGACGATCAACATCTTGACCGCCGTCTCGCGGTAGACGCCATGGACGTGCCCCCATGCCGTCGCGTCCTGGCCGTCGATGACGATGCCACTGACGACCGGCCACCAGTGGCCGAGCCACTTCCGCGCGCCCACCACCTCCTGCGCCGCCTCGATCTGGCCGTCGACGATGGCCTGGACGTAGCCCGACAGCACGCCGCTCTGGACGCGCCCGCTGGTCCGCTCGCCGTAGTTGGCGCTGCCGATCGTGATGGTCTCGCTGCGCTGCGCCGCCTTGGCGAGCCGGTCGGCGGCCTTCAGGTGATCGGCCGTGATCCGGGTGTTGCGGCTGGCGATGTGGCAGAGCGCCGAGGACTTGACGAACGCCGGCCCGTCGACCTGGACTCTTGCGCGGCGGATGATCGAGCCGTCGGCGGCCCGCACGGGCTGCCGCTGCGCCGCCGGCACAATGGCCTCCTGCCGGGCCTCCTCGCGTTCCGCCGCCTCGCGCTTGGCTCTCGCCCTCCGGGCTGCCTGCTCGCGGCGGTGCTGGGCTTTGGCGACCTTGCGGTCGGCGGCTGTGCGGGGCATTCCGTCAGCCCTCCAGCCACTTCGCAGAGGGGCCTGGCTTGAATCCGCGCCTCTTCTGTTCGCTCTCTACCCAGCTTATGCGGGCAGCAGCATCCTCGATTACCGGGTCTCCCATTGGCCTGGTGTCAATCCCGTGATCGTGGATATTACACTGCCTCTCCCATTCCCGCTGAAGAGATGCCTCGTCCATGGTCTCCAAGGCGCCATCAGCGTACAGAGGGGGATCATCCTCATATTCCCAATCGTAGTAATCCATATTTGGATCATCTTCGTAGTGGCGGGTGGTGCGCGGCATCAGAGCATGGCCTCCTGAAAAGCCGCCTGAACGAACAGGTCGGGGCTGGTGGCCGTATTCACGTTGGGG
>Ga0181520_10013346_pt1 | contig 10377 bp, 7 predicted proteins | sample PEATcosm2014_Bin_29_FD_132451 | JGI IMG/M metagenome (GOLD analysis project Ga0181520, IMG submission 132451) | Peatland microbial communities from MTU Mesocosm Facility, Houghton, MI, USA - PEATcosm2014_Bin02_30_metaG | ecosystem: Environmental > Terrestrial > Soil > Wetlands > Peat | place... | reverse complement strand
GCGAACTGCGAGGGAATTAGATCCACGGAGCTTCGCGGCGAGGCCGCAATCCCGTCTGTGAATTCGTCGCGATGCCAACTCCATTCTAGCGCCGTGGAAATTGCAGCGGATTCCAGCTGTCGCTGGCCCAGCGGAAGACCGAGCGCTCGCATTGCGTGGCCTTGCCGGAAAGGTGGAGTGGATGCGCGAATCGCAGCGATGGGGAGGCCCGAGCGGGATCCATGCGTTTTAAGTGGACTGACCACTTGAACCATCCAAAGTGAACGCATGGATTGCGAGATCATCAAGCGACATCCGGCACAAGCCGCACGGAGGTTAATCAGCGTGGAACTTGCTCCAGGACCCAACGGACGAGCTCGTTGCCAGCGGCGAAGTTGTCGTAAGAGGCGGGGAGCTTGCGGCCGTCAGTGTACTCGTTGTAGAGCCAAGGATCGACCATGGCGTAGACAGTTCCCTTGCCGTATTTTGCGGTGGCCATGAAGATGTCGCTGCCTTCAGAGAGCGCCACGTGGGCTGGGCCGCTGACGGAGATGGTGCAGACATCTTTGACGTAGATGGTGTGCGGGTGGTGGAAGATGGGGCCCTCGCCGTCAATGACGATCTTTCCCTGCTCCCAGTTGGTTCCGATGACATGCTTGCGCAGGACGCTGTTGAAGTGGATGCCGAATTCTTCGGAGACGACGTTGAAGTGTTCGAGGTCGGCGTAGGAGGTATCGTTCTCCATGATCATGAGCACGCCGCCAGCTTTGACCCATTGCGCGATCTGAGCGGCATCTTCCGCGTTGGCGTAGTGAGGATGAGGGTTTTTGTCGAGGTTGTCTGGCGAGACGATCACATAAACCTGTGAGTTGCGAAGGCTGGCGGCCGTGGGTTCCGCGTCGAGCTCGGCAGTGTCGGCGCCGTAGTTGCGGAAGATGTGGCCAAAGAGAGAGTAGCCCGGTTCGTCCCAGGTGTTCCATTTGTAGTGGAAGTAGACCTTTTGGCCGAATCCGTCGGTGCGCTGCTGCGAGTTGAACCAGCCGTCGACAAGGACGGTAAGGCCGCGACCGAGTTTTGCATTCTGCGCGGTTTCAGTCTCCGAACTGGCGAGAAGAAAGGCACCGATACCTTTGGGATCGTTAGTGACGACTTTTTCGCCGATGTAGTAGGCGTATGAGCCGTCGCGATAGGGATCGCCGCCGAGGCCGGAGGCCTTTACGGTGCCCGTCAGCGAGAATTCAGACTCGGGAGCAATGCTCGTGAAGTGCGTGAGGATGCCTTTGTAGCCATGTGTTGCGCTGGACGAGTAGGTCTGAGGCAGATAACCGCGGCGGATGCCTTTAGCGAGCGCATAGACAAACATACATGAGGCTGAGGATTCGAGGTAATTCCCCTTCTCATGGGGCTTGTTGAGCACGTCGTACCACAGGCCGGTGCTGAGATCCTGGTAACGCACAACGGCGGCGGCTTCACGTTGGAGGATGGCGAGAAGGTGCTGGCGGCCGGAGTCTCCTGCGGGATAATAGTCGAGCGTGTCGACCAGCGCCATCATGTACCAGCCAATGCCGCGCGCCCAGAATTCGGAGGAGTCGCCAGTTTGCTTATTGGCCCAACGCTCCTGCTTCGCTTCATCCCAGCCGTGATAGAGGAGGCCAGTGCGGGGATCGCGTGCGTGTTGCTCCATGAGAACGAATTGACGGGTGATATCGTTGAAGTCTTCCGGGTGATGAGAGATGGAGGCGTACTCGGCGCGGAAGGGCTCGGCCATGTATAGACCGTCGAGCCACATTTGATTTGGATAGCGCTGCTTGTGCCAGAAACCACCGGAGGTGCTTCGTGGCTGGTGAGCGAGCTGATCGTAGAGAAAGGTGGCGGCGGTGAGATAGCGCGGATTGCGAGTGACGCCGTAGAGGAGCAGAAGCTGGCGGCCGAGGAGGATGTTGTCAAGCTGATGTTCTTCGGGCTTGAGCGTGGGGATGGAGCCGTCGGGCGCGACGAGTGCATCGACGGAGTTTTGGATGTAGTGGAAGTAGCTTGGATCGGCGGTGTTCAGCCAAACCGAGTCCATGCCTTCGAGCAGAGTGCCGAGCTCGTAGTTCCAGGTTGAGGGAGTGCCGGGCTGGGAGAACCGGCCGTCGGGCCAGCGCGCGATGGCGGAATTGGCGGCGCGCTCGGACCATGGCAATGCATCGTCTGGTGTGGCGGCGCGGAGCACGAGGGAGGCGGTGGTGGAAGTGAGCGCAAGAAAACAGGAGAGAACGCGGAGGGTCTTCATGAGGACTCCGATGCTCGAAGAACGCAATGACAAAGATAGTCTACGGCGCGAGGAGCAGCCTCACGAAGCAAAGCTATGCGGCGGTTGCGGAGCGGGCATGCTTCTTCTTAGGCGCTTCAAGCGATCCTTTGCGACCCGTAGGGCGTTCCATTCCCTGCGCGATTTGCGCCATGCGCAGGTGTCTCTCCATGAGATTGTGCGCCTCCTTGGCGTTGCGCGTGCGAATGGCGCGGTAGATCTCGCGGTGCATTTCCGCGGATTCACGCATATCAGTCGAGCGTTCGACGGTCTTGCGGCGAGAGTCGTACAGGGCCGAGGTTATGGTCTCTATGATCGCGGCCAGAATTGGATTCCCTGAGGCCTGGGAAACGATGCGGTGAAAAAGCAGGTCATGGATGAGATAGTCGGCCGGATTATCCATGGAGGCAAACATGTCGGCAACTTCATCGGCGAGTGCAGCGAATTGCTCCTGCTTGCCGCGCTCGGCAGCCAGGGCCGCGAGATGGCTTTCAAGGATAATGCGGGCTTCGAACATTTGCCAGGACTGAAAGCCATGCAGGGCGCCGATGAGGCTAAGCGAGGCGGTGCCGAATTGAGGCGGGCCGTCGGCGACGAATGTCCCAACACCATGGCGGATCTTCATAACCCCCATTGCAGCCATGTAACCGATGCCGGTGCGGAGGCTGGCACGGCTGATTTTGAGAGATCGGGCGAACTCGCGTTCCGGTGGTATCTTGTCGCCCGGCTGCAGGGTTCCGTTCTCAATAAGAGTGCGGATGTGGTTAACCACTTGCATCGTACGGTGGGTATTTGGCTCTTCTTCTTTCAGCCTTGACATAAGTTGAGCTACCTTCTTGCGGTGCTGAATATCAATGACAAAGCGAGATTACCACCGAATGCAGGACCTGGCTGGAGAAACTTGCAATTGTTGGTGAAGAGAGCCAATGGAGGGCGCAGGGTGGCGTAAGTGTGTATACTGCCGGTCTGACCTCTCATTCCGGCAGTGGTCTCGTTTGCCGGCGCGAGGCGATTAGAATGAAAGCCATGTTGCTCCACGAAGACCGATTATTTCCCGCTGAAGCATGTGCCCGTAAGGCCGCGCGTTCCTTATATGAGCATGTTCGCGGGCTTCCCATTATCAGTCCCCATGGGCACACGCAGGCCGCCTGGTTCGCCGACAACGGGCCATTTCCAGACCCGGCGACACTCTTCGTGCAACCCGACCACTATGTATTTCGCATGCTCTACAGCCAGGGCATCTCGATGGATGACCTGGGTATCGGCCAGCCAGTGATTGAGGATCCGCGCAAGGTATGGAGGATTTTTGCTAAGCATTACTATCTTTTCCGGGGCACGCCCACGCGCATGTGGCTGGATTTCGCCTTTCAGGAGCTATTCGGAATCAGGGAGCGACTGAGCGAGAAGACTGCCGACCTGTATTTCGACAGCATCGCGGAAAAGCTGCGCACGCCGGAGTTTCTGCCACGGGCGCTCTACGAGAGATTCAACATTGAGGTGCTTTCGACGACAGAGTCGCCACTGGACGGGTTGAAGGCTCACGAGGCCATTCGCAATTCGGGTTGGAAGGCGCGGATTGTTCCGGCATTCCGGCCCGATTCGGTGGTGGATCCGGAGTTCAAAGGGTTTGCCGGGCTGGTGGCGAAGCTGGGTGAATTGCACGGCGAAGACAGCTCCGCATGGAAGGGCTACCTGAACGCGCTCAAGAAGGCACGGGCGCGATTCAAAGCGTTGGGGTGCACGTCGACTGACCATGGGCATCCAACCGCGCAGACGGCGGACCTGGCACAGAGCGAAGCGGCAGCGCTGTTCGCAAAGGTGATTGCGGGCAAAGCGGACGCAGTCGAGCAAGAGTTGTTCCGAGCGCAGATGCTGACAGAGATGGCAGGGATGAGCGTGGAAGATGGCCTAGTGATGCAAATTCATCCGGGGAGTGTTCGCAACCACAATCGCTTCGTATATGAGCGATATGGCCGCGACATGGGCTGCGACATTCCGAGGCCAACGAACTATGTGGATGCACTGCGTCCACTGCTGGATCGCTTTGGCAATGAGCGCAACCTGACCGTCATTTTGTTCACGCTGGACGAGACCACATACAGCCGCGAATTGGCGCCGCTGGCCGGGCATTATCCCTGCTTGCGCCTCGGACCGCCGTGGTGGTTTCATGACAGCCCCGAGGGCATGATGCGCTTCCGCGAGCAAGCCACGGAGACAGCCGGGTTCTATAACACGGTGGGATTCAACGACGACACGCGGGCATTTCTCTCGATTCCGGCGCGGCACGACGTGGCTCGCCGCGTGGATTGCGCGTTTCTGGGCAGGCTGGTAGCCGAACACCGTCTGGACGAAGATGAGGCGCACGAAGTGGCGCGTGATTTGACCTACGGCCTGGTGAAGAAGGCGTACCGGCTGTAGAGGGCGCCATTGTGGCGAGCGCTGCTAAGTACAGCGTCTTGAACATGACGCGAAGAAAGTTGAGTTTACTGTATGAGCCTGTATTGTTCCGTGGGAAGCACCGAGACCGATCTCTCGGACAAGCAACTGAAGGAGCTCCTGGCGGAGAGCCTTACCAAGCTGGGCAAGCGGACGAATGTGTTGGCGGTACCACCCGATCAAAGCCGCGAGCACTCGCGGGCCGGCGATCTGACGCGGTATGCGTGGGAGCACTATGGCGAACGGCTGAAGGCGGTTCTCCCAGCGATTGGGACGCACACGCCGATGCGGCCGGACCAGATTACGCACATGTTCGGGAAAATGCCGCAGGAGCTGTTCCACGTTCACAATTGGCGAACCGACATTGAGACGCTAGGCGAGCTGCAAGCGGAGTATATCCGGGAACAATCGGAAGGCAAACTGAATTACGCCTGGCCGGCGCAGGTGAACAAGCTGATTTCGCATGGCGGGTTCGACCTGATTCTTACGATTGGACAAGTGGTGCCACATGAAGTGATCGGCATGGCAAATCACTCCAAGAACATTTTGATCGGCACAGGCGGCCGCGAGGGGATCAATCGAAGCCACTACCTGGGTGCGGTGTATGGAATGGAACGGATCATGGGGCGGGCCGAGAACCCGGTGCGCAACGTATTGAACCTGGCGTGTGAGAAGTTCCTTAGGCATCTGCCGATCGTTTACGTGCAGACCGTGGTCGGGCGGGGCAAGAACGGCGGGCTGGCCGTGCGCGGGCTGTTCATGGGCGACGATCTCGAATGCTTCCTGAAGGCGGCGGAATTGAGCCTGAAAGTGAACTTCGAGATGATGGACGAGCCAATCAAGAAAGCAGTTGTGTATCTTGATCCGAAGGAATTCCACAGCACATGGATCGGCAACAAGGCGGTGTATCGCACGCGCATGGCACTGGCCGACGGGGCCGAGCTGATTATTCTGGCTCCGGGCGTGAAGGAGTTTGGAGAGGACAAAGGGATCGATGCGCTGATTCGCAAATACGGCTATCGCGGAACGCCAGCCACGCTCAAAGCGGTGGAAGAGAATGCCGACCTGGCTGCGGACCTGAGCGCGGCAGCACACTTGATTCATGCATCGTCGGAGGGGCGGTTCACCATTCGCTGGTGCCCCGGTGAGCTGGGCCGCAAGGAAGTGGAAGGCGTGGGATTCGAGTACGGCGATTTGAAAGCGATGACGGCGCGGTACGATCCAAGAAAACTCCATCACGGATTCAACCAGGTGGATGGTGAGGAGATCTTCTTTGTGGCGAATCCTGGGCTGGGACTCTGGGCGCACCGCAGCCGATTTGAGAGCGCCACCGCGCCCGTGCTGGCGCACAGCCAAGCAGGTTGAACTAAGCACAGCGCCTGAAAATGCAACCGAGTTACAGAAACTGATTAATGGGACGGGCATGAAGACTGAAGGGTTGACGCTGAACAAATACTCGGTTGGCACCGGTGACCGGTTTGCGCACCAGGCCAAGGCGCAGTTGCAGGCATGCGTGATTGCCTTAAACCATGGGCTTGAAGTGGTGCCGGTGTGGAATAAGTCGAACCGCGAGCACATGATTATCGGCTCCGAGCCGACGAGCGTGCGGCAAGCAGCCGATGCAGCAGTGAAGGCGCTGGGGTGGAAGCTGCCGTACTACTGCGACGCAGACCACATTACTGCAGCCACTGTGGACCGTTTTCTTGAACCGTGCGATTTCTTTACGTTTGATGTGGCCGATTTCATCGGGCAGCCGGCACAGGCTGCGGACATCGAGAGCTTTGTGAAGCGGCATCCAGAGCTGCAAGGGAGCATTGAACTGGCCGGGGCGGATGAAGTCTTCGAGATTACGCCATCGATTTTGAGTCAAACTGCGGAAAAGTTTTTGTCCGCGGTGAAGAAGGCCGAGGAAGTCTATCGGCGGGTGCTGAGCGCGAAAGGCGAAGGGAACTTTATCTCCGAAGTTTCAATGGACGAGACCGATCGCGCGCAGAGCCCGGTGGAATTGCTTATTATTCTTGCGGCGATCGCCGACGAAGGCATTCCAGTGCAGACGATCGCGCCGAAGTTCAGCGGAAGGTTCAACAAAGGCGTGGATTATGTGGGGAACGTGACGCAGTTCGAGCGCGAGATGGCGCTCGACGTTGCCGCCATTGCCTACGCGGTGAAGCAATATGGACTACCGGGGAACCTGAAGTTGAGCGTCCACTCGGGCAGCGACAAGTTCTCGATTTATCCGGCGATTCACGCGACGATGAAGCACCTCGACGTCGGGGTACACCTTAAAACGGCGGGAACGACATGGCTGGAGGAGTTGATCGGGCTGGCCGAGGCGGGCGGCGAAGGATTGGCGCTGGCCAAGGAAGTTTATGCCGAAGCATTGGCGCATCGCGAGGAACTGTGCGCGCCTTATGCCACGGTCATCGACATCGATCCGAAGAAGCTGCCGACGGCCGAAGAGGTAGGGGGATGGACTTCAGAGCAATACACTTCGGCCTTGCGGCACGTGGAATGCTCACCGGCTTACAACAGCAGCGTGCGGCAGTTGCTGCATGTGGGATTCAAGGTTGCGGCGAAGATGGGACAGCGCTATCTGGCACTGCTCGAAGCCAATGAAGCGGTGATCGCCAAGAATGTGACGGAAAATCTCTATGCCCGGCACATTGCACCGGTATTCTTAGGAAGCAGTTACTGATTGCGGAGTTGGACTGGGCCGCGCCGTTCCGCACAGATTCCCCACGGAGATCGAATGAGAGATTCGCTATTCAACCTTGAAGGCAAGGTTGCGGTTGTGACTGGAGGCACGTCCGGGATTGGGCGTGCCCTTAGCCTTGGTTTAGCCGATGCTGGCGCCGATGTGATCGCAACAGCGCGCCGCAAAGAGCAGGTCGACGATACGGCTAAAGAAATTGAAGCGCGCGGGCGTAAGACGCTGCGCATGGCCTCGGACGTGAGCGATCGCGGCACGCTGGAGACGGTGCTGGCGGCGGCGCTGGAGCGGTTCAGCAAAGTGGACATTCTGGTGAATTGCGCGGGCATGATCAAACGAACACCAACCCTCGATTTGCCTGAAGCCGAATGGACGAACATCCTGAATACGAATTTGACGGGAACGTTGAGAGCCTGCCAGGTCTTCGGCAGGCACATGCTGGAGCGCGGTTACGGCCGCATCGTCAACATTGCGTCGCTGAATAGTTTTGTGGCGTTAAGCGAAGTAGCGGCGTACGCGGCGAGCAAGGCGGGAGTAGCTTCGCTGACGCGCTCGCTTGCCGTGGAGTGGTCAAAGAAAGGCGTAACAGTGAATGCGGTTGCGCCAGGAGTGTTTCGCACGGATCTGAACGCGCAACTGCTGGACAGCACACCGCGCGGGCAGGAGCTATTGATGCGGACGCCAATGGGACGGTTCGGAAAGACGGAAGAGCTCATTGGGGCGACAGTCTATCTGGTATCCGACAGCGCTTCGTTTGTTACGGGACAGATCCTGGTGGTGGATGGGGGATTCCTGGCGAGCGGAGTGAATCAGTAAGGCAGTTCACAGTTCGTGGACGAAAAGGCTGCGCCGTGGAGCGCAGCCTTTTGAATGTGTACGTCGCGCGTTACTGCAGGGTGACGTTGGCGCCGGCCATCTTGATGATCGAGTCGCCTTGCGCGGCCTCAACCTTCACGTTTTGGCCCGTCACGGTTGCATAGCCGATGGACAATCCCTTTTCACCGCTGAGATTCACATTCTGCAAGACGATATCGGTGACCGGAGCTTCAGGCAGACCGATGATGGCACCGGCCATGGCAGCGCCGGTTGCGATGACGTTTTCGATGACGATGTTATGGAAGTGGGGCGTGAGGCGCGTGACCGGCGCGGGCGCGACGGCACCCTCGGACGGAAGGATGCGGGGATAGTACTCGCTGATTACGAGCGGGTTTTTGACATCTTTCATGTCAATATCGCGGAAGACGAGGTTGCTGACATCATTGCCGCGGTCGCGATTGGCCTTGACGCGGATGCCGTTGTCAGTGCCGTCGAAATGAATACGCTCGGCGAGGATGTTGCGAGCGCCACCCGCGATCTCGCTACCGATAGAGAGGCCGTGACCGTGGAGAAATGTGCAGTCGGAGATGATGATGTCTTGGCTGGGATCGTCTCCGCCGGGCGAGTCGATGGCACCGGACTTGATGGCGATGTCATCGTCACCGGTGTCGGCGTAGAGATGATCGATGGTGACATTGGAGGAGGAAAAGGGATCGACAGCGTCTGTGTTTGGCGATGGATACGGCGCCAGAATGCGGACGTTGCGGATGAGCACGTCGTCGCAGTAGTAAGGAACAAGCTGCCAGAAGGGCGAGTTCTGGATGGTGACGCCTTCAACGCGCACATTTTTGCAGTGGTCGAAAACGACGAGGCGCGGGCGGGGATGGGGATTGCCCATGACGCCAGCGTCGTGAACGGTGCGCGCCATCTGCCACCAGCTTTCGCCGTTGCCATCGATGGTGCCTTCGCCCGTGATGGCCACGTTCTCAGCATTGGTGGCGCTCACCAGCCCCTGGAGCGCGGGAAGACGGAACTCGATCTTTGCCGGATAGTCGGCGTGATCGGGCGAACCAAGCAGCGTGGCACCTTTGTCGAGCTGGAGGGTAATGTTGCTCTTGAGCACGACTGGTGCGCTGAGATAGGTGCCCGCGGTGAAGCGAACAGTGCCTCCGCCTTTGGCCGCACAGGTTTCAATAGCTTTTTGGATTGCGGCGGTGTCCTTGGTGGTCCCATCGGCTTTGGCGCCGAAGTCACGTGGATTACAGGTGGGGGCCGCGTGGAGCCCCGCGGTGGATGCGGCGATAACAGCCAGAGCGAGAATCGTGGCGAATAGCCTGCGAGTGGATGGAGCCTTCTTATGCATCGGGAAGCTGCCTCGGACAAGCGGATTTCTTGCGCAGATCATCATATTCCATGAGGGTCCAGTGGTCCTACCACTGTTGGATGGTGTGCTTGGCCCGGCCGTGAATAAGCTGCCAGCTTTTCGGTTCTCAACGTTCGGCTTGCGGCGCGGCGATGGAGGCGTTGACTGGCAGGCGGATGATGAAGCGGGTGTCGCCGGGCTGGGACTTGACCTCAACTTGCCCGGCAAACTTTTGCGTGACGATACGGTGAACGATCTCGAGGCCGAGGCCCGTGCCGGAGCCCTCGGGCTTGGTGGTAAAGAATGGCTCGAAGATGTGAGGGAGAACATCGGCCGGAATACCTGAGCCATGATCGGCGATGGAAACGACGAGCCAATCGGGCTCAGACCATGTGGAGATTTCGAGCTTCGCACCCTGGGGAGAGGCATCGACCGCGTTGTCGATGAGGTTGGTCCAGACCTGGCTTAGGGCTGAGCCGCGCGTGCGGATAATGGAGGGTGTGGCGGCAAAGCGTTTTTCAACCTGAATCTCCTTGAGGCGGAGCTTGTGGCCGAGGATGGTGAGGGTGCTTTGCAGGCTGTCGTGAACGTCAAGCTCCTTGTCGGGAGTGCGCTCGTCATAGGCGAACTTCTTGACGGCCATCACCAGCTCGGAGATGCGCGAGATGCTTTCTTCGATGGCGCAGACGAGCGAAACACTGGAGACAAGCGCGCCAAACCAGTTGAGAGCATCAGAAAACGATGCAGGATCGAAGTGTTCCTGGGCGCAGGCGATTTCCT
>Ga0181520_10013344_pt1 | contig 10378 bp, 11 predicted proteins | sample PEATcosm2014_Bin_29_FD_132451 | JGI IMG/M metagenome (GOLD analysis project Ga0181520, IMG submission 132451) | Peatland microbial communities from MTU Mesocosm Facility, Houghton, MI, USA - PEATcosm2014_Bin02_30_metaG | ecosystem: Environmental > Terrestrial > Soil > Wetlands > Peat | place... | reverse complement strand
TTGAGATATGGGATCGTGCGCACGCAATTGATACAGCTGTACGTCCAAAAATCCAGCAAGATCACTTTTTTCCCGATAAGGCTTGCAAGGGTAAAGTCGGACGACGCGTTGATGAATCCCGTAGGGTCGGTGATCTCGATCGCCGGTTGATCGCCGGCGGCTTTATCTGCCGCGGCAAGCTGGAGCAACGCGGCACGCTCGGCGCTTGGGACGCCCGCCGTGGAAGGAGCCGACGTCGCAGTACCGTTGTCCGACGTGAGAGCGTCGAGGTTCAAAGCCGCGCCGCTTTGACCTATTGGCGCCGGATGCACCTTCAAACTTTCCAGATACCAGATAGCGCCCACGACGAGAATGAGAATGATCACGAATGCCACCTTCTTTTTATTGGTATCCATGGCGGTGATTTATATTTTGTACTTCAGAAGGATACTGTTGATAAAACCGAAGTTCGCGATAAGCGGGAGGTCTTGCGTGAAGACAAGGACACCCAATATCACGAGGATCGCGCCGAAGACAGGGTTCACATATTCCAGCTTTGCGGCATATTTATTGATGAGATCGGCGCTTTGCGAAACGAACAATCCGACCAGAAGGAAGGGAAGGCCCAACCCGATCGCATAGGAAAGAAGGAGAAAGAACGCCTCGCCGGGTGCGGATGCAGCGACGCCAAGGATACCGCCCAACACCGGACCCACGCACGGCGTCCATCCGGCGGCAAAAGCGAGCCCAAAAAGCAGCGAGGTAAGATAACGCGACCGGAAATTCACTTTGGGCGTCAGCTTGTGATCGCTCTCGAAAAATCGTATCCGAAAAAAACCCATCAGATAGAGGCCGAAAAAGATGACAATCGTACCGCCGATCCACGCAAGCCACGACTGTACCATGTATGCCACATGGGAAAGTATTCCGTTCAGGAGCACGCCGAGCAGCGCAAAAACAATGGAGAAACCCAGTACAAAGAAAAAACTATTGAGAAAGATGCTGAGCCGTGACGGCTTCGTCGCGGCCGAAGACGACTCCCCCGCCAAATATGCGAGAAAACCAGGTATGATCGGCAAGATGCACGGCGAAAGAAATGAGACAATGCCTGCAAAGAAAGCGACCAGAATGGGAATGGTTGTCATTCTAAATAGTTATTACAACCCACATCCATGATATTCGTCATGATCGGGCCGATGATACTATTAAATTATACTAAATGCGATGATTTGGGGGTACAATACCTATCATGAAGCGCACGGCCAAAGGGCCCTATCATAGCCTGTTCGAGATCGGAATCGCGATAAAGCTTGCGGATGGTGTCATTCAGACTCTCTCCAGCATCCTGCTCGTCTTTATCAGCCATACGACGTTCGTCACTTTTTTTGGTCCCCTCATCCATACATCGCTGTGGCATCTTGCGCACCCATTCTTTCGCTCGTTCTCCGTGAATGGAAAATCGTTCTGGGCGGCCTACCTATTCATTCACGGCGTCGCCAATTTATTTTTATCGCTCATGCTTTTCAAAAACAAATCGTGGGCCTATCCTACCGCAGCGGGCGTCTTCGGACTGTTCGATCTCTATCAAATCGCGACGTTCATCCACCGGCCCACGCTCGTACTCGGCGCATTCACCTTCTTCGATCTCGTGGTCATCGGCCTGATCATCAACGAACATCGCCGCGCACTAAAAAATCATCGCTAGATAGCTCCTTTGCTACGATTTCCCCGCACGCTTCCTGTCGTTCTCGTTCAAATATTTCTTGCGAATGCGGATATTCTGCGGCGTGACCTCGACGAGCTCTTCGTCGTTGATATAATCCAGCGCATCTTCCAACCCCATGATCACCGGCACTTCAAGCTGGTCGGCAAGTCCCTCGTTCTTCGCGCGAAAGTTGGTAAGCTGTTTTTCCCGTGCAACGTGCACGAGGACATCGCCCTCCTTCGCATTCTCGCCAACGACCATGCCTTCATAGACCGCGACGCCGGCGCTCATGAAGAGCGTTCCCCTGCCCTGCGCCGTCACCAGACCATAGTTGTTTGAGACGCCGGCCTGCGTCGCCACGATCGAGCCGTGCGGGATCGCCGTGATGTCGCCTTTATACTCTTCGTAACCGAGGAAAATACTGTTCATGATTCCCGTACCCTTCGTAGAGGTCAAAAACCGATTGCGAATGCCGATAAGCCCGCGCGTCGGGATATCAAAATCCATAAACGCATTGCCTTTATCGTCCACGCGCATATTCTTCATGACGCCAAGACGTTTGCCCAACATCTCGATCACCGTACCGGAATATGCTTCGGGAACCTCAACGGAGACCAGCTCTATCGGTTCGGTCTTTTTGCCGTTCTCTTCTTTGAAAATAACCTGAGGCTTTGACACTTCGAGCTCAAACCCTTCACGCCGCATCTTTTCGATGAGGATCGCGAGGTGGAGCTCGCCGCGTCCGGCAACCACCCAGCGATCGGTGGCCTCGGTCGGTGTAACCGCAAGCGCAACGTCGGTTTCGAGCTCTTTTTCCAACCGATCCTTGATATTGCGCGAGGTCGTGAACTTGCCTTCCCTGCCGCGGAACGGCGAAGTGTTCACTGAAAACGTCATTTTGATGGTCGGCTCGTCGATATGGATCGTCGGCAATGCGATGGGATGTTCCGGGTCGGTGATCGTCTCGCCGATCGAAACGTCGGGAATACCTGCGATGCAGACGATCTCGCCGGCATGGGCCTCTTCAACTTCCACTTTTCCCAAGCCATCGAAAAGCATCACTGAGGTAAGCTGGACATTCTTTATCTCGCCCGCGCGGTTGATATGCGCGACGGTCTGGGCCTTTTTGAGCGTACCGGAATACAAGCGTCCGATGGCGATCTTCCCTTTGTAATTATCGTATGCCAAGTTCACGGTAAGCATCTGAAGCGTCTCGATATCGCTCTTCTTTGGCGCAGGGAGATAGTTCACGATCGTCTCGAACACCGGCTCGATGTCCTTCATCTCCGCAAGGTCCTTTGTAAGGCCAGCCTTTCCCTCACGCGCCGCGGCATAAATGACCGGAAACTCGATCTGCTCTTCCGTAGCATCAAGCTCAAAGAAAAGATCATAGGTGGCATTCAGCGCCCACTCCGGCCGGGCGTCCGGCTTGTCGATCTTGTTCACCACGACCACGATCTTGTGGCCGGCCTGAATGGCTTTGCGCAAAACGAATTTCGTCTGCGGCATCGGACCCTCCTTTGCATCAATAAGCAACAAAACGCCGTCCACCATGCGCATAATGCGCTCCACCTCGCCGCCGAAGTCGGCGTGCCCGGGGGTATCGACGATATTGATCTTGGTATCTTTATAGACAACCGAAGCATTTTTCGAGAAGATCGTTATCCCGCGCTCGCGCTCGAGCTCGTTCGAATCCATGATAAGGTCGCTCGTGGCACCGCTCTTCTGGTGGAAGCTCGCTGATTGCTTTAATAAGGCATCAACGAGGGTCGTCTTGCCGTGGTCAACGTGGGCGATGATAGCGATATTTCTCAGGTCCATAGTAACAAATTGTTATAAATTTTTTATTAAAAGCGTTGATCGCGCCGGGCGCCCATCAAACAAAGAGAAGCCCCGCCAAGGCGGGACGATCAACTCGCTTCGAATATGGGGATTATACAGAAAATTGGGGAGAAACGCAATACCTCGTTTGTAATACGTCTTATTCCGTGCTATATAATATAGTTAGAAAGTAGCGGCTTTCACCCGAAAGCCGAACTTGGCTCCTTGAAAATTCCATATCGGAACACAAAAACGATGAAAGGTCGTCATTATTGCAAAAAACTTATATAACCATGAAAAAGATACTTTTCTTTGCGGTACTGGCGGTAGCATTGGCAGGCTATGGCGTGCATGCGGGAATCGCAAACGCGCAGACCGTTACGTCCTCAGGGACCAATAGCGCCACGCTTGAGCAACAGCTCCAGGTGGCAAAAGCGACGTTGGTCAACTTGGAAATGCAACAGGGAATGATCCCTCAAGGCGATGACCAGTTGGGCGGCAACGCAACTCCCTCCGTAACGCAGGCACAGCCACAGCAAACGCAAACGACTTCCGGACTTTCAAGGAACGAGATCAGCGCATTTGAAAATACGCTGGCCACGCTCGTCGAAACGCTCTCGCAGTTGAATGCCTCGCTTATTGCGAACCCCAACATGACCGCCAGCCAAACGACAGCAGTCGCAACGACGCTCGGCGGCATGAAGAGTACGCTCGTTGCCATGGCGGCAACCATCAGCGCCGACGAAGCCGCTTCGCCGATCGCAATGGCGGCTCCCGTGACGAGCGTACCGACCACGGGAATGACCGCGACCACGCCGGTGCCTGCGCAAGCAGCACCGTCCGCTCCGGCGATCACCGCGACGACCGTCGCAAGCCCGACAACGGCCACTGCCCCGGCAACAGCGGCGGCGACCGTGAATCCGGTGCAAGCGACCGCGCAAGCTTCCTCGATCTGGTCATCCGCCAAGGCTCACTGGCCCGCGATCGTCATTATTTTATTGGTGATCGTGATCCTCGCGATCCTTTTCTGGCCGGAAAGCGACGAGAAAGAGGCGGCGACGCCAGTAACGACGCAAACGACCACGACGCCTAAGACGACGGCTACAACCGCTACGTCATCGGTGAGCGCGGCAGTTGCCTCCGCACCGGCCAAAACTTCCGCTCAGCCCGTCGTGACCGCACCTACCGACACCACAAAGATCGCATAACTTTGGACGTCGATAGTAACAAAAAAACATCCCTGCAGGGATGTTTTTTTGTTACCAAGGCGGCGTGGTCGAAGAAAACGAATCGACGCTCGAGCATTTTTCAATAAAAATCGGCGCGTGATTGAATTCGCGGTTCGCTAAATAACCTGCGCCAAAACTGAACGCCGAAGTCCAAAATAATATGACGCCAAAAATGATCTGCTTTTTATAGCGGATGGACAGTATTCGTATCTTTTCCACGCGTCCATCCTAGCAAAAAGCAGATAAAGATTTTATTAAAATCGCTCGCGCCTAAAATTGCAGATATTGCTCCCACTTTAAATAGAGCTCGCGAGTGGCGCGAATGTCACCGACATTGTATTTCGCGATCTCGAGAAATTTCTTCTTTTTGAACAACGGCCCAACGTCGTCGCCCGTCACACCGCCGGACTTCGGGCTTGGAATGCCGAAAGCGCGCGACCATAAATGCAGGCTCCCCTTGCGCCGTGTGGCACCGTAGAACGAAAGCTGCTCGGCAAGGTCAATATGCAAAGCCTCGGGGTTGTTCTGATAAAGATAGCGTCCACGCATGAGGTCCTTCGTGGGACGCACCCCAAGGATCGCCGAGCGGACCATCAAAAAGGGCATATCGAACGCGCGGCCGTTAAAGGTGATGAAAACCTGATAATGCTCGGCGAGTTTCCAAAATTGCCGGATCATTTCGAGCTCCGTCATCTGCTTGAAGGTGACGCCGTCTTCCTTGAGCTCCGGGTTTTTCTGCCCCGGCGCCTGATAATAGACCGCGCCTTCGTTTTTATAGCTATCCAAAACGCCGATCGCGACGATCTGACCGGTGAGCGGCGAAAAACCGAGTCCATTCTTAAGATCCTCGAGCGCCAGCTTATACTCATCTTCATTATCGGAATCGCGCTTGATCCACCGCGTCAGGTTCTCGCGCGTGGCCTTATCGAGGGTATCAAAATCCTCGCCGATGGTTTCGATATCGATAACAACCTTGTTTGTGGTTGACATTACCTGCATTCTAGCATAAAATTGAGCGATATGGCACATACCAAAGCTATAGGTTCAACTAAATTAGGCCGCGATTCCATAGCCAAACGGCTCGGGATCAAGCTTCAGGACGGCCAAAAAGTAGCGGTCGGACAGATCATCATCCGTCAGCGCGGCACGAAATATATGCCAGGCACGAATGTGCTTCGCGCCGATGACGACACGCTTTTCGCCGGCAAGAACGGCACCGTCAAGTTCAGCACGAAAATGAAGACGCATTTCGATGGATCGCGAAAGAGAGCGACAGTGGTTGCAGTGGTGGTCTAGCAAGTACGGAATATCAAAAAAAACAGCCAACAGCCTCACTCGTGAACGGCTGTTTTTTTGATCTTGTGCACTTGCTAGACCACCATCAACGGGACAATACCTTGGCCTTGGCTGAAAAGCGAATAAGAAAAAAGCAAAATAGGCTTTGTTCGGGCGTCCCGGAGGGTGCCTTGCCCGAACAAAACCTATTTTGCTTTTTTCTTATTCGCTTTTCACAACAACAACTCCCAATTTCGCGGTTATTCCCTTTTTGAGATCGATCGGCACCACATATTCGCCAAGTTCCTTGATGGGATACTTGAGATCGATGTCGACGCGCTCAGCGCTGATCAACTTGTGCTCGCGCAAGGCCTTCAAGATTGATTCCTTGTTTACCGAACCGAAAACCACGCCGGATCTGTCGGCCTTCAGAGCAAACTGGATCTTCGTCGCCGCGATCTTCTGCGCAAGTTCCTCAAGATGCTTATGAGCTTCCTTGTCCTGCTTTTCGTGCTCGGCCTTCATGGATTCGAGCTGTTTTATCGCCGCAGGCGTCGCTATTTCGGCCAACTTATTCGTGAAAAGAAAATTCCGCGCGTAGCCGTCGCTTACGTCCTTGATGTCATATCGCTTGGCGACCCCGCGAACATCCTGGATAAAAATTACTTTCATGGTGGTCTTTTTTTTATTATTTTGCCGAGCTCGTCGCCGTGCTGGATGCCGGCGGAAGCGGCGTTCCATTGATCTCCGCCTGCACCACCTGCAACGCCTTCGTAAGCTGCGGATCGTTGCCGCTCTTGATGTCCGCATCGCTGATCGACACCGGATAGTCCGGAACAAGCCCGTCGTAATCGAGGATCCTGCCCGACGGCATGACCCAGTGCGCGACGGTGATCTTGAGCGATGAACCGTCCGAAAGGTTGAAAAGCTGCTGCACGGTCCCCTTGCCAAAGCTCTTCGCGCCGACGAGCGGGATATTGCGGTCATCGTGCAAAGCGCCTGAAAGGATCTCTGCCGCGGACGCCGAACCGCCGTCAATGAGGATCGCCATCGGCATGGTGTCGAGCGCGCCATTGCCGCTCGCCGTGTAATTCTGCGTCGGTACGGCGCGACCGACCTCCTGCACCACCTGCGAACCGGGCTTCAGGAAATACCCCGCGAGATCGACAGCCACTTCAAGATAACCGCCCGGATCATCGCGAAGATCGAGCACGATCCCCTGCGCGTTATCGTCAACCGCCTTCTGGAGCGATTGGTAGAACAGGCCATCCGCATCCTGCGTAAATTCCGTGAGCGTGATGTGCGCGATATCGCCTTTCATTTCGAAGTTGACGGTCGGCACCTGGATATTTTCACGGGTCATGGTGAAATCCTGCGTCTTGATCCACCCCTGCCGCATGATAGTGAGCTTCACCGTGGTGCCGATGGTGCCGCGGATGATATTGACCACGCCATCGACATTCATGCTTTCGGTTGAACTCCCGTTCACTGCGACGATCGCATCCTCCGGCCTTAATCCCGCCTTCTGCGCCGGTGTGCCAGGCAATGGCGCGATGATCACAATACTTCCCGACGCGTTCGTACCAAGCTCGGCGCCGATGCCGCCGAAATTGCCGGTGATATCCTGCTGGAACTGCTGACTGTCCGCAGGGCTGAAAAATTCGGTGTATGGATCGCCGGTCGCGCCCACAAGGCCGGTGATCGCGCCGTACATTTTTTCCTCATCGGTCGTGCTCGGGTTCCTCAAATAATTGTCATTGATATCCTGCCATGCCTGCCAGAACACGCTGAAGTTCGCCGTGGTCGAAGCCGTAGGATCGATATTGCTCGCTCCGGCGACAACGATATTTTTGGGATAATTTCGCCCGGAATCCCATCCGATCCAAAAACCGCTTCCCACCAGCACCAATCCCAGAACAATAACGATCGAAACCTGTCCAATCTTCTTCATGGTTGTCATGGCGTTCATTCTAGCATTTTTAAAAAAAACACGAAAGAAAAAGCCCCATGCACAGCGGGCACGAGGCTTCTCTGTGATGGGGCCGGAATGATCAGATGATCAGAAATAAATTGGCGCTTTCTTGTTGAAATACGGCTTCCAACAGATGCTTTGCGGAATGAGGCCATACTTCTTAAGTCTGGCATGGGCGACGGCATACGCCCGGCGCGTCCTCTCGTGTTCGGATGTGCCCGCCGCGTGCTTGCGCTGGCATTCACTGTGTTGATCAGCGAGGTCATAGAGCGCTGATCGCGCAAGTAGTTTACGGCCACATCGGATCAAGGCTTACGGCCAGAGACCCGACCCTTCATCTCCGCTAACCGGCATAAGTTAGCTACTTACCTTATACGCTTTTATGGCGTCATTATCAATCTTTCGGATGCGGTATTCGAATTGTTAAATTTGCGTTAAAATGGGTATAATGACCGTTGCTAAAAATACCTATGTCAAGGAACTCAAGCGACGAGGGAAGGAATCCCATGTCTATCGAAAGTATCAGCTCATCGGGCTTGAGATATCGCAGATCCTGCACGACGAGAAACATAAGGCGCTCTACATCAAGCTCGCGAAGGAGGACAATGGCGACCGGCTGTTGGGACTCGCGAAGGACATCGCCGAACGCGTGAACGTGAAAAATAAAGGGGCCTATTTTATGTCGGTATTAAAAAATCCTAAAAATTGATCATGGTACCGGAAATCGTCACCATTGCGCACAAAAAAGATGAAAAGTTCCTCCGTAAAAAAACGGTGGCGTTCTATTTCAAAAAATTCACGCCGAAAGAGATCCGCGAACTTATCGCACGAATGAAACGGATCATGCACGAAGCGAACGGCGTCGGGCTGTCGGCGAACCAGATCGGCCTCGAATTCAAAGTCTTCGTCGCGGAGGTGCCCGACGCGCAGGGCGGATCGAAGTTCTATGCCGTCTTCAATCCGGAGATCGAAAGGACAAGCACCGAAAAGATCGTGATCGAGGAAGGATGCCTGAGCATCCCGGGATCGTTCGGCGAGGTGGAACGCGCGGAGCGGGTGGCGATCAAGGGCTATGATAAAAATGGCAAGGTGCTGAAAATAAAAGCGTGGGGTCTGCTTGCGCGGGTATTCCAGCACGAGATCGACCACTTGAACGGCCATCTCTTCATCGATCGGACGAAAATAGTGCATCGCGAAGAGCAATAAAAACGCCATCCAATTCAATTCTATGAAATACATCTTTTTTGGAACGCCGCGGTTCGCCGCCATCGTTCTCGACCGTCTGATCCGTGCAGGCATGCCGCCCGTGGCGCTCGTCTGTAATCCCGATCGTCCGGTTGGACGCAAGAAAATCATCACTCCCCCATCCACTAAATTGGTCGTTGCGGAGCATGAAATGGCGGCGGCTGGCACGGCAACGGCAATCACCGTTTTTCAACCAGAAAAACTCGATGCAGCGTTCATTGAAACGCTGAACGCGCTGCGGCCGGACTTTTTTGTCGTCGCGGCATATGCAAAAATAATTCCCCGAGCAGTGCTCGACATTCCGCGCCTCGGCACGCTCGGCACCCATCCGTCACTTCTGCCGAAATATCGTGGTGCATCGCCGATACAGTCGGTCTTGCTCGCCGGGGAAACAAAGACCGGAACGACCATCTATGCCATGGACGAAAAAATGGACCATGGCGCGATCTATATGCAGGAAGAAATACCACTGGATGCGCTCGCCACGAATTATTCGGCGCTCGAAAAACAACTCGCCGAGCTTTCGGCACAACTATTAATAAAGACCATCCCGACATTATTGGACGGCACAGCGGCGCCGCACGTGCAGGATGAATCACTGGCAACGTTCACAAAGAAGTTCGGCACGGAAAACGGATTCATTGAATATTCCGAGATCGATGCCGCGACCGCCGGCGACGCCGACAAAGCTGCGCTGATCGTGCGGACCATCAATGCCCTCAACCCGGAACCGGGAGTATGGACCATCCGGAACGGCAAGCGCGTAAAATTGCTCGAAGCGCGCATCGTTGACGGCGCGCTGAAGATATTGAAGATTCAAAGGGACGGCGAAACCGCCCGAAGCGTCTAGTCTTTACCCGTTTTTTCACGCTTTTTCCGTACCTGATCTTTGCGGTCCAGCTCTTTCTCTATCCTCTCAAGGTCGCTCCGCAACCGGTTTTCCAATTCTATCACCTCTTTATTGGAAGACACACGCCATTTCCGTATTTGATGGACGATGACTAGGGCAAGAAAAACGATCGCACCAAGTAAAAGGATGATCACCAGGCAAATAATACTCCACTCGATGATCTGCCCGAACAGGTCCTCGAACCAACCATTGACCTGCACGCTATATTGCCGAGTCGTCTTGCTCAAAGCTCCCTGAGCATT
>Ga0181520_10013342_pt1 | contig 10379 bp, 10 predicted proteins | sample PEATcosm2014_Bin_29_FD_132451 | JGI IMG/M metagenome (GOLD analysis project Ga0181520, IMG submission 132451) | Peatland microbial communities from MTU Mesocosm Facility, Houghton, MI, USA - PEATcosm2014_Bin02_30_metaG | ecosystem: Environmental > Terrestrial > Soil > Wetlands > Peat | place... | reverse complement strand
TGTAGCGTCTGCCCATGGTCCCTGCTTTGTGAGCACCAGGCCGGCAACGATCGCGATACAGATTACGATTATCACACCGAGTGCAATAACGTATTTTCGTGGTATCCTTGTGCTGGGCTTTTCCTCAGAACTTGTTTTTTTCTTACTGCTCATATCGTACAAAAAAAGGGACAGGAGACTGATTAATACTTCCGTCCTGCCACGATTGCGCATGCCGCAATGCCGAAAGCGGCGATGGCAATCCCGTCAGGCAGGGGGGTAAAGGTGGTCTTTTTTGGGATGATGGTTGCCGTTGGTTGTACTGTTGTCGGTACAGGTGTAATGGTTGCTGCGGCGGTTATATTGGTGGTTTGATTAGGTGTGGCCTGCGTGAGCGGGATTGTGGTCGGGGTAGCAAAAGAGGCCGCGGGCAGGAAGGTTACCGTTCTGTTCCCGCTCGTGACATTGCCGATTGCAGCATCACCGGTAAAGCTGCCGGTCATACCGTTAAGATTTGCCGTTGCCACAAAAGTGTAAGTACCGGGCTGGTACACCGCGCTCCCGTCAGTGCTTTTTGCGTTCCGGTCCCATGCAGGTCCGTTTTGCCAGAAATACGGTGAGGAGGTAATCATCGGGTTGCTGTCAAAGGGGATTATCTGTGTGGCAGAATTTCCCACATTCCCGGTAAAAACCGAGGGCATATTCCCTCCGGATGGCGAGGTCAACGTTACGGTAAAGAAACCATCTGCGGGATTGAAATTCGGGCGGTAGGTATAGTTGAGTGCCAGGTACAGGTTCGTATCAATGCGGTAAGTAACATTGGCGGATAACGGAACCGATTGGCCGGTAACGTCCGTGTTAGTATCGGTGTCCCATACCGAGAGATTGATCTGGGGCTGATATACATTCAAAACAGGGATATCAGGTTTTACATCATGCGAGTACCATATCCCCGTATACCCTTCGAAAAGGGCGGGGTCGATATAATACGAATGGGGATTTCCTGATATTGTTATAGTCTGCGCCGGGGTGCCACTTGTATCCGCACCCGCCGGCCACCACGCGATCACTGAATGGCCGTTGAGCCCCGCGGAGATATCCACGTTGTTTTCACCGATAAAGACCGGGGCGCCCGCAGCGATCTTTGTAAGACTCGCCTGGGCGGGCAGGATGAGGAGGATTGCAATGAGGAGGAGACCAAGGGAAATAGGGCACCGTAACATGAAGAGTAATTTCAAAACGCTTATGATAAAGATTATGACAATCCGGGGGTTCCCAAAAGAATTTTTCTTTTTTTAGCTCCTCCTCTCTGCAGGTACACTGTTTTTTGATTACGTGAAACGAAAATGCAAAAATAGTCCGGCACCAACCTAGTGGGTACCTACTGGGTGATCTTTCTCATGGATGAGTCTCACACTATCTGGATAGAGAAGTACCGGCCGGCAAAGCTTGCCGATATAGTCGGTCAGGACGATATAGTAGAGCGGCTCTCATCCTATGTAAAGTCCGGGAATCTCCCCCACCTCCTTTTCACGGGAAGTGCCGGGGTGGGAAAGACCACCGCCGCAGTCACCCTGGCCCGGGAATTCTTCGGGGACTCGTGGCAGATGAACTTCCGCGAGCTCAATGCCTCTGATGAACGGGGTATCGATGTGGTGCGCAACCAGATCAAGGAGTTTGCCCGGACCCGGCCTGCAGGTGATGCGGCATTCAAGATCCTCTTTTTGGACGAAGCCGATGCACTCACCACCGATGCTCAGGCAGCACTGCGCAGGACAATGGAGAGCTATGCCAAGACCTGCCGGTTCATCCTCTCCTGCAACTACTCCTCAAAGATCATCGACCCCATCCAGAGCCGGTGCGCGATCTACCGGTTCCGGCCTCTCGGTCCGCAGGCAGTAAAAGAGGAGATCACCCGGATTGCCGCAAGGGAGCACTTAGATGTGACACCGGAGGCAATGGATGCAATGGTATACATCGCTCAGGGGGATATGCGCAAAGCCATCAACGCCCTCCAGGGTGCAGCGATCCTCAGTACAACGATCGAGGCCCCGATGGTGTACGCGATCACGTCCAATGCCCGGCCGGAAGAGATCGGGGAGCTCTTAAAGCTCTCTCTCTCCGGGGATTTCGATGGGGCCGAGGCGCTGCTCACCCGGCTCCTGCGCGAGCGGGGTATCGCTCCCAACGAATTGATCAACCAGTGTTACCGTGCCCTCACCAAAAGGGATATGGACCGGGCGCTCAAGGTGGAACTCATCGACGCGCTTGGCGAAACGGATTTCCGTCTCTCTGAAGGGGCGAGCAGCGACATCCAGATGGAGGCGCTGATTGCCAGGTTTGTTCTTGCCGGTACAAGGAAGCGGTGAGGAGCAAAAATGGAGAAGGTACCCGAACTACACCAGGGTGATCGTGCCGATGACTGGGGCCGGTTTCTGAAAAGCCGGTACAAGAAGGAGCTTGGCGAGATCTCGCGCCTTTACCCGCACAGGCGATCGCTTGTTGTTGATTACCGCCAGATCGAGAGGTTCGGCAAAGCCGGTATCACTCTTGCCGATGAGCTGCTGGAGAACCCGGGCAAGGTGCTCGAGGATGTCTGGGATGCAATAAAAAACAACCAGCTGGTCAGGACACGGGACGGCAAGGAGCCAAAGGCCCTCAATATCCGGTTCACAAACCTCCCCAAAAAGACGGCAATCCGCGAGATCCGGTCCGAGGATATCAACCGGTTTATCTCGGTCGAGGGGATCCTCCGGAAGACCACCGAGGTCCGCCCCCGGATCGTGGAGGCCGTTTTTAAGTGCCCGGCCGGCCATTTCACCAAAAAGACCCAGAAGTACGGCAAGTTCATCGAGCCGGATGGCTGTGCCACAGATGGCTGTACTTTCAAGAAGGTCGAGCTCGTGCCCAAGCGTTCCACTTTTGTCGATTCCCAGAAACTCCGGGTGCAGGAATCCCCCGAGGGCCTGCGGGGCGGCGAGCAGCCGCAGACGCTTGATATCGATGTGACTGATGACCTTACCGGCACGGTTGCGCCCGGGGACCGGGTCGTAATCAACGGGATCCTCCGGTCCATGCAGCGGGTGGTCAAGGGTGAGAAGAGCACGGTCTTTGACATCTTCCTCGAATGCAACTCGATCGAGATCGCGGAAAAAGAGTTCGAGGAAGTTGAGATCGATGAGGAGGCCGAGGATGAGATCAAAAAACTCTCCAAGGATCCTATGATCTATCGTATGGTCACCCATTCGATCGCCCCGACAATCTACGGGAACGAGGACGTTAAGGAAGCGATCACCCTCCAGCTCTTCGGCGGGATCGCAAAAGAGATGCCGGACGGGAGCCATCTCAGAGGAGACATTCACGTGCTCCTGATAGGCGACCCCGGTATTGCAAAAAGCCAGCTGCTCCGCTATATCGTGAAATGTTCGCCCCGGGCCATTTACACAAGCGGGCAATCCTCCACATCGGCCGGTCTTACCGCAACCGCGGTCAAGGACGAGTTTGGCGAAGGGCGCTGGACGCTTGAGGCTGGTGCGCTCGTGCTTGCCGATATGGGTATTGCAGCGGTGGATGAGATGGACAAGATGCAAAAAGAGGATCGTTCCGCCCTTCATGAAGCAATGGAGCAGCAGTCCATCAGCGTGGCAAAGGCCGGCATCACCGCTACACTCAAGTCCCGGTGCGCCCTTTTAGGCGCGGCGAACCCGAAGTACGGGCGCTTTGACATGTACGGCGATATTGCCGACCAGATCAACATGCCTCCTTCGCTCCTCTCGCGTTTCGACCTCATCTTTATCATGACCGATCAGCCGGAGCAGAAACGGGACCTTGCCATTGCCGAGCACATCCTTAAAGCGCACGGCGTCGGGGAGCTGATCGCCCAGCACAAAAAGACGCCGATCCCCGGTGTCACCCAGGAGTTTATCGAGCAGCAGCTCAAGCCGGTCATGCCGGATATCGATCCTGCGTTTTTCCGGAAGTACGTAGCGTACTCCAAGCGTACCTGTTTTCCCATCCTCTCTGCGGAGGCAAAGGAGGCGATTGTCGGTTACTATCTCAAGCTCAGGGGGATCGCGGAGCCCAACAAGCCTGTCCCGGTAACGGCCCGGCAACTGGAAGCGCTCGTCCGGCTTGCAGAGGCAAGCGCCCGGATACGGCTCTCTGATAAGATCGAGGCCGGCGACGCGGAGCGCGTGATCCACATCGTGGACGCCTGCCTGCGCCAGATCGCCTACGATGCAAAGACCGGTAACTTCGATATTGACAAGGTGGCCACCGGTATCTCCAAGGAGAAGCGCGACATTGTCCGGGTGATCAAGGATGCGATCCGGGACATTGGTGGCGAAGGCCGGCGCGCCTCCATCGATCAGGTGATCGAGGCTGCAGCGGCAAAGGGCTTTGCCCACGACAAAGTAAGGGAAGGAATCGAGATGCTCCTGCGGCATGGCGAGGCCATGGAGCCAAAGTCGGGGATCATCCAGCTGATATGAGGTGCAGATCATGGAAGGAGCACACGAACACGACAGGCCAACAGACCGGGAGCAGGCTATCTTTGAAGCCGGGATCAAACTGGGGGCGCTCTACCACCAGTGGGTGGGAACCCCGATTGCACAGGAATCTGCGGCAAGCGTGGAATCCGCGATTGAAAAGGCAGTGGTCCTCCAGCCTTTTGTCGAGGAGATCACGGTGAGACTCGATCGTTTTAGGATGCAAAAGAATGTATTTGGGTACAGCGAACTTTCCGGTCTCATGTTTGATGTGGAGATCGTGACCCGGGTAGGCTTTTGGTACTGCCGGGCCACTCTTGCACCGGAGAACGGTTACCCTCTCATGAAGGTCCTGGAGTGCCATGAGATCGCGGCTCTTTCCGATCACTGACGATCATATCCATTTCGACCCGGTAAACGGGCGCGGGGTCGAAGCGGCAAAGGATTTCCTGCATGGGGGAGGAACACATCTTTTCCTTGTCTCCAAACCCTCGTGGTCGCTCGGGGTCGAGCCGGTAACAGGGAACGATTACGCCAGAGTCTTTGACGAGACCCTGCGTATCGCCGGGCTGATCCGGGAGACCGGCCTTGTGGTCTTTCCCATCCTTGGGATCCACCCGGCCGAGATCAGCCGGCTTACGGAACGAATGCCACTTGAGGATGCGGTACTGGTAATGAAGGGGGGTCTCGATTGCGCTGCCGGCTATGTCCGTGAGGGAAAGGCTGTGGCGCTCAAGAGCGGGCGGCCGCACTACGAGGTCAGCCCCGAAGTGTTCTCTGCCTCAAATGTCGTGCTCTCTCATGCACTCTCCCTTGCCGCAGGATACCGGTGCGCCCTCCAGATCCACGCGGAGAGCGGCCCGTGCGCCGATGTCGTCGACATGGCACGGAATGCCGGCATGGACCCGGGGCGCGTCATCAAGCATTACGGATCTCCGGATACCCCTCTCCATCCCTCGCTTGTGGCCCGGCACGAGGCGGTGCCGGTCCTTGCCCGCGAACGCCGCCCCTTTACCATGGAGAGTGACTTCATGGACGAAAACTCGCGGCCCGGCGCTGTGACGGGCCCAAAGTCGGTCCCGAGGATCACAAAAAAACTGCTTGAATCGGGTACTATTACCGAAGAGGACTGCTGGCGCATCCATGGGGAGACCGTGGAGAAGGTGTACGGCGTCCGCATCGTGCTGTAGATGCACCGGTTGCCTTCCCATCTTTTATCAGGTCAGCCCTGCAAACGATCTGATCAATGTTCTTAAAAATCCACCACTCGCCGGAGATGGGCGATGTGGTTGCGGTCTGTGACCGCGAACTGCTCAACACCACCATCACCCACGGAGACCTCAGGGTCACGGTGACTGAGGGCTTCTACGGCACTACGCATGCAGATGAGGCCGCTGTCACTGAAGCCCTTTTGCGGGGAGACAACGTTAACCTCATGGGAGAGCGTGCCGTGGGGGTTGCCGTGAAGATGGGACTGATCACCCGGGCTGATTGCATCATGATCGGCAGCGTCCCGCATGCCCAGATCTACCGGCTATGACCTCCATACAGGACCGGTTCTGCCCCAAGTGCGGCAAACCTTCGGATTCAGACGGGCTCTGTGCGGCCTGCCGGGTAGCGGACACGCAGTGGGCCACCTGCGATACGCGGGTAACAAGCATCCACTGCCCCGGCTGCGGGGCAACAAAGCAGGTGAACACGTGGACCGATACGAACCGGGAGCGTGAAGATCTGGCCCCGGATCTGGCACGCAGCGCGGTTCATTTCCACCCGGACGTAAAAAAGCGGTTGATCGAGGTCAGGATCCGCGAACTTAGTTCCAACCGTTCCCGGGCCTACCTGAAGATCAGCGGAACCCTGTACGGCCAGCCCGTAGAAAAAGAGTGCACCGTGGAGATCGCCTGGCACCGGGAGCAGTGCGACCGGTGCAACCGGATCACCGGAAGTTATTATGAAGGGATTGTGCAGGTGCGTGCTGACGGGCGCGACATGAGCCCCTTTGAAATGCAGAAGGCAGCGGCAATTGCGACCCAGATCGAGGACTCGCTCCAGCAGGGCGGGGAACGGCTGTCGTTTATCTCCGATATGGCCGAGACCCGGGACGGCCTTGATGTCACAGTAGGCTCCCAGCATATCGGCCTTTTGATCGTGCAGGGGATCACGGCGCAGCTTGGCGGGAGGTATACAACCCACCCAAAACTGGTCGGCGAGAAGAACGGGCGGCAGCTCTTCCGGATCACGTATCTTGTCCGGCTGCCCCGGTACCAGCGGCATGATGTGGTAAAGCTGCCCCGGACCTACGCGGAGATTGAGCAGTCGGATTCCCGCACAATCCGGGTATTTGATCTCTATGAGGGCAGGAACCGGACGGTAAAAGAGGAAGACATCGTGCGGCTGGTGGGCAATGCAAGAAACGCCGTGCCGGCGCTTGTGGCATATATTGCGCACGGGATGTTTGGGCTCCTTGATCCGGCAACAGGTGCAACCATCGAGGTCCCGGAACGTCAGTGGATGGCGGTGAGCGCAGGGGAGAATGTGCAGGTGCTCCGCGATGGCGACACAATGGTCGTGATGCGGTAAGTTCCCGGGTAATCCTATGCGGGTACGGGAAGTCCGGACAGATCGGCTGGGTGCCGTGAGCGGTGAGGTGTGGGTTGACCTGACCCGGCACCCCTACGTCGAAGGGGAAACTGCCTGGGTACCGGTCAGGGAAGGATTTGCTTTCGACCGCGAGATCCCGGAACGCCACGCATACGCTGGCAGGGGTTATTTTATGCTGGGCGACGTGGCGGTCGTGCATGGGGACCGGCCTGCAGAAAAAGAGGTTGCAGGAATTGTCCGGTTCCGGCACCCGCGCGGGGTGCTCTGGATCGAATCGCTTGAAGGGGTTACCCGGACACCGGTGACCGAGATCCTGTGGGGCAGTGCAGGAGAGGTCTGTCACCGGGAGGAGGGGTATACATACTATCTCGATCCCGGCCGGGTGATGTTTGCGCAGGGAAACCGGGACGAAAAAATGCGGATGGCCCGGCTCGTCCGTGAAAGTCCGGCCGGTGCCCGGGTGGCAGATATGTTTGCCGGCATCGGGTACTTCGCTATCCCGATGGCCGGTAGCGGGGCGAAAGTCCATGCCATGGAGATCAACCCGGTAGCCTGTGCGTACCTGGAACGCAACATTGCGGCAAACGGCCTTGCCGGCCGTGTACAGGTTTCCTGTGGGGACTGTCGTGTACATCTCTCCGGCACTTACGACCGGGTAGTGATGGGACACTTCGATGCCGTAACTATGCTGCCCGCAGTTTTTTCCCATGTCCATGGGAGAAGCGTGATCCATGTGCACAGCATCGGTGATGTGTCCGGGACAATACAGGATCTTGCAGAGGGCGCAGGTTTTTCTCCCTCAATCAATGTACATAAGGTAAAGAAATACCGCCCGCACGAATGGCATATCGTGCAGGATGTGACCCTGTCATGACTCAGAAGACCCTTGCCGGAAAAGAGATCGTGCTTGCTGTCACCGGGAGTATCGCAGCGGTTGAAACGGTAAAACTGGTCCATGCGCTGCGCAGGAAAGGGGCCACGGTCCAGCCGGTGATGAGCGCGGCAGCGCAGGGGATTATCCATCCCGATGCGCTCACGTATGCGAGCGGCAGGCCTGCGATTACCCGGATCACGGGTCTTGTCGAGCACGTGACGTACTGCGGTGATGGAGGGAGCGCTTCGCTCCTCCTTGTGGCACCCTGCACGGCAAACACGCTCGGGAAGATCGCATGCGGGATCGATGATACCCCGGTCACTACGTTTGCCACGACCGCACTTGGGAGCGGGATGCCGGTTCTCACTGTTCCTGCCATGCACCACAGCATGTACCGCCACCCGGCGGTGGTGAAGAATATCGAAACCCTTGTATCGTGGGGCGTTGGTTTTGTGGGTCCCCGGATAGAAGAAGAGAAGGCAAAGATCGCCGATATTGACGAGATTGTGCTCCGGTGCGAACGGGCCCTTCTCGGAAAGCCGCTTGCCGGAAAAAACGTGCTCATCACGGGTGGTGCCTGCCGGGAACCCGTGGACGATGTCCGGGTGCTCACCACCCGGTCGAGCGGGAGGATGGGCAAGGAGCTCGCGCTTGCAGCGTACCGTCTCGGAGCAGAGGTCACCCTTGTCCACAACGGTTCCCTGCCCTGCGTAGAGAATGTTCCCGTGGAAACGGCCCGGGACATGCGGGCAGCAGTCACCCGGTACCTGAAAAAGAGACATCCCGACATTTATATCAGCGCAGCGGCAATCTCGGATTTTGCCCCGGAAAAGGTTCAGGGGAAGATCAAAAGCGGGAAACGTGTCACTCTTGATCTCGCGCCGATTCCAAAGCTGATCGATACACTTCTGGCAGAAAGGAAGACCCGGGTGGTTGCATTCAAGATCGCAAGAGATCCCCTCCCGGAGGCACGGGCATTTCTTGCGCGCGGTGCATGGATGGTGGTGACCAATACGCCTGAGAGCATGGGAAGTGCTGACGGTTCGTATCGCATCCTGTCTGGCAGGGCAAAGGCCGGCACCGCCGTTTCCGGCACAAAAGAGGCGATCGCCGCCCGGATCTGGGATGCCATCCTCGAAGGGATAAAGAAGGATACTGCCGCCCCACGTTCCCGGCAGCACAATTCCTAATAGCGCCGGGCCACCAATTGATATGACAGGTACCTGACTGCCATGACAGCGGCATCCGTGACAGCGTTCTGCCCCGGCCATATCTCCGGTTACTTCAAGAGGGTGGACGGATCCAATCCGTCAACAACAGGGAGCATCGGCGCCGGTATCGTGATAAGTGAGGGAGTGACTGCCACGGTAAAATCTGCTGCCCGTTCCTCCGTTCTTGTGCGGAACCGGTGCGCTGATGGGACGATACGGGAGATCTCCCGCGAGTCCTCTCCTCTCACGTACGCACTGGACCAGCTGGGCGTTACGGTTGCCGTTGAAACCATCTGCCGGCTTCCTATCAGTGCCGGTTTTGGTCTCTCTGCCGCGGCGCTGCTTTCAACACTTGCCGCTGCCGACCACCTGCTGGACCTCAGGCTCGGCGCAGACGGGATTGCAGAGCGGGCCCACGAGACCGAGGTCCTGTTCCGGACCGGCCTTGGTGATGTTGCCGCCTGCCAGGGTGGCGGACGGGTGGTACGGACCGGCCCGGGCATCCACGGTACGATCCTGCGGAGCTTCGACATTGATACTCCGGTCTGTGCAGTCAGTTTTGGCCCGATCCGTACACCCGATGTATTGGGATCCCCGGCCCGGATGGCACAGGTGGCTGCTGCATTCCCGGAAAAGCAGCCGGAAAACGTTGTGGAATTTTTTACCTGCTGCCGGGAATTCTCGGCTGCAAGCGGGCTTGAGACCGTAGCGGTGCGACGTGTGCTCGAGGAATGCGACCGCCAGGGTGTTCTTGCCGCAATGACGATGCTTGGCGATGGCGTTTTTGCCTGTGGAGAACGTGCCAGTACGGTGCTCCGGTCGTTTGGTGAAGTATACCCCATGGGTATGGCCAAAGCCGGTGTGCATATCGTCGAGGGTGCAGCATGATCCCGCACGACCATCCGCGGTACCACTCTCTTGTCACCCGGGAGCACCTTGCAGAGTTTGCACGATCGGGAATTGTCTCATGGGAAGGTCTCATCTCCCATGGTCGCGGCGAGGCGTTCGATTACCTGCTCGGGGAAAAGACAAGCGACAGTGCACGACGGGCCGCCCGTGTGGCGGCGGCCCTGCTCCGTACTGCCCGCTACCCGGTTATCTCGGTAAACGGCAATACGGCGGCCTTGGCCGCCCGCGAGATTGCCGGGCTCCAGAAGGCAAGCGGGGCCCTTGTCGAGGTCAACCTCTTCCACCGGACCCCTGAGCGCGTGGCGCAGATAGAATCCC
>Ga0181520_10013340_pt1 | contig 10380 bp, 6 predicted proteins | sample PEATcosm2014_Bin_29_FD_132451 | JGI IMG/M metagenome (GOLD analysis project Ga0181520, IMG submission 132451) | Peatland microbial communities from MTU Mesocosm Facility, Houghton, MI, USA - PEATcosm2014_Bin02_30_metaG | ecosystem: Environmental > Terrestrial > Soil > Wetlands > Peat | place... | reverse complement strand
GCTCCAACGCCATCGCTCGAAACGACTCCGGACGCCATCCTGCTGCTCTTTTCGCCATTTGCAGTTCTCCATTCGCTGCAAATGCGCTCATTTTAAGCTGTCTCACTTTTGGGGGTCACTCCATTACCCAAAAGGCGCGTTTTTGGCCTGTTTTTGGCGTTTTTCGCGCATACAGCGGCTGTAAAGCTGTGACGGAAAGCAGGGGTCAGGGGTCGGGAAGCAGGGGTCAGGGGTCGGAGAAGCAGGGACCTCGGGAACGAGAGAACAAGAGGGCGGCCTTCGGCTTGAAGCCGGTCCGCCTGCGCGCTTCACGGAAATTGCCGGGTAACATTGCAACTCGCTTGCTCAGAACTCGATTCTGCCTTGGAAGGCGATCATGCGTGGGGAGCTGTCGCCGCCCAGCCCGACTCCGAGCAGGCCGGTCGGCGGCGAGATTGTACTTTCGAGCGTGCCAAATCGCGCTGGAATGGAATCGCCGGGCACGCCTGCTTCAACCTCGCTGGGCAAAGCAAAATTTGGATGGTCGAAGGCGTTGAACATCTGGCATTCCAGGCGGAATGTTATGGCTTCGTGGATGGGGATTGTTTTCGTGATATAGATGTCGGAGCTCGTGTAGTGAGGGCCACGAACCGAGTTGCGACCAGAGTTTCCGAACTGACAGTTCACTGCCGAATCGCCTCCCGTGCACGCTCCAGTGGCCGGATCGACCTCTGAGACAAACGCGTCAGGATTGAGCCATTGTTTCGTTCCTGCCACAGGTACGCCTGCGACGGGATTCCTGGTGTAGGCAGGCACGCCCGCGACGCGGTTTGCGTAGGCCGGCGCGTTGAACTGAATGGTGCCGGCGCCGTTGGCTTGAAATACGCCGTTCCCGTTTGCAATGTACGGCTGGCTCAGCACGCTGAATGGAAGTCCGGAGTGCAGCACCGCAGTCTCAGAGTACGACCAGTCTTCGAAGATCTTCCGGAGGAGAGCGTGGGGTGAATGGAAGGGGACCGTGTAAAGCCCGTAGGCGGTAACGTTGTTGCGCACATCGTAGTCGCAGCTCGCATACTGCCGGCGCAGTTCTCCGGGCAGAGGCGACATGAGACCCTGAGTCGAGAACGCGAGCAGGCCGCCATTTGAGACTTCATCGAGACAGTGGCTGAAGCTATAGTTGGCGCGCAGCGTCAGGCCGTGCCATTGCTCGCCGTATGCCGCCTGTAATCCGGCATAGTTGCTGTCGGCGTCGGTGCGGAATTCGGTCACGTTGCCAAATCGCTGATCGAGTGGCTGCTGATAGGGGAACGGTGCAAAGCATCCGTCGCAGACTGTCTGATAGCCATTGAGCTGTTCTTGAAAGGGCTCATGCAGCCCACGAGTGCCGACAAAGTCTGCCCGCAGGTTGCCGCGAGTGCCAATTTGCTCCTCGATGCCCAGGTTGTACTGGTAGTAGTACGGCGTCTTGAGCGTCCCGCTGGGGAAAGTATTCAGGCTGACGGCGAGAGGGCAGGTGGGAGCGCCAGCCAGAATGCCAACGCATGGATTGCCGCCTGACTGAAACGTTGTCTGAAAAGAACTATTGGCATTGACCGCCGCATAGATGGCGCTGCCGGTGACGCCCGGCGCAATTCCGATCCCGCCGGCCTGGCCACCGATGCCGCCGACAAATGTGGGGTCGTTTGGTGCGTTCATCGCAGCTAGATCGGCGATTTGCATGGGAATGATGTCGCTGAACACGCCGAATCCGCCATGAACCGCGGTGCGGGGCTGGAGTTGGTAGGCGAACGACATGCGCGGCTGAAAGATAAACAGCGGCGTTGCCGGAAAGAGAGTGTGTGCATTCCCAAGGACGACTTGATTCAGAGGCTGATCCGTGTTGTGCGATGCATCGAGAAAGGAGCCGGCCATTCTGGAAAAGAGATCGCGGGCGCTCGTTACGTTCGTATTCCAGGTGACCCGCACGCCGTAGGTAAGTGTTGCTTTCGGCGATGGCTTCCAGGCGTCCATGCCGTAATACTCAAGATTCCCCTCGGACACGCGCTCCTTGAGCGAAAGGGGGAAACTCTGGCTCGCTGTGTATGCGGCACCATAGGTGAACTGGGCAAGATCGTTGTAGGTCACGGTCGGGACGATGCCCTCACCGAGGTCGTAGTTGCTTCCGTCGAGGCGCCGAGTGTTGATGCCAAATTTCAATGTGTGTTCATCACGAGTCCAGGTGAGATTGTCGTTGATCTGCCACTGGGTGACCCTGCGGCCTTGCGGATAGGTATTGTTGTTGCCGCCGATCGTGGTGAACGGCACACTATCGCTTGCCGATGCGAGCACAATGGGGAAAGCCTGCTGGACCTGTGCGTAGTTGTTCGGCTCGAAGATGCTCGAATACCAGCTTGCACCAGGGTTGAACTGATTGACCAAAGCAGGGCTGAAGACGTGGGTGTAGCCGGCAACGAGCGTGCGCTGCGGTTGCGGCGAGTAAGAGTTGAAAATTGAATTGATCGGGTCGGTAAATGCCGCCTGAAGGCCTGTGTCCTGCTGAAAGCGATACCAGACGCTGTCCTTTGCATTGATGGTGTGATCGATCTTCACCACGTTGAGGTTTTCGCCGTCGCGGTTGTTGAGGGAGGCCTGTCTCTGCGTCGCGCATCCATCGCCCGCGCCGAGTGGGCACCCTTCAATGGGCACGGGCGACCCGCCGGGAGGCGGCAGCAGAGAGAACATGGATTGGTAGAAGGGAATCTCCGCAGGCTCAGCCGGGAGCGAACTTCCGGTTACAGGATCGGTTCCGCCAACAGCCAGTTGTCTGAGAACGTACTGCTGATATGCGGGAGTCGGCAGCGTGATCTGAGAGAGGATCGGCAGTGCCATACGAATGCCTTCATAATGCCCAAAGAAAAACAACCTGTTCTTGCGAATAGGTCCGCCGACACTGATGCCAAATTCGTTCACAGTGGAGCGAGGCTTGTGTGCGATCTCTCCCGGCATGTCGTTGGCGTGAAGGAAGTAGTCTTCGGCATTGAAGAGCGACCCGTTCCATAACTCATACAAATCGCCGTGAAATGCATTCGTGCCGGACTTGGTGAAGTAGTTGATTTGAGCGACTGCATACCGGCCCTGATCGACAGCAAAGGAGTTTGTGTTGACGGTGGCCTCCTGAACCGCATCGAGACCAATGACGAGATTTGTAGACAGGCCGATATTCAATCCCAGCCAGGGATCGTTGCTATCGTATCCATCGAGGATGTAACCGTTCGATGTTGCCGGCAGGCCGTTGAATTCAACGTTGCCATAGCCACCCGGGGCCTTGGCGTCATTGGAAGAGCCCGCAGTATTCATCAACGCGCCCTGGGCAAATTGCGCAACGTAGGTAAGGTCCTGTCCGGGATTGGGCAGGCTCTTGATCGTTTCCGCCTCGATTGTCGTTGTCGTGTTCGGGTTGTCGAGACTGAGCAGACCCTGTTGTGCGGTGACCTCAACGGTCTGAATGTTCGATTGAACATGAAGCGAGAAGTTCAGCGAGACGGTCCGGCCAACGCCTATGGCCGTGGGTTCCGACTCAGCGGCAGCGAATCCACTGGCCGCAACAGTCACTTGATAAGTGCCGGGATTGATCTGGGAAAAGAGAAAATGGCCGCTGGCGTCGGTTTCGCCGACGCGCGTCGCTCGTGTGTCCGTTTCGGTGATTGTTACCGATGCGCGGGAAACGGCCGCACCACTGGGGTCCACGACAGCTCCGGAAAGGGCGCTGCTGGTTCCACTCTGCGCCGGAATCAAGCACGGATTAACTATGGTTAACATCCATAGGAACCTGAAGCTTAACACCCATGCTCGCACTGCTCGCACGCCCACCTCCAGATGGATTTTGCTGCTTGCTGTCGGGGTCATTCGGGAAGACAACCGCCGGACAAATTAGGTCTACCTAAATCTATTAGGTACACCTAAAATGGAGTGAGTGTCAAATCCGGGACAGAGGAGAGCATGACCACACGCCGAGTCAACCTGAACACGGAGTCGGTAGATAACTACCTGAAAGCCATCTACGCCCTCGGTGGCCCGGAGGAGGAGCGGGTGAGCAGCACGGCGCTCTCAGAGCGGCTCGGTGTGGCGCCCGCTTCGGTCACCAACATGCTCCAGAAGCTTGCCGCCTCCCCGAACCCGTTCGTGGAATATGAATCGCGTCGTGGCGTCCGGCTGTCGACCGCCGGCAGAAAACGCGCGCTCGAAATCGTGCGCCATCACCGGCTGCTGGAGACATTTCTTTACCAGGTGCTGAACTATCCCATCGAGGAGGTGCACGGCGAGGCTGAACGCCTCGAGCATTTCATCTCCGAGCGTTTCGAAGAGCGGATCGACGCGAAGCTTGGGCGGCCGAAGTTTGACCCTCACGGGCACTGCATTCCCGCACTGGACGGAAGGATGCGGAAGCATGCCTCAAGACCCTTGGCAGATGCAGAGGATGGGAAATTTGTAGTGGACAGCATTTCAGATCAGGACGCCACATTGCTGAAAAAACTTAAGGCTCACGGAGTCACGCCCGGCGCGCGCGTACATGTTAAGGGATTGGCTCAGGGTGAACTTCTGCTGCGAACAGCGGACCGTTCCAAACCTTTGCGCCTTCCACGATCCGCTGCGAAAGCAGTTCGAATCCGGATTGAAAAATTGACAAACTGAGCGACATCGTCCCTGCGGAACTGAAGGCAATTGGGGCACCCGCCCAAACCTTATCTCCGACAGACTCCTAGTTCTTGGCGTCCGGCTTGAGTGCTGCCTGGATGTTGCGTTCAACTTCGGACTTGGCGATTCCTCCGTTCACGAATGCAATCACCTCTCCCTGAGGCGAGATGTAGAAGGTGGTTGGCAGGACATCCAGCCCTCCATAAAGAGAGCCGACGTGATGGTCGCCGAGCAGGACGACATAGTTTATGCCTGTTTTGCGAACGAACGGTGCGATGGCGTCTGTGCCGCCGTCGTCCATCGATACCCCAACAATTTGCAGTCCTCGCGGGCCATACTCTTTTTGAAAGTCGATGAACCACGGCAGCTCGCGCCTGCATGGCGCGCACCAGGTTGCCCAGAAATTGAGGACCACGGCCTTTCCGCGGAAGTCGGACAGGTTGACCGGATTGCCGTTCAGGTCAGGCAACTCGAATTCCGGCGCCTGGTAGGGGCGAGATGGAAAACGAGTGGTTGGGCGATTTACGAGAAGGAGCAGCGCCGCACAAACGGCAATTGCGGAGGCACGCAGGAGAGATTTGAGGTTCATGCACACTCGCAGCGAACAAAAGAGGCTACCAGAAAAACTGTAACCGCAGTCGACGCCTGCGGCAGCTTCCATGATAGATGGCGGCGAGCCGTATCCCAGTGAGCACAGCAAGCGGGCGCTTGCTTTATGCTGTCAGCAGGGCTGCTCGCGGTTTTCTGTTTCGTTTGTGTCGCCTGCGCGGAGCGGAGGAATCGTGGTTTGAGGGCACTCCTTTCTGCCCGTGCCGGTATCGGAATCGCATCGCAAGAGGAAAATTTTTCCAGGGAGCGCGCATGGCGCAGTCAACCGCGGCCTCCTCTGCGAGTTCGCAGGGCGGCGACAGCGAACTTCATTTTGATGAGACGTGGAAACCGCGGTTCAATCCGTGGGTCATCGCGTTCACCGTAACGCTGGCGACCTTCATGGAAGCGCTCGATTCCTCGATCGCCAACGTGGCGCTGCCGCACATAGCCGGGTCGCTGGGCGCCAGTTACGACGAGGCCACCTGGATTCTGACCTCGTACCTGGTTTCGAACGCCATCGTTCTCCCCATCAGCGGCTGGGTCGCCAACCGCGTGGGGCGCAAGCGCTTCTACATGAGCTGCGTTGCCGCGTTCACCTTCTTTTCATTCTGCTGCGGGCTGGCCAACTCACTGCCTCTGCTGATCGTCCTTCGCGTCTTTCAGGGCGCGGCGGGCGGCGGCCTGCAGCCCAGCGAGCGCGCCATCCTTGCCGATACCTTCGCTCCTCAAAAACGCAGCGTGGCCTTTGCCATCTACGGAATGGCCGTGGTCGTCGCACCCGCCATCGGACCGACCATCGGCGGCTGGATCACCGACAACTACACCTGGCGCTGGATCTTCTTCCTCAACATCCCCGTGGGCATTCTCTCGATACTGCTCACCAGCCGCATCGTGGATGACCCTCCCTACCTGAAGCGCGTCCGCAAGACACTCGGCAGCGTGGACGGCATTGGTCTCGGGCTTCTCGCCATCACCATCGGGGCCCTGCAGATCATGCTCGACAAGGGGCAGGAGAAAGACTGGTTCGGTTCGCACTTTATCGTCTCCTGCGCCTTCATCGCGGGCATTGGCCTGGTCGCTTTTCTATGGCGCGAGCTGACCACTGCGCATCCCGTCATCGACCTGTCGCTCTATCGCAGCCGCAACTTCACCATGACCCAGCTTGTGATGCTGGTGATCGGCGCTGCGCTCTACTCCACGACGGTGATGATTCCGCAGTTTCTGCAGGAGGTCCTCGGCTATACGGCGACTGAGGCGGGAATGGCGCTGTCGCTCGGCGGCCTGGTGCTGATTTTTCTTTTGCCGATCGTGGGATACATTGGGCAAAAGGTCGATCCCCGCGCCATGATCTGCTTCGGGTTTGCGTGGGTCAGCTTCGGCATCTGGCGTATCTCGAGCCTCGATCTGAGCATCAGTTTCTGGGACGCGGCCAGTTGGCGCGTGATCATGGTGCTGGGCATGCCGTTCCTTTTTGTGCCCATCAGCGTCATGTCCTATGTCGGCGTGAAGCAGGAGAAAAACAACGAGGTCTCGGGACTGACCGCGCTTGCCCGCAACATCGGCGGCAGCCTGGGAATCTCGTTCATCAGCACCATGCTGGTGCGCCGAGCGCAGGTGCATCAGAACTTCCTCGCCGCGCACGTCTATCCCGGCTCGGCGAACTACCGCATCATCGATCGTGGATTCAACGGGATGTTGCAACACCAGGGCTACTCTGCGGCGGGAGCCGCGAGCCACTCCATGGGGCGCATCTACGACATGATGGTGCAGCAGGCGAATATGCTGGCCTACATTGATACCATCCACGTCCTGGTCATCCTCACCCTCTGCCTGATTCCGATCGGTTATCTGATGAAGAAGCCACACTATCGCCCCAGACAAGCTGCTCCCGTTGAATAGAGCCTGGCGAAGCACCTTTCCGAGCGCAATGCAGGCAGCGCGTGCGTGCGAAGCCGAAACAGATGGGCAACAGGGCGGATGTTCGTTCCCGGACACTGCCGTTCGGCAGCGAACACCGAATCTCTTGACGGAAGCATGCAAAAAGGGGAGAAACACCGGGATCAATGGGGTTACCGGGCGCGGCACTTTGGCATCCGGAATGCAGATATCAATGTGGCGAACGCCGGTTTTCCGCAGCAAAGCGCCGAAAGCAGCAATTTCCTCGGTCTGTCAGCAAACATTTCGCATGGCAAGGGGTAGGATTCGATGGGAGCATTGGGGCAGAACTTCAAGTTTGCCATCCGCCAGTTGCGCCGCAATCCAGGCTTCGCCGCCGTAGTGGTGGTCACCCTTGCGCTGGCCATCGGGGCAAACACGGCGATCTTTTCCCTGGTGAACGCGCTGATGCTCACCAGCTTGCCTTACCCGCATCCGGACCGTTTGGGAACCATCTTCCAGCGCGTTCAGGGTGCGAGTTCTTATGATGGGCCGCGCGATATTGACGGAAAGGAATGGGAGCTGCTGCGCGACGATGTGCCGGCGCTCATCTCCGCGATCTCCGGCTCGACCACAGGCGTGAATCTGGAGGCCGGCGCACACGTGGCCTATGTGCAGGATGGCCGCATCTCGCAGCACTACCTCGATGTGCTGGGCCTCCAGCCCGCCGCCGGCCGCAACTTTACAGTGGCCGAGGACATGCCGCACGGACCCAACGCCGTCATCCTGGGTTACGCGCTGTGGCGCAACCTCTTCGGCGGCGACCCAGGCATTGTGGGCCAGGCAATGCAACTGAAGAGCGCGTCGTACACGATCATCGGCATCCTGCCCCAGGGCGCAACCACTACGCTGGACGCGGACCTGTACACGGCTCTCGAGCCCGGCACCCAGGGCGAGGGCGGCGGCACGAATTACGAAGTCATCACCCGCCTGCGTAACGGCGCCACCTGGCAGCAAGCCAATGCGGAGCTCAACCGCGCCTGGGCGGGGGAAGCGACAGGCCTCGCGAGCGAGACTCATGCTGCGCGGGTGTCGTTCCACCTTGTGCCGCTGCAGCAAGGCGAGACGGCCAGACTGCGCCCCAAGACATGGGCGCTGATGCTGGCCGCGGGATTGATTCTGCTCATCGCCTGCGCCAATCTTGCGGGGCTGACGCTGGTGCGCGTTGCTCGGCGCACCTCGGAGATCGCCACGCGCCTGGCCCTCGGCGCTTCGCGCTGGCAAATCGAGCGGCAGCTCTGGGTTGAAAACCTGGTGCTGGCCGCGGCGGGCGGGGCTGCGGGCGTAGCGGTCGGCTTTGCGGCGCTGCACGGGCTGCTTTCCTTATTGCCCCTGGGATTTCTGCCGGTCACCTCCGTGCCGATCGACGGCACGGTGCTGGGTTTCACGCTGGCGGCTTCCTTGCTTACCAGCGTTCTGTTCGGAATGTTGCCGGCGCTCGCCACGCGGCGCATCGATTTGCGTTCTTCGATGGCCAGCCGTGGCGCCGGCAGCACCGAGAGCATGAGGCTGCGGCAGATGCTGATCGCGGGCGAAGTGGCGCTCACGGTTCTCTTGCTGGCTGGATCGGGTTTGCTCGTCCGCACTCTTGTCCACTTGGAAACACTGCCGCCGGGATTCAACCCGCGCGGCGTGATGACGGCGAAGGCCTCGCTCAACGACGCGCGCTACGACGATCCTCCTGCATTTCGCGAACTGCTCGACGAGAGCACCGATGCGATGCGGCGGATTCCCGGCGTCGAGAGCGCCGCGGTGGGACTGTCGCTTCCCTTTGAAACCGCGCTGAACGATGAAGTCACGCTTGCCGACGGCAAGGAAGCCGGCGAAAATATCGGCACCGATTTTGTCTACGTGACTCCGGGCTACTTTGAGACCCTCCAGGTTCCGCTGCTCGCAGGACGCGGATTTACCCACTCGGACGGACCGAATGCGCAGCCCGTCGCCATCGTCAATCGAGCCTTTGCCGAGAAGTTCTATCACGGCGCAAATCCCGTGGGCCGCACGCTCAATAAGGGATTAGTGATCGTGGGCATGGTAGGCGATGTTCAGCTTTCGTCGAACCTTGACCCGATTGCTCCACTGCAGACCGAAGAGACCCTGTACGTCCCGGCGGCGCAGATGATGCAGCCCGCCGAACTGGCGATGATCCACATCTGGATGCAGCCCAGTTGGATCGTGCGCACGGCCGGACCGATTGAGGGCCTGACGGCCGATATGCGGCGCGCGCTGGCCAGCGTCGCTCCCGGATTGCCCTTTTCCGGTTCCTACAACATGAGCGACTTGCAGGCAAAGACCCTGGCGACACAGAGGATCGAAGTGGCGCTGCTGAGTTCGATGGCCGGGCTGGCGCTGCTGCTGAGCGCCGTCGGAATCTTCTCGCTGGTGGCGAGCCTGGTAGCGCAGAAGACGCGGGAGATCGGCATCCGCATCGCTCTTGGCTCCCCTGTTCGCCGCGCTATGGTTCACATCGGAGCACCGGGTGTGCGAGCCACGGCATGGGGGCTCATGGTGGGGTTGATTCTCTGTGCGGGAACACTGAGGGTCTTGCATAGCGTGCTCTATGGAGTGGGTGTCTATGACTGGCCCACCATGCTTGTCGTCCTCCTGGTGCTTGCGGCGGCAGCCCTGATTGCGGCAGCCGTTCCCACGCTGCGCGTACTAACGATCTCTCCCGCGCAGGTGTTGCGCGACGAATGAGGCGGCGGTCTGCCGTGATCGAACATCCCGCCAGGACGTTCGTCGCTTCGCGCTTGCCCCACGCGTCTTGCATTCGCCTCAGTTGACACATGGTTCCCACTCACCGAGCCGGGATTTGTATCGTGAAAGCCGTCTTGCGGAAGGTGCGGCGGTGGTCGAGGGCAGGGAACAAGAGAACAAGGGCCCAAGAGACCAAGGGAACGAGAAGGGTGGCTTCCAGCTTGAGATTCTCTGCTTTCGCGGGTTCCTCAGGGCTGGGTGCAGTGTTTGGGCTGGGGCGGGCTCTTGGGTCTGGGTGGGTCGACGGAAGGCTGTTTGCCGGGGAGCTATTCTGCGAATCTCCGGTTAGCCGACAATACAGGAACTACCTCAATCCTGGACCCTGGGGCGTTTGGACTAAGTCTCTGGCGCGACGGACGCTGCGGCGTGGGTCTTCGAGTAGTTTTGTCGCCGGTTTAAGGTGTGGGTCACAGGAGGTCTACCGTGACCCATCTTCGGCAGCTG
>Ga0181520_10013338_pt1 | contig 10382 bp, 10 predicted proteins | sample PEATcosm2014_Bin_29_FD_132451 | JGI IMG/M metagenome (GOLD analysis project Ga0181520, IMG submission 132451) | Peatland microbial communities from MTU Mesocosm Facility, Houghton, MI, USA - PEATcosm2014_Bin02_30_metaG | ecosystem: Environmental > Terrestrial > Soil > Wetlands > Peat | place... | reverse complement strand
TGACAGTCCCGGATGGTGCACGGGCAAGCCGCGCCACGTCGCAGTTCCGGGCTCGCGTCAATCGAACTTGGCCGGAGTGTAGCGGGGCGTCATCAGGTGCACGATGATGAGGGCCACGAAGTAGGACGACCCGCAAACCGCGAACACCGGAATATAGCTGTGGGTCCACTCCACCATATAGCCGGTGAACTTCTGGAACAAGGCGCCGCCGATTGCGCCGACCATTCCGCCAATCCCCACCACGCTCGCCACGGCGGCCTTGGGAAACAGGTCCGACACCACCGTGAACAGATTGGCGGACCACCCCTGATGTGCCGCCATGGCCAGCCCCGTCAGACCCACCACGACCCACAGGTTCTTGGCAAAAGGAGCGTAGAGCACGGGCAGAACGGCCACCGCGCACACCAGCAGGGCGCTCTTGCGCGCGACGTTCAGGCTTCTGCCGCCCTTCATCATGGCGCCGGAGAGGTAGCCGCCGCCTACGCTGCCGATGGAGGCCAGGCCAAAGGCCAACGCCACCGGCCAACGGTTGGAGTGAAGATCCAAGTGGAATGTCTCCTGCAAGAAGCCGGGCAGCCAGAAAATGTAGAACCACCAGATGGGATCGCTGAGGAATTTGGCGATGGCGAACACCCAGGTTTCCTTGCAGGGCAGGAGGCGGACCCAGGCGACCTTCTCCACGCGTTCCCCGGGATCGCTCTGAATGTGCGCCAGCTCGGCGGCGGAAACCGAAGCGTGATCCTCCGGCCTGGCATACATCAGCAACCAGAACACCAGCCAGACAAAACCGGTTGCGCCGGCGACGACGAAGGCGCCGCGCCAAGTGAACGCAGCCACCAGCAGCGGCACCAGCAGCGGGACCGCCAAGGTCCCCAGGTTGGCGCCGGAATTGAAAACACCAGTCGCCAGCGCCCGCTCGCCCTTGGGAAACCACTCCGCGACGGTCTTGATACAGGCGGGAAAGTTGGCGGCTTCTCCCAGACCGAGAAAGAACATCGCGATGCCGAACGTCAGGACCGAACTGGCGGCGCCCGGCGACATGGCGGCGACGCTCCACAACACGATGGCGATGGCGAGTCCTTTGCGGGTGCCCAGCCAGTCGGTGAACCACCCCGCGCCCACCAGTCCGATTGCATAAGCGATTTGGAACGCGACCAGAACGTTCGAATACTGGATGGCGTTCCAGCCGATATAATGCTGGAGCGTGTCCTTCAGATATCCGAGCACGCCACGGTCGACATAAGCAATCACCGTGGAGAAGAAGAGTAGCGCGCAGATATACCAGCGATAGTGCGACGCCAAAGGGCGGACTTGGCCAGGCTGCATGAAGCTCCGATTATATCCCTCGGCAACGCCCTGCTGTCCTTCCTCGATCTCCGATTGTGCCGGCAGAAAGCTCTTGGCAGACGAACAGCAGCGCCACCAACTTCTCGCCATCAGCGACTGCGAGCGCGTCGCCGTAATCTCCGCCTGTGACGATCTGAGTCCAGGCGCGGCGGAGACCGGAATCCATAACCTATCTAGCAGAAGACCGCTATATCCGCTTTGAGTGCTGCCGCGCAGGCAGGGGGATGGTTCGCAAGTTATTGCAGGGAATGGTGGCGGCGGGGCGACTCGAACGCCCGACCTACGGATTATGAGACCGTCGCTCTAGCCAGCTGAGCTACACCGCCATCAAGGTACAAGTGTATCAAACCATTTTGCTTCGCTGCGGCCTGATTGGCATAGGGTATTCACCTGAGTCGCCGTGTGGAAATCCGCCGCTACCCACCGGCTACTGGTGTTAACCGATGTGTAATACACTTGGTGGTCTCGGTGCCCGGTGTCAAGCGATTTATTCCAAAGCGTTTAGTGAAATATGCTGCCGCTTGCGGCAAAACGTGATAAGTGCTTTTTTAATCGTAGTTTAATGCTCGTAGCGGGAGGCTTTCCCACAGTGTTTTCCACAGAGGCTGTGGATTCTGTTACGGTGCTTCCCCTCAATTGGGGGAGGGTGCGTAACCCCTTCCGTCACGCCAATTTGCCGTCGCGACGCAGGCGGCGTGCGAGCGATTCGGGGATGGTTGCCTCGACCACGCAGTGGCTACCGGAGTAACGGGTCTTAATCACCCTTCCAAACTGGTGGAGTAGCGCGAGGGTGGCGCCATCGGCCGCGGGAATGCGCAGAGTCACCGCCAACGTGAGATCCACCGGGAGTGCCGCGTCAATCGAATCCAACAGGCGGTCGATGCCCTCTCCGGTGAGAGCGGAGATGGCGATTGCGCCGCCGGTCTGGCCGGGAGCGGTGGCCGAAAGGCGGCGCACCAGCGGCTCGGCCGCGGCGCCGGCACGGTCCATTTTGTTCAATACCAGAATGCGCGGGACGTGAGCGGCGCCAATTTCATCCAGCACTTCGCCCACGCGGGCGGCCTGTTCCGTGGCGGAAGGCGAAGCCATATCGACCACGTGCAGCACCAGTGCGGCCTCCTGAATTTCCTCGAGCGTGGCGCGAAAAGCCTTCACCAGCGTGGTGGGCAGGTTGCGGATAAAGCCCACGGTGTCACTGACCAGGACGCGGCGGCGCGAAGGCAGCAGCAGCGGACGGACGGTGGGGTCGAGGGTGGCGAACAGGCGGGCGTCGGCGAGGACGGCCGCTTGGGTGAGCCGGTTGAAGAGAGTGGATTTTCCGGCGTTGGTATAGCCCGCCAGCGCCAGCGTGGCCAGCGGAACGGCGCCGCGGCGCCGCCGGTTTACGGCGCGGCCTGTGCGTACGCTCTCCAGTTCGAGCTTGATCTTCTGTAGCCGCTTCGCGATGCGGCGGCGGTCGGTCTCGAGTTGGGTCTCCCCCGGCCCGCGGGTGCCGATGCCGCCGCCCAGCCGGGACATTTCGACGCCGCGCCCGGACAGGCGGGGCAGCAGGTAATTGAGTTGCGCCAGTTCCACCTGGAGGCGCCCTTCGCGGGTGCGGGCGCGGGCGGCGAAGATGTCGAGGATCAATTGAGTGCGGTCGATCACCCGGGCGCCAATCGATTTTTCGAGGTTGCGCTGCTGGGTGGGAGTGAGTTCGCGATCGAAGATGACGACGTCGGCCGCTCCGGCGGCGACCGTGGCGGCCAACTCGGCGGCCTTGCCGGGCCCGATGAAAGTGGCGGCTTCCGGCGCGTCGCGCGATTGCAGCACGCGCTCCACGACCGTGGCGCCGGCGCTGAGCGCGAGTTCCGCCAGCTCGTCGAGCGATTCTCCGCTGCCTGCCGGGCCCCAACGCGCGGAGGCGGCGCGCGACTTCCACTCCAGCCCCACCAGGATGGCGCGCTCGCGGGAGGGCCTGGTTGCCGGCGTTTCTTATGCCTCCGATTCGGCGGGCACCGGCGCACTCGGATTGCCAGTGCCGGTTCCGCTCGAAACAGTGGCTTGCGAGCTGCCGCTGAAGGAGTGGAGAGGCTTTTGCAGCACCACCGTGGAGACTGCGTGCTTAAAAATCAACTGCTCCTGATTGTTGGTCTCCAGCACCAAAGAGTACTTGTCGAAACTCTTGATTCGGCCGGAGAGCTTAACGCCACTCATCAGGTATATCGTGAGGACGATTTTGTCCTTGCGCGCGTTGTTGAGAAAACTGTCTTGAATGTTTTGCGCCGGTTTTTCCATCGCACCACCCCAAAAAAGACCGCATCGGGAGCCACCAAGTGTTACTGCGGCGTTAGTAATTGTACACCGAATTGCGACTCAAATTCAGCAGTGCCGATGGTAGCTGTCTCAGCGGGCAGCCGCCTCGATCCGCGGTCATGGGTTCGTTTGTGGAATGACAATCGAATGGGTCGCTCAGAGTTTGTGGGCAATGCCGGCGGTCAGTCGGGTATACTTGCAAGTGGAAGGCGACTATGGCTGTCGAGAACCTCGCGGAAGCGATCCGCTTATTGACCCCAGCGGAACAGGAGTCCGTCAGACTGTCCGTCGAGTTCCTCAAGCGAAAGAACCCGGCCCCATCATCGCCGTTTCTCACGGCGGTTGACGAGTTTGTGGAGCAACATCCCGAACTGCTGCGCCGTCTGGCTCAGTGACCTTCTATCCGACCATATTCGGCGGCTCCCTCGGAATCCGGGGACGTGGTGGGCAGGTTGCCAATCCGCCCCAGAGTTGAGGCTGGGGAAAGCCTCGACTTGGCCTGCACGCTTCCGCCCGGGTGCTCGTCAGGCTTTTTGTGAGCGTAGCTCGCCTATGGACGGGACTGCTGGCGGTGTCGGCTTTTGCCGCCGATCCGCAGTTGGGCCATGTGCTGGCCACCGTGGAGGCCCGGTATAACCACGCGAAGACGCTCGAAGTCCTTTTCCAGGAACGATATACGCGCCAAGGCGAACCGCATCGGGCGGAGGGAGGACGGCTTCAGTTGCGCAAGCCGGGCAAGATGCGGTGGGATTATACCGATCCCAAAGGCAAGCTCTTTGTCTGCGACGGCAAGTATCTTTACCTGTACACGCCGGCCGATAACCGGGCGCAGCGGATGAAGCTGAAGGAAACCGACGATATGCGCGCGCCGCTGGCCTTCCTGTTGGGTAAGCTGCATTTCGAAAGGGAGTTTGGCAATCTGCAGGGGACGCAAACGGGCGGGACCTGGCGCATCACGGCCGAACCGAAAACCGACGATCTACCGTACCGGGCGGTGGAATTCGTGGTGGCGCAGGATGGGCGGATCGCGGAGGTCAAAGTGACCAGCTACGACCAGGCGGTGCTGGATTTCCACTTCGACCAGGAGAAGGTGGACCCGCCGCTGGGCGCCGGGCTGTTCCAATTTCAGTTGCCGCCGGGTGCGCAGTTGACCGAGGGGGACCAATAGGCGATGGCCGAATTCGTCACCAAGTATGCCGATGGGCGCGGCGAGATCCACCAGCAGGTGGCGAGCGCCGGTTCGGAAAAAGAGCTGCGCGACCGCTACACATCGCAGGGCTTTCTGGTGTATTCGGTGAAGACGCGCAGCGGGGGAGGCGGCTTCGGGCGGAAGAAGAAAGTCAACCTGGAGAAGTTCCTGATCTTCAACCAGCAGTTCGTGACGCTGATCCGCGCCGGCCTGCCGATTCTGAAGGGGCTCGATCTGCTGGCCGAGCGGCTGACCGATCCCAAGCTGGGCCCCTACATCAAGGCGGTGCGCGATGAAGTGCACTCGGGTACGCTGCTTTCGGAAGCCTTCCGGCAGCAGGGGATATTTCCGAAGATCTATGTGACTTCGGTAATGGCCGGGGAGAAGAGCGGCAGCCTGACGGAAGTGCTGGACCGGTATATCGCCTACCAGAAGATCTCGCTGGCGGTGAAGAAGAAGGTGATGGTATCGCTGCTGTACCCGAGCGTGCTGATCGTGCTGGTGATCATTCTGATGGTGTTCCTGGTGACCTACGTGGTGCCGACGTTTGCCACGCTCTATACCAGCATGCACGCGCAACTGCCCGCGCTGACGGTATTCCTGATCGCGATCGGCACGGGGGCACGCAACTACATCCTGGCGCTGGCCGGGGCGCTGGTGTTGGGGATCGCGGGCTTCCGCTTGTGGTCGCGGCAGGAGGCGGCGCGGAACCGGATCGACCGGATCAAGATGAAACTGCCGGTGGCGGGCGAAATCTGGCTGAAGTACCAGGTGGCGCAGCTTTCGAGGATTCTGAGCACGCTGCTGACGGGCGGCATTCCGCTGGTGCAATCGCTCGAGACGGCGGCCGATTCGCTGTCGACGCCGGTGATGAAACAGGCGATTGAGACGGCGGGCAGAATGGTGCGCGAGGGGCAGCCGCTTTCGGCTTCGCTGCGCGCCTCGAAAATGTTCCCGCCGCTGGCGCTCGATATGATCGAAGTCGGGGAATCGACCGGCGCGCTGCCGGCCATGCTGAACAGCGTGGCGGAGTTTTTCGAGGAAGACGTGAATACGCGCATGACGGCGACACTTTCGCTGATCGAGCCGGCCATCATGATCGTGATGGGCTCGGTGGTGGCGTTCGTACTGATTGCGCTGTATCTGCCGATCTTCTCCTTGGCGGACACGATCCGGTGAGCTAAAGCGAATGGCGAGCATAGACAGAATCCGGCTGATCGATCCGCTGGCGGAGGCGCAACAGGCGCGGGCGATGGCGGCGCGCTACCGTTCCGAGTATGTGGATCTGCACGAGACCGCGATCGACCACGATCTGTTCCGGTCGATCCCGGTGGACCTGATGTTCCGCTATAATTTCGTGCCGATCCAGGCGCGCGACGGAACGCTCGAGATCGCGCTGGCCGACCCGCGCAACCTGACCCTGATCGACGAGTTGACCGGGTTGCTGCACAAGCGGCTGCGGGTGAAGGTGGCGACGCTCTCGCAGATCGCCGAGCTGCTGAAGAAGACCGAACAATCGCAGCGGGTGCTGGAAGAAGTCACGGAAGGCTTCACGCTGGACGTGGTGGCGGAGGATGGCGACCAGGACGAGACACTTTCGATCGACAAGCTGACCGCGGTGGATAGCGACATCGCGCCGGTGATCAAGCTGGTGGATACCACCATCTTCAACGCGCTCGAGCGGCGGGCGAGCGATATCCACATCGAATCGCGCGACCAGGAAGTGGCCATCAAGTACCGCATCGACGGCGTGCTGCACTACGCCATGCCGCCGATCGCCAAGGACTGGCAATCCACCATCATTTCGCGCATCAAGGTGATGTCCGAGCTGGATATCGCCGAGAAACGCGTCCCGCAGGACGGGCGATTCCGCGTGCGCTACAAGAACCGGCTGATCGATTTCCGCGTGTCCATCATGCCCACGATTCACGGCGAGGACGCGGTGCTGCGCGTGCTCGACAAGGAATCGATGAGCGAGAAGTTTTCCAAGCTATCGCTCGACGTAGTGGGGTTCTCCGAATCCGATCTCACCAAATTCCGGCGCTACATTCTGGAGCCGTACGGCATGGTGCTGGTGACCGGGCCGACCGGCTCGGGCAAGACCACCACGCTCTATGCGGCGCTGAGCGAAATCAAGAACGACGAAGACAAGATCATCACCATCGAAGACCCCGTGGAATACCAGATCAAGGGGATCACGCAGATTCCGGTCAACGAGAAAAAAGGGCTGACGTTCGCGCGCGGACTGCGGTCGATTCTGCGCCACGATCCGGACAAGATCATGGTGGGCGAAATCCGCGACCAGGAGACGGCGCAGATCGCCATCAACTCGGCGCTGACCGGCCACCTGGTGTTCACCACCGTGCACGCCAACAACGTGCTGGACGTGCTGGGGCGCTTTCTGAACATGGGCGTGGAGCCGTACAACTTCGTTTCCGCCCTCAATTGCATTCTGGCGCAGCGGCTGGTGCGGGTAATCTGCGAGCACTGCCGGAAGCCGGTTCGGTATGCGGAGTCGATGCTGGTGGAAAGCGGCCTGAACCCCGACGAATGGCGCGATTTTCCGTTTGTCGAAGGAGCGGGGTGTTTCGAGTGCGGCGGGACCGGGTTCCGCGGGCGGTCGGCGATTCACGAGCTGCTGGATTTGAGCGAAAAAATTCGCGAGATGATTCTCGACAAGCGGTCGACCTCGGAGATCAAGCGGGCGGCGCGCGAGGATGGGATGACGTTCCTGCGCGAATCGGCGGTGATGAAGATGCGGGCCGGAGTGACCACGCTGCGGGAAATCAATAAGGTGACGTTCATTGAGACGTAAAACCATGCCGCCGTGGCGCGGGCTGTCAAGTCTGCTGTGTCGAGAGTCATCTCGACATTTCTTCGCCCTTAGGTGGGACAGTCGATCGGTTTTTGTCGTCTGTCAAGGCGCTGGCATGACGGGGTCGCCGAACCGCCTCGAAGGTCCGGGAATCCCGGCAAAGCACCGGCGACAAGATCGCCGGCGTTACCGGAATTCCAGGCGCGGAGGCTCGCCGTGTTCCTAGACCGGCTCAAGGCTTACATCCAGGATCCGCCGCCGGATCTGGCGGTGGAGATTTCCGAAGCCGGCCTGGCCGGAGCGCGGCTGGGAGCGCGGACCGAGCTCGGTTTCGCGCCGCTCCAGCCGGGCGCGCTGGCGGTATCGCCGGTGCAGGAAAACGTGATCGATCCGGATGAATTCTCGCGCGCGGTGCGAGCGCTGGTCGGCATGGAGGCAGGCCGCAAGCGCCGCGACGTGGCTCTCATTCTGCCGGATTACTGCACGCGCATCGCGGTGCTGGATTTCGATTCGTTTCCCGGCGACGCGAAAGAACAGGCGTCGCTGATCCGCTTCCGGCTCAAGCGGAGCGTACCGTTCGACGCCGAATCGGCGGCGCTGAGTTTCTGGGCGGAACCGGGCGCATCGGGGAAAAAGGTGGACGTGCTGGTGGCGATGGCGCCGCTCGAAGTGATATCGCGCTACGAAGCGCCATTTCGCGCGGCGGGCATGAATCCGGGGCTGGCGATCCCATCTTCGTTGGCGGCGATTGAGCTGGCGCCGGACGGCGGATTGAGCGTGCTGGCGAAGCTCACCGGGCGCGTGCTCACGGTAGTGGCGCGGCAGGCGGGCGTGCCGAAGCTGGTTCGCTGCCTGGAGCTGCCGATCTCCGATTTGGACGAGGTAACCGCGGTGCTGGCGCCCACCTTTGTCTACCTGGAAGACAACTTGGGAGGCAAGGCGGAGAAACTGTACCTGTGCGGCTTCGGCGCGGAGACGGATGAAGCCGGGCGGCGCTTCGCCGACGAACTAGGCGTCGCGGTGGAAACGGTGCGGTCGCCCCTGGGCGTGCCAGGGGAAGAGAACGCAGGACTGTTGGGCTATTTGCGATCGATCGCGAGAAACAACTGAGATGAGGATTCCGATCAATCTGGCGAGCCAGCCCTTCCGGCGCGACCGGCCGATATTGGTGGCGTCGGCGCTGGTATCGGCGGCGCTGCTGGTGACGTTGGCGCTGCTGGGGTACCTGACGCTGCTCGACCGGGCGCAGCTCGAGAGCCTGCGCGGCGACGTGAGCCGCCTGGAAAGCCGCCTCCGCGTGGTGCGGGCGGAGCAGGCGCGCATGGATACGGTGTTGCGCCAGCCGGAGAACGCGAGCGTGCTGGAGCGCAGCGTCTTTATCAACGATCTGATTTATCACAAGGCGATCAGTTGGAGCCGCATGTTCGCCGACCTGGAGAAGACGGCGCCCTACAACGTCCGCATCACGGCGCTGCATCCGACCATCAACTCGCGCAACCAGGTGATGCTGGATATGACGGCGGCATCGGACCAGCCGGAAGGGATTGACGATTTGCTGAAGGCGCTCGAGGCGTCGCCGATTTTCGGCTACGTGTACCAGCACAGCACGCTGCCGCCCACGCAGGCCGAGCCGCAGTACCGCAGCCGCATCACGGTGCCCTATGACCAGAAACTTTGATTGGGCCAAAATCAAGCAGCCGCGCGTCGCGGTGCGCGCCTTGATCGGCGTGCTGGTGGCGGCCAACCTGGCGGCGGCGGTGATGGCATTCCGGCCGTTCGGCGGATCGGCCGACGATCTGCGGCGGCGGGCGGCCGGCCTCGGGGATCAACTGGCGGCGGCACAAGCGCGCGTGGCCATCACGCGGAAGCTGGTTGAGAAAGTGGAAGCAGCGCGCCACGACGGCGACCGGTTCCTGGCCGAGTATGTAGTGGACCGGCGCAAGGCGTCATCGGCGCTGAACGAAGAGCTGTTCCGCATGGCGGCCGAGGCCGGCGTCAAGACGGGACAGGTTGCGAACGAATATGAGGCCATCGAAGGCAGCGACACGCTCGAGATGGTCAACATTCAGGCGGCGTTCGAGGGCTCGTACCAGAACCTGACGCGGCTGGTGGACCTGATCGACAAATCGCCGCGGTTTCTGATGATCGAAAGCATACAGGCGGCTGCGCCAGCGGGGAAAACCGCGGTGATGGACGTGCAGTTCAAAATCCACACGTTTGTGCGGGGCGCGCCGGAGGATGCGCAGTGAAGACCGGCCTGGAGGATAAGCGAAAAGTGGCCGCGCTGGCAGCGCTGGGGCTGCTGGCGGGGTACTTCTTCTACGCCAATGTGCTGGCGCCGCAGGGCGCGCCGCCGCCCAGCGGACGCACGGCTGCGAACGCTCCGGAAGAGTCTGCGACGGATGCCGCGCCGGCGCGTCCCACGGTTGCCGCGCCGGCAGCCGCGCCATCGCCGCGTGGGGCAGCGCGGCCCGCGCGGCCGGCGGACCGCAACCGCAGCGAGGAGTTTCATCCGGTGCTGCATTCCAAGAATCCGGACGAGCAGATCGATCCCAACACGGTGGACCCCAGGATACGGCTCGACCTACTGGCCAGATTGCAGAGGGTGGCGCCGGCTGGCGGCGGGCGCAACCTGTTTCAGACAGGCCCCGCGCCGCCGCCGAAGCCGGCTGGGCCGGAACCGGTCATCAAGCCGGTGAAGCCGCTGCCCGGCCCGCCTGACGTCTTTCATACGGA
>Ga0181520_10013337_pt1 | contig 10382 bp, 10 predicted proteins | sample PEATcosm2014_Bin_29_FD_132451 | JGI IMG/M metagenome (GOLD analysis project Ga0181520, IMG submission 132451) | Peatland microbial communities from MTU Mesocosm Facility, Houghton, MI, USA - PEATcosm2014_Bin02_30_metaG | ecosystem: Environmental > Terrestrial > Soil > Wetlands > Peat | place... | reverse complement strand
TCATGGTGCGTAACCGCCGGCTGGCCGCCCCGCAGGTGGTTTGCAGATTATTTCCTTTCCGGCCCGCCAAATGAAAGCATGAACCACAACCAGGGCCGCGGACTTTTTCTACCCCCTATCCCCTATCCCCCGTTTTTTTCGCCCCCCCCCCCCTCCCCCCCCTAAAGATTCTCAAAAACTTGCAGGTAATTAATTAGTAACGAGACCGTAGAGGGCTTTCCTTCATGCGATTGTCATGGGCGACCGCCAACTGGATCACTGAAACGGACCGCTGACGATACAATTTCCTTATGCAATTCGTTTCGCTCTCCCGCCGCCGTATCGACGCCTTTCCGCCCGCGGCCTTCACCCCTGAGCTGATCGCCCGCGAGGGTCAGCGCGTCAAGGAACTCTACGCCTCCGGCATTCTCCGCCAGATCTGGCGCCGAGGCGACATTCCCGGTGCAGCCATCCTCTGGGAAGCCCCCAGCGAGGCCGAGGTTCGCGCCGCCATCGCCAGCCTGCCCCTCTCTGAGGCTGGAATGCTGGAAATTCTGGCGCTTGTCCCGCTGGAACCCTACCCCGGCTTTGCTCCTGCCTTAAGATAGCTTTTCTCTGTACCGTGTTTTCCTCACTTTTCCATCAACCCCTTCGACGTACACTGAAATGTCAATCACTTTGGAGGCGACCAGCCATGTCTTATCCCGCTAACTACCGTTACACCCGCGAACATGAATGGATTGAACTCACGGGCTCCATCGGCGTCATCGGCATCACCGACTACGCCCAAAGCTCTCTCGGCGACATCGTCTACGTAGACGCGCCCAAGGTCGGAGACGCAGTCAACGCCAACGCCGTTTTCGGTTCTGTCGAGAGTGTGAAGGCGGTCAGCGACCTCTTCTCGCCCGTTACCGGTACGGTCATCGCCGTCAACGAGGAGCTGAAGTCCGCGCCCGACAAGATCAATGAGAAGCCCCACGAGTCTTGGATCATCAAGGTCGAACTGGCCGATCCGGCGCAGTTCAACACTTTGCTCGACGCCGCTGCGTACGAGGCCTTCATCGCGGAAGAAAGCTAGGAGCAAGCCATCAGCTTTCAGTCCTTCGCTCTCAGCCTGAAGTCTGGTGTATCTGCCGCCAGAGCTCTTTAATCGTTCTTTTCCGGCAGGCCGAACCCGGGTCTGCTTAACGGGCTTTCGGCTGAAAGCCGAAAGCTGAAAGCTAAGAGCAGAAACCATGCGCTACCTTCCCAACTCTCCCGCCGAACGTAAAACGATGCTGACCGAAATCGGAGCGGCATCCATCGACGATTTGTTCGCCGTCATTCCCGCCGAGTATCGCCTCAGTCGCGACTTGGCCGTCCCCCGCGCGTACGCGGAGAGCGAGATCATCGACTACTTCCGCGCGGCTGGAGCAAAGAACGCAACAGATTTCACCAGCTTTCTCGGCGCGGGCGCTTATCGCCACTACCGCCCCGTCATCATCGACGCCCTGATTCAACGCGGCGAGTTTCTGACAAGTTATACGCCTTATCAGGCCGAAATCACCCAAGGCACGCTGCAAGCTATCTTTGAGTTTCAGACGATGATCGCTGAGTTGACTGGCATGGATGTGGCCAACGCCAGTATGTACGACGGTTCTACGGGTGCTGCCGAGGCGGTGATGATGGCCGTCCGAGTTACAGGCCGCCATCAGGCTGTCATCGCCTCGACCGTTCATCCCGAGTACCGCGAAGTACTCCACACTTACACCCTGCACCAGGACCTTCCCACGGCTTTGGTTGGATATGACCGCAAGACCGGACGCATTGATCTGGCCGCGCTCCAGGCAGCAGTTACATCAGAAACAGCGGCAGTGTTAGTGCAAAGTCCTAACTTCTTCGGCATCATCGAAGACATTCCGGTCATCGCTGCTATTGCTCACACTAAAGGCGCTCTGCTGATTGTTTCTATCGCCGAGGCAGTCTCGCTCGGTATCGTGCGCCCGCCTGCCGAGGCGGACATTGTCAGCCTGGAAGCGCAATCCTTTGGAGTGGCGCTCAGTTATGGTGGACCGTTCTGCGGAGTGATCGCGGCCAAAGAGCAGTTTCTTCGCCAGATGCCGGGACGCCTCGTTGGCCAGACCGTTGACGCCACCGGCTATCGTGGCTTTGTCCTTACGCTCTCGACCCGCGAACAGCATATCCGCCGCGAGAAAGCTACCTCCAATATCTGCACCAATCAAGCATTGGTGGCTCTGATGGCGACCATCTTCCTCAGCGTTTACGGCAAAGAGGGAATCCGCGAGTTAGCCGAACATAACCTGGCTAAGGCGGCTTACGCTGCGCAAATACTTGGTTCCCAGAACGGAGCGAAGCTCCTCTTCAACGGCGCGCCACGCTTTCACGAATTTGTTCTACAGACGGATGAGCCTTCCGCGCAATGGAGCCAGCGGCTCTTGGATAATAAAATTGCCGGCGGCATTGAACTAAGCCGCTGGTATCCCGAACTGAGTAATGCCACTCTCTGGTGCGCGACTGAAGTGATAACTCGTGCGCAGATCGACACGGCGGCCAGTGTGATGGAACATTTGTATTGTTGAGGCATGAGGATATATGGATCAAGATAAATTGCGCAGCTACGAGGAACTTAGAGTGAGTCTCGCTCCGCTTCGTCGGCTGCTAGAGGAAAACAAAGCCTCTCTGTCGATTTTTGATGAATTCATGGAGCATAATGAGTTTGGACTCGCATTGCTTACAATCTGCGACTCGATTCTTGATCGTGAAGGTGTTTTCATCGAGGAAGGCGAGATGAAGGCTATTAGGACTCTTTCGCGCAGGATGCAGATGAATGATGTAGAGATTTCGCAGGTCATACAACGTCAGAGTGAGTTTTGTAACAGGGCACGACTTTAGTCGTGCCGCAACGGACAGATAGAAAGGAACGGGCTTTAGCCCCTGCCATGGCGAGACCGAGCCGTAATGCCGATCCGGAAAATGCGCTCTCGCCCGCGCGCACCTTTTTTACCACAACGAAAACGAGTATGGGCCGGAATTTACTGCAATCGGAGAGAAACGCGGAGCTTCTAATCGATGTGTTGAGGTCGCTGATAGCAGCGCATAAGTTCAAACTGCACGATTTTGTCATCATGCCCGATCATCTTCATTTGTTATTGACGGTTGAAGACGGTATGACTGTTGAAAAAGCCATGCAGCTAGTCAAGGGAGGATTTTCTTACCGTTTGAAAAAGGAGACCGGCTATCTAGGAGAAGTTTGGCAGCGAGGTTTTTCCGAAGTGCAGGTGCTCGGCAAGGAAAGTATTTTGCAGCATCGGACCTACATTGCAATGAATCCGGTGAAGGCGGGATTGGTCGAGTCTCCTGAACAATATCCGTATTGCTTTGAGTTTTTGGCAAGAAAGAAAACAGCAGGGGCTAAAGCCCAGAAAAATGGGATGGGGATGTTGCGGCACGACTAAAGTCACGCCCTGTTACAAATATGTGGCATGGTTTGCATTTACGATCGGAGATGCGCAGATGTTCGACAGGATTGCTTCCGCCATTCACGACCGTCAACTCGGGAGATGGGAGAAGAAACGCGCGCGCGGCAAGCAGTCCTTCGTCTGGTACAGGGGAGCGCTGCGCTGGGGCGGAATCATGTTTGTCCTGACCACTATTACAAATGTTCTAGTTCGCCATAGAGAACTGGATTGGATGCTGGTGGTGAGCGCGCTGATAGCCTGCCCTTTGGCTGGATATCTTTGGGCTCGGTGTATCTGGTTTGTGAACGAACATCGCTTTGGATATAAAGCAAAGCAATGATTTTTACCTGTAGGTTCTTCTTGGGAAGGCTCAAAAAAGTTTGCAGCGAGGCATAAATGGCATCATCTGAAAATTCTGTTTCACGCACCACCGGAAAAGTTCGCCCTCACCAGACACAGAACGAGGCTTTGCTCTTCGAGAAATCGTCGCCCGGCAAGAGCGCTTATAAAATGGCTCCGCTCGATGTGCCGGCTGTTGATGCTGCGGTACTGCTCGGTCAAGCGCACCGCAAGACACCAGGCGAGTTGCCGGAACTGAGTGAGATCGAGATCGTCCGGCATTTCACACGGCTCTCGACGTGGAACTACGCCATCGATTTGGGAATGTACCCGCTTGGTTCCTGCACAATGAAGTACAACCCGAGAGTGAATGAGTTAGTCGCCCGCATCGCAGGTCTGGCCGAGGCGCATCCCTACCGGCCTGAATCCTTGGCGCAAGGGATTCTGGAAGTTATCGATCTGCTCCAGCGCTGTCTCATTGAGATCACCGGCATGGACGCGATTACTTTGCAGCCGGCGGCCGGCGCGCACGGCGAGTTCACGGGAATCTTATTAGTCCGCGCATGGCATGAGTCGCGCGGAAATCCGCGCAGCAAAATTCTAATTCCCGACTCGGCGCACGGCACCAATCCGGCCTCCGCGGCCATCTGCGGCTATACCGTTGAAAGCCTCAAATCAAACTCCGAAGGCGGCATCGACTTGGAGGCCCTAACTCGCCAGGCAGACGAAGAGACCGCTGCGCTGATGCTGACTAACCCCTCGACAATTGGAGTCTTCGAGAGCCAGATCGCCCAGATAGCCGAAATCCTTCACACCAAAGGCGCGCTGCTCTACATGGACGGCGCGAACATGAACGCTCTGGTCGGCAAGGCGCGACCGGGAGACTTCGGCGTGGACGTGATGCACCTGAATCTGCATAAGACCTTTTCGACGCCCCACGGCGGCGGCGGACCCGGCTCCGGCCCAGTAGCATGCAAAGCGTTTCTTGAACCGTTTCTGCCGCTTCCTGTTCTCGTGCGCCAGCCAAGCAATTTGGGTGCCCCAGGTCCCGATTCTGGGACCTGGGGCACAAGGATGCCTCTGCTTACCTGGTCTTATAATCGTCCCCAGTCGATAGGCCGCGTTCGCGCATTCTACGGCAATGTGGGAATGTTTATTCGCGCATTAGCTTACATACTGGCCAACGGTCCCGATGGTCTGCGTCAGACCACTGAAGATGCCGTACTCAACGCCAACTACATTCGCAAAAAGCTCGAAGACGTTTACGAGTTGCCATACAAAACTGCATCGATGCACGAAGTGGTTTTCAGCGACAAACTCCAGTCGGTCAGGGGAGTCAAGACCGGCGACATCGCCAAGCGGCTGATCGACTACGGCTTCCATCCCTATACGGTCAGCTTTCCGTTGATCGTTCACGGCGCGCTGATGATCGAGCCGACTGAGAGCGAGTCACTTGAAGAGCTGAACTTGTTCATTGATGCTATGCGCGCCATTGCCCGCGAAGTTGAGGAGACGCCGGAATTAGTCAAGACTGCGCCGCACTCAACACGCGTTTCAAGGCTTGACGAAGTTACCGCTGCAAGGAAGCCAATTTTGCGCTGGCGACCTGCCGGGAGTTAACTCACTCTTTGATTGTGGGTATTTCTGTATAACTCCTCCAGCGCATCGCAGGCGGTACGGACGCCGTCCTCGTGGCTGAGTTGCTGGCCTACGCTTGCGGCCCGCTGTTTCATCCATGTGCCGGTCAACATCATCTTGAGCCGCAACGCCACCAGAAAGGGTATATATTTTCCGCGTTGAATAACGCGGCCTACTTTCAGCCGCAACATCCGGCGCGCGTTGTCCGGCTGATCGTGCGAGAAGGGCATGATGAGCATTGGCTTGCCGGCGCGTAGGCACTGCGCCGTGGTGCCGACGCCGCCCTGATGCACAACCATCGATGCGCGGTTGAAAAGCTCTGAGTAGGGGGCGTACTCGGCCACGCAGATCGACTCCGGCAGCTTTTCCTTTAACTGATTGCGGGGGTCGGTGCCAATTAAAAGCACCGCGCGAATTCCCAGCTTGATCGCCGCCCGGGCTGAAACCTCATAGAAATCTCCGGCAGCCAGCACAGCGGCTGAACCCAAAGTAAAGACCACCGGTGGCTCGCCCGCGGCCATAAATTCTTCCAGATTCGGCGGCAGCGCCTGGTTGCCCGCGTCGGCATCGTAGTAGCAGAAGCCGGTGATCAGAGTGTGCTCTGGCCAGTCCTTCTGTTCGGTGCCCAGCAGCCGCGAAAACAAAGCCAGCACCAAGCTGGGCGAGTGCTTGGCGTCGAAGAGCGGATTGGCGCCCTTGGGCAATCCCAACTCGCGGCGCAGCTCGTAGATAGGCTCCGGCCATTTTCGGCTCACAAAGCGCGCCACCCGCTTGATCACCCTACCGAAGCCGGGGATCGCTTTGTCGGCGCGCGCCAGCCGCGGATACGGCGGCAGTACCGGAGGGTCGAAGGCGGAGAAGAACGAAAGCGGCGCCAGCACGTAACTAGCCCAGGGAATTCCTGTCACTTCGGCAACGATTGGTCCGGCATAGTTCAACTCGCCCAGCAGCATCAGGTCGGCGCGCACGGGCTTAGTGGCCGCATCGAGCAGGTCAGAATACGTCTCGCGCAGCGAGGGGAAGAGAAACTCCCGCAGCCCGCGCTCGGTGCCTCGCTTCACGTCGTAGATCATTTCGACGAGGATGGTATTGGTGGGATCGATGTCTGGCCGGACGGCGTGGAATTCCAGGCCGAGCGGGCGAACCTTCGATTCGTAGACGGCAGGCAGCGCCATGATTGGCGTGTGGCCGCGGCGTTTGAGTTCGAGGGCGAGGGCGATCAGCGGATTGGTGTCGCCGTAGGTTCCGATATTCGAGAGAACAATGCGCAAAGGAATGTCCTTGGGCTGTGATCGGCCCGCTGCTTTGAGGGTAATGCATCAGGGGCTCAGCGTGGCCGCTTCAGCAGTATCTCGACAGAACAATCGCCGACAATACAATTTCTTCAACGGTGCTTGGCTCTCCTCTTAACTGGTTCGATTGGACTCGTGGCGTGCCCATTGATCGGCGAACCGCATGATGTTGGCTGCGAAAAGGGCATTTTCTGATCAAAAAAGAGACCAACTTTGGGGTAATAAGAGGCACTTTTGGGCCAAAAATAGGGCAAAAAACGAGGTTTTATGTTACTGATTAGTAACTGGTGTTAAATTTTAATCTGTTGATTATATGATGTTTACTGTTGACCTACAGGCGAAAAACGAGATTTCCACAGGGGGAGGGGGTGGGGGTAGGCACAAAAAACAGGGACCAGGGAATAGGGAATAGAAAAAGCCCGCGGCTCTGATCGGTGTTCATGCTTCTATTGTGCGCGCAGGGAGGGAAATAATCTGCAAGCACCTGCGGTGCGGCCAGCGGCTCGCTTTTCGCTCGCATGAGGTTCGTGGTTCCCAGGTCTCAGAGGCGAGACCTGGGGCACCCGGCACACGGCTGCTGGAACAGGGTGACGCGGCGCTGAGTTTTTATGGCGTCGACTGCCTGTCTCTCTGAAAATCCCGCCTCGGAGACATTTGCGCCGCCGGAGCGGGAAAGAAAGCGAGCTTGAAGTTTACTTGGCCGCCAGAGATCTCCGTCGCAGGCCAGCAACCGCAAGGAGCATTATTCCTGTCGTCAAGAGCAAAAAAGGATTCGGCTCGGGAGTGACACTTGCTAGATGAATGGGTGGTAGTTGATTATCGTGTGACACTGACCGTTACAGCATTGCTCCAAATCGGCGGTGAGCCATTCGTACTTAATGCCCATTGGCGTTCGTTTACATATCCCAATCTGAAGGTTACCGATTTAGGTGTACTATCTCCAGACGCAAGCACAACACGAACTGGCAAGTTTCTTTTATACGACTCACCGGGCTTGAGTTTGACTAATCCGAACGCATTTTTCATACAATCAGAATCGTAGGGCACATATATATACGGATTATCTGCCCCCCACTGATTGGGATATGAACAGGACCAAACTCTTACTTGTTTCTCTACGTTACTGATATTCCGAAGTGCAGTTAAAACGATAAATCCTTCATGATTCTTTACTGTTGTCTTGGGCAGTTTTATCTCTACCTGAATCTGCGGGGATTGGCCGTTAACGGCCAATCCCCCGATGCAGAATAGGAGTGCAGTGATCAGTGCATTTCTAATATTCATGTCAGTTGAAACTCCCGGTGTAGACAACAGGACTAAAGTTGAGAATTTCGTCCGTCGGGTTCGAGAATCGCACAGCGACCGAAGCAGACTGACCGGGCTCGAGGCTGATCACATCCGGGACGGGATTGAGTGCGAGCGTGATGGTTACTTGGCTAGAGGTACGAACTTCGCGATCGGAATGGTCAGGCTCTTTACAATGGCTGGACCGGTTGGATTCGCTTGAACCAGTGTAACATTTACCGAGTCGCCGTTCCAGGCGATGGACTTAACATTGTTGTTGTCGCAGCCGGTCGGGCCTAGTGGGCCGACGGCCCCGCAGACATTCTCCGTGCCGACGAACGAGTAAATTAAGGTTCGAGGCCTGTCGTGGTCTCCGTTATGGTTACCATCTTTGTCTCTGCCATGATCCTTGTCGTGGTCATCGTGAGGCATAATCACCAGGATAAGGCTTACAACTCCACTCTTCACATCCGCGAAGACAACCTTGCTTGAATCCGACGTCCAGATAACATTCGATACCAAATTGTGATTTTCGTCCTCGAATGCCTTCAGCGCCTCATCCGAGCAAGAAACCTGATCTCCCTTTCGCGGATAGACTTGAATTCCACGGTAAGATTCATCAAGGGCTTTATGCTCTGGATCATTCAGTCTGTAGCCGCAGGTATTCTCCTTTGGTGTCTTTGAAGTGTCGTAAAGGCGGTAGTTGTAGTAGTCGTAATAGTCGGTATTAACGTAAAGGATGAATCGCTGGTTTGGAGATACTGAAGGAGGTGACATTGCAAAGTTGTCGATAAGTTTTCCGGCTATTAAATCGACAAGGCCAAATGCAGTTATCTTTCCATTGATGTCCGCAATGACAATCGCCTTGTCATTTGTTGTCTTGGAGATGGAATTGATTTGCGAGTAGTCTTCAGGGAGTTTCACGATTCGCATCTTGCCATCGCTTGAGGTGATACTCAGTTCATATGCAGCATCAGGCGTTGATAGCGGAAGAAGATCGATCTTCCAATCTTCGTCGTGCCAGTAGACCACGGGCTGGCGGTCCGGGAAAAAGCCGCTGTCTTTGGTTACTGATCTTATTTCGGCCGTACCGGTGTGTCTGATTTCGGAGTTGATCGGCTGCGAACGATCTTGGGCGGTCAGAGGTGCTGCGATGAGTAGCATCTGTAGACTAAAAGCACCTAACCCAATCATTTTGCCTATCATCTTGTGAGCAAAGAATCTTGCCTGTGAATTCATCTTCATTCTCCTCTTAATTGGTTGGGTAGGACGTGTAGAAGAATCCGAGTGATTTAACGGCTCTTCCTGTACAGGACGTGTTTGACGAAAAGGCGTCTATGTGCCCGTCAGCCCCATGGAACGTCGATGAATCGCTGCAAGCCGGGCATAGGTCGTCAACACTTCGCGTATACGCTGTGGCGTAATTTCCTAAATCAAGATTCAGCTGATCACCACAACTAAGTGCCTGAACGCCCGATAGGACAGTTACTGGGCATTGTTTTCCAACCTGCTTGCATGGCCTCGCCAAGGATTGATCCGCGATAAGAGTCGTATTGCAGCTTCCGGTAACGGCGTTTACGATTTCAAATGTGTTCCCTTCTGCTTTACTGTGCCCAATTGCGTCATGTGGATATTGTCCGACACAGCTTTGCATATCGCCCAAGTTGACTGCTGCTGCATTCTTCAGGGTGTCCCCATCAAGATCAACCCCGGTGCCGTTCATCCACGTAGCTGCAACGAACTGAGAGTTGAGCTTGGTCTTCATGAAATTGCACGTCGTTTTACCGTTGGCCACGGAGGTCGAGACAATCCATGCATCCTTATCGCCGCCCGAGCAAGCGCTTTCATGCGGGACGTTGTATTGTGTGTAGAAGATTTTCCTGAAGTATGTCCATGGAGTTGGCAGCGTGTAGTCCGGGACATTTACGGTCTGAGCGGTTGAAGTGCCGGGAAGCACTGCATCCCAGCTTCCGTCGGCAATGGTGTAGACGGCCGGGGGAACACCATCAAAGGGAAGTTCGAGATTTTGCGAGCCTGTAGAAAGTTCCGAAAAGAGTGGAACATAGATTTCTATGCCATTCGTATTTGTTCCGGTAAAGCTTAGCGTCAGGTCGCCGGTTGTGCCGCCGGGCGCGCTCAAATTGACCGTTGCGTTGCCATTCATGATGTCGCTGGTATCCGTAATGATCGCGCTTACGGGCGAGTATGTCCATTGCGCGGAGGTTTTTGCCAGAAACCAGAATGGCACCTCGAAAACTACGTAGCCGCTTTGGCATAAATCAAAGATCGTAGATTTCTCTGCGCAGTAATAAACAGGAATCCCTTGTGGAGTGCAATTGCCCATGGTGCTGCACGGCTCATCCAAAGTAAAGAGCGGTTGAGTGCTTGAATA
>Ga0181520_10013336_pt1 | contig 10382 bp, 5 predicted proteins | sample PEATcosm2014_Bin_29_FD_132451 | JGI IMG/M metagenome (GOLD analysis project Ga0181520, IMG submission 132451) | Peatland microbial communities from MTU Mesocosm Facility, Houghton, MI, USA - PEATcosm2014_Bin02_30_metaG | ecosystem: Environmental > Terrestrial > Soil > Wetlands > Peat | place... | reverse complement strand
CGGGAAGCGACCGAGATGTCGCGGGCGTAGTCGGTTTGGGCAAGTCCCGGAATTTCCCCGTGCAACGTCCCGCGGACGATTGCCGGCATCGTGCGGCGATCGGTACAATCAGGGCCATTGAGCCGATCCGGCCCAAACTCTAACGTGATCTGCAAACAACCTGCACTCCTGATGCTCCCCCCGAATATCAGGGGCCTTGCCGATTTTGAAAGCCGCACCCCAGAAGCTATGCTGAACGGTATGACGACCCCCAAGCCCGAACGCCGTTGGTTTCGATTCAACCTGCGAACCCTGCTACGGCTGATACCTTGGACGCCGTACATTGGCGGGTCGCGTATCCAGCGAAGGAGCAGAGATTGCGGCACACAATGACGGGCCTTTCCTGGTACTGTGTGGCGGGCGTGATAGTCGTATCATGCCTCACGACGTTCGGTATTCGGTCATGGGTAGCCGTCTTAGTCGTGCTTACCCCGCTCGTATGTCTAATTGGCGTTCTTTTTGTGTCCGGCGTGGTATGGAACGTAATTGACAAATGGCGGCAGACACGGAAATGAGACAGGACGACGCGTTGAAAGGGCTTTCTGCGGCTTGATATGCCAAACGAAAAGGCTAGCCCGCCGCATCTCCTAAGTGGCGCCGGGACGGTTTCCGCGGCGGCGGCCGGAAACATGTCTTTTGGAGACAGATCATGATCTTCGCGCTGGGCTGGACGTGTGGGGGCATGGCGGCGATGGTCCTTGCGGCTGCGGCGGAAATCCTTCCCGACGCCGCCAACGAAGTCACGTTTCCGCCCCAGCAGGCGCGGTTCGTGCGGCTGGTGATCGTGCGGAGCCGCTCGGGCCAGCCGTGCATCGATGAGCTGGAGGTCTATGCCGAGGGGGGCAAAGAGAACCTGGCCTTGGCCTCGCGCGGAGGGAAGGCCACGGCGTCGTCCTGCCTGCCGGGGTACGCGATCCACAAGATCGAGCATCTCAACGACGGTCGCTACGGCAACAGCTTCAGTTGGATCGCCGCCGGCACCGGCCCGGAGTGGGCCCAGATCGAGCTGCCCCGCCCGGCCCGGCTCGCCAAGATCGTCTTCTCGCGGGATCGAACCGGGCAATTCCTGGACCGCGTGCCGGAAGAGATCGACATTTGGCTCTCGATGGACGGCGCCCATTGGAAGCCGGTCGGCGCGCGGGCCGTCAGCCCGCGTTGGACCGGTTTCCACGCCACGCTGCCCCCGCCGCCGCCTCCGCCGCTGGGGCCTCAACCACGGGCGTCGTCGCCGGCCGCCGCCGGAGCGGCCTGGGATACGACGGCCACGCTCCGCTATGCCTTTCTCGGCGAGGAGCATGCGTGGCTGAAGACCTACGGGCGGGCCGATCTCGACCGGCGGCTGCTGGAGACTCCCTATCGCCAGAAGGTCTTTCCGGCCCATGCGGCCGACGACCGGCTGCCGTTGGCGCCCCTTTCGAGCGCCCCGAAGCTGGACGGCCGGTTCGACGACGCCTGCTGGGCCGAGGCTTCGCGGGGCGTGGCCCGGGTGGCCGACCCGGACGATTTCGATCGCAGCCCGCTGGTCGAGCAGGCGGTTTCGGCCGGCTGGCGGGGGGACGATCTGTACCTGGCGATCGGCTTTTCGCGGTTGTTGTGCAGCCACCTGGCGGCCGTTTCCAGCGGCGACGGCTCGTCGTGCGGCCTGCTGGCCTTGGACGGCAATCGGCTGGTGTTCCAGCGTTTCGTGCCCGAAGTCCGCAAGCAGAAGGACGGGCGGCTGGTGCGGGGAGTCCGGCCGGACGAGGTCTCGCCGGTCGAGGGCGCGATCGACGCCGCGCTGAGCCGCTGCGAGTGCCGCCTGCCGCTGGCCTGGTTTCCCGAGTGCCGCACGAAGGGGATTCGCGTCGGCCTGGGCCTGCGCGGCAAACATACCGAGGCCACCGGCCGGCCGGTGTATTTCACGTTCTCGCCGCTGTCGATCGCCGAGGTGGGCGCATGCCGGCAGGGGACGTTCAGCGTGCGGATCGGCCTGGACGGGCAATCGCCCCCGGCCACGATCCATGGCAACCTGGCAGAGCTCCGCGATGGGCTGCTCTTGCGGCCGGGCCAGTGGCGGACCGTTTCGATCCCTGCCCGGCGCGGCCCGATCGGATGCCAGTTCGACCTGGAAGTCCGCGCGGCCGGCGGGCAGGACTATGCGCTGGGGCTATTCCGCTACGATCCACTGGAACGCACGTTGGTCGGGATGGAGGCGCTACTCGACCGCTTTGCCGCCAAGGGGCTCGACGTGGGGCGCGAGCGGGCCGCGGCGGCCGGGTTTCGCCGGCAGCAGCAGTCGTTGGCCGGCGCGGCGGCGGACGAGCCGGCCGAGCGGAAGTTGTTCTTTACGGCCCGGCTGGCCAAGCGGGAGCTTTTCCTGCGCGAACCGGAGCTGGCGCCGCTGGGAAAGATCCTTATCGAGAAGCGCTTCGCCTTCGAGCCGTCGCACAATTACAGCGACCTGTTCGATTCCCGCTGGCGTCCCGGCGGGGGCGTCTACGTGCTGGAGATTCCCCGCCAGGGCGGGCGGCTGCGGCCCGGCGCGGCCCGGCTCACGCGGCTCTTCGACGCCGGCCAGGGCATCGTGCGAAATCCGATGGCCGCTTTCGACGGCGGCAAGATCTATTTTGCCTGGCGCCGCGCGGTGGACGACTACTTTCACATCATGGTCATCAACCGCGACGGCGGCGGCCTCGAGCAACTCACCGACGGGCCGTTCCATGACTACTGGCCTTGCCCGCTGCCCGGCGGCGACCTGGCGATGATCTCCACCCGCTGCCGCAGCCGCTATCTCTGTTGGCGCCCGCAGGCGGCGGTGCTGTTCCGCATGGACGCCAGCGGCGGGAACATCCGGCCGCTGTCGTTCGCCAATCTGACGGAGTGGGGCCCGTCGGTCGCCGGCGACGGGCGAATCCTCTGGCAGCGGTCCGAGTACCAGGACAAGGGGGCCGATTACAGCCATACGCTGTGGGCCATTCGCCCCGACGGCACCATGCCCGAGCTGGTCTTCGGCAACACGATCCTGCTGCCGCAGGGCTACGCCAACGGCCGTGAAGTGCCGGGCACGGCCGAGGTGAGCTGCACGCTGATCTCGCATTTCGGCGACCTGAACGGCCCCATTGCGCTCTGCGACACGTCGCGGGGGCGCTACAACCCGCAGGCCATCACCAGCCTCACGCCCGAGGTTCCCTGGCCGGGCTACTGGCCGCGGGAGGAGTGTTTCCGCGAGGCGGTGCCGGTGGCGCGGGACTATTTCCTGGTGTCGCACGCGCCGCGCGACGTGTTCGCGCTGTACGTGATCGATCGCTTCGGCAACCGGGAGGTGCTCCATTTCGACCCGGCGATCGGCTGCATGTGCCCCACGCTCTATCGCCCCGTGCCGGTACCTCCGGTGCTGGACAATCCACTCGATGCGGACCTGGCGCGGCGCGACTTGGGTAGCTTCAGCGTGGCCGACGTCTACCAGGGGATCGACCACGTGGTGGCCCGCGGGCGGGTCAAGTATCTCCGCGTGGCGCAGGAGGTGCGGGCGAACCTGATCCAAATGCCGGACGGCAGTTACCAGCGCGATCACGAGCCGTTCATGCAATGGTATGCCACGCCGGTGGACCGGATTCGCGGGCCGTTCGGCTGGCCCAGCTACGTGGCCAAGGGGAGCTACGGGATTGTGCCGGTCGAGGCCGATGGCTCGGCCAGTTTCCTGGCCCCGGCCGGCAAGGTCCTCTATTTCCAGCTCCTGGACGGCGACTTCAACGAGGTCCAGCGGATGCGGAGCGTGGTGCAATTGCAGCCGGGTGAGACGCGCAGCTGCGTGGGCTGCCACGAGGACCGGCGGCGGGCGCCGCTGGTCCGCGCGGGCACGGCCCTGAAGGGCCCGCCCCGGGTGCTCCAGCCCGAGCCTTGGGGGACCGGCCCGCTGGGCTACGAAAAGGTGGTGCAGCCCGTGCTGGACCGCCGCTGTGCCGAGTGTCACCATGCCGGCGACAAGCAGGGGATCGATCTCAGCGGCGCGCTCGACGCCGACCGCATTCCGGCCAGCTACAAGACGCTGATCCTCCAGGGCTGGGTGCACTACCTGGATTGGGGCTTCCAGTCGGGCGAGAACGGCAAGGTCCAGCCGCTCAGTTTCGGCAGCGTCAAGAGCCGGCTCTGGCCGGTCCTCGATCGCGGGCACTACCAGGTGCGGCTTTCGACCGACGAGATGCGGGCGATCAAGTGCTGGATCGATCTGAACTGCCCGCTCTGGCCGGACTACATCTTCCGCCCCAAGCGTCCGGGGCCGGAGGCGAGGGTAACTTACAGATAAGGGACATCTGCCACGTGGGGGACGGGGTCGCGTTGACGGGCCCCCAGGGCGGATGCGGCGCGGCTTGGAAAACGAATCGGCGACCGTGGAGGACGAGGAGTGACAAGGGGAATCGCCGCGGCGATTTTGATTCTGCTCGTGCTGAGCTACCCGTTCAGCGTTGGCCCGGTCTTCGCGTATTATCGACAGGCCGAAACGCGCGCGCCGATCGCCTTCTATTACGCCTATTGGCCGCTGTTTCACGTCGTCCCTTCGTCCGTGTTGACCGGTTATCTGAAGCTCTGGGGTGTTTCCGAGATCGAGGCGTTCTTTATGTTCGATGTGCCCCAGGGGCATGTGGAGGGGAAGTAGGGGAGAACCAACGCTTGTCGAAGCGATATCTGCTAGGCATCGATAACGGCGGCACGGTGGCCAAGGCCGCGGTGTTCGCCCTGGATGGCGCGGAAGTCGCCGTTGCGGGGGCCAAGACGGCCGTGCTCGCGCCGCAGGCCGGCTGGGCCGAGCGGGACATGGACCGGCTCTGGCAGGCCACGGCCGGGGCCATCCGCGAGGCCCTGGCGTCGGCCCGCATCGACTCCCGCCAGGTGGCCGCCGTGGCCTGCACGGGCCACGGAAATGGGCTGTACCTGGTGGATGCCGAGGGGAAGCCTGTGCGGCCGGCGATCTTCTCTTCCGACGTCCGGGCGCGGTCCTACGTCGAGCGTTGGATGGCCGAGGGCGTCGGGCGCCAGGTTGGCCCCAAGACCCTGCAATCGCTGTGGCCCGGCCAGCCCCACGCCTTGCTGGCCTGGCTTCGCGATCACGAGCCGGACTCGCTGGCCCGGGCCCGCTGGGCCCTGATGTGCAAGGATTTCATCCGCCTGCGGCTCACGGGCGAGGTCCACGGCGAGCTGACCGACATGTCGGGCACCGGCCTGTTGGACGTGCTCACCGGCCAATACGATGCCGGGATCCTCGAAGCCTTCGGAATCGCGGAGCTGGCGGACAAGCTGCCGCCGCTGTGTCTGTCGGCCGACGTCTGCGGACGGGTGACTCGGACCGCCGCGGCCCAGACCGGGCTGGCCGAGGGAACCCCGGTCGCCGCGGGCATGTTCGACATCGACGCCTGCGCGCTGGCCTCGGCCTTGTTGGACGAGCAGGCGCTGGGCATGACCCTCGGCACCTGGGGCATCAACCAATATGTCGCGCCGCGGCCGGTCCCCGCCGGCGCGGTGTTCATGACGTCGCGCTACTGCGTGCCCGGCTATTTCCTGATCCTCGAAGCCAGCGCCACTTCGGCCAGCAACCTGGAGTGGTTCATCGCCCAGCTCCTGCCCGGCGAGTCACGGCCGTCGCCGCCGCAAGGGGCAACGATCTACGACCGGGTCAACGCCTGGGTGGCCGAGGTCCCGGCGGACGACGCCGGACTGTTGTTCCTCCCTTTCCTGTACGGCTCCAACGCGGGGGCCGACGCCTCGGCCTGCCTGGTCGGGCTCAGCCAGCGTCATCACCGCGGGCACGTGCTCCGCGCGGTGTACGAAGGCGTGGTCTTCAGCCACATGACGCATTTCGAGCGCTTGATGAAGCTCCGCGGGCGCCCGGCGGCGATCCGCGCTACCGGCGGGGCGGCCCGCAGCGCGGTCTGGCTGCAGATCCTGGCCGATGCGTTTCAGCTTCCGGTCGAAGTCCCGGCCGGGAGCGAGCTGGGGGCCCAGGGGGCCGCGCTGAGCGCCGGCGTGGCGATCGGCTGTTATCGTGACTATGCGGACGCCTGCCGGACGGCCGTCCGCTGGGGGCGGCGCTTCGAGCCCGACGCCCGGCAGGCGGCCGTGTATCAGGCCAAGTACGCCCGCTACCGGCGGCTGCTGGAGGCGCTCCAAGGCGCCTGGGGCGACCTGGCCTGGTAGCGCGCTTCCAAAACGCTCCCCGGTTCCCCGGCCAATTCGATCGGTGGTTGAGCGTCTCGCGGCGGGCGTGCCGCGGGGCAACTGCCGGCCGGGTGAAACGCCTTGCCGCGTTCGGTGCCGGGCGACGCGGACCGAGGGGAATCGTTTCTTCAATTCGGCGGCCGAGCCGTCGGTCAAGGCGTCGTCGCCGGTTCCCGGCAATCCCTCTTCGCGGGAGCGGCACCGGCACGCGCGCGGGCGGAAGACTCGGTAACGACCACCGAAAACGAAATCCCCGCCGCGCGGTGCGCAACCCCGCTCGTCGGCTCTTCCTGAGAGTGGGTTCCCAGATCCACGCGCTTGCCCGGGACGAGCGGAATTATGCTGAACCCGACGCAAACGATGCCGTCGTGACCGTGGGTTATCTCGATCCTGTCGTCAAGAAAGAGGGCAAGGCCGCCTGATTCTTCCCTTGTCAGCTTTCCGGCCACCGAATAATGGTCAGAGACCTTGGCGGCGAAACGAGAGCCGAGCCGCGTCACAACGGCGACGCGGCTGGTGAGAGTCAATTGCCAATCCTCTTTCGATTGGTGCTTCTCTTCGGCGAACCACTCCTCAAACGTGAGTGTGTACTGCTCGCCCGGCCATGCGTGCGGCGACGGCGGCACGCGCGCGTTTCGAGCCGGCTCGATCGTGCCGGCAAGACATGCGTGGACGTCGGAAAAAACCCCGGGCCCCCCGAGGTCGGCGGCGTCCAGAAGGCAGGCGTAAACGACCACGGCGCACAACATTCGAAGACGATTTCGGATTGCCATAATACCTCCATCATCAACATTTCGTAAGCGTGTTCGTACCCCGGAAGGGGTGGCGTGTCAAGGCCAAATTCGGTTTCGGGCCGACTCGCCGTGCACCCGGCGGCCAGCCGCAGCCCGCCGGCGCTCGCTCAACGGCGCGGCGGCCTGCGGGCACGACGCGTCTCCACGCGCGGCGAGCGTCCACCGGCGGCCGTTCGCGAGGCGATTCTCCCGGCGGCTTCGCGGCCAAGCGTGCCGACGGCACGCGCGGAGGGTTGCAACCTTCAAACGATAATCACGAACCTCGTGGGCATCGTCGACATTCGGTCCCATGGGGCACCCGCCATGGCTTTCACGTCGAAAAACGCCTCCGCGTAATAAGTCCCGGTGGCCCTGGGAAACGTAAAAAAGTACGTATAGGATTTTTCGGAATGGTAAGGAACGGAGGACACGCCAGATTTGTTCGGTTTAGTTGGCATCGGCCCGTTGGGCCCGGCGATGTTTATACCGTAGCGGAACTCGTACGCATGATTGCCATCCTTGACCGCACTATACCTTGCGGCGACGACACAGGTCCCAGGACCGTGAAGCACAGTTCCCGTGCCCGGTTCTATTGCCTCGACCGTCGCAGTAATCTTGTCCTTCGGTGGCGGCGCGCTGGAACTAGGGCCGGGGCCGTCGTCGGCGTGGGCGCGGCGTTTCTTGCCCGGCGAATGGAAACCGCCGGCGGCCGACTCGCCCGGCAAGGCGGCCAAGCGGGGCCAGTTCAGGCCGAATCGATCGGCATACCAGAACTCGTCGTGCGCGCGATGGCCATGCAGATGCGCCCGTTCCGCGTCGGCGCTGTCACGGCCCTCGCAGAACATTTTCCACACCCGGGCCCATAGGCCCTCCGGGTGTTCCGAGAGCTGCTGACAATGCCGGCGGCGGGTTCGGTCGAGCCACTCGTTCCAGACCCCCTCAGTAAAGTTCTTCCAGGCCATTCGCAACTGGTTGACAATAAAATGGTCGATCGGCGCGTCGAAACCGTCGTAGGTTGTGCGGAAACGGTGGCCCACTACGGCCTTGGGATCGTGGAGGACACGGTGGCCGGCCAACCAGCACTTGAGGCTCAGGTCGAGCTGTTCCACCCCCCAGCGTTGCATGTGGGAATCGAAACCCCATAGCTTCTCATAAAGCGTCCGACCGATGGCCAGGGCGCAACCGATCATGGCCGGCGATTCGTAGAAGGTTCTCCCGCATTCGCGAGCGGGTTGGAGCTGTTCAAGCGGGAGCCAGCCGGAATCGAAGCGTTCCAGCTCCAGGCGGTAGCCGTGACCGCTCCGCTGCGCCTCATTTTCCCAGCGGGCTGCGTCCAGCGCCGGGATTTTCGGGGTGATCAGGGCCTCGCCGCCGGTGCGCTCCACGTCCTCGACGAGCCGCGCAATGGCGCCCGGCTCGGGGTTGCAGTGGGCGTCGAAAAATAATAGCGTCTCGCCCCGGGCGTGCCGCGCGGCCAACTGCCGGGCGGGCGAAACGCCTTGCCGCTTCCGGTGCCGGGCGATTCGGACCGCGGGGGATCTCTTCTTCAATTCGGCGACGGAGCCATCGGTCGAGGCGGCGTCACCCACTACGATTTCGCAGTCCGCGCCCGCCGAGCGTTCTAGGCAGGCGCGGACCGTGTTGAGCAGCGCTTCGCGTTCGTTGTGGGCGGCGATGAGAATACTGGCGCGCATGGGAAGCCCTCCTCGAAAAAACGGGGTCAAATGAATCTGGTCCGAAACCTGCATTCCATCATGCCTGAGGGCCTGACTTCCGCAAGACCAGTTTCCGGGCCAACCGCGCGGCGGACGAGATCGATCAACGGGCCCGCCTCACTCGGCGTCGGCCGGGACGGCGGGCGAGCCTTCCCAGCAGGTGCCGGCCGGCAGCCGCTCCCCCTTGGCGACGAGGGTCAGCGGGCCCAGTTGCACCTCGTCGCCGATCTGGGTGTCGTAGAGAATCGTCGAGCACGTGCCGACGGTCACCCTGGCGCCGATCTCGACCCGCCCGATCTTCATCACCCGGTCTTCGAAGAGGTGCGTTTGCGGCCCGCACCAGTTGTTGAGCTCCGCCTCGTCGCCGATCGAGACGCAGTCGAACTCGGTCAGGTCGGTGGTGTCGAGGAACACGCCGCGGCCGATCTTGGCGCCCAGCAGGCGGAGCGCCCAGGGCAGCAGCGGCGTGCCGCGCAAGAATCCCAGCAGGTTGGGAACGGCCAGCGATTCGTAGAGGTTGGTCACCGCCTCGCTAAGCCAGACGAAGGGCGTCCACATCGGCGCCGCCCGAGGGCGGTAGCGGCCCACGATCAGCCACTTCAACGCCACCACCAGCAGGAACGACGCCAGGCCGTACAGGCAGCCGGCGGTGGCCAAGGCGTGGGCCATCCAGAACCACTGCTCGTCTTCGGCCAGGGGCATCACCATCTGCACGATCAGGTAGCCGGAGGCAATCACGAACGCCAGCGGCAACACGATCCGCAGCAGCTCGACCACGCCGCGCCCCAGCCGGCGGGCCCAGGAGGGGCTGAACGTCAGCGAGGCCGGGAAGCCGGTCAGACATTCCCGCGCCGGCAAGAGGATCGGCGGCGAGCCCATCCAGGTCTGGCCGGATTGGAGCTGCTCGTTGTCCGGCGTGCGGGTCTGGACGCCGATCAGCACGTCGTCGGGCACCGCGGCGCCGTCGGCCACGTAGGCCCCGTTGCCCACGAACGAACGATTGCCGATCGAGGTCGGACGGAGCACCATCCAGCCGCCGCGCAGCTCTTCGTCCCCCAGCATCACGCCGTCGGCGATGAAGCTGTGATCGCCCAGGCTCAGCAGGTCGGGCACGATGCCCATGGCCGTCGAGACTTCGGCCCCGCGGCCGACCTTGGCGCCCATCAGCCTCAGCCAGGTGGCGGCGAAGACCGACGCGTACAGTCCATGCAGGACGCCCAAGCTGCTGTCGAGGATCCGCGTCAGCAGCCATTTCCGGCAGTAGGCCAGTCCGTGGACCGGCGACAGCCCCGGCTGCTGCCGCCGCAGGAACAGCCACCGCAGCGCGGCCACAACCAGCACCGTCGCCAGCACCAACAACACGCTGGCCGGGATGGCCAGCAGGAAGTACAGCGGGAAGGCGATCAGCGGGGAGACCTCGTTCTCGTACAAGTTCCAGTATTGGGCGTCGACCCAGTCGATGAGCATGAAGCTGGGGAAGACGGTCATGAAAAACAACGCCGCCACCGCCATACCGGTCACCGCGAAGAAGGCGATCTGGGCCCAGCGGACGGCCACGCCGACGTGCGGACGCGGCGGCAGCGGCTCCACCACGCGCTCGACGCGGGCCGCCGGTGCGCCTTCCCAGATCTCGCCCGGCGGCACCTGGCGGCCGGCGGCCAGG
>Ga0181520_10013334_pt1 | contig 10384 bp, 10 predicted proteins | sample PEATcosm2014_Bin_29_FD_132451 | JGI IMG/M metagenome (GOLD analysis project Ga0181520, IMG submission 132451) | Peatland microbial communities from MTU Mesocosm Facility, Houghton, MI, USA - PEATcosm2014_Bin02_30_metaG | ecosystem: Environmental > Terrestrial > Soil > Wetlands > Peat | place... | reverse complement strand
CTCCTGGCGGTGGGCATGGCCATCTTCGGTGTCTCCACCCTCATGTTGAGCCGCATCAACCTGGGCATTGCCATGAGCGATGTGGCCTGGCCGAATTTCTTGAATGGCTTTGGAGGAGGCTTTGTCTTTGTGCCTCTCACCACGCTTGCCATGGGCCGCCTGCGCAAGCAGGAGATGGGCAACGCCTCCGGCATCTACAATCTGGTTCGCAATATCGGCGGCAGCATCGGCATTGCCGCGCTCACCGCCAACCTGGTGCGCGGCGCGCAGGTCCACCAGAGCTACATGGGCGCCCACCTGACCGCGAACAACCCGGTTGCAGCGAATGCCATTCAGGGGCTGACAACCCGTTTTCAGACCGGAGGCGCCGACGCGGTTCTGGCGCACCGTCAGGCGCTCGGCGCTCTTTATGGCAGCCTTCAGCAACAATCCGCGTTGCTGGCTTATGCAGATAACTTCCGGTTGCTCGGCTACCTCGCGCTGGGTTGCATTCCGCTGGCGTTCCTCTTCAAGCGCCCAAGCCACGCAACCAAAGGCGGTCACGAAGTGGGGGGTGAGTAGGGGGCGAGGTTGTGCCGCAGTCTTATGCTTCCGCCCGCACCAACAGGCAGGTGATGTTGTCGTGCCCGCCGGCATCGTTGGCGGCTGCCACCAGCCGCGCGCACAGATCCTGCAGAGGAAGATCGAGCTTCAGGATCCATTCGATGGTCGAGTCGGCGAGTTCGCGCGTGAGGCCGTCGGAACAGAGCATAAAGAGGTCGCCGGGCTCGTTTTCGAGCTCAAAAATGTCGTGAGTGACCGAGCTTTGCGTGCCCAGGGCGCGCGTGATCACGTTCTTGAAGGGAGAGCGTTGCGCTTCCACCGGGTCCATGCGGCCCATGCGCACCTGCTCCTCCACCAGCGAGTGATCGAGTGTGATCTGCTCAAGCTTGCCGCCGCGCATGCGGTAACCGCGGCTATCGCCCACGTTGATCAACCAGCCGCGCTGGTCTTCTGCCAGCAGCGTCACCAGCGTGGTGCCCATGCCGCTCAAGTTGTGGCTTTGCTCCGCGCGCATGAAGATGGCCGCATTGGCGCTGGCGACTGCCGCTTCGGCGTCGTCCAGCAGAGGGTGGGTGCCGTCGCGGCCGGTGAGCAGCCGCATCATTTCGTCCACGGCCAGGGAACTGGCAATTTCGCCGGCAGCTGCGCCGCCCATTCCGTCGCACACGACATAAACGCCGTGCTCGACGGAGAAGCCGAATGCATCCTCGTTGGATTCGCGCTTGCGGCCACAATCGGTGACCGCTGCGGCCGCATAGTGAGCAACAGCCGTGGCCAAGAAATAACCCCCGTCGCTCAGTGTACATAAAAACGGGGAACAAGGGACCAAGGGGCCAAGGGAACAAGAAAACAGGGACCAAGAAAAGCAGGACCGAGGGAACAGGGAACAAGGGACCAAGGGAACAACGAAGCGAAAAGGCCGGGACTAGGGACTAAGGGACTGCGGGACTAAAGACCGCGGACTGCGAACTATGAACTACGAACTACGGCCTGGCGCTTGGCAGCGGAGGGGGCGGAGGCAAATCAAAAATCTCAATGGCGCCGGCGTTGAGCAGCGCCACGCGCCGGCCCGATGGAGAGATGGCTACGTTACCGCCGGCATCGAGAATGGGGCTGAGCGGCGAGACGAATGCGATGTCGCCGGTGGCGGCATCGAAGACTGTAACCGACTGTTCCTTCACGTCTTCGCTGTCCATGGGCGCAAAGGTGCTGACCGGATGGCTGGCGTCGAGAGTAATCCAGGCCAGTCGCGAGCCATCGGGCGCCACCGTCAAATTTGGCCATACCTCGGTCTCGGGCGCCTGCGCGATCCAGAGGGTTTTGCCCTCCGTCGTCATGGCCACCAGCTTGCGCGCCCCATCGGCGCTGCACCCAGTGATCAAAATCTCGTCCTCGGTAAGAAACTCGTCGTCAGGGTCGCAGGCGGTTTCCACGCTGCCCAGCATCCTGGCGCTGCCCGTGAAGTAGCTCAGGTTCAGCATCCACTCCGTGCCCCGGCCGCGCAGGTTCTCAAGATACCCCTTAGCGTTGATGGGCAAATGCACGGCGCTGCGGACACGGCTGACCAGCATTACTTCGCCCGACTCGCGCCGCAGGATGCGCACCACCAATTCGGGCCGCCCTTCCTCGGCCGCCGCATCGTCCTGGTCGGTGGTGACTGTAGCCTGAGCTGTCACCGGGCTCGACACTGGGCCGGACAGCTGGCCGGATTGCGATCCCGTGGACGAAGACCCGTCCGTGGGGGCCTCGGATTTCCACCCCGTGGACGAAGACCCATCCGCGGAAACCCCGGATTTCCACCCCGCGGACGAAGACCTGTCCGCGGGGACCACGGATTTTGCAGCCGCGACGATGGGCTCGCGCGAATTCGTAACCAGAAACTGTTGCGCGGGGTCTAATTCCACCCAGAGCAGGGCGCCGGGGAAGTCGAGGAACGGCTTCAACGTAAGTGTGGCGTCACCCTGGAGGAGATTGTTGCGATCGCGCAGCAGAAAATGGCCGTCTTTGAGCGGCCACAGGTAGCGTATGCGGTCGTGCACCGTCCACAACGCTTCGGCCTCAATCCGAGCTTCGCCCGTACCCTCGGGCAGCGCAAGTACCACGGCGCGAATCTCGCGCTCGTCGCTTTCTTCGCCGGTCTTCAGATCGCGGTGGATGAGCCCGGGCGCGCGAAACGTGAACAGGAGCCGGTCTTCATCCAAAAAATCGAGAGACACGAAGGTGTTGCGCGTACCCAGATAGTTCGCGCTAGGCGCGGTAAAGCCGAGCGGAGCGAGGGGAATGCTGCCTACGGGCGAAAGGGAAGGTTTATCGGGAAAATGATTGGAGAGGATTCGCGCTTTCACCGGCGGCGCTGCTGGAGACTCGGAATAGCTGCCGGGCTGCGCAGCGGCGACGGCCGTTGCCAGGCTCAGAGCAGTGGCTGCGGCCAAAGCCACGCCCCGCACCGCGCCCGCGTGCCCCATTCCTTGCCGTTTCGCCATCGAAGAGTATTCTCGCCGATCCAGCCTCGGCACTCAAAAGCAGGCGCTTTATTGCGGGACCGGTTTACGCCTGCGTATGCGACAGTAAAGAAGGAATGGCGGAGCAGGGTTCGGCAAGCGGGCACTTCAGATTTTTTGGTTACGGCGCATGCGCCCTGGCCGGAACCCTGTGGGGCACCGGTTTCTACTGGGGACGGCTCGCGCTCAATGAGATGAACGTGGAGCACATGGTGCTCTATCGTTTTCTGTTTGCCTGCCTGGGCATGGCGCCCGTGATGCTCGGCCGCCGCGTGCGCCTGACAACTCGGGAATTACGGATCATGCTGCTGGCAGCGGCCTTCGGTATTCCCATTCAGTTTCTCCTGCAATTTCACGGCCTGGCGTTGACCACGGTAAGCCATGCCTCGCTCATGGTGGGCGCCATGCCGGTGCTGCTGGCCGCGGCAGCCGCGCTTTTTGCCGGCGAGCGGCTCGACCGGGTCGGCTGGGTGGCTCTGTGCGCATCAACGGCCGGCGCCGCGATGGTGGTTCTGGGGGGCGACCGCGCGACCACGGGGCGCGAGACGCCCTCGCTCGCTGGCGACCTGCTGGTGATTGCATCGCTCATGGTCGCCCTGGCCTGGATTCTGCTCAGCAAGAAGCTGCTCGAGACGCACAGCGCTCCGGTGGTCACCGCGTACACCATCTATTCGGGCACGTTGATGCTGGTGATTTGCAATCTGGGCTGGTGGCTGCTGGCGCCGCTCATGCACCAGAAGGTTGAGCCCATGCCGTTCGCCCACATCAGCCTCACGGTCTGGATTGCGCTGGCCATCAGCGGCGTGTTCTGCACGGCCACGACCACGCTCCTGTGGAACTGGGGCATTCACCATGTGCCGGCCTCGCGCGCCGGAGTCTTTCTGAACATCGAGCCAGCGCTCGGTTCGATATTGGGCGTGGAACTCCTGGGTGAACGGCTGGGCCCCTACGCGTGGCTGGGCGGAGCGCTGATTCTGGCCGCGGCCATTACCCTCACGACCCGCGGTCACGAGCCGGAGCCAGCGGTGATTCTGGAATAGCGGCGGTTGCCTGCGCTAGCATCGGGGTCATGGAACCGCCCGCAGTTTTGACGCACGCGCCAGACCAGCTTGTTGCCCAGCCTAGCTCCGGGCGCAGCAAACGCCGCGACGCCCTCGAGATCGCCGTTGCTTACGGGCTCATCATGGCGGTGGAATGGACGCCGCGGCCGCTGCAACGCGTACTGTGGCTGGTTGCTGCGGTAGGTTTGGCGCTCATTGTGTGGAGATCGTTCGACGGCTGGCAAGAAATGGGTTTTCGCGCGGCCAACTTAGGCCGCTCGCTCTGGATCGCCGCAGCCGCGCTGGTGCTGGCCGCCGTGGCGATTGCGGTTGCCGCCAGGATGCGCACGCTCCTTGTGCCCAACGGCGTGCTTGCTTTTCTTGTCACCTATTGCGCCTATGCCGTCTGGAGCGGCGTGCAGCAGTTTCTGTTGCAGGGCGTTTTTCTGTTGCGCTTTCTGCGCTTGATTCCCCGGCCTTGGGCCGCGGCGCTGACGGCGGCGGCGCTCTTCGCGACGGCGCACCTGCCCAATCCTGTTCTCATTCCCATTACGTTCATCTGGGGCTTCGCGGCGTGCCTGCTCTTTTTGCGCTACCGCAACATCTATCCGCTGATGATTGCCCACGCCATTCTGGGCATCACGGTGGCCATGACGATTCCCGGGCCGGTGGTCCATAACATGCGCGTCGGCCTGGGCTATCTGAGGTACGACCCGCACCATCACGTGCATCGAACCTATCGTCTAACGCAGCCATAGCGACCAGATGGCATCCACCGTGGCATGCGTGACGGCCGACGCGCCCACGCGCCGTTGCGCCCGCCACGCGCGCCCGTAAAAAATCCCGGCAAGCGCGGCCAGCAGCACATAGCGCCAATTGAAGTTCGCAGCCCGCTTGTTGAAGTGCGCCAATCCGAACAGACACGCCGTTACGAACAGAGCGCCGTACCGGCCCAGGCGTTTTTCCAGCAGATTTTGCAGCCAGCCGCGGAAAAACAGCTCTTCGGGAACCGCGATAAACAAAAAAGTGAAAATCCACGCGCCGGCTATTGGCCCGATTCCCGGCCACACCCCGTGCAGATGCAGAAAGCCGAGGCTCAGGCCCAGCGCGAGAGCGATCGGCGTGTAGAAAGCGGCCTCGCGCAGCCCGATGCCCAGATCTTTCAAGCGCAGGCGCAGGTTGAAGCCGGTGCCGCCGAGTTGCCGGACGAGCACGAAGCCGTAAATTCCAGCATCGAGCAGGAGGATTTTATTGAAGACAGCCAGATGCGCCGGCCACGCCGTCTCGAACCAGCGCAGATCGACGGCAAGGCCCAGCGCAGCCAGCACCAGAAAATCGCGCCAGTTGCCGCGCTGGGCTGCATCCACGCGTGCCGCCTGACCGAGGAGCAGGGCGATGGCAACGGGCACGAGCGCATAGAGCGCGGACCAACCCCAGCGGAACGCGCCCGCCCCGCAGGCCACCAGCAGATACGGAATCGACAGCGCCGCCGGGCACACGAATCGCGTCCAAACTGGGAATGCGCGCACGCGCGCGGCCGCGAAATCCGGGAAAAACGCCACGGCCAGATACGGAACCAGGGTGAGCAGCGCGGCAATGACGTTGGCAGGAGTGACCAGGGCCATTTCCTTCATTGTGCGCCATTCTGCGGCGGCGGCTGCGGGCTATCGCAAAACCAGAGTCGGCGCATCTCGAAGCCACTGCACTCAAGTCGACGCGACCAACAGGGAGCGGCGACCTTGCACCCAAGCCAGACAGGACACAGAAACTCTGGTTTTGCCGAAAACTTTAGTCACCGATCGGCGCGATTTGCAAGTGCTGAATCGTGACGGATGTCCGATACTTTCCTCAGTCATTTGTGGAGGCTCATGTGACTCTTCTAACCTGGAACCATGCCTGCAGCGTGGGCGTGCGCGCCATGGACGACCAGCACGGAATCCTTATGGACGCCATCAACGCGCTGCGCCTGGCGCTGGTGCGCGGAGCCGGGCGCGAGAGGATCAGCGAACTGCTGGACGAGTTCATTGAATTTACCCGCATGCACTTCTGGAGCGAGGAACAGCTCATGGAGCAGACCGGCTTTGCGGGCCTTGAGGAGCACCGCGCCGAGCACCATCGCATGCTGGCCGACATTCTGCAATCCGCGCATCGCCTGCAATACGGCAAAGGCGTGCAACTGCGTACCTTGCTCTGCGGCTTGCACCACGGATTCCTGCATCACATCGAAACCATGGATCAGAAGTATGTACCGTGGCTTCATAAGCAAGGCGTTTCCTGACGCTGGGGGCTGCGAAAGAATTCGCTTGGCAGGGGGTTTTGTATCAGGGCACGAGCGGGGAACCCACCCAGTGGGTGGGTCGCGTGCCGTAAGCTGCGCAAAATGAGCGCGGCTTAATGCCCTGCGGGCTGGTTGTTTTTACAAACGGCCCTTCGCGTGCTCCTCAAGTTTGTCGCATTCCTTCCGATCATCCTTTTACCGGCAGTTACGAGCCGGAGAATTGGCGTGTGCAGCCTCAATTCTTCGGCCGTGCAGATCGCATCTTTTCCCTACCGTGTTGTTTTCTTATCGCGGTCATTCATTCCATCGGCGAAGGCCAAAAGGAGAAAGCGCGAAATGGAAATGTCGAATCACGGGCACCATCTGGGCATCGAGATCATCGATAGCGATCATCGGGAGATCTCCGAGCTGCTTGCCGAGATTAATGTTCATGCGGGAAAGGAAGGGGACGCGGAGCGGAAGATTCGCCGCCTGCGCGATCTGACGCGCCTGACACGCTCGCACTTCCTTTTGGAAGAGTGGATGATGGGCGCGGCGAATTATCCTGGCCTGGCCGTGCATCGCATGCGTCACGCATGGATGCTGGAAGAAATCGGGCGGCTGGCCGAGTATTGGGGCAAGCAGAAAAGCGCGCTGACGCGGGAGCCGGTGGGGCTCTTGTGGGAGTCGCACATCGAGCACGTGGAGACCGAAGACCGGGCCTACGGCCTTTGGCTCGGCGACATAGGCGGCAAAAGCGAACGAGATCGCGCTTTCTTTTTGATGAACGGCTGACCGAACCTTCCGAGGGGAGCAACTGAATGGCCGAACTGAGTTGGTGCGACAAGTATGCCGTGGGCGTGGAAGCGATCGATGACGAGCACAAGGAGCTGTTCGAAGCGGTGCGGGGGCTGGAATCGGCGATGGCGCGATTCGCGGCACCCGCGGAGATGGGCGTACTCCTGAAGAAGTTGTCGGCTGCCACGGCCAAGCATTTTTCGGACGAAGAGGCGATGATGCGCGAGGCGAAATATCCGGGCCTTGCGCTGCACGTGGCGAACCACCAGCGCCTGATGGAGAAGGTGGAGGCGTTCGCCGCCCGCCACAGCCGGAGCGGCGCCACGGTGAACCAACACGCATTGAACTTTCTTCGCGATTGGCTACTGCATCACATTGAGAACGACGACGCGCGGTTGGGCGCCTGGTTGAAGGAGCACAAGCCGGGATAAGAAAATTGCGGCGTCAGCTTTCAAACGACAGCTGCGCCGAGGCCCACGCAGGCGCGGCGGCCTTGGGCTCCGAAGCGAGCTCGTAGACCAGCCGCTCCAGCACCAGCCGTTTGTCGGGCGGCGAGGAGCGCAGCTCGAGATCAGCGCGGGCCACGAGGCGCAGCGCCCGGGTAAGTTCGCGGCGGCTCTTGTAGCGCCGCGCCTGGCGGATCAGGTCGTCGGCGGCAAACGGCGGCATGCGGAAACCCTGCCACAGCGCCTGCCAGATGGCGCGCGAATCGCGCACGTTCTTTTCGAGAATCACCAGCATCTGCCGGAAGGTTTTAGCCAGCATGTAAAGGTGGCCGATCGCAGAGTCCTCGCCGGCGTCGGAGCTGTTGAGCAGCCCGTGCAGCAGAGCGAGAGCGCGCACGCGATCGCGGGCGCTGATGGCGTCGGTGAGCTCGTACAGAGTGCGCTGCTTGGCGCTGAGCACCATGGTTTCCACGTCACCAAGCGTGATGCGGCCACGCCCGGTGGCGTAGAGCAGAAGTTTTTCGAGTTCCGATGAAACCAGCATCATGTCCGCGCCGAGCGCGTCGGCCAGCTCGCGCGCCGCATCGGGTTCCAGGCGATTCCCGGCTTCCTGCGCCGTGGCAACCGCCCAGCGCATGGCGTCTTCTTCGCTCACGCGCGCCAACTCCACCATGCCGCAGTGTTCGCCCAAAGTTTCAGTCAGCCGCTCATAGCGGTTTTTGTCGTCGAGCTCCATGCGGCGCGCGTCCGAGGGGATGCGCAGAAAATCCGCGACGAACAGAAGCAGCGCCTGGGGATTCGGCGACTGGAAATAGCGGGCGAGCGCGGCAAATTCATCCTTCTTAGCGCCGCGCGTGTAAAGCTGGCGCACGTTGCGCACAAAAATCACCTGAAACGGAGCCATCAGCGACGGAGTTTGCGCGCGATCGAGCACTTCGAAGATCGAGGTTGAGGCGAGATCGAAATCCGAAAGGCAGAAATCCCGGAGATCGGCGGGAACGAAGGCCTTTAGTACGGCGGCGCGGCAGCGGTCGAGCAGGAACACCTCGTCGCCGGCGAGCACATAACCGGACCGCAGCTTCCCCGTGCCCGTCTGCGCGGCCTCAATCTCCGCGACGAAGCGGGCGGCCGCGGCAAATCCCGCGCCCCAGCGCGCGCCGCTCACAGGAGCGGGCTCCCGGCCGTGTGCTGCATGAGCGTCGATATCATGCGGCTCCAGAATACCGCCCGGCGAGCGAACACACCAGCGCGGAAAACCGGGCAGGAATCACAGGAACATGGGGAACAAGCGGCGAATTGCGCGAAGCGCGTGCGATTTCAGAGCCCTTCGAGATTTCAAAGACCTTCGAGGATGTCGGCCACCAGCTGCCGCGCAAATTCGCGCGAGAGGCGCTGAATGGCGGCAGGGTCTTCCTGGATGAATGTGGGCAGGTCCGTGGAGGACTGGTACTGCTCGCGGTAGACGTAGTTCTTGTTCTCGTAGAGCACGCGGCCGTCATGCGCCGTGAGCGTAACGGAAGCCACGATGGTAATAACGAAGCTCGACGACTGCTGCGTGGCCGCATTGTAAGTGAGCGGCATAACGGCCTGCTTGAGGATGGTGCCGTGCAGCACCGCATCGGCATCGGAGCCCGAGTTTGTGGTGACGCGGAAGCGCGTGCGCGTGACGAACTCGCGGACCACCGCCTCAGTCAATGCCGTTTCAGTACCGTTGGAATCGGTGCGCGTGGCGAACACCGGAACCGCAAGCGTGTTCACGCCGGGAGGCAGATGCGTGGCCGCTCCCAGGGTGTGATAGCCGCAGCTGCTCAGGCTCAGTGAAGTGAGAGCGGCCAGGGCGGCGACGGCGAAGCCTGCGAACCAACGCATGAGGCCATTCTATCTCGCGAGATTCGCGTGGCCGTTACGCCCACAAGGTCATTGCGCCGTCGCGCGCGTAAAGGTGATGGTCTCCTGCGCGTTCTCGTTGTTCAGCGTCATGCTATTCGGCCCGTTGAACACATACGCGTACGTGGATCCGGGCGGCTGTGGCTCCGTCCACTCCTGCCATTGATTGCAACTGTCCCTTTTTGGATTGGTTGGATTTGTAACACCCGGAACACCACACCTTGGATTTGGAACAAAGTTCCACCTGGTCTTCGGCGACCAGTCTGTGACCGTAAAGTGGATGGTGTTGGGTGCGATGAGCTGGTAGGGGCCACCTTGCGCCGTCTGCGTACCGCCATTTTGCGGCACTGCCACTTGCATATATTGACCGTTCGCCTCAATCGTAATGGTATAGGTACTGCCCTGAAGGACACTGCGCCATTGGCCGACCAAGCCGCTTTGCGAGGCCGGAGGCGCTTGTGGCGCTTGTGTCCCTTGTGGCACCGGTGTCCCCTGCGGCCCTTGTGAACCTAGTGGCCCCGGGGGCGCTTGTCCTCCTGGTGTCGCTTGTGGCCCACAACCTGTCGCCATGCTGCCTGCGAGAATCGCCGGAAAAACCCATCGGGTCAGGCGCAGAACCGCGTCGCTGGTCCCAGCGGAAGTGAGGGAATTTTTCATAGAGACCTCCTGGGCTCTGGGGGAATGCAGGGATGATAGCACGGGATTTTTGAACTGGAAGAGGGTTCTTTTTGTGAGGCGGAATTTGCGCCGGGGTCGAGAGCGGGCGCGTATGCTGATTGCCATGAGCTGGACCACGAGTTGGATTGGGAGTTGGACCGGGAGTTGGATTTGCTGGGCGCTGCTTTCCGCCGTATTTGCCGCCGCCACGGCGCTTTTGGCCAAGGTGGGTGTGGCGCACGTTGACTCGAACCT
>Ga0181520_10013332_pt1 | contig 10385 bp, 12 predicted proteins | sample PEATcosm2014_Bin_29_FD_132451 | JGI IMG/M metagenome (GOLD analysis project Ga0181520, IMG submission 132451) | Peatland microbial communities from MTU Mesocosm Facility, Houghton, MI, USA - PEATcosm2014_Bin02_30_metaG | ecosystem: Environmental > Terrestrial > Soil > Wetlands > Peat | place... | reverse complement strand
GCGCGCCAAAGACTGCGTGCTCCGGCCATATTGCGACCGTGCGTTGAGGTTCTGGACCTATAGGCTGGCATGATTCATATTTTACGCTTGGGAGTGGCCATGCCGGATCGGGGCAGAGTCGTGATGGGGTTGTATTACTCACGCTCTGCTCTGGCAACATGCTTCAAGGAGATTCACGACGGTTGGCTAGATTATTGAATGATCGCGAGTAAAACGAACTTACAATTTGTACTTGGCGTGAGCATTCGAGTCGCTCTCGAACGCTGTCAAGAGTTTCCCGGGCTCTGCCTCAGAGTACTTAGGGTGCAGCCGTCATCTGAGTCCAGCTTCCCACTTCACCTGCCTTTTCCGGTGTGTAATTGGGATCATCGGTGGTGCGGTAATTGCCGAAGCCATCGGTGAAGTGATACTGGCCTAGATTCGAGAGCTGCGTCGTACCGCCGGTGCTGGGATCGTTGACCGTGTCGACGCCTCGAATCAAATCGCTAAAATGATCGGACGCGCTGCGGGCGCCGCCATCCCGAAGAAAACTGTCGTCGACCCCGCCGCTGGAGCGCATGGCTTCTTCCTGTTTGTCGAAGTTCGCCTGAAAAGAGGCCTCTTGCTTCATCGTCTGTTCCATGGTCGCTTGAGCCGCACGGATTTGATCGTAGCCTTGCTGCAGCTTCTGATTGAAGTCGGCTAGCATCTTGTCGGTGATCGCCTTTGAGAGCCGGACCCATTCCGGGTTCACATAGAAAGACTTGGCGACGAAACAAAACATCGGCATGCGCTTGTCGAGAGTGCCGGCGGGTGCTCGAAAGCTTTGCAGGGCCTGGAAACCCCAGTTGGTCTGCTTGATCATGCCTGCGTTCACTCCCGCGTTAGCGCCTTGCGAGATGTAGTAAACGCCAAAGAAGGCCTCTTCGACCGGTTGGCCGTTGAGGTCGTAGCCGATCTTGATGGCCACGCCGTGCTGGTTGGGCCACGGATCCAGGTTCAGGGCCTTTGCCAAGTCCGGCAAATCCTGTTGCCCAAGCCATTTGAGATTGGGGACATTGGGACGGATCTTCTGGATGAACGCTGTCATCGCCTGCATCGGAGGTTGCGGGGGAGAGTAGAGTGCGCCAGTGGCAAGCCGCTCTCCAGGAGCAGGTTTGCGGCCCTTGTCGTACTGCCTGAGTTGAGGCGGAACTTCGGTGGACTCCAATCGCAAGAGCGGGTATTGGAAATAAGCCTCTGCATTGTCGGGATTCTCCGCATGAGAGGAAAAGGTAAGAGGGTACTCGACCCAGCTATAGTGCCACTCGATCTTGCTCTCGAAGCGCCACTTCTCGGGCAAGTGAATGGTTGCGGCGCGCATTCCGCCATGTTCTGTATCCGCGATGACGCGCTCCACGAACTTTTCTCCGGTGGCGGCTTGAGCGGCTTTGGGAGCGGAGGCCGGTTTAGCCTTGGGGGCCGAAGCAGAAACGCTCGGCGCAGCAACGGGGCGGGTCGACGTAGCCGGGGAATTGGCTGCCGTTCCAGAAGCGCTGGTTCCGAAAGCGGGCAATTCACTGGACGTGCCGGGCGCAGAATTACCGCTTGGGTTCGGAGCCAGCCCGGCGGCCTGTCTGCAGCGATCAGAGAGCGAGTCCTTATGCTCCTTGAGACAGGCCACGATCCGGCCCCCGCCCGGTTGCACTCCCGCGCACAGCCTCTGTGCGTCGTCTGAGCAGGCCTCGCGAAGCGAAGCAAGTGACTGCTGACCATCGGCCAGCGTGGACTGCGCCGCTATGGCAGCGCAGACAACGAGCACTACTCTCAAACTTTTCATAGCAAACTTCGCCTCAAAGTGCCGGTCAAAAAAACGCGCTCAACAAGAGCCGAATTGTTGAATGATGTATCAGCTATGTCAACAAGGTCGGCTCAGTTGACCTCGTAGTTCACCGTCTCAGAGGGTAATATCCAACTGCTGCGTGTCCAGCGCGCACGATGTCATTGCGTGTCCACGCCTTTTTGAAACGAAAGTCAGCCGGTTTGGGGCGCCTTGGGATCCGACAACGCAAGTCCTAACTCCGCGCCTCCGCGGCTCCAGAAGTAGAACGTAGCACCGAAAAACTCCAGGCTTCCTGATCGTGAGCAAACAAGAAGCAGTGCCGCGCTCATTCGCAGTTGCAGGTTTTCGCTTCTGCGTCGCGCCTTCGGGCGGCAGCTCCCTGAGGATCTGTCAATATATCGAGCCACAGCGGGTGCGGCGAGGTCTCGGCCTCGTAGTTGTCGTGCCAGTTCCACCATTTATATGGCGGAGTCTGCGGATAACCTTCTGGCGAGTCCTCCCAAGTCTCCTGACGGCCAAGTGGCGTGATGTCGAGGTAGCTCCAGGTGGTTCCCATTGCCTCGTCGCCCCGGCTGTTGATGAGGTATGTGCGGAACACTTTGTCGTCGTCGCGAAAGAACACGTTGTGGCCGTGCCATTGATCGACGCCGAAGTCCGCGTCGAAACTGTCGGTGATGGTGTACCACGGCATCTCCCACCCCATTCGCGCCTTCAGGCGCGCGATATCCTCCTGCGGCGCGCGCGAGGCGTAGGCGAGGGTGGTGTCGCGGGCGTTCAGATGGGCCAGATGGGTGACCTGATCGGCGCCCAGGGAGCAGCCGCGGCAGGCATGTTCGGGCCAGCCGAACACCCCAGGCTCAAAGAAGGCGCGATAGACGATCAACTGCCGGCGGCCCTCGAACAGATCGAGCAGGCTGGCCTTGCCCCGAGGCGCCTCGAATTCGTATGCTTTCTCGACCGCCATCCACGGCATTCGCCGGCGTTCGGCGGCCAGCGCGTCACGGGAGCGGGTCAAGGCCTTCTCCTTGACGAGGAGATGCTGGCGCGCAGCCTCCCACTCCTGTTGCGACACGATCGGGGCTGTCTTTACCGCGAGATGACCTTTCCCGTTTTCGTTGTCTCTCTCTTCGCTCGTTGCCATCTTATTCCTCCTCTGTTCTCGGATGCAGACCGAGACCATTCGCTCCGAAAAATCTTCTGAACTTGCCGATGGACACCGGCAGAATCCTCAGAGTTTCCTGGGTGGACACCCGCCATCGGCAGACCCATGGGCACGGAGAAGCCGGGACCTCCGAGGGCGAAGCCGAGGTAATACAGCGCCAGCGTGAGAGCATGGTCCGCGAGAACTCCGGGGGAAGCATCGTTCACATGGCCGTGCCGCCCCCAAACGCATTGGCGACCAGCAGAAATCCGCCCAAAAGCGCAATGTAGACTCCGGCTGCGCGGACTCCCAGGAGTTGCAATTGGCTTACAACGGCAGCCGTGAAGAGGCCGAGGGAGATCATGGCGCCGAACTGCATCACGACGCAGAAAAGAATCTGACTCTACACGAGATGCACGCTGTGCGCGCCACAGACAAGCGGGATGGATTCTATCCTTCTAATGCATCTTTCAGCCATACCGTTACTCCTATTAAGTTTCGTCCCTTGGGATCTGGCATCTGGCGACGGCGGAAACTAATGAGGTCGCGAAGCACGCAAGACCGCGCCATTGCACGGGATGTCTGAGAAGGCTTCCGTTTTGTCTCACCCTTGAGGCTGAGGCAAACCGAATTGAACTTCTCCGTGGAGCTTCATCCAGCTATGCTGAGGTTGTTCCAATTGCTTTTGTGACATCTCAAATTTTGCGAGGGACTTCTCAAAATCCTCTCTGGTGGTACTGTCTGACTGGAGAGCCACAGCCCTCTTCTCCGTCAAGATGGCATTCGAGTAATCTCCATTGACGTAATAGGCCTCAGCCAACGTATCCAAATCATCTGCATTATTGGCACCGCTAATCGCCACAGCGCGCAGAGCATATTCCAGGGCTTTTGCAGGGTTGCGAAGCGTTCTATCAGTTGCCGTCGCATATAGCCAGGCAAGATTGCTCAGTGCGCTGTCATCGTTTGGATTGAGACGTATAGCCTGTCCGTAGTCTCTGATCGCGCGGTGGATATCTCCCTTACTCTCGTAGACGTTGCCCCTGCCGTTAAATGCTCGTGCGTGAATTGGATCCAGCCGCAATGCCTGGTCGAAGTTTTGAATCGCCAAGTCATACAGGCCCTTAAGCCGATACGCCTCGCCTCGGTTTCTGAAGGCTTCCGCATAACTCGGATTCAACTTTAGAGCCTGATCAAAGTCCCGAATTGCTTGATCGAAGTCGCCCCGAAGCCCAAGAGCAAGACCTCTGTTATTGAAGGCTATGGACAGGTTATTGTTAGGTTCCTGACCCGACTGAATCAGTGACGTGCAGCCTTCGATGCATCGGTCAGGGTTTTCATCCTGGCATCGCCTCGCATTCTCGTCGCGTTTGCGGCCAGATAGTGCATTATCGAGAAGATCGCTCATCCAATGCAGGGTACGACCTGTTGCACCTCTCATTGCGCCGCGGCAATCATCAATAACTCGCGACCAACTCACTTTTTTCATTGGAATTTCTCCTTACGATTCACGATTCTCTTTGCCAGCTAACCCCTGCCGGAAGTTTCGACGTCTTCAATCCTCGCTGCTCAATCCCCGTCGATGATTGAGTGCGGGCATTTCCAATTGAGAGCCAATCGGCCTCTGACCGTTTGTTCTTGTACCAGTACCGTGCCCCATCCTTTCGCCTTTTTCCCGGCGAAAGGGTGGGAAACCGCGAACCCTGAAGTGCGAAATCACGAGGTCAGAGCCAATAGGTGTATCAGCAGCAATCGAATTGTCCTCCCGCATTCATAGCCCATCAGTGGCTAAGAGAAACAACTGCTGCAAGGGTATCCGCTGGGAGCGCAATTCCGAAGATCGCTTCGATGTTCCTGAATTGAAAATATGGGAAGCGAAACTACGTTGAAATCGGTGAAATCCGAATTTTATGTAAGTCTTTTCGCGTAAATTTTGTAAGGTAATTCCTACTGCAACTGGCCGGTCTTGTCGACAGCCTCTTCGAGCTGCCCAATCTGTTTCTCCGCAATGCGCGATGACATCTAGCAGACAGCGCCCAGAATATTCACTATTGCCGTCGCAAGTTCTTCAGGGGCATTGTCCTTGGTGATATAGGCTGCTGCACCCTCCCGGAAGCAACACGTTGCATACTGGTCCTTCGGTTGCCCGCTGACGACGATCACGGGCAATCGCGATTGAGTGCGCTTCAGGTCCCGCAGCACGTCAAGCCCACTGTGTCCAGGCATATTGAGATCAAGCAATAGGAGGTCAAATTGAGAACTGGCCAGGAGGCTGATCACCTCATTGCCATCGCCTGCTTCAAAAAAGTGTGCTTCAGGAAGCGCATCGGCCAGAATCTCTCTGATACCTCGGCGAACCTCGGCGTAGTCGTCCGCTATCAGAATATGCATTTGCGCAATTTCCTTCCTGGCAGTCTGGTAGTCGGCACTGCCGGAGCGCTGATGCGGCAACACCGCCTCTGCCACATCAGCGCTAACGCAGAAAAGGGGAAGCAGGTCAAACCAACGATGATAAGAGCATTCAATAGCCTCTCGCTCATAGGCATCTCCAGATGTCTCGTTGACTTCAACAGCTAATGGCACTCATTTCGCCGGTATACTTGTGACGCCACGGATGCCTGAAGTCGGTGATCTATTGAGAGATTACAGGAACAAGATCAGAAACGAAGTCAGCAAAAGATGGTTGTGTCGTAGGATGTTTCCTACAGCTTTCGTTTAATCTAATCGATCAACTGGTACGTCATGGCGTAACGGGTCACTTCGGCCTTACTCTTCATTTGCATCCACGCGCAATCAATGTACGAGCGCTCAAAGTTCACTCTATACCGATTCGGTGTCAGGGGCAGGGGTCAGAGTTCCGAGGCAGATACAGCAGCGGCCTGGCGTTTGCCGTTCTTGTGCCAGTACATGTGCGAGTCGGCTGCGTTGAAGAGGCTGTCCTTGTCGGCTCCGTCTTCCGGAAAGAGGGCGATGCCGAAGCTCGCCGCGCCCTGCAAGTTGATCTCTTCCAGGACGAAAGGCTCGTTGAAGCACAGCTCGATGCGCCGTGCGATCTCTTCGACTTCGGCCCGGTTGCGTACCTGGGGGAGCAAGGCCACAAACTCGTCTCCGCCTAAACGGGCCAGAGTATCGACTCCGCGCAATTGTCCCTTCATTCGCTGGGCAACCTGCTGCAGATACAGGTCCCCGATGCGATGCCCAAAGTGATCGTTCACCTGCTTGAACTCGTCGAGGTCGATATAGACCAGGCCGAAGATGGTGGCTTCGCGACGAGCCTCCTCGATCTGCGCATCCATGCGCTTGTCGAGCGAAAAGCGATTATCGATGTCGGTGAGCAGATCAAACTCCGAGCGGTGCAAAAGGTCGGAGTAGAGGCGTCGGGTCTCAATCGCCAGAGTAGCCAATTCCGCGCCCATGGAGAGGGCGTCGGTCTCCTCGGCAGAGAGTTTAGTAGTCTGGCCGAGACCAGCAAACAGAGTGCCCAGCGCGGGACCGGAGCGGGCGGGAATCTCCTTCTCATGCAGGCGCACGGCGGCAAAATCCGGGGGGCATGCGCCCAGCCGGGCTCCATCCGTGATCTGGCACCAACAAGGGGCTCCGTCCAGTTTGAAGGAGATCAGTCGCGTGATCTGCTCAATGATCTCGGCCAGCGGACGCGACCCGTTAATATCCTCCAGGATGTGGCTGCGGCGATGTTCTATGTCAGCCAAAGCGGCGGTCTGGCGGCGCACCCGGCGCTCGATGATCCAGCCCCTGGCCCCCACAGCAAGCACGATGGCGATCAGCAAGGCAACGACAAGGATAAGATTGCGCACGCTGAGCAAGGAGGGTGGGGCCACCATCTCGATATCGTCTGGAGAATTCAATATCAAATCGAAGGAGACTGGGCTGCCAAGCGAATTCGGACTGGATGGCATGCAGATGCCAACCACACGTGCCGTAGCACCCACCGGAATCTGCTTTAGTGCGCGAAGAGGTTGCAGCTTGGAGAAGCTGGGATGGTGGTAGATGGCCGAAAACAGGTGGCCGTTCGAGACCAGAACATACTCGTCCTGGGCACCTTCGCGGACCCCCGTAACCAACTGTCCCTCGATGGATACCAGATCGTAGTGGTGCCCGTCTGGCGAGTTGCTGCCATGGGCTAGTTGCCGCCACGTGACGGGCAGCGGCGTGACCGGGGCCTGGATCAAAGTATCCTGAATCTCTCCCTGGTCAATGGCCAGAAAACCACCGTGAACCGCAGGAATTCCGGTGGCGTCGGCTATGTCGCCCATCCGCAAGGGAATGTGCGTTCCGGTCATAATCCAGATGCTCTGGGCGCCATCTTGAAGCACAACGGCGGTGCCGGGTTCATAGTGGGTGATAGACCCCCGCACCCGGACTCTGGGGGTGAGATTGTTGACGTGAAAGCCGTTGAGAATGCTCTTCATCGACGTGATCGGAAGCGACCATGGACTGGAGGAGGCGGCCTTTAGAATCTTGACGTTCGCAATCGAGGGGACCATCAGTCTTATCCCCGTCTCCTGCATTTTGTCGTCGAACTCTCCCCCCGCTACCCCGGTGACTTCAACCTCGGCGTCCAGTAGCTTTCCCAACATATCCGGCTGGTCCAACTCGACTTCCGTATCAAGGTAGCCTCCGTCGACGAGAATTTTAAGGGCGGTGTGCTGGATGGGGGCCCTGCCGCTCAACACCAGATCGGCGGATTGAATTACGCCGTGAACCGTGACCAGAATGCCGTCGTTATCGCCCCGGACCAACTGATCAAAGCTGGTCGGAACCGGTCGGAGCGCGGTCCCGTGGCGGACCAAGGTGATCTGTTTGCCGAGTACGATGGGGTGGAAGCTGTCCCGCGTCTTTCCTGTCACCAGAACCCGATCGCCTGGAACAACTCCTATGGGATTGTTGAGTTGCACATATAGGCCCTGGCCCTCGTCCTGGACAAACAGGATTCCCTCATAGTCGCGTTGAAAGGTGACGGTAGCCTCGAAGGAGACCGGGAGACCCTGCTTTGCCTCGGCATTCGACAACGCGTCGATGGCGCTCAAACTCGTAAGCGGCGCGGGAGGCGCACCCCAGGCGGCAGAGCAGATCGCAATCGCGAATGCGGCAGTCAGTCTCTTCATCGGGTCGAAACTAGTCGTGCTTGCAATGCATGTTCTTGTTTCAAAGAGTCTATCGGCAGGTGGCTCCAAAAGTATCACCCTGGGGCGATATCGGAAGAGCACAGTCCTGTGAAAAGCATGGGCCCGGTTGTCACAAGTTGGGGTCGCGGCAACATGGAGGCACTGGTTTCAGTGTAAGCCATTTCCGAAGGTGCGATCTTTATCCCTTGTTGCCGTCATGATCGGCTGGTAAGAAGCCTCCGGCAGTTCCGCAAGGCCCGCACTCGGAACATGCGATGCAAAAAGTCGGGATCAGGCGCAACCTGAACGTATTTACCGGCATTCAACATGTGAAATCGACTGAGAATCTGGAACTCGATTATGAATGCAGGCACGGTGAAGCTGTGACCTGTGGATCGCCGAACTTGCATTCCACAGCAACGGAGCGCAAGCAGAGCGCTCATCCATCTAAGAGCTTATCCGTGAATAGAAACGGTCTGTCTCCAGCAGATCAAAGCGCAGGCTAGTGAGAGAAGTGCGACGTAGCTTGCCTCTGTCTTTTCGAAGCTGACCAGCAATTTGCGGAACCGGTTGATCCATGAATGCGTCCTCCCACGACCCAACGGCGAGCTTTGAATCCAGGTATCGTGAGCTTTTCGCGGGCCTTTTCGCGCCGTTGTTTAATGTGCGGCTTATAGTCCCGTTCGACAACTGCGTTCGGTGCCGGCGCGCCCTTATAGCCTGCATCGGCGCAGAGATTGTACTGCCCCGCTCGACCCGGCATCTCCATGACGAGTTGATCCAGCGTGGCCTCAAGCAGTTTTACGTCATGCGTGTTTGCGCCGCCGCCGACGATCGATAGCGGGACGCCAATCCCGTCGACCAGCAGGCTTCGTTTGCGCCCATTTTTTCTCCGATCCGTGGGGTTGGGGCCCACGCATTCGGTCGCAAGTGGCGCTTTATGCATCGCGCCGTCGATACTCTGCCAGTTCCATGCGATGGCTTCCATCTCGTCGTACTCGGCCAGTCCGGCTTGCCACAAACGAAGAAAGAAGCCTGCCTGCTGCCACTTCTGAAAATGCAAATGTACGGCGCTGGCGCTGCCAAACTCGCGTGGAAGAGCCTTCCATTGGCAGCCGGTGCGCAACACGTAAACGATGGCGGAGAAGATCTGGCGCGGCGGCATCGGCTTGCGGCCGCCGCCAGGTTTGCGAAGATACAAGCGATCCTTCGGCCGCTCTGGAAAAGGAATCAAAGGCTCAACCTTAGCCCAAAAAGCATCCGACACTTCCCATGACTTGATCTGAGGCATCCGGGATTTTATCTTCGCCTAGCTTGCACCTCTCAATACGCGCTCTTTGTCGTCGAGAACCAAGAATGGCACTATTTAAGGATAAGCTCTTAGCCGAGCGCGCTCACAAGCTAATTGGATTGTCCGGTCAACTCCTCTGTCGTTTAAGCGATCTCCTCGGAAGCGGAGGCATTTTGTTGAATGACTCTCTCCAATTGCTGAAGCGCCTTGTTGATCTGTTCAGCGCCGGCATCTCGTTTCTTGTTTACCGCTGTGTTTTGCCAGAGTGAAATGGCAGCGTTGCAAAATTTGCGGCCCCATTACTAGATAAAGTCTTTAAGTTGCCGATAAACCCTAGAGAGTTGCCTGTCAATGAAAACCCGGCAAAGCCCGTACTCCCGAGTTCCTAAATTGGACCTTATCTCTGAGGAGTTCCCAAAATGAAAGTGTCGACGGTCCTGCGTATCCGCGTCGCGTTCGGCGTTCTGGCCACAACCCTTGGCTTACTAGTGCTTTCAGGATGCAGTGGAGGTTGGGGCGAAAACAAGCCTGCACTCACAATTCAGCAGGGCCAATCGCAAACAGTCACCGTCGGGCAAAGCGCGATCTTCACTGTAACAGCCACAGGCGTGGGTCCATTCACATATCAGTGGTATTTGAACGGTGTCGCCATTAATAGCGCCACGTCCAGCTCCTACAATACTGGGCCAACAGTGATCAGTATGAATGGTTCGGTCTACACCGTGAAGGTAACCAACGCAGCCGGAAATGAGATGAGTGCACCGTTAGATTTGGCCGTGACTCCTCTCGTTCCAACGCTGACCTTCTCTTCGATTCCGGCCGAGACCTATGGCAACGCGCCCTTCCCGGTCACTGCCAGCTCGGCATCGAGCGGCGCGGTCACCTATGCGCTCACAGCAGGCCAGACAAGCGCGGGCACTGTCTCCAGTTCAGGCACCGTAACGATCACCGGCGCGGGAACCATCTATCTGACCGCCACGCAGGCAGCCAACGGAAACTACGCAGCCGCAACGGCCACCACCAGCTTTG
>Ga0181520_10013331_pt1 | contig 10385 bp, 7 predicted proteins | sample PEATcosm2014_Bin_29_FD_132451 | JGI IMG/M metagenome (GOLD analysis project Ga0181520, IMG submission 132451) | Peatland microbial communities from MTU Mesocosm Facility, Houghton, MI, USA - PEATcosm2014_Bin02_30_metaG | ecosystem: Environmental > Terrestrial > Soil > Wetlands > Peat | place... | reverse complement strand
GGACGCCTTTGACCCTGAAAATCGCGGGGGATTGGGGGATGCAATCCCCCAAGGTGTCAGAGCCGTTCAGCGATCTTGCCGTTTTGCCATTCGACCAAAGATTCTCGTCTGACAAGGCACTAGCATTAGACGAAGTGACGCACCGGAGGTTGCGACCGCGCCTCATTGACATCACAAGCCCTGTGTGTCCCGCCCACGCTCCAGCTACACCGCCGCCACCAGCGCGCAACCCAGCGGCGGCAGCGTTACCGTGATCCCCGCATCGCCTGCGTTCACGGTCATCTCCTGCTGCTTCGGTCCGTAGATGTGGGCGATGGCACTTGTCCCGAGGCGCGCATCGAGGACCGTCACGCTCCGCTCCTCGGTCGTCCAGTTAGCGAGGACCACTCCGTGGCGGCCGTCGGGGGCTTGCCAGGCGGCGTGCGCGACCGCCGGGACCGCGTAGTGGCGGCCATTGTGGTCCCATTCGAGGGTCTCGATCCCCTCGACCTGCGCCGGGCGCTGCATCCGGCCGTAGACGAGGAAGTCGCGGGCCGGGCCGCGCCGCAGGGCCGTCACGGTGCGGATGACCTCGAGGGAATCGTCATCGCTGCCGACCTTCGGCTCCCAGTCCGCCCAGTTGAAGGTCTCGCGGTTCAGCAGCGTCCCGTCGCCGGTGAGGACCGCGCCGGTGATCTCGCCCAGTACCCCGTTCCAGGCGTTGCGAATGGGCAGCGCGTAGGGCTCGCCCCCCGTGCTCATCATTCCGTGCATGATCGTGCACTCGTGGAACAGGTAGTGGTAGACCGGCACGAAGTTCGAGAACCCGCTGCTGGGCGGGCTGACGCGCACGTCGCTTTGCTGGAAAAGCTGCAGACAGAACTCGTTGCACGGGGCCTCCGTGGATTGGATCACCTGGGTCTCGCCCGCCCTCGCTTCGCCCGCCTCGGCGGCGGCGCGGCGGAAGTCGGCGATCATGTCCTCCATCGCCTCCACCATCCACTTGCCGGGCATCGGCGGGTGGCCGTGCTCGTCCGAATAGCAGGCGAATGTGGCCGCATTGCAGTTCTGGTCGAAGTATTGGATCGACTCCATCCCCCAGCCGATCAGATGGCGCACGAAGTCCACCGCGATGCTCTTCGTCTGCTCGGCGGCCATGCAGCAGACGTAGCTCGGCCGCCACGACCCGTCCCAGCCCTCGGCCCAAAGCTCCCCGTCGTGCCGCCGGGAGACGCCCTGCTCGCCGTAGTGGCGCTCGAAGTACTCCCGGCCATCGTAGCCGTTGTACAGATGACTCATCACCCAGCGGGTGCCATTGCAGAATGACCCCGTGTGCCAGCCGCGCTCGCGGGCCATGCGGCTGAAGCGCGTCATCGACTCATCGCCGCCCACGGGCGGGAAGCAATCCGGGTACACCCACGGCCCGCCGCGCTCCCACGACATCAGCACCGCCGTCAGCGGCGATTCGACGCGGTCGGCGACGCCCTGCAGGAGCGGGATGCACTTTTCGTACGGGAGGAACTCCTCGATGGCGGGCGCGGGGCCGTCGTCGAGGTAGCCTTGCAGGCGGATCGTGATATGCGGCGGCGAATCGAGCAGCCATTGCGGCACATCGCTCCGGCGGGTCAGCGGCATCGCCCACTTCTGCTGCAGGCTCCACTCGCGGTAGATATCCGCGGCGGCGTACCAGTCGCCCTCGAAGGACCCAAGGAGCACCTCGTACTCCAGCGTGCGCTCGCCTTCAGCGGGCCAGTCGCCCACGTGCGCCACACCCAGCCGCAAGCCCGCTCCACGTCGCACGGCCTGGATCATTTTCACATTGCCGGCGGTGTCATCGCAGGCGAGATAGAGCCCTCTATTGCCCCGATACCACGCGATAAACTGCGCGAAGACGCGGCCCGGATAGTGCGGCGAGTTGCCGTTCTCGGGGATGAGCTGCCACCGGCGCGGGTCGTCGACCGCGAGGTGATCGAGCATCCCACCGGACCAAAGCTCTCCGAAACCGGCGGGGAGCAGCACGGCTGCGTCGGGCTTCTCGGGCGCGACGACGAAGGGGAATTGTAGATCGACGATTCGGATGCCCGCGCCGTTGCGCACGCGGCATGTCCAGCGGCTGAAGCGGTCCCCCGCCGAAGCCCGGACGGTGAGCGTCACGTCGAGGTCCAGGCCGCCGACAGCCGAGAACGCCAGCGTCAGCGTCTGCTGTCCACCAGCCTCGGCCAGCGTTACCGCTGTCGCACCGGCATCGCGGGAATCGAGCTGCACGAACTCGTGGCTATTGTCCAGGTATTGCAGTGCAAACGCCGGATGATCGGGCGCTGAGGCAATCATCTCGGTGTCCGGCGCGGCCTTCGGCGTCAGAGACACGAGCCGCCCCGTGGCCTTATCGAAGGTGAACTGGTCAGTCGCGGTGGTCAAGACAACAGGGGTCATGTTCGCTTCTCCTGATGAGAGGGCCATAGGAATCCGCAAGAGTCGCGGTTGTGTCGCCCCTTGCGGGGCTATGATTCAGGGAGGGGCGGTCCGGATTCCGGGGGCTTGCGCCCCCGGCTAACATCCGGCACCCCTTCGGGGTGCAACACCAGGGCAGTATCCAGTATCCAGTATCCAGTATCCAGTATCCAGTATCCAGTATCCAGCATCCAGCATCCAGCATCCAGCATCCAGCATCCGCCTCTCTACGCCCTCCGCACGACCTCCACCAGCCACTTCACGCCCTCCAGCATCCGGCCGATCGACACCCACTCGTTGAGCGTGTGGACCTCGGCTCCGCCGGTTGCGAGGATGATCGCGGGGATGCCCCGCTCGTTGAAGACGTTCGCGTCGCTCCCGCCGCCGCCGATTTCCAGCGTCGGCTCCAGGCCGACCGCGCGGGCGGCCTCGGAGGCCAGCTTGACCAGCGGGCCGTCCGGGGCGAGGCGGAAGCTCTTGTAGTCGCTTTGTTCGGTGATCTCGACACTCGTGCCGGGAACCTCGGCGCAGGCCTGTGCGAAGCACTCGCGCATGTGGGCGACCTGCGCGGCGAGCTTCTCCGGCGAGTGGCTCCGCGCCTCCCCATCCACACGACAATGTGGCGGAACGATGTTGCGCGCCTCTCCCCCGCTGATGATGCCGATATTCGCGGTCGTCTCGTCGTCAAGGCGGCCCAGCTTCATACGAGAGATCGCCTTGCTTACCGCGATGATCGCGCTGCTGCCCTTCTCCGGGCACACGCCGGCATGGGCGGCGACGCCGCGCACGATGAAGTCCAGCTTCGCCGCCGAGGGCGCGCCGATGACCATTGTGCCGCTCTCCCGGCCGCCGTCGAAGACGAGCGCCATTTGCGATTTCACGCGCGAGTAATCCAGGAACCGCGCGCCGTTGAGGCCGGTCTCCTCGGCAATGGTGATGACCGCCTCGATCTCGCCGTGCGGCAGGTTCCCGGCGATGATCTCCCGTAGGCCGGCGAGGATGATCGCCAGGCCGGCCTTGTCGTCTGCGCCGAGGATCGTCGTGCCGTCGCTGCGGATGGTATCGCCGTCGATGATCGGCCGGATGCCCCGTCCGGGCTTGACGGTGTCCATGTGGGCATTGAGCATGATTGTCGGCTTGCCGGGATCGGTCGCCGGCAGGCGGGCGATGATGTTGCCGCACTGGCCGCCGATGGCCGCCCCGGCATTGTCGCGCTCGACGCTGAGGCCGATCTCCTGGAGCTTGGCGACCAGCACGTCGGCGACCGCGGCTTCCTCGCCGGAAAGGCTGTCGATGCGCACCAACTCGCAGAACTCGGCGGTGATGGATTCGGGAGTAGTCATGGTGGAGGCTCCTTATGGATGACGGCCCTACCCCGTCCCCGCTTCGCGGGGCCACCCCTCCCGTTCCGGGAGGGGAGAGACAAACGGCGATTCTCGCGCAGCAACAAACCGCTGCCGTTCTCCCCGCTCCACGTGTGGAGAGGGGCCTACCCGCTGTCGGCGGGTCAGGGTGAGGTTGCCGTTGGCCCGGCAGACGGCGGTTTTCCAGGCGGCGACAGAACGGCGGCGGGCGCGGGTTCTTCGCGCGGACCGAAGGTCCACTGGTGGGCGATATAGGCGGCGGTGCCGGAGTCGCCGTGAATGCTGCGGCCCAGCGAGAACAGGATGTGGTGCCCGTCGTCGATGTTGAACTGCCCGCCGACGTTCGTGAATACCTGGCCCTCGCTGGTGACATCGGTGGACGTTGTCCGGTAGACTTCGGCCCCTAACGTCCAGCGTTCGTTGAGGTCCTTCTGAACCAGCCACCCGGTGAACCAGTAGTCGCGGTTACCCGCGCCGGGGTTGATCCAGTAGCCGCCCCCGCCATAAGTGGTCCACGATCCGCGACTCTTCTGCACCCAGACCGGAAAGAACAGCATCGCGTGCCCGGAGCCGAGGCCCTTGTCCGCATTGCCGGAGGGGACCTCAAGCAGCGGGAAGATGCCGACCATCGGGCGGCGGTCGGTCTCCTGGATAAACCTGTATTTCACGCCCAGTTCGATGTCGCCGAGACCGCGCTCCATCGGCCCACCACCGGCGCGCGAGTAAGCATACGGCACGATGGTGTGAAGCTGGAGGTTCGGCGCGGCGCCGTAGTTCACCTCGATATGCGGCAAGGTTCCGCTGCGGCCGGTTGGCGTGTTCGACCGCTGTGAGGCGATGTAGACTTCCCAGTGATGCAAGTCTACAGGCTCCGGATCGTCTGTTATGAACGGTGGACCGGCGAGGGCCGCCTTCGATCCCGGCAGGCACAGCAAGGCGACGATACCGAGCATCACAAGCTTCGCGCGGCGGCCGCGTTGCCCGAGTGCGCGGGCGATCCATCTGTCCAAAGAGAGCGGACCCGCTCCCACGATCAGCAGGAAGATGCCGCCGAGGAACATGCACAGATCGGTGCGCGCCTCATGTGCCATCTTCCAGAAGCCATCGTGCAGCAGCATCGAGACCTTGGTGCTGGCGATCGCCACCGCGATGTCGATGATGAGCGGGATCGCCGCAAGACGGGTGAGCAGGCCGGCGATCAGCGCGGCCCCGCAGACTGTCTCAACCACCCCTACAAAGGGAGCGCTGAACTGCGGCCAGGGGATGCCAATCTTCGCGAAGCGCCCGACTCCCAGCTCATCGACAAACAGGAACTTTTGGATCCCCTCCGACAAGAAGACCGCGCCGACGAGCAGCCGGACGAGAACCGTTGCCCTCGGCGTCTGGCTCTCAACCGCCCATCTTAGCAGCTTCCACATGACCGCCTCCCGGCTGGCGACGGCGACTTCACGCCGCAGCGATGATCTCACTGCGGCAATTGTACATTATTGACGCAGTTTAGTCATCGGGCTGTGGCGATGAGGATTGACCACGAAGACTCGAAAACACTAAACGACCAAACGGCTTCTGGCGGGATTTGCCGTGCCGTTTCGTGTCCTGGTGTCTTTGTGGTCAAAGTCGTTGGTCCGCCTCACGGTCTGGCGTACTGAACGCACATCGAACCCTTCGACATTACAGCCCCCCGATTCCCGACTCCGGCGGAAGATGCAGGTTGAACACCAGGTCGATCACAGTCCGCAGGAACCCGGCTGAGAACTCGCCGAGGATCAGCCCGATGAACAGGGGCTGAGCCTTGCGGTAGCTCCCCAGGCCGCCGTATCGCAGCAGGACGGCCTTGATGAGCCATGTCGCGAAGATTGGCAGCCACAGGCGCATGAGGCCGAAACTCCCGGAAACGAGGTACCCCGCCGGGTGGAACGGCCACCAGACGAACCGGGTCCGCATGTACGCCAGGAAGCCGGTGAAAGCGATGCCGAACAGGTACGCTCCGCATGCGCCGTAGTCCGGGCGTCGGGGCGAGACGAGCCACGAATCGAGCTTCTGCCAGGGGTCCTTGCCGAACGCCCAGACGAGGATCGGAGCGAATTTGGCCGACTCATAGCCGACATGATACACCACGTGCAGGTACGCCCAGAAAGCGCACAGGATGGCGAGCACGCAGGCCGCCACCATCACCGGGGCCAGAGATCGGAGCTTCGCGTTCGTGCGGTCGCCGATGCGGAAGGCGTCCACGAAGCTGCACATCGGGAACTGCCGGTGGGTGCGGGTGAGGTAGAAGTACAGCGTCATCACGGTGAGATCGCGCCGCGAGAAAGCCGCCGTGCCCGCGATCTTCTGCATGATGTCCTCCGCGCCCACCTGGTATAGCTCGATGGTCGGCAGGCCAAGCTCGGCGCGCAGGCGAGCCATCGTGAGCACAATCGGAATCCACAGCCCGAAGAAGATGAGCGCGGTCGTCAGGCTCATCCCGGCCTCGACCGAGAACCAGATCAACCCGACCAATCCGACGATGAACCCCCAGAAGGCCCACGCGTAGGGGAAAGGCTCCGTCGCGTCGATTCTGCCGCTCGCGGGCACCCTCCCCGTGGCCAGCAGCCACACATTGCGCAAATGCCCCCGCGCCGCCCACAGCACGAACAACGCCACGCCATAGTACGCTCCGACGCCCTGCTGTTGCACATAAGGGAACCGGCCCCACTCGGTGTACCCGACCGCCGCAGTGGCGACCATCTCCAGCCGCGCGACCAGGAAGAAGAACCAGCAGGAGAAAGCAAGCTGTTGCGGGAGCATGTACGACAGGCCGAAGGCGAAGGGAAACATGGACAGGGGGATCGGGTTCGCCGCGCTCCACGGCATCCCGTTGAAGTTCAGCAGGCGAACGTGGATCGGGACTTCCGGCACCGCCGGCCACAGGGTGTGCGCGAGGTTGATGAACTGCAGGCTCATGCCGATGCCGAAGCCGATCCACATCAGCGGGCGGCTGAACAACTTCGTTTTCGGCGAAGTGATCTCCAGCGGCGTCTCGACGATGGGGTAGTTGAGCCGTTCGGCGTCCCACTGCCGCCGGAAGATCGCCGCCATGCACATCATCGTCCACGTCACAAGGGACGCAAACAGCGTCCAACGCAGGATCGGGCCGCTCCAGGCCCGCAGTCGCGCCGGATCGTACAGGGTGCTGTCCCCACGGAAAAGTGGATCGAGAACGGAGAGATCGGTGACGACCAGGTGCTTGGGCAAGAGTGGATGAATATGCACCGCCCAGGCGTTTTCAGGAGTTGCGCCCCGAACGACATAGGCGATGGTGCCGAACAGGATGGCGAGGTTGTCGTGACCGCCGATGGCGCTGCCGATCACCACGATGATGTAGATGGTGAGTAACTCGACCCGCGACAGCGTGCGGCTCGGCGCAACCCGCCGAATCGCGCCATTGAGCGCCGTGATGACGAGCAGGACGGAGACGGCATTGAAGAACAGGGCGGAGGTGGTGGCATTGTCCGAGTACCGCACGTACTCGATCTGGGCAAGCCACCAGGCGTTGAGGGGAAGCAGCAAGAAGCCGATGATGACGGAACGCACGGAGATCCGCTGCATCTTCGCGACAGCGGACGGCGCCACGGGAGCGGCCGAAGTCTCGTTTCCCGCACTCATCGGGGCGCGCACCTGCCCGGGGAGATCGCCGGCATCCACGGCATCACAGTATCTCCGGGAACTTCCAGGAGTGTTTCACGAAGGTGCGGTACCCCAACACGAAAACGATGAGCGAAAGCGCGACGATCGGCAGGAAGAACTGCATATCGGGCAGCTCGTTGCGCAGCAGGACCTGCCGATAGGCCGTGCCGAGCGTGGCCATCGGGTTGAGCATGTACAGCCTGAATAGCCAGGGGGCCAGATAGTCGTACCCCGGCGGCAAGAAGCGGCTCACCGCCCGCACCAGGCCATCGTGCGCGAACTCGACCGGGTAGATGATCGGCGTGAGGTAGAAGGCCACCTGAAGTCCCGCATCAACAATGTACTTCACGTCGCGGTAGAAGGTGTGGGCGCACGCGACCAACATCGCGACTCCGAGCAGTAACACGGTCTGCACCAGCACCAGCACGGGGAGGAACAGGTAGCTGGGCGTCAGCGCCACGGGACGCGCGGCGAAGATGACCAGCATCATCACCATCGCGATGAGGAAATGCACTCCGTTCCCGAAGACGACGGAGATGGGGACCACCGCACGCGGAAAGTAAATCTTCTTGATGACGTCGCGTGCCTCGATGATGCAACTGCACGAATTGAGGGTCGTATCGCGGAAGTAGCTCCAGGCGAGGAGCCCTGAAAGAAGCTTGAACGAATAATTGGGTTCGTTGAGCGGGAAGAAGTAGCGGAACACGATGGTCATGACGACCATCTGCACGAGCGGCGTGGCAAGCGACCACAGCACCCCCAGCACGCTGCCCCGGTAGCGCACGATGAGGTCTCGTACCATGAACATGCGCACGAGTTCCCAGTGAGCGATGACTTCGCGAAGGGACTGGATCATAAGCGCTTCCCGCGGCAGGACGCCTTCAGCCGAGGTCGACCTCCAGCACCGCCGCCGAGTGCGCCGGAAGCGTGTAGATGAAGTCAGCCGAAGCCGCGAAGGTCTCGTGGATCATGGCGACCTGCTCGGCCCCGAAGTCGTTCACCGTCTCCGCGGACGGGCCGTTCACGATGTGGGCCACGCCCTCCGGCCCCACGCGCGCGCTGTCGATCTTGACCCGCACCTCCTGCGGCTCATCCTTCTTCAGGTTGACTGCGGAGATGAACAGCTTGCCCGCCGCTTCATCGAGGCTCGCGAACACGTCGAGCAGAGGCTGTGTGCGTGCCAGGTTCCCCGGCGCCTCGCACGTCTCGCAATCGACCCAGGCGTTGAGCGCGATGCCGCCGCTGTAGTCCACCGCCGCCTGCAGGGGGAAGTATATCGTCTGGCGGAAGAGGCCTTCGGGGCTGGTGAAGATCGGCGCAATCACATTCACGAGCTGGGCGAGGTTCGCGATCTCGATGGCGTGGCAGTTGCGGCGCATCATGTTGAGGAAGATCGCCACCGCGAGGGCATCGGTAAGGTCATAGCGCTCTTGCAGGACTTCCTCGGTGTTGCCGCCGGTGCGGTACCACACGTTCCACTCATCCAGCGCGATCTTAATCTCGTGCCGGATGCCCCGCTTGCGCCGGGTGTCGCAGATGAGCTGCCACAGGATGCGCAGGTACTCCTCGAAGTTCGCAGGCTTGGTGAGCGTCGAGTAGTAGGGGTCCTCGCCGGGCGTCGGGCCCCAGTAGTAGTGCGCCGCTATGTACTGGACGAGGTCGGCGGTGTGGTCGAGCACCTCGACATCCCATTCCAGGTGCTGCGCCCCACAGGCGACAAGCTCGATGTCCGGGTCGGTCCACTTCATGACCTTGCCGAATTCCCGCGCGGCCTTAGCATAGTCCTGCGCGCTCTTATGGCCGATCTGCCAGTCGCCGTACACCTCGTTGCCCAGGCCCCAGTATTTCACCTTGTGTGGCTGCTCGTAACCGTGGCTCCGGCGCAGGTTCGCGAACTCGGTGTCTCCGGTTCCGTTGCAGTACTCGACCCAGTTCGCCGCTTCGTCCTGCGTGCCGCTGCCCATGTTCACGCAGATGTACGGCTCGGTGTCGATCAGCCGGCAATACTCGATGAACTCGTTCGTGCCGAACTGGTTCGATTCGACAGCGTGCCAGGCGAGTTCGCGCCGCTTTGGGCGAGACTCCTTCGGCCCGACGCCATCCATCCAGTGATACCCGGACACGAAGTTCCCGCCGGGCCAGCGCAGGATCGGCACCTTCAGGGCGCGCACAGCCTCCAGCGCATCCTTCCGGAAGCCGCGCTCATCCGAAAGCGGCGATCCAGGCTCGTAAATGCCGCCATAGATGCAACGCCCAAGATGCTCGATAAAGTTGCCGTATATCTTGCGGTCAACGGTTCCGACACGTTGCGAGAGATCGATCTTGATCGTGGACATGGACGGAGACCTCAGGGCTGCGAGATGCGGGATACACGAGACTTCGGCAGGGCTCGGCGCGCGCCAGTCTGTCAGGCAATGCGGATCAGCTCCCCGTGCTCCTGCAGGAACTGCGAGAACGGGTCGTCGCTGTCGAGAGGCACCAGGTCTATGGGTCGCTGGATGTCCCAGGTCAGCCGCCCGTACACCCGGAGGAACAACTCAGCGGGGCAGCCTCGCACCGCAAGGTCGATGTCCGACCGCTCCGTGGCAACGCCCTCCGCAATCGACCCGAACAAGTAGACTTCCGTGCACCCCGCCTCCCGGAGGATGCGCACGGCGCGGTCGATGTCATCTCTCAACGCCTCGGGCAGCGCAATATCGGCAATCGTCGGCATGGTTGTCACCTGAGTCTGTGCTTCGTCGTCTGCGCCGCCACTACCTCCATAATAGGGCTCTTCCTCAATGTGTGTGGCTAGCTTGACAGTGGCTGAACAGACTACCTCGGCACGTGATCGTTATCCGTGCCGTCGCGTCCACAGGACGCCCGGCCCCGCCGCAGGCGGGGACCCTCAGCCGGACGCTTCAGCGTCCGGGATTCCCGCCG
>Ga0181520_10013330_pt1 | contig 10386 bp, 10 predicted proteins | sample PEATcosm2014_Bin_29_FD_132451 | JGI IMG/M metagenome (GOLD analysis project Ga0181520, IMG submission 132451) | Peatland microbial communities from MTU Mesocosm Facility, Houghton, MI, USA - PEATcosm2014_Bin02_30_metaG | ecosystem: Environmental > Terrestrial > Soil > Wetlands > Peat | place... | reverse complement strand
CAGCCAGGCATAGGTGTTGCCGGCACCCCGGAACTTGGTGTAGCCTGCGACAATGTAACCACCGTCCTTGGTCTGGGCTACAGCCCTCCCGAGATCCATGCTGCGCCCTCCGTAGGCCCTGTTACACTGCTCGGTGCCGGTTGGAAGTCGGCCTTGACCAGAAACATATCGCCGCCAGCGCCGTAGGAGTAGGTAAGGCCGGTTATGAGGAAGCCGCCGTCAGTGGTGAGCCGCCCCAAACCTCCGGGATCGTGGGATACGCCGCCGAAGGTCTTATTCCACACCTCTACAGGGCCGGCAAGCTCCCAAGGGAACATGGATGGCTTCTGATAAAAGTGTTTCGTCAAATGACGAATTTTCTATTTAAAATTAAAATAAATTAGCCCTTTCTCCCAGGATAAAGCACCTCTCGAGGCGCCGGAATACCCGTTCCTTCGAAACCGATTTATGTAATGAATCATCACTATCGCCTATGTCAGACTACTCCATCAACCAGTTTCTCTCCCCGGCAGGGACTCCTCCATTGGATATCGAGATATGCGATGTCACCTTGAGGGACGGGGAGCAGATGCCTGGAGTAGTCTTCAGGCCCGATGAGAAGCTAGACATTGCCCTGCGCCTGGATGAGATAGGCGTCGAGATCATAGAGGCTGGCTTCCCGGTGGTCTCCAAGGCCGAGAAGAACGCCGTGAAGGAGGTCTGCGATCTTGGGCTCAAGTCCAAGATTTCCGCCCTCTCCAGATCGGTTAAGAAGGATGTTGACGCCGCACTGGACTGCGGCGTGGACATGATAAGCGTTTTTATAGCTACCTCCGATCTTCATCTGAAGCACAAGCTCCACATGAGCTGCCCCGAGGCCACCAGGTGCGCCTTGGAGACCGTGGAGTACGCCAAGGACCACGGCCTCATAGTCAGGTTCTCCGCCGAGGATGCCACCAGGACCGACTTCGATACCCTAAAGAAGCTCTATAAGAAGGCCGAGGAGCATCACGCCGACTACGTGAGCGTGGCGGACACCGTGGGCATCATGAACCCCAGGACCACCTACTACATGATAAGCGAGATCCGAAAGGTAGTCAAGATACCCATCTGCATGCACTGCCATGACGACATGGGCATGGCCCTGCCCAATGCCCTGGCGGGCGCCGAGGCCGGGGCCAAGCAGCTTCACACCACAGTCAACGGCATAGGAGAGAGGAGCGGCAATGTGCCCCTGGAGGAGATGCTCGTGGCTTTAAAGCTCCACTATGGCGTCGATCGTTACGATCTGACCAAGTTGAAAAACCTCTCCGGCCTTGTGCAGTCTTACTCAGGAGTCTCCATGGCCAAGAATAAGGCCGTGGTGGGGGATAACGCCTTTGCCCACGAGTCGGGCATCCACGTGGCCGCAGTCCTTGAGGAGCCTAGAACCTACGAACCTTACTCGCCGGAGATAGTAGGGGCCGAGAGGCGCATCATCATGGGCAAGCATACCGGAGCCAAGGCCTTAAGGTACATAACTGAGCGCATGGGCTATCACCTTAGTGATCAGGAGATCGCCCTCCTCTCCGAAAAGGTCAAGGCCTGCAGCGAATGCAAGCGCCCCATAAACTGCGAGGAGCTGAGGAAGATAATTTTGGGCATGGATAACGTGGAGATAGTTTACCAGGGGCCTTGAACTATAGGCCTAACTTTGCTATTATTGTGTTGTATACTTCTTTCTCTCATGAGACGGCTAAAGAGTTACCTGGTGGTTTCAGGCTGCGGCAGATTTCAGCTCTACGCTGACGTGGGTTTTTATTTAAATCAAAATTGAATTAAAAAAATTTAAAAGGTATAAGGGATATATGAGGTCTTGAGATCAACGAGGTTACCAGTCTATCCAAGGAGGGAATCATCGCAGTTTACTATCCAGAAGAGGGTGGAAGCATGATGTTGCCGCCTTTACGTCTGGAATTAATTATATGTGCCCGGGTACGCCCTTCAAATATACACTTTAAGGAAGTAATGATAAATGAACAATGTTAAAGTGCTGGGAGTATTGCTGATACTCCTGTAACCAGTGGGGAGATCTACTTTAGTAAGCTGCGCCAGTACCTTAAACTCCGTTTTACCAGCTTTGAGACCATTTTCTGGCAGAGTAAGCCCTATAAAGGCCCCTTCAGGTTCATCCTTTCTTCTGTCCGTAGGAACCTTTTGCTCTTAAAGCGCTTAAGAAGTGTGGACTTGAATGCTGTTATGTTGGAAGATTCGTATCACAGTTCTGATCTTTTTCTCTTCGATGCTGTTACGAGGACTCTGGGGAGAATGACGGGCAAGAAGATCTACGTCGTGCCTCTAATAAATCACCTGGAGTCTCCTTTGATAAAAAAAGGATTTAAAGGGGATGGAGCTCGTTGAAGAGGACATTTTCTTCAACCTCTCCGATGACATAATAGTTATCAGCGAGTTTACAAGGGGTCTGGTAAGAAAAGCCCTGCGTAGAGACGTAATTCCTTTTTGCGCTTTGGCAGTCAGAGGCTTTAATCTCTGGAAGCTGACCTTACCGTAAAAGTGGTGGTCTTCTTTGGATTTCGTGCCTCTGTAGTTTATGGTTTAGTCAAAGGATATTTCACCACAGGGCACAAAGGCACAGGGGGCGAATCTAAATTTTAAGATGATATTTGGAGAACGCCTTCCCTGGAAGAACGTAGAAACTTCAGGAAGAGGACGGAATTTATTAATCCTACCTGCTATGTCTAGATCTTAGGTGCGTTCGTGAAGGCTCTGATACTATCAGGTGGGTCTGGAACGAGGCTTAGACCCCTGACTTACTCTCAACAAAAGCAGCTCATACCGGTAGCTAATAAGCCGGTCCTGTTCTACGCCATAGAGGACGTCATCAAGGTCGGAGCCAGGGACATAGGCATCATCGTAGGTCCCAATAAAGAGCAGGTGATGGATACGGTCCTTTCCGTGGATTGGGATGCCAATATCGAGTTCATACACCAGGAGGATCCCAATGGCCTGGCCCATGCCATATTAGTTGCAGAAAATTTCCTGGATGATGACTTCATCATGTACCTAGGAGATAACATTCTTAAAGGCGGTATAGAGGCCCCTGCCAGGATATTCAGGGATGTGAAGCCCGACTCTCTGGTGATGCTGACCCAAGTGGCCGAGCCCCAGCGCTTCGGGGTTGCCGACCTGGATGAGAAGGGCAATATCAGGCGCCTTATAGAGAAGCCCAAGGTTCCCCCTTCCAACTTCGCCCTGGTGGGCATATACTTCTTCAAGCCGGTGATCCTGGAGGCCTGCCATAAGATAAAGCCCTCCTGGAGAAATGAGCTAGAGATCACCGATGCCATCCAGTGGCTTATAGAAAACGGCTACAAGGTAGAGGCATCCATAGTCGGATCCTGGTGGAAGGATACTGGAAAGCCCGAAGACATCTTCGAGGCCAACCGCCTCATCCTGGATGACATCCAGGCTGTGAACCGTGGGGTGTCAGTGGACTCTAAGATCATAGGTCGGGTCATCGTGGACTCGGGCTCGGTGGTTAAAAACTCCATCATCAAAGGTCCGTGCTCTGTGGGAAAGGGGTGCACCATCTCCGATGCCTATATCGGGCCGTACACCTCCATCGGCAGCGGCTGTGATATCTCGGGCACTGAGATCGAGGACAGCATCATCATGGACGGATCTAAGGTCACCAACGCCGGAAGGATCGTGGAAAGCCTCATTGGCAGGAACGTCCGCATAAGGGAATCGGAATGTAAGCCTAAGGGCTCCAGGCTCATAGTCGGGGATAACTCGGACATCATGCTGTAAGAATGCTGTGAGGGACATGAGTATGGATCTACTGGTCACCGGTGGCTTGGGCTTCATAGGCAGCAACTTCATACTGCGCACACTGATGGAGCACACTGAGGCCGTGGTCACCAACGTTGACGACATGAGATATGGGTCCAATCCCAGGAACCTAGAGGGCCTTCCCGCCGATAGGCACACCTTGGTCAATGGTGACATTGCCGACTTCGGTCTCATGTCGCGTCTGGTGAAGGACAACGACGCCGTGGTCAACTTCGCGGCTGAGACTCACGTGGACAGGAGCCTCTCCAACCCAGGATCTTTTCTACAGAGCAACGTCCTTGGCGTTTTCAACCTCCTGGAGGCCTTGAGGAAGGAGAATCCCGAGGCCAGGCTGGTCCACGTCTCCACGGATGAGGTCTATGGAGATACGGTGGAAGGCTCCTTCACTGAGAGGGATGCCCTTAGGCCTTCGTCGCCTTACTCCGCCAGCAAGGCCTCCTCGGACATGTTCGTCCTGGCCTATGCCAGAACCTACGGCCTTCCTGCCATGGTCACCAGGTGCACCAACAACTATGGCCCGCGCCAGTTCCCGGAGAAGCTAATACCCAAGACCATCCTCAGAGCCTCCATGTCACTCAAAGTCCCTATCTACGGCCAGGGGACCAATGTCAGGGACTGGATATACGTCCTCGACCACTGCGAGGCTGTCGAAAGAGTCCTGGAGGCTGGGGAAAAGGGCCAGATTTATAACGTATCGGCAGGGGCTGAGAAGACCAACCTGGAGGTGGTAGGGGAGATCCTGAGGATCATGGGAAAGGGCCAGGATCTCCTGGAATTCGTGGAGGACCGCCCTGGCCATGACCTAAGGTACAGTCTAGACTCATCCAAGATCAGAGATGAGCTCGGCTGGAAGCCCCTTCAAAGCTTCAAGGACGGCATGGTGGAAACGGTAAAGTGGTATCAGGAGAATGAAGGATGGTGGCGCCATCTGATCGATGACAAGGTCCTGTCGCCGACCCCCTGGCGACTGATATGGTAGCTGAGATTGATGGCATGATGATTTTTATCAGCGGTGGAAGCGGCCTTATGGGAAGCAAGGTTGCAGAGCTGGCCACCAGGCGCGGCCACGAGGTCTTCTCAGGCTATGCTGAGCATCCGCCGGAGCTTAGCGAGGGCATTAAGTACGACCTGACCGATGCCAAGAGCATCGCCCGTGCTGTTAGAACCTCCAAGCCCGATGTCGTCATTCACACCGCCGCCCTCACCGACGTGGACAGGTGCGAGATCGATAAGGATCTGGCCTTCAAGGTCAATGTCCTGGGCACCAAAGCCCTGGCTGAGGCTGCAAAGGTTGCCGGGGCTTTTACTCTTTACACCTCCACGGATTACGTCTTCGACGGCTCCAAGGGAATGTATAAGGAGGAGGACCCAACCAACCCCGTGAACTACTATGGCCAGAGTAAACTCCTCGGGGAAGCGTACTGCGACTCTGTGGCCAGAGCTTGCGTAATTTATGGAGCAAAGCCTGCCAGGGGCAAGATCAACTTTGCCTTATGGATCATAGAATCCCTCAGTAAAGGCCAGAGGATAAAGTTAGTAACGGATCAGTATATAACCCCTACCCTTAATACCAACCTGGCTGAGATGGTCCTGGAGGTGGCAGAAAGGAGGCTTCCAAGCATATATCACCTCTCAGGAGCCACCAGGGTCTCAAGGTACGACTACGCCGTGGACCTGGCCAGAGCCTTTGGTCTGGACGAGGACCTTATCACTAAATCGAACACAGGAGAGATGAAATGGGCTGCCAGAAGGCCTCTGGATTCATCCCTTGATACATCCAAGGCCGCCGCCCATCTTTCTGCCAAGCCACTTCCCCTCGGAGAAGCTTTAAAAGCTTTGAGATCGGAGTTGTATTAAATGCTACCGGGGATCGTCATAAAGCCCCTTAAACGGTTTGCCGACGAGAGGGGTTTCTTCACCGAGATTATGAGGGGTGATTGGGCGGAGGTCTTCCAGGATGGGATAGTTCAGGCCAACATGTCCTACAGCTATCCCGGCATGGTCAGGGCCTGGCACAGGCACGAGAGGGGACAGGTGGACCACTTCCTGGCGGTCAAAGGTGCCCTGAAGATCTGCGCTTACGATGATGAGACCAGGGAGATAGACGAGATAGTATCCTCAGTAGAGGTCCCTCAGGTGGTGAGAATCCCTGGGCACTACTGGCACGGTTTCAAGGTGGTGGGGAATGAGCCCGCTGTACTAGTTTACTTCGTCAACAAGCTGTACGACTACAGCGATCCCGACGAGATAAGGCGGCCTTGGAACGATCCTATGATCGTGCCTGCCCGGATAAACGGCAAGAAGGATGAGCGCTGCGGAGTAGCGTGGGACTGGTTTTCACCTCCCTTCAAGTGACGCCATGAACGTCCTCCAAAGGGTGGCCAAAAACACTCTGGCCATGGCGTTGTGCAACGTTGTGAGCTTGATCTCCGGCTTCGCCTACGCTGCCTATACCGCTAGATACCTGGGGCCGGATAGGTACGGAATCATCGGCACTGCCATTGCCTTGACGTCCCTCTTCAGCTTTATCAGCGATTTAGGATTAAACCAGCTGATGATTAGGGATATAGCGAGAAATAAAGGCCTAGCGAAGAAGTACGTAGGAAATATCATATTAATCAAGCTTATATTAACGATCCTTACCTTTTCTACCATCGCTCTGGCGGTAAACATCCTGGGATATACTGACCTCACTAAATCCGTCATTTATCTGATGACTCTATACATCTCTCTCAACGCCTTTAACTCTATCTTCAACTCCCTGTTCCAGGCTTATGAGAAGATGGAATACCTCTCTCTCAGCTCTATAATAAACAGCGTCCTTATGCTGGCTGGGGCTTTCGTGGCGGTCAGCTATGGATCGGGAGTTATAGGCTTTGCGCTTATTTACGTCCCAGTCAGCTTAATATGCCTGTTGTACGGCATAGGGGTGCTGTACTTCAAGTTCTTCAAACCCGGGATAGAGGCCGATCTCAAGTTCTGGCGGCCTACCATAAGCGAGGCCTTAACCTTTGGCCTCAACGGCCTATTCGTTTCCCTTTACTACTGGAGTGCCCCGGTGATGCTCTCCTACAGCAAGGGAAGTGAGGCCGTGGGCTGGTACAACGCGGCCTTTAGACTTATACTGATACTGCTGTTTTTGCCCAACATCATGAGCATCACCCTCTTTCCCTTGATGTCACAGTTTTACGTGGTGGCCAGGGACAACATGCACTTTGCTTACCTGAAGAACTTCAAATACATGGCCGTGTTGGCCATCCCCATGGGAGTTGGTACCACACTCCTGGCAGACCAGATAATTCTAATGATATTTGGAGGAGCCTTCATAAATTCAGCCGCGGCTTTAAGGATACTGGTATGGTCTGCGGTATTTATCTTCCTCAGCAGCGCCTCGACAGTACTTCTGCAATCCTCCAATAAGCAGAGAACTTTAGTTAAGATAACCAGCTTATGCGCGGTTATAAACATTACAATAAATGTACTGCTGATACCTCAATACAGCTATCTCGGAGCCAGCGTCACTGCAGCGATAACTGAGTTTTCGGCCTTGGTTTTAGTAACCGCCTCCTGCGCTGGCATGGGCCACGGTCTGCTAAAAAATAGCTTTTACGATTTGATAAAGATAGCTATTGCCAGCTCCTTTATGGCTGTCATTGTCGTGCTCTTAAAGGACTTGAGTTTGATTATATTAATTCCCTTGAGTGCGACCATCTACTTCATAGTGCTGTACATGATAAACGGGTTTGAAGCCGGGGAATTGGAGACGTTCAAATCCGTTCTGAGGTATATGATTGCTCGTAGTAAAGATTAGAGCTGCCTTTGGCCTGGATAGGATCTTATTACCAGACCGATTACGGGAGAAGATGAGGTAGGCTGCCCTAAGGCCTCTGGCTTCCATCCTAGATACCTCCAAGACCAGCCGATCGTCTTTGGGCCAGGCCCCTCCTCTCAGAGAAGCTTTAAACGCCTTGGGATCCGAGTTAAATCAGATGCTACTTGGGATCATCATAAAACCCATCAAACGGATTGCTGATGAGAGAGATTTCTTCACCAAGATCATGACGTCCTGGGATAGATCCCCTTGTGGTGCCCATGAAGATCGATGAACTGTCGGGTGGTTCGCCCTGCAATCTGCCATGGGACCGGTTCTTCCTGCCCTATACGTGGCTTTGGATGGCACAAGTGATTTTTGAATGAGCTCAGCTCAAAGAGTTGCTAAGAACATTCTGATATTGATAGTCTCCAGCATCATCAACCTTGTTCTAGGCTTCTTTTATGCTGGCTATGCTTCCAGGTACCTAGGCGCTGAAGGCTATGGTATCATAGGTTATTCTCTAGGCCTAACCAGCATCTTTGGATCTGTCATGGAAATGGGGTTAAGCCAGCTGGCAGTAAGAGAAATTTCCAAAGACCATTGGCTTCTTGATAAATATGTGCTCAACATGGTGGCCATCAAAGCTATCCTCGTACCTATAACCCTGATTCCCATAGCCCTTATGGCCAATATCCTCAGCAAAGGCAGCAGCACCTCGGTCACCGTCGTCTACATCCTGGCCCTGGCCACAGGTCTTACGACCTTCAGCAACATCTTCAACGTGGCCTTCCAGTCCTTCGAGAAGATGAAATATAGCTCCCTGAGCACCATCATAAACGGTGCCGTGATGCTTGCCGGTGCCATCCTGGCCATACACCTCCATCTGGACGTGGTGGGCTTTGCCGATGTCTACCTCCTTACCAGTGCTGTCGTATTCACCTTCAACCTGGCGATCTATGCCCTGAAGTTCTTCGGATCCAGGGCCTCATTGAATCCAGGTTGGTGGGGTTATGTCATGAGGGAGTCCCTGCCTTTTGGCCTGGCAGCTATCTTCGTCAGCATCTTTGCCCGTATAAGCTCTGTGATGCTCAGATACATCATGGGAGACGAGGTAGCAGGGTGGTATTACGCGTCTTACGGGTTGATTATGACCGTTGCCATCATACCGAGCGTAGTCAACACATCCCTCTTTCCTGTGATGTGCAGATTCTATTCGACCTCCAGACAGATGCTTCATTTTACTCAGCAGAGGTCCTTCAGGTACATGACCCTCCTGGGCCTACCCATAGGCGTAGGTACAACACTTATCGCCGACAAACTCATACTCCTGATCTTCCCTCAGACTTACGCTAATTCGGTGATAGTTCTTCAGATACTGATCTGGTCTTCGGTGCTGGCCTTCTCTAGCAGCAACTTCAACCGCGTGCTCTCGACATCTAACCATCAGATGACGGTAACCAAGCTTATGGCCATCTCTGCAGGGGTAAACATTCTTCTAAATCTGCTGCTTATCCCCAGATTCAGTTATATAGGCGCGGCCCTGGCAATGGTGGCCGCAGAGTTCATGTCCCTGATCCTTTCGGCCTGTGCAGCCTCCAGGATCGGCTTTAGCCTCTCCGGGGACGATTTGAAGTTCCTGGCCAAGATTATCATGGCCAATGCCGTCATGGCCGCTTTCATACTGCCTATGAGGGGCACGAGCGTCTTCATTATAATACCGTCTGCAGCAACCGTGTACTTTGCCGCGTCGTACTTCCTGTTTAAAGCCTTTGATAAAGACGACGCGAAGCTATTCAGAAGCATAGTGAAGGGAGTTTAACTTTTAACTAAGGATGCTTGAAAGAGCAGGTAGGTGGGTCCCCTCGTGGCTGAGGAGAGCTGAACTGGCCGTGGGTTGTGACTTTTGGGTAGCTTTGCATGGCTCGTGCCATTGGTCACTGGTCGTTCATCCGATGCTTCCGATAAAATAGTGGTTGATAATTGGTTGATACATGATTATCAGAAGGATCTGGAGGTAATGGCTGAAAGAGTCTGCTATGATGAAAAAAGAGAGTTATCTAGAGAGCATTTTATAGAATTGATAGAGGTACGAGCCGAAGATTACAAACCCTGGGAAAGAAAGCTTAGAACCCAGGGTAATTTCAAGGATGCCGAGCGTATGAGGAGAACAAAAGAGCAGATGCTCAAAAGTTTCAGAGGTTTAAAATGTCCTTCACCCAAGTGTAGATGCCTCCGTAACGCTCTCTCAGTACGGCAGGATGATCGAGGTTCTTCAGCTTTACCATCTCAACGCCCGGTCGATACTGATGAGGCGGGTCTACAGTGTGGTCAACCCCGAGGACGTACTTTACCTGAAGTTGGATATGAGCAAAGGAGGGTCCAGAGGAGACCATCCAGCCGATACGAAAGCAGGCTTCTCTTTGAGGTACTTCCTCTTCGATCTGGCCAGCTTTGACATCATCACCGTCGAGACCCGGGAAATGCACGCGTTCATGATGGATTCCTTTCCCTTCTTAAGAAATGGCAGGGATCGCCTGAGATATTTGCCTAAGGGGGTGAATACACACAGGGATTATCTCCTTTCCTGAAGCCCTTCAGCGCCAAAAAAAGTGGTCCTCCACGTAGGAAAAGATTGGGCGACCTGCAAAAGGCCTCTGACCTCGCCCTGAAGGCCTTCTCCAATATCAGCGAGGAGTTTTCTGATTGGAGACTATAATTGATAGAGCCAGTGGATGAGTCCT
>Ga0181520_10013329_pt1 | contig 10387 bp, 6 predicted proteins | sample PEATcosm2014_Bin_29_FD_132451 | JGI IMG/M metagenome (GOLD analysis project Ga0181520, IMG submission 132451) | Peatland microbial communities from MTU Mesocosm Facility, Houghton, MI, USA - PEATcosm2014_Bin02_30_metaG | ecosystem: Environmental > Terrestrial > Soil > Wetlands > Peat | place... | reverse complement strand
GGTGGCTGCCAGGACGGCGCGGGGTGTCACGGCCTCGTTCCATCCCGCTTCGCGGGCCGGAACGAGGCCGTGACACCCCGCGCCTTGACCGTTGAAAGTGCCACATCCAAAAACGATGCTCCTGGCCTGTGGGGCAGTCGTCCCCGGTCTACGCCAGCGCCTCGTCCAGCACCAGGCTCATGTTTTCCGCGAACAGGAAGCGGATGTCCTTGTGCACCTCGGGCGGGATTTCGTCGAGGTCCTTCAGGTCGCGCTCGTTTTCGGCTGGGAGGATCACGGTGCGGATGCCCGCCCGGTGGGCCGCCAGCACCTTCTCCCGCACCCCGCCGATCGGCAGCACCTTTCCGTGTAGGGTCACCTCGCCGGTCATCGCCACGTCGCTGCGGACCGGACGCTTTGTGAGAGCCGAGACGAGGGCCGTGGCTATCGCGATACCCGCCGAGGGGCCTTCCTTGGGCACGGCGCCGGAGGGCACGTGGATGTGGATGTCGTGCTTCTCGAAGAAGGTCTCGTCGAGGCCAAAATCCGGGGAACGCAGCCGCGCGTAGGACAGCGCCGCCTGCGCCGATTCCTTCATCACCTCGCCCAGCCGGCCGGTGAGCAGCAGGTCCCCGTCGCCGGGGACGACCGAGACTTCGATGTTGATGATGTCGCCGCCCGCCGGGGTGTAGCTCAGGCCGGTGGCGATGCCGACGGTGTTCGTGTCCGCCTTGCGATCGAACCGGAAGCGCGGCGAGCCGAGGAGTTCGGGGATCGTCTGCTCGGTGATGGCTACGCGGTCTTCCGAGCCTTCCGCGACCCCGCGAGCGACCTTGCGGCAGAGATTGGCCACCTCGCGCTCTAGGCCTCGCACGCCCGCCTCATGGGTATAGTGGCGGATCAGATATCGCAAGCCCTTGTCGGCGAAGCTGACGTTCTTAGTCTTCAAGCCGTGCGATTTGCGCTGTTTGGGGACCAGGAAGCGCTTCGCGATTTGGAACTTCTCATCCTCGATGTAACCCGCAAACTCGATGACCTCCATGCGGTCGCGCAAGGCAGGCGGCACGGTGTCGAGGACATTGCCGGTGGCGATGAACATGACGTGCGAGAGGTCGAACGGAACCTCCAGATAGTGATCGCTGAAGGAGTCGTTCTGCTCGGGATCGAGGACCTCCAGCAGGGCCGAAGACGGATCGCCCCGAAAATCCTGGCCGATCTTGTCGATCTCGTCGATCATGAACACCGGGTTGTTGCTCTTCACGCGGCGGAGGGCCTGGATGAACCGGCCCGGCATCGCGCCCACATAAGTCCGCCGATGTCCGCGGATCTCGGCCTCGTCGTGTACACCGCCGAGAGACAGGCGCACGAACTCGCGGTTCATCGAGCGCGCGATCGATTTGCCGATTGAGGTCTTGCCGACGCCGGGGGGGCCCATGAAGCACAGGATCGGACCCTTGGCTTGCTTGACAAGCCTGCGGACGGCGAGGAACTCCAGCACTCGCTCCTTGACCTTCTTCAGCCCGAAGTGGTCGTCTTCCAGTATCTTCGTGGCGCGCACGATGTCCAGCTCGTCTTCGGTGGAGGTCGTCCAGGGAAGCTCCAACAGCCAATCCAGGTAGGTGCGGATGACGCTGACCTCGGGCGAGACCGGCGGCATACGCTCCAGGCGCTGCAGTTCTTCGAGCGCCTTCTCCGACGCCTCGTCGGACATGTGGGCCGCGGCGATGCGCTGGCGGTAGACGTCGATGTCCCCCGCAACGCCCTCGTGCTCGGACAGCTCCTCCTGGATGACGCGCGCCTGTTCGCGGAGCCAGTACTCCCGCTGCGAGCCGTCCAGCGAATCCCTCACCCGGCTGTGGATGTCCTGCTCGAGTTGCAGGACCTGCAGTTCCTCCGCGAGCATCCGGGCGAGGCGCTCGAGGCGCTGATTCGTGTCGGTCATTTCCAGGAGAGACTGCTTGTCCTCAAGCTTGATGTTGACGTACGCCGCAACCACGTCGGCCAGCCGCCCCGCGTCGTCGAGGTTCATCGCGGTGACGAGCGCCTCGGGCGGGATGTTGCGTTTGAGGCTGACCGCCTCCTCGAACTGGCTGACGACGGTGCGCATGAGGGCTTTGGTGCGAAGCGAAACCTCGCCCTCCTCGGGCAGCGGCTCGACCATCGCGCGCAGGTAGCCGGCGACCATGTCGAAGGCTCGCACACGCGCGCGGGAAAGGCCTTCGACTACAATGCGTAGGGTGCCGTCAGGCAGCTCCAGCATCTGCAAGACGCGGCCGACCGTGCCAACTCGGTACAGGTTCTCCGGGTCGGGGTCTTCGTCCAGCGGGCGGCGCTGGGAGATGAGCATGACCGGCTCGCCAAATCGCTTGGCTTCCTGCAGCGCTCGAATCGACTTCTCGCGGATCACCCCGAAGGGCACGATCATGTGCGGGAATACGCACGCGTCGCGTAGGGGCAGCACCGCGAAATCGCGTGGCCCCTCCGCTTGCTCGTCCCGCGCCGGCTGGCTTTCCGGGTCGGAGACATCCGGCGAGACCTCTGAGGCAAACTCGTTGAAGACGGTATCCTGACTCATGGGAGGGGTTCCTGGGAGATGAGCGTGGAGCGCATGTTCATGTTAGCCTCCAGCCTCATGTGGCCGCGCCATTCATGGCGCGATTCGCACGGCAAACCGCGCGACCACAGGGACGCGAGAGGAGATGGCAGCCCCATCTTGGTTTTGGATTGTGGCGCTCAGTCCGGCTTTGCGTATGGCGCCTTGCACAGAACGCGAAGCGCGGAATGCAGACTGCGAACCGCCTGCAAGAGACGTCCGCTTTCCGCTTTCCGCGCTGCGCCGGGTACAGCCTATCCGGGGTGCAACTCGCGCCGAGCGCGGTCTGCGCCAAGCGCGCCTTGCCCCGTCATGCGCTTTTCTGCTCGAGGTTGTCCGAAAGCTTCTCGCCGCGCCTGACGAGCTTGGGCGGTGTCCGGTCGTAGACCGATTCGGCGTCGATGATGCACTGAATGACATCCTGATCGGACGGAATGTCGTACATCACGTCGAGCATGATCTCCTCGAGGGTCGCGCGCAGGGCGCGGGCGCCGGTCTTGCGCTTCAGTGCGACGTCGGCCACGGCATCGAGGCCCTCTTCGGTTACGATCAACTCGCAGTTGTCGAGCAGCGACATCGTCTTTTGGTACTGTCGCACCAGGGCGTTGCGCGGCTCGACGAGAATGCGCCGCAGCGCCTTTTGGTCGAGGCCGTGCAGTGTGGCGACGGTCGGCAGTCGCCCTACGAACTCGGGGATCATGCCGTAGCGGATAATGTCCTCCGGCAGCACCTGGGCGATCAGTTCGTCGTCCGTCAAGTCGGCGGCTGTTCCGCCTGCCGCGCCGAAACCGATTGCCCGGTTGTGGGTGCGGCTGCGGACGATGTCCACCAGACCGTCGAACACTCCGCCGCAGATGAACAGGATGTTGCGAGTGTTGATCTGGATGAATTCCTGCTGCGGGTGTTTGCGGCCCCCCTGCGGCGGGACATTCGCGATTGTGCCTTCGAGGATCTTGAGCAACGCCTGCTGCACGCCCTCGCCGGAGACATCGCGGGTGATCGACGGGCTGTCCGACTTGCGAGCGATCTTGTCGATCTCGTCGATGTAGACGATGCCCTGTTCGGCGCGTTCTACGTCGTTTCCGGCCGCCGCGAGAAGCTGCAGCAGGATGTTCTCGACGTCTTCGCCCACATACCCGGCCTCGGTGACCGACGTTGCGTCGGCGATGGTGAACGGCACGTCGAGAAGCTTGGCCAGCGACTGGGCGAGCAGCGTCTTGCCTGACCCGGTGGGCCCTACCAGCAGGATATTGGTTTTCTCAAGCTCGACATCGTCGTCGAACTGGCCGAGCCGGACGCGCTTGAAGTGGTTGTAAATGGCTACCGCCAGCACGCGCTTGGCGCGCTCCTGTCCGATCACGTACTGGTCGAGGAAGGCATTGATGTCCTGAGGAGTCGGCACAATGCCAACGCCCAGCCGTTCGCGGGCCGACTCATCGGCTTTCGAGCGGATGATCTTGTTGCACAGGCCCACGCACTCGACGCAGATGTATACTCCCGGACCGGCGATGAGTTCTTTGACTTCGGTGGGCTTCTCCCGGTTACAGAACGAGCATCGGAGATGCCTCATCCCGCTCGATTCCAACTGGTCCATGAAACCGTCTCCTCAGCGAACGCGGAACACGTGTTACGTAGCCCGCCCTCGGGCGGCTCGCCCCGGATGTGCCCTCTCGGACCTCGCTGGAGCGTCCTCGTGACAGCCTGAGTCGTTACTTTCCCTCAGTTGCCTCGGGTTGTTTCTCCGCCACGATGTCGATGATCCCGTACTCCAGCGCCTCGGGAGCGCCCATGAAGTAGTCGCGCTCGGTGTCGTGCTGTATCTTCTCGAGCGGCTGGCCGGTGTGATCGGCCAGTATCTGATTGAGCACCCTCTTGGTGTTGAGGAACTCCTCGGCCTGGATCTGGATGTCTGTGACCTGGCCGGAGATGCCTGTAGACCACGGCTGGTGGATCATGACGCGCGAGTGCGGCAACGCGTGCCGATGTCCCTTCTCGCCCGCCGCCAGAAGCACCGCGGCCATGCTCGCAGCCATGCCGATGCACCACGTATGCACCTCAGGCGCGATATAGTGCATCGTGTCGTAGATGGCCATGCCGGCGTACGGGCTGCCGCCGGGGGAGTTTATGTACAGCGCGATGGGCTCCGTCGGGTCTTCGCCCTGCAGGAAGAGCATCTGGGCGACGACGATGCTCGCCGCCACGTCGTCGATCTGTGTGTGCAGGAACACGATTCTCTCGCGCAGCAGGCGGGAGTAGATGTCGTAGAACCGCTCCCCACGCGGCGTTTGCTCGATGATGTTCGGGATCAACATGCCAATCACCCCTTCGACTTACTAAACTCCGCCGAGACCCGGGGCAGGTAGGGGCACAGGGCCATCCAGGTGCGTCCCGAGCGCGGCCACTGCCGCTTCCGTGGTTATGCAGAGTTCAGTAACATAACACACTTCGAGGAGCACAAGACTTCCGGCGGAAGGATAATCGCCGACAAGAGGCCCGCCCGTAGCGCCGCCTGGGTCCTCAGTTCCGCCACATTCGCCGGCTGGCGGTTACAGACCTGCTTATTCGGCGGTCTCTTCCGCTGACTCGTCCGCGTTCGGCTCGGACTCTACCGCGGCTTCTGCCGCCGTTTCGGCCACCACGGCAGGCTCGGCTTCCGAAGTCGCTTCGGCTTCCGCCGCGTGAATGCACTCCGGGCCGTGCTCGTGGTCTTCGGTGCATAGGTCGGTTTCATCGGCGGATTCCCCGGCCTGCTCGCCCTCATATTCTTCGTCGACGATGTGCCCACAATTGGGCCCGTGGACGTGGGCGAAGATCTCCTCTTCGCGGCTCTCGTACTCTTCGCGGGAGACCGTCTCGATCTCCGCGTTGTCGACCAGGGCCTTGAGTGCGAGAATCCGCGCCGCGCGCTCGGTCATCCGCTCGGTGAAGTCCTCTTGCACTGCGGCCGCCTGTCGAAGGAATGCTTCGTCTGTGTGTGTCTCCTTGGCGTAGTCGGTGATCGCGGCGTTGATGTCTTCCTCGGTCGGCTCGATGCCCTCGGCCTCGATCAGCTTCTCGTACAAGAAGTGTACCCGCACGCCCTCCGCGGCGACCAATCTTTCGCGGTCGAGGAGCCGGGCTTTCGAGATGCCCGCTACCTCCTGCAGGGTCTGCAGGTCCATGCCGTCACGGATGAGGTCGCGCTCGAAGTCTTCAATCTTGCCCCGAGCGACGTTCTCGACCATTGCGGCAGGGATGTCGATGGTGCTGCTGTCGAAAACCTGCTTGAAGGCCTGCAGTTCCAGTTGCTCTTTCGCGAAGGCCTCATGCACCCTGGCAGCCTGCTCGCGGATGCGGGCTTTGAGGTCGTCGAGGGTCGCGTACTCCTCGTCCACCACCTTGGCGAACTCATCGTCGAGAGTCGGCAGAGTGCGCTCCTTGAGGCTGTTGATTGTAGCCTTGACCGTTGTCTTGGCGCCGGCGAGGGCAACGTCGGCGTAGTCTTCAGGGTAAGTGTACTCCATCTCGACTTCAGAGCCGACCTGCTTGCCGATCATCTCCCGGTCGATCTCGGGCTGGTACTTGCCGGCCCCGACGACGATCTCCTGATCGGCCTCCTCGTAAGGCTCGTCGTCGCCCTCGACGGTCGTGATGACCCTCGCCTTCACCAGATCGCCCTCGGCAACGACATCGCGCTCGACCTCGCCGACCACGGCGTGAGTCTCCTGCAACTCGGCGAGCGTCTTGGCGATTTCCTCCTCTGTGACCTCGGTATCGGGTTTCACGAGCTTGAGGCCCCGCGTCTCACCGAGCGCGACTTCGGGAGGCAGGGTTGTCACGAGTTCGAGTTCGTAGGCTTCGCCCTCGGCCAGGCCCTCCGAGCCTTTCTCCATGTCCTTCAGCGTCGGCTCGTCGTAGGTCTTCAGGTCCGCCGCTTCGAGAATCTTCTCGACCGACTTTTCGATGAGCTGTAGCCAGGCGCTATCTCGGACGGCGTCTTCACCCACGCGCTTGCGAATGATGACGTTGGGGGCCTTGCCGGGCCGAAAGCCGGGGATGCGCGCATCGTTGCGCAGCCGGTCGTAGGCCATGCCGAAGTACTTATTCACGTCCTCGGCGGTGTAAGAGACATGAATCTCCGCGATGCAACCGGGCTGGCGTGTCACTTCGTATTCCACTGGTGGTTCTCCCCTGTGGTCGGGCCAGCATCACGCCCGGCCTTCCCTGAGAATTCTGCGGGGTGACGCGCGCCATGCGCGGCCCCGGGTGCGTGGTACATCGCAGTATCGTGCAACGTGCAGGTGGCTTCCAAGGACTCGTGTCCGGCCATATCGGCCGTGAAACGCAAAAGCACCCCGGTACCCAAGACGGGCCGAGGCAAACAAATGGAACTCGAGCTACATCCGAAGGGAGATGCCGGCTTGGAGGAGTGTCAAACTGGTGGGCGCGGGGAGACTTGAACTCCCACGGGTTTCCCCACATGATCCTAAGTCATGCATGTCTGCCATTCCATCACGCGCCCGTGTGAGCAGTCAACACCGATTACGGTCAACATAGGTCGCGGCGACCGCGCTTCGCGGCTGCTGCAGGTCCATCGCCGGTCAGACAAGAATAATGGTGGGGCGTGTAGGGATCGAACCTACGACCTGAGGATTAAGAGTCCCCTGCTCTGCCAACTGAGCTAACGCCCCACTCTTTACGACTTTCGTGTTCCCGACGCCTGGATTGCCTGGTTTGGCGCGCCCGGAGGGATTCGAACCCCCGGCCTACGGATCCGAAGTCCGTTGCTCTAATCCGCTGAGCTACGGGCGCATCTGCATACCGGGATCCCTATGTTACTTCGCCGTCCCGTCCGGTCAAAGTCTCGCCGAGGCCGAGGACGGCTGCTCGCTACGTGCCGCTTGCTTGGGGTGGAGGACGGGACTTGAACCCGCAACCACTTGAGCCACAGTCAAGTGCTCTGCCAATTGAGCTACCCCCACCACACGCCGCCTGCTGAACGCGTTATACGAGATGACAAATTCGCCACCTCAGTGCGAGGGGGCTGTTGCCGACCCTTGCCGACGAGCCGCCGCAGGCGGCTATGTCTGGCGCGCCCGGCGTGACTCGAACACGCGGCCTACTGCTTAGAAGGCAGTTGCTCTATCCACTGAGCTACGGGCGCTTCAAAGTCGCCAGGCGCTTACGGGCCGAAGCCTGCCTCGTCTACCATCCAACCCGGACCTACGCTGCCCCGCCGAAACGGCCCGTCGTTGGCCGAGCTTGTCTTCTGGAGCGGGCGACGAGGCTCGAACTCGCGACATTCAGCTTGGAAGGCTGACGCTCTACCAACTGAGCTACACCCGCTCACCGTTGCCGCCGGTCCGCGCAGCTCACGCGCCGGGCTTCGCGGATCGCCGAGGCGCAAAAAGAGCGCCGCGTTCGCGCTCCGGGAATGAACTGGTTCGAGTTGTCCCACCCCTCAAGCCGCCGTCTCGTCCGCTACGCCAGTCGTTCACGGCTCCGGACTGCCCGTTCGGCAAGCCAAACCACACCGACTTGACTGGTCGGGGCGGCCGGACTCGAACCGGCGACCTTCTGGTCCCAAACCAGACGCGCTGACCAAACTGCGCTACGCCCCGAGGCAGGTGCACCGCGTCGACAACCAAACTATAGCCTGCGATTGCGCCGCCGTCAAGACCCTGACTTCAGAATTCCGGTCCTTGATTCGGGCAACAAGGAGTTCTCCAGGCTCATAGAGAATATACAACAGCGGGCCTGAGGGCCTGCCACCTGGATGCAAACGGAGGAATTGAACCATCGCTTCCTACACTCGCTATGGCCGCACGGAGGCGGGAAGCTCTGTGCGGGATCTCCCGCCGATCTTACTTGCCTTCCTGGCGCTGGGCGGGATCGTCCTGCCGGTCCTGGTCGCCTTGATCGGCGACGGAATTCAGTTCGGCATCAGCCGCCAGCAATCACTGCATAGCTGGGTCATCGTGGAGGAGCTGACGCACGGGATTCAGGCGGCTGCCGTCTGTCTTCCGCTGTTTTGGAACCGGCGTCGCTTCCCGTTCATCGTGCTGCCTCTGCTCCTGGGGTCTGTAGTCATCGACTCGGATCACTGGGCGACGGCCGCGGAACAAGCGCGGAACCTGCCCAGTTACGAGCGCCCGCAGGATGCCTTCGAGATGGCGAACGACGGGATTCGCACTCCGGCTCATTCGCTCGCGTGCGTCGCGCTCGTCACCGTGGGGCTGCTCGTGCTTACCTCGCGCGTTGACTGGGCTGGCATTGCCGGCCTGGCGCTCACCGCACACCTCGTCCGCGATTCCTGGGAGGCCCCGCTGGCTATTCTCTGGCCGAGTCCGACCTTTTACTCGTCGAGCCACTCGACGTACATCATGCTGGAGATGGCGCTCGGCGCCGTTGCGTTCTGTCTGCTGTTGGTCTACGAGAGGATCAACCTCGCTCTAAAAGGCAGTCTGCTGAACGTCTTCAGCTTCTTGCTGCCGAGGACTCCGCCGCCGGACTGGCTGGCTCCCGGTGGCGGTCCGCCCCCGGCGATACCCCGTGGGAGGCCATCCGCCAGGTCCCGGCAGGCAATCGGCCCCGGTGCCCGCGCGCGCTCATCCAGCCGCAGTTCATCGACGCGCTCTTCCGACCGCTCCCGGCACTCAGGCGGCGGCAGCCATCGACACAGCCACGCCTCCTCCAGGCCCTCCGGCTCGGACGAATCGGCTGGGTCGCGCCCGAGGTCGCATTCCGGGTCGCGCTCTCGTCACCGCCACCACCGCTCCGATCACGCGGCGCCTCGCGACGAAGATACTGACAGCCCGTAGCATTTCCGCGCCATATCGGGCAGGGGAAGGACCTGCGACGATCAGTCGCCGGGGGCCTTGCCATCTTTCCTCCGCCACACTTGCCGCCACGCCCAGGCTCCCAGGCAACCACCCACTGTGTCCACCCCGACATCGAACAGCCGCGCATGGCGCGTCGGCACGAAGGCCTGGTGGATCTCATCGCTGGCGCCGTAGACGGCCGCCACGGCGGCGCAAATCGCGAGAGTGCGGCCGGTGGCCCCGCCGATGGCCCAGCCCACCAGGAACGCGAGCGTCGCATACTCGCAGATGTGGGCCACCTTCTTGATCGGGCGCTCGACCGACCAGCCGTTCGGGGCCGGCGGGATGTTGATGTTCTGTCGCGAACTCCCGAAAAAGATGATGCCCATCCAGGCGAGGACGGGCAGGAAACGCAGGCATCTTCGAGCAGACAACCAGGGCATTCGAACCCTCCGGTTCCTCTAGCTTCTCGGGCAGCGTTCCCGCAGCCACTCGTACAGTCGCTTCGCCTCGTCGGCGGTCGCAGCCCCGGTGTTAAACAGGTAGCGGGTGTCCGGGAGGGCTATCTGCAGGAGTTCCGCGATCTGTGCCTCAGTCATCCAGGCCATCATCAGGACCGTGGCCCCGGAGAACGCCTCGACGGCCGGCTTCGGGCCGGGCGTCTGGAACACCCGGTTGATGCCCCGCAGGTTTGGAATCCTCTTGAAGCCCCCGTACTGGTGGTCGGCGGTCGCGCAGCAGTGCACGAACATCCCGCCGAAGTCCTGGCTCATCTCGATCAGGCTCGGGAGACAGAATTCCTCAAACATGGCCACCGACATGGCCCCCGCCTCGTCCTCGGACATCCAGCACCCCAGCTCCGGCGGGGCCCAGGCGTTCGGACAGTGACACAGGTTGCAGTCGGGGAACCGGCGCTTGAGTTCCTTCAGGAATCGGGTCAGGAGGCTTTGGCACTTGCCCACCAGCCGCTTCACTGCGTCGGGCTTGTCGATCATCGCGACGAACAGGCTTTCTT
>Ga0181520_10013328_pt1 | contig 10387 bp, 6 predicted proteins | sample PEATcosm2014_Bin_29_FD_132451 | JGI IMG/M metagenome (GOLD analysis project Ga0181520, IMG submission 132451) | Peatland microbial communities from MTU Mesocosm Facility, Houghton, MI, USA - PEATcosm2014_Bin02_30_metaG | ecosystem: Environmental > Terrestrial > Soil > Wetlands > Peat | place... | reverse complement strand
GGCTTATCTTTGGGATAAACTTCGATTCATACCATTCGTTCCCTTTCGCCTTAAGCAAAACATACCTTGTCAGCATGCCCGCAATAAACGGTATTCCCAGGTATATAAGCACTGTCCGGGCCGATTCCCATATTGATATCGAGACGTTCATGCCTTTTGCCAATCCGAGCGCGTTCAGGAGGAATGTCACAAAGAACCAGATATATACCGTGTAAAAGAGCACCTGGGCAACGGCATTAAAGGCCACAAGGCCGATGCCGAGCTCCCTGTCGCCCTGCGCGAGATCATTCCAGACAATGACCATGGCGATGCACCTGGCCAGGCCGACAAGTATCACCCCGATCATATATTCGGGATAATTGCGCAGGAACAGGACGGCCAGTCCAAACATTACAAAAGGTCCGACAAGCCAGTTCTGGATCAGGGCCAGGGTGAGAAGTTTCTTGCTGGCAAAAACCCTGTCCATTTTTTCATATTTAACCTTTGCAAGCGGGGGATACATCATAAGGATCAGTCCTACGGCGATAGGAATGGAGGTTTTTCCAACATTGAATTTGCTTATAAACCCGGTAGCCTGTGGCCAAAAATAACCGATCGCAATGCCCGCGCTTATTGCCATAAAAATCCACAGGGTCAGGAACCTGTCGATAAATGACAACTTTTTAATGGTTGTTTCCAATTTAATTTTCCTTTAAAGCGGACTTTTCCTGCTTGCAGTATTTTTTACAGCACCCGCTGTTTTTCTTAAGTACAATCCTTGATTTCTTTATATCGTTTTTGAATGTTTCGTCGCCGCCTGACATTTCCTTAATAAATGATATTACCGCTTCATTGATGCCTTCTTTAAGTATGGAATAGTGCATCCACAGCCCGTCCCTTCTGTCCTTAACAAGCCCGGCGTTTTTCAGCACCCCGAGGCTTCTTGAAGCGTGTGTCTGCGTTATCCCGAGCGTCTGCGTTATGTCGCAGACGCAAAGCTCGCCTTTTTCCGAGAGCAGCCTGTATATCCTCAGGCGCGTCTCATCCCCCAGGGACTTCAATCTTCCTACTATCTCTTTCATTTCTCACCTCGATTATATATTTATATATTTGAATATACAAATATATAATGCGTTTGTCAAGCTGTTTTTATTGCAGGTTTTTATTTCAGTATTACCAGGCAGTCGGTTTTGCTTCTGAATGTCCCCGCGTCGGTCTTCGCCGTTATGGTGTAGTAATATATGCCGTTGGACATGTTCGAGAATTTATCGCCTTCCAGCGTGACTGTGTTCTCTCCCGCGGCAGCCGAGCCAAGCGAAATGGTTTTCACCTTCCTGAAAGCCACGGTGTAAACGTCCATTACCACATCATTGGAATAAGAGGCAAAATCGAACTCTACGGAGAGCCCTGATTTCCCGGGGTTAAGCGGGTTGGGATATACCCTGCTTTGCGCCGGATTTTGAGGCGTCGGAGAAGGTGTATTTGTGGCTGTCGCCGTATTAATGGGAGTGTTGGTAAATGTCTGCCGGGGCGTGTTCGTGGCGGTGGCCGACGGCGTGCTTGTTTCCGTGTCCGGAGGAGTGGAAGTTGTTGTATTGACCGGTGTGGCAGTATCCGTGCCGCCCGGAGTGAATGTGGGCGTAGCAGAGAATGTCGCCGTGGCCGTGTCTGTAATGGTCGGCGTGGCCGAGTTCGTGGGCGACGGCGTGGCTGTATTGGTGACGGTCGGCGTAAAAGTGGGTGTCGCGGAACAGGTCCCCGTCCCGGTATTTGTAAATGTCGGTGTGGCTGAATTGGTCGGCGTGGCCGAATTCGTGGCCGACGGCGTGCTTGTATTGGTGACGGTCGGCGTGCTCGTGTTGACCGCAGTCGTCGGCGTCGGCGACTGCGTTGGCCCGGCAAGGTCGCTGATCAGAGACATCCCGGCCGGCGAACCCCATCCGGTGCACAGGTCGTAACCCGCCGTGGCCGGATAAACCGAGGCGCTCCCGTTGTTTCCGGTAGTGATGTCGTGAAAATCAGCCGCGTAATTCGGCCCCTTCGCGATATTGTATATGGCCGGATTCAGGAAGCCCACCGGTGAATTCCCCCTGGCGTCGGCTTCCTGGTTTATGAGGGCGCAAAACCCGGCCCATAAAGGACAGGAGAAACTCGTGCCGTAAGCCCCGACCTGCGTCCCGTTGTTGTATACGATAAAAACATCGTTGGCGATCGCCGATACGTCGGGATAATTCCTGAATGTCGTGGAAACATAGGCGGAGTTTGCGGCCGTGGTTATCCCCTGCTGGTAATATGGCAGGGCGACCTGCGTGCTTTTTCCGCCGCCGCTTTTGCCGTAAGCGCTGTTCCATGTGGTCTCCGACGACCATGCACCCGAGTCCGTCGTAAGGTCCGTGCCGCCAACTATGGTCACATCCGGCATCTCATAATCATATCCGGTTATCGAACCGGGTGAATAAGCTCCGGTGTCGCCCGAGGTGTGAAAGAAGGACTGGCCCTGCGATTCTATCTTCAGGTAGTAATTGATCTCTGTGGTGCCCATGGGAGAAAGGTAAAAAGATGTCGTGAACTGGTTGACCGCGGTGTCGTTTGACATGGCCGACAGGATGCTGTCATAACTCGCAAGCGTGGCGTCATAATAGGCCTCATACACGTATACCTGGCAGCCCGGCGCCATGGATATTACCGCCTCGATGTCCATGCTCACCTCCAAATCGTAGTTGTAATAGGATCCCGGCGAGCCGTAAACCGCCTTATTGGTTATGGGAACGTTCGGCAGCGACGCTATGGTTTCGTAGCTCCTTATGTCAGCGGTGTAATAATTGTTAAAGGCAAATATCCCGACTATCTGCCCCGCACCGGTAAGCGAGGAGGGCGCGTCCGGGATGTATGCATTCCTGTAATCCGCCCCCATAAAATATCCGTTGGGACCGGTTCCGGTGGTCGCGCTGGTCTTTATGACAACCGCGCTGTTGAGCCCGTTTATGTGCTCGATGGGGACGTCCGCGTCCACGGAAGGCTCAGCATCCGGCGCGTAAAATTCGGTGCCGTCGGGCCTGCGGTAATTGTAAAGCTTCACGCTGAACGCGCTCTCCACGTCCGAGCCGGCGCCCTCCGCGTTTATGAGCATCCTGTCCTTGAACTCGCCGATTATTTTCATCCCCTTTGACCTTAAAAAATCCCTGGCTTTCGCGTATTCTTCCTGCGTAGGAGCATACCTGTCGATGAATTGCCGCGAAGTCAAATAATGGCGGTAATTTTTACTTTTTGGGTTGCTTATGTCGGCCAGAAAAACCTTAAGTGCGTCCCTGTTATGCAGCGGCAGGCCTACGGCAAGGGTTATTTTTTTTCCCCCGTCGAGCCTTTCAAGTTGTTTTGAAGAGGCGACGTCCTTCGGGATGTGGTTGTGCAGTTGTTGTTTGTTAATGGAAGGGCCGTTATTGTCCGCAAAAGAAATCAACGGCATCAGCATGGCGCAAGCAGACAAAATCATGAACAACCCCATTTTCCGCACCAAACCACCCCGTTTTAGTAAAATATATATAATAGTGAACACTGTATATGACAGATTTTCGCCGGAATTTGTTCCATATTAATAACGCGTTTTTTATTTTGTTTGGCCGGGTTTCAAAAAAGCCTCGAACGTTACCTGCCTTCGATGGTGTCTATGGGGCCGGCCGCGGCTTCCATCTCTATATCCTTGATTATACCCTGTTTTATGTATATCGGCCTTATGAGTTTTCCCATCTGCGGCAGCTCCCTGGCGAATATCAGCGCACCGACCATTATAACGCTCCCGCCGATGGTAAGAGCCCGCGGCGCGCCTATGGCAGCGGCAATGCTTCCGTATATAAGGTTCCCGAATGTCGAGACCCCGGCGGCGATGGCGTAAAAACTCATGACCCTGCCACGCATGGCCTCCTCGCTTATGGTCTGCAGTATGGTGTTGCTTGAGGCGATCATGACGACCATGCCCACGCCGGCGCAGAAAAGCGCCAGCATCGCCAGGGGCAGTATCGTTGTGAATGAAAACGTAATGACGGCGGCGCCGAAAACCGCCTCTGCAATGGAAATGAGCCTTCCGAGCCCAAGCACGCTTTTACGCGAGGCAAGGTAAAACGCGCCGCAAAGCGCACCGGCGCCTATCGATGAAATGAGGAACCCCATGGTGTGCGGTCCGCCGTGGAAAATATTCTTGGCAAATACCGGCATAAGAGTGGCATACGGCAACCCAATCAGGGTGACAAGCGACATGTTGAGCAGCATCGACCTTAAGGGCCTGAAACCGCTGACATATTTAAAGCCGTCCCTGAGCTCGGAGAGTATTTTTTTGCTTTTGCCCGTGACGGGCCTGTCTTTCACCCGCATCCGGTTAAGTGCGTATATCACGGCCAAAAAACTCAGGGCGTTCAGGGTAAAGCAAACCCCCTCGCCCACAAGGGCTATCAATATTCCGGCGATTGCCGGTCCGATGAGCCTGGCGGAATTTACCAGGGCCGAATTCAGCGATATGGCGTTGCTCAGGTCGTTCTTGTCCTCCACCATTTCCATCATGAAGGACTGCCTGGCGGGTATGTCAAAACTGTTCACGGTGCCGAGAAAAACGGATAGTATGATTATGTGCCAGGGCTGAACCACGTTGGTTATGACAAGCACCGCCATTATTGAGGCCTGAATAAGGGCCAGCGACTGCGTGAAGCGCAGGATGGTGCGGCGTTTCCACCTGTCGGAGAGGACTCCGGCAAAAGGGGAGAGCACCAGCAAGGGCAACTGCGAGCAGAACCCCACGACGCCGAGCAAAAACGCAGAGCCGGTGAGCCTGTAAACGAGCCAGCTCATGGCCGTGGTCTGAAGCCACGTGCCGATAAGGGAGGTTCCCTGCCCCATGAAAAAGAGGCGGTAGTTCCTGGAATTGAGAGCGCGGAACATCTCCGGAAGTTTGAATCCTTTGGTTTTTTCCATTTAGTTGCCTTTCATCGCATGCCGATTTAGTAGATTATTAATAATATCATAATATGTTAAATACGGGATTTTGTCAAAAGTTTATGATATGATTCCCTCTCCCTTGAGGGGAGAGGGTGATGATGCCTATGTTTTCTCTGTTCCCCTCTCCTGTATCCTCTCCCACAAGGGGAGAGGAAAAGAGCGTTATAAATTTATACACAACTTCTAGCAGTCTTTTGCTGGTCATTAAGCTTTCAGTACAATTGCTTTGTTCCCAAGTTTGGGAAATAGAATTCCAGTATCTGCCTGTAGCTTTTGCCCATGAGGCTGAGTGTGTGCGCCCCCTGAAGGCAAAGTCCGACGCCGTGGCCATGTCCCCTGCCGGTAAAAACATAAACATCTCCCTGCTTTTCCACCTCGAAGAATTTGGAGGGTATTAATGCCCAGCCTGCTTCCTTGCCGAAAACGGAAAAATACCTGTTGGCGTCGACCACGGTGTTTTTCTCGCCCTCCGGGCATTTATAATAAAATTTCAGCTGTTTCGCCCTGCCCGAGGCAGTGCGGGCTGAAATCGTAAGGCCCGTGACCTCCGGGTCCTTATCCTCGACGAAAGATGAAAGCGCGGTTTCAAGCTCCCGCCGGGTAACGGTTTTGACCCACCGAAAATACCTGTGGTCCTTGCACAAAGGAATGCCGTCCATGACATCCTGAATGCTCTCCCCGCATTTTCCGGCCCGACCCGTGGAAAACTCCCCGGCATTCTCGGTGATGCCGCCGCAGCAGGCGGAAAAATAGGCGGAATCCTTTGCGCAATCGCCGGATAATATAATGCCTCTTGTTGCAGCGGCGGCCGCGTCCCATTTCTTCTCGTCAGCAGGGATCCCCTTGAAAACCTCGCAATGTGTGAGGTCGCAAAAATCGTAATATTTATGCCGGTTGTTATTCAAGGCGGCGAATGTCCTTATGACAACGGAGTGGGCCTTGGCAAGTTCGGGGGTGAACATGGAATCGTCCTCTTCGGAAGCAAGGACGCAGGGGACATAATCCTCGATATCGATGGTGGTTATTAGGGCGATGCCCTTCTCATCCTTTAATATGACGGCATTTATGCTCCCGGGAAAACGTCGTTTTTGCCCGGCGGCAGAGATGGTGTAACGGCCATAAGAGCCGCTAAAAAGCCGTATATCCGTACCCTTTTCAGTGTTATTGCCGCCATAATCGGCCCGGATAACATCCCCTTCCAATCTTAAAACACATTTACCATGAGTTTTATCCTCGGAGGTTATAACGGCATCCCGGATGTCGTATTTTGAGAAAACCCTGACTTTTACGTCACGGGCGAAGAGAGAGGAAACTAAAAACAAAAAGAGAATTATTGCAAATAAAAATGGCCGAATATTTTTAAATAAAAGTTTGTTTGTTTTATTTTCCATGTAAACATATTAGAACCGCAGAGCTGTGAAGTCAATGTAAATTCATATATATGGTTATGCTCATGCATTCTCCGGTTATTTATCCATTTTTTTAATTCACATCTTCCCTTCCACTTCCCCCACCCACGCCTCGACAGCCCCCCAATTCATCCAATCCCCCTCCGGCACGGCCTTCTTAAATGCCGGCATCAATGTCAAAATGCTCTGCGGGAATGGAATATCCTTATATCTTATCCTGCCCGGAAATAACCCTTCGCCAACCGGCTTCACTATGGCTTTAATCGGGTCCAGGTACGCCGAGACGGTCTTCCTGTTTTCCGGGGTATCCTTCTGCATTGTCAGGCAGACAACGAATATCGCCACCGGCACTTTTGTTAGGGCCGCCTTGTTCTTCTCCGTGAACCTTATAACCGAGCCTTTAAGCTTCCCCATCTCAACTGCGGAGCCGATTATGACCGCGTCATAACCCTCGATCGTCTTTATCTTTTCAACCGGCTTGACGTCGGCCGTCATCCCTTTTTCAGAGAGTTTCTTCCCGATAAATACCGCGGTCTCCGCCGTGGATCCCGCAAATGAACCGTAGGCTACAAGGATTTTCTTTGACATTTTGTCCCCTTTCCCGAATTGGGCTTCTACTTGCGATTGTTTATTGACACATCCTATGAATGCAAACAGGATAAATAAATAAAGAAATGGTAATCTTGCGGTTATTTTTTTCGATTTCAATGAAATGTTGTCGGATGGCATTTTCACTCCCAAAATTTAGTGTATGGCCCGCCAGTTATCGTAATGCAATTATACACCAACTAAAACTCAAACTCCATCCCGAAATATATCAGCCTGGGAAGATTGTTTATCTGATCGGGGCCGCCGGTATAACCGAACTCCGGGGACAGTGTCCCCGCCGGATTCTGCCGGTTCAACGCGTTGATTATTTCAAGATACAGGTTCAATCTCCATCCTTCGAAACAAAACGTATAATCCGTCCGCAGGTCAAGGCGCAGGTAATCCCCGAGCCTTGTATCGTCGGTCTCGTTTAAAACGGGATGCCAGATGCCTATGCCGTCAAAAAAACTGCTTTTTATGCTCTCCGCGAACGGCCCTGAATTATACCGCAGCTTGGCTCCAAAACTCCATGCCGGCGTTATGTTGTAACTGGCCGCCAGGTTCAATATGCTCGGCTCGTCATATTCGTATAAGGCCCATAACCCCGTCTGCGGGTCCAGCCTTTCCGATTGCGACAGGGCGTATGATATCCATCCGAAAAACCTGTCCACGCGTTCTTTCAGGAAGAACTCCACTCCTTTGGCTGTGCCGAAACCCTTGTTATTATACGTTTCGGTGCCGTCGGGATTGGTAATGTCGGCCACAAGGTTCCTGTAGGTCTTGTAATAGACGTCGATACTGCCGTTCAGGCTATCTGAAAACTTTTTTTCCAGGCTCAAAGCCATGTGCTCGGCGATGTTCGCGCTTAAGTAAGGATTTCCGTATTCGGCGTTCAACTGTTCCGCTGTCGGGAACTGGCCGTAGTATCCCCATGCCGCTTTCCACAGCGTGCTGTCATCATACCGGTACTCGAGCCTCATCCTCGGGAAGAGGGTGTCGTGGGCCACATCGTCCCTTTTGTCATATCTCACCCCCGGTATGAAGGCCCATTGCGTGTTTATCTGTATGCGGTCCTGCAAATAAGCGCTCCGTTCATAAAGCCTTGAATTTATAGTGGCGCTTGCCGGGTCCGAGACTATGCCGTCGGTTATGCTGATGAAATAATACGCTTCCGCGTTCTCGCCGATTGCGCCAAAATTTCCGCCGAAACCAAGCTCATGTTTCATGCCGAGCAGTTCCCCGGCGTCCCACACGGCTTCCTCTTTTATCCCGAAATAATTTTCGCCGGAATTTATATTAAAACAATCGCCCATGGTTTCTCTCTGTTTCGTCGAATAATAATAAGGGGTCAGAGTGGATGTCAGGCCGTGTATCGAGGTGTTGACCCAGCTCATGCCGGTTGTGAACGAATAATTATTGACGCTGTAATCCCCGGAATATTCAGGATCAACCCCCATGTTTTCCCCCACAAGCAGGCTCATAAAGTCGTTGCTGCCCAGGGCCAGGCCGTGGAAACGGTTGTCCGGACCCAGCGTAAAATCAAGCGTGCCTCCAATGTCCCAGAACGCCGGCAGAGCCGTAATGCTGAAACTTTTCATGTATCCCCCGAGCACCAGGTCGATATAACTGCGCCTGCCCGCAACCGTGAACGAAGCGTCTCCGATGCCGAGCGGCCCTTCAAGGAGCGCCTGTGACATTATCATGTTTATATCCGCCGTTGCGTAAAGTCCGTCCTTGCGGCCCGCCGCGGTCTTTGCATCCAGGACCGAGCCCATATAGTCCCCCCACTTTGCCCCAAAACCAGTTCCATACAGGTCCACCGAAGAAAGCAGGTCCGAATTCACCGTCGATACCAGCCCTCCGAAGTGGAAGGGCTCGGGCCACGGGATATTGTCAAGCAGGTAAAGGTTGTCGTCAGGCCCGCCGCCCTGGACGACAAGCTGGCTCGAATAATCGCTCGGGGCCGCAACCCCGGGCATGTCCTGTACCGCGCGCAGGGCGTCTCCGGCGTTGCCCGGTGTTTTCTTTATTTCATTTTGGGTGATTGTGCTCCCGACCACCTGGTCGCCGGCCTTTTTTGCCTGTACGACGACCGTGTCCGAAGTAAAGTATGTTTTTTCCATGTGAACGTTCAGCTCGATATCCCGGCCGGATTTGATTGAAATATTTTTTGTCGCGGGAGAATAACCCTGGGCGGTAAATATCAATATCCCTTCGCCCGCCGGTAATTTTATTTCATAATATCCGCCCGGGTCGCTTTCGGCCGTCAGGCTCGTCCCTTTTACCTCCAGCAGCACATTTTCCACCGTGTTATGGGTTCCAAGCTCAAATATCCTGCCGTGGACGGCGCCGGATTCCGGTTCAGACGAAGCTGTGTCCGCGGCAACCGCCGCATCCGCCGAAACAGATATGTTTACACCCGCTGCCGCGTCATTTGCGGCGCAAACAAGTGCGGATTGGCAGGCAGAAAATGCGGCCACGGCCGTTAATATAAATAGCTTAATATTTTTTTTCAAGACAGCTCCCCCGGAAAACTTTGTGTCGGCGCCGGTTTCGTTTTTCCCAAACGGCTAAGGCGTGACAAATATGGAAGTAACCTCGCCTCCGCCGCTTCCGCCTCCGGGCAGATCGACCAGCGTGCCCGAAGACCAATAACACGGCGTTGTATTATCCTGCCCCCCCACATACACTGTCCCGCCGGATACAAAAATCGACGACGCCCAGCCGGAATTATACGTGGTGGGCAGCGCGGTAAACCCGCCGTCCTGCCAGTAGCACGGCACCGCGGTGTCGTAATAATTATTATAATAACCCGACACGTATACGGAGCCGCCTGCCACGAATATGCCGTTTGCGATCCCGTTGCTTCCGCCATAAGCCACTCCCATATCCGTCCTCGTCGTTCCCGTCCAGTAGCATGGTATGTTCGTGCTGCCGTTGTAGTAATAACCGGCGGTATATACCGTGCCGCCCGACACGAAAATGGAGTTTGCCCTCGCGCCGATTCCGGCCGGAAGGTCCGTTCTTATGGTGCCGGTCCAATAGCATGCGACCGTCGTTGTCCCGCTGTTATAACTGCCCGACGTATAGACATTTCCTCCGGATACGAATATCGAATAAGCATAGGGCGTGTTTCCCGTGAGGTCCGTCTCCACGGAACCCGTCCAATAACAGGCTACTTCCAGGCCGGAACTGTTTTGATAATCCCCGGCCGTGTATATGGTGCCCCCGGATACGTAAATCGAGCTTGCGGCTCCCCATAGACCGGCGACGGTAAAATCCGTTTCCGCGCCCGTCCCTATCCAGTAACAGGCGTGGGAAGTGCTGCCAAAGTTATCGTCTCCGGCTGTATATACGGTTCCCCCGGACACGAATAAGGAGCTTGGCCCGCCCAACGATGTGGCAAGAAAGTTTTGCGACGAGCC
>Ga0181520_10013327_pt1 | contig 10387 bp, 7 predicted proteins | sample PEATcosm2014_Bin_29_FD_132451 | JGI IMG/M metagenome (GOLD analysis project Ga0181520, IMG submission 132451) | Peatland microbial communities from MTU Mesocosm Facility, Houghton, MI, USA - PEATcosm2014_Bin02_30_metaG | ecosystem: Environmental > Terrestrial > Soil > Wetlands > Peat | place... | reverse complement strand
GTCCGCCAGGGTGAGGTGTCGGCTCCGCAAAACCAGACGGTCGAAAACGACGGAAACGCGTCCTGGGATCCAACCGCCATCACCCCCGATCTGAACGCTGCCGTCAACGCCGCCGGAACCACCTGCATTGTTGACACGCTGCTCGCCGTCGACGCGCAATGCGTCGTCAGCGCCGAGTTTTCGCCTTCCGTTTCTGTCCCGCCCGTCAACTTTGAAATCGGGAATGTCGATGTCGCCAGCGTCGCCGTGAACACCCCGCTCGACATCGTCGTGGTTGGCGATGCCACGCCTGCTAACTCCACAACCGTGGTCGTCAACTCCAACCTCGATCCGTCCCTCTTCGGAAACCCCGTTACATTCACCGCCACTGTCACCACCGGCGCGAGCACCGGTCCGCTTGACGGGACAATCACCTTTTACGTGGACGGCGTTGCCGTCTCCGGGGCCGTTCCCGTCAGCCCCCAGGGCACTGCCCAATACGAAACTGGCGCGCTGACTGTGGGAGCCCACGACATCACGGCCCAGTATACGGATGCCCCTGGCGCCAACCCCGCCCACCTGAATAGTCCGATGAGCCCCGTACTCGTCCAGACGGTGATTCAAGGTACCAGCGTCGTCCTCGTCTCCAGCCTGAATCCCTCGGCGGTCGGCCAGAGCGTCACCTTCACCGCCACCGTTACCGCTGGCAGCGCCTCCATCTCCAACGGAACCGTTACGTTCATGGATGGGTCCACCATTCTGCAAACTGTGACGCTCTTCGCGAACGGCACGGCAACTTACATGACCGCGATCCTCACCAACGGGCTCCATGTCATCACTGCCACCTACAACGGCGATGCGCAAGCAGGGATCCAGCCGAGTACCTCCCTTCCCGTTAATCAGGAGGTGCTTGTTCCCTCCACCGTTGTTCTCATCTCTTCGCTCAACCCATCCAGCTTCGGCGCCTCTGTCACGTTCACGGCCACAGTCACCTCTCAATCGACCCAGCCAGCTACAGGCGCAGTCAACTTCCTTAATGGAGCGCAGGAGATCGGTACCGCCAACCTGACGGCCGCCGGCCAGGCAGTCTTCACCACGTCCTCTCTGGCGCCTGGAACGTACTCCATCACCGCCGCCTACGTGGGAGACACCGACAACAGTCCCGGTACCTCGCCGGCTGTTTCGCAGGTCGTCAAGGCGGCAACAACGGCCACGGCCCTCAGCGCAACGCCCACGCCCGCAATCGCCGGCGGTCCCATTGTTCTCACGGCCACCGTCACCGTGACGCAGGGCGTCTCAACTCCCACGGGAACCGTCACATTTACCAGCGGCGCCACCACCCTCGGATCCGCGCCGGTTGGCGCAAACGGAACGGCGGCCATCACCGTCACATTCCCGCCGGGCAGTCAATCCATCGTCGCCACCTACGCGGGCGACACAAACGATCTGGGCAGCGCCTCTGCGCCTCTTCTGTTGACAGTGCAGACTGCAACCACGACGAGCACTCTAGCCTCCAGCGCGAATCCCTCCGTGGTCCTTTCGTCGGTCACCTTCACGGTCCAGGTTTCCGGCAACGGCGGCATCCCCACTGGTATGGTCACTTTCAGCGCCGATGGCACGGCAATTGGTACGGCTACACTTGACGCCACCGGCAAGGCCACCGTCTCCGACGCCAATCTCGCAGTCGGCTCTCACGCCATCACCGTTACCTATGCCGGAGACGCCAACGACGCTGCGAGCACCTCCTCGGCGCTCACCGAGGTGGTCAACACCATCTCCACCGCGACCGCCCTTGGAGCCTCCACCACCGGTGGCGCCAATCCGCAAGTCATTCTCGTTGCGACGGTTGTGGGAGCCACCGGGCCCACTCCCACCGGAACTGTCACCTTCCAGGCAGGAAGTGTTGATCTCGGAAGCGCCGTACTCAACTCGAGCGGCGTTGCGATTCTGACACCCAACCTGACGGGGGCTGAGACTGTGGTTGCCACTTACGGCGGCGACAGCCTCCACGCTGGGTCTCAGTCTCCACCGGTCTCCATCTCCAACATCCCGGTCGGCTTCAGCATCACCGTCACCCCGCCAAACGTCACAATTCCGACTTCACAGAACGCGACTCTCAATGTGGCGCTTACGTCCTTTAGCGGGTTTACCGACACAATCGGCCTTGGCTGCGCATCGCTGCCCGCTGCGGTGAACTGCCACTTCTCCACCTACACTGAACCGCTCGTCGCCAACGGAACCCAGACCGTGCAGCTGACGATCGACACAAACAACCCGCTCGGCGGAGGCGCCTCCACTGCCAGCGCCCAGCGTCCGGGCGCAGCAAAGGCCCTCTTTGCCGGCCTGACCCTGCCCCTGAGCCTGTTTTTCGGTTGCCTCTTCTTCTCGCTGCGCAAGCGCCACCGCGCCATCTTTACCACCCTGGCCGTTGTGCTATTTGGCTTTGCTTCCATGGCCGTGACCGCCTGCAATGGATTCACCCAGGTCAGCGCAACGCCTGGAACCTATGTGATCCAGGTGACCGGTACTGGGAACAGCAGCGACATTGTGCACTATCAAAATGTCACCATCACGATTGCCAAGTAACGCGGGCCCCATTGTCCGCCGATAGGACATGCATGAAGAGCTTTCATCATTCTTCGAGTGAACTCTGCGCGACGACTCGGCTTCTGCGCCGCGCAGTCCTCTCGGCCTTTGTCGGGGCACTTTTTCTCGCAGGTTCGGCCGTTGCTTCAGCCCAGACGGTGCCCGCCGGATATCAGGACCGCATCAAACTCTCTGTTGGCGGAACAGCCTCGGAGTATTTCCTCCAGTACGGCCAGACCCGGCTGCTCGGCGTCACCGCATTCTCCGACTTCGACGCCTGGCGCCACTACGGCATTGAAGGGGAAGCCCGCTTCCTCGAGTTCAATCAGCCGAAAAACATCCATGCCGAAACCTATCTCGCCGGGCCTCGCTACAAGATCTATCTGGGAAAGTTCCAGCTGTATGCCAAGGGCCTGGTCGGTTTCGGTCAATTCCATTATCCCTACGGCTCCGGTACAGACAACGACTTCGTCGTCGCGCCCGGCGCAGGCGTCGATTACCACATCTCCCCGCGCGTCCATATCCGCCTTGCCGATTTCGAGTACCAATACTGGCCCGAATTCCATTACGGGCCCATGTCTTCCTTCGGCGTCAGCGCCGGCTTCCGCGTCAAGATCTTCTAGGGTCTCATCACACTGCCCTTCGGCTTCGGCGCTTCGTCCTCGTCGCTGTTGTGCGCATAGCACCAGTGAATCTCGTCCAGCGGCGCTTCCGGCCACTTGGCCTGCACCAAATCTTCCTCGCTGAGTTCGTGCAGCTTGAAGTCGATCGCGCCGTCCCCGTGAACGGTTGCCTGCAAGTACCCATAGATCTTCGACTTTGACTCCTTGTCGGCCTCTCTTGGCAGCGCGTAGCGACGCGCGCCCGCGCTTCCGATGATGATGCCCGTCAGAACTGTCTTTGTATATTGCTTCCAATACGGCGTGCTATAAACATTCGGCGAGTAATAGTGCGAATGGCTGGTGATGACGTACACATGCTTTCCTGCTGCCTGTGCATCGTACAACCAGCCGTAAACCATCTCGCCCGTGTGGATCCCCAGGTCCCAGTCGTCCATCGCATGGTCTGACGCATTCGAATGCGGCAGCGACTCGTGCATGCCTACGACAATCGTCCGGATTCCAGAGTCCGCTGCCAGATCCTGATCGATGACACCGCGCAGCCAGCTCAACTGCGCATCGGAAAACTGGTCTTTACTCGCGTTGTCGAGTGTCACAAAGTCCACGCCGCCCTGCGTCCAGTGGTACCAGCTCTCTACAGTCTCTTTACCGTCCGCTTTGCGTTGTGCGACGATCTCCGGCCGGTTCAAGAACGATGAAAACTTCTGAATGTACCCCTCGCGGGTCATTGGCTTTACAGCATCGTGATTTCCTCGCCCCAGAAACACCGGAAAGTCGCCAAACGACGCCATCTGGTGCGCCAGAAAGTCATCCCACGCGATCGGGATGTACTCCTCCTTTGTGAGCAGCATGCCCGCCGGCTGCATCGATTGCAGATCTTCGTCAGGATCGTACATCGCGCGGAAGTCCCCAAGATGCCAATAGAAAGCGTCCTTCTCTGCCTTTACCTTCGCGGCAATCGCAGGCATCACGAAATCGCCGCAGTTGCGGCTGTCTCCGCTGACGGCAAACGTCCAGGAATCGGCTGCTCGTTGTGCTGTGGCTGTCTGTTGTGCGCGGCCTGTTTGGGACGAAAGTGCGAGTGCGGCCAGAGTTGCCAGGGCCGAGGCACGCACAGGGAAGGGAAGGGAACGGAAACCAGCGATCTGCGACATGGGAGCAGATTAAATCACCAGCCGTCTCGCGGTGGTGAAGAGAATGTTTCAATACGCCGCTTCGCCCATGCCGCGCGCACCGTAATCAGGGAGGTTCCCATCCACCTTGTGACTCGAGTCACGGTGGTTTTCCGGGTTGCTCGCTAGCTTCAAAGTTGTGGGCTCATCGCTCAGCGGCGAGCCCGAAGACAGCTTTCATATTCTTTGCGAAACGGGCGATGAACTCAGAGAGGATTTATCCGCATGGCCTACGTCATTACTGATGCTTGTACCAAGGATTTTGTCTGCGTGGCCGAGTGTGCCACCGCGTCCATCGCCCCTGCGGTCGACGATCCGAAAGCCGGATCCGTCAGCCAGCTCTTCATCAATCCCGATGACTGCATCGATTGCGGCAACTGCGCCGATCTCTGCGCGCAGAATGCCATCTACATAGTCGAGGACCTGCCGGCAGGAAAAGAGCACTTTGCCGAGTTGAACAGGGTCTACTTCAACTAGGGTCCAGCCTGCGTCTTCTTTGCCTAGACCCGCGCATGCCGCTGGATGGGAGACCAATTCCGGGGTCTTGCGTTAAGGCTCAGCCTTTTCCGGGCTCACGCCTGCGCCGGTCATCGTTGAGGCAGGTGCCGTTGGGGTCGCGTTTCCTGCTGCGTTCGCCGGCAACACCGGGAGCGTTAATGTCTGCACCGCTGCCGGATCGTCGCGCAGCTTCAGGTAAAGCAGGTTGTTCGCCGGGTGGGGCACGATCAACTGAGTCCCCGTGAAGTCGGCTGGGACCTCGATTGCATTCTCAAACTCCGGGGAAGCGCCGATCGACTCAGCCAGGAACAGATTGGACCCCGTCAGCGTGCAAGCCCTGTTCGGATTCCGTGGGCAGTGCAGTTCCTTGAAGCCCGGCAGCCGCACCAGTGTACCCAGCGGCAGCCAGTCGCCGACCTCCCCATCGGCGGCGGTTACGCGCGCCTGCAGCGGCCCAAACGCCGACGACCCGAAGCGCGCCAGCGGCTCAATCATGCCGATCGCTGTCTTCGCATCCTCCAGCATCAGTCCCCCGTCTTCCAGCGTGAGCACTGTCTTAAAGCTCCCATCCACCGCGGCCACTTCTACCTTCTCGTTGCGCGGGAAATTGGCCGGCACCCGCGCCTTGAGAAAGAACACAAGCCGCTGGTCGATAGGCAGATCGTCCGCGCTCCCCAGATGGACCGGCGAAGGCGTCGCCGTCGCCTCCTCCTGCGTTCCTTTGCTCAGCAGCGTCACCGCCGGCCGCGGCGGAATCACCGTTGCCGCCACGCTCACCTCGCGCCCATCCTCCAGTTCAACCTTCGCGGCATAGTGCTTCCCGGGTACAAGGCTCGCCGTGGGACCATTGGCGCTCATTTCGAGCTCATCCTTGTCCTCGACCCGGCTCAGCGCTGTCGGCCTCAGCTCGATTCCCTCCAGGCTAGCCTTTGCCACTTCATCCAGCCGGGTTCCCAGCATCGTTGCTTTCTGATCGCCCGCACTCAACCTCAGCCGTTCGAGAGACGCGGCCTCTGCATACGACTTGAGCGTGAGAGCCTGTGGCTTCTCCAGCCCATACTGATAAATCGCCAGTCTTGCAACCCCCGGGGCCGCTTCCTTCATTGGAACCGACACTTCCAACGTCTCCGCCTTCACAGCGGTCCACGCCAGCTTCACCGGCCTCCCGTCCCCACTCTGCATCTCCACGCGATCAACGCAGAGCAAGTTATCGCCTTCGAGATGGAGCTTGTCCTCGCGGCCCACTACCAGGGCCAACTGCTCGCCCGCTCCCAGCGACCACTTGCCCGGTTGCGCCGAATGCAGGTGGAACCGCGGTCCCTTCCACTCGTCAAATCCCCACTTGCCACGCAGCTCCGCCGTTACGTCGGCTTCAGCCAGCAAGGGCGCCGTCCCCGCCAGCACCAGCCCGCCCGCCGAAGTGTCCGCTTTCACGGGTATATCGACTGTCGAGGACTTACCGTCGACGTGCATCTCCACATGAAGCACAAGCCCCGAGCCCATCTGCGTAGCAAAAACCAGCGGCGCGCCTTCCGCCGGCAATACCAGCTCCGGCTGCTGCGCACAGTACTCAGCGCTCACACTCATGGGGTGCAACTGCGGCGGCTTCGCCGGACCCACGGGTGGCAGCGCCACCACCACCACAGACTTCGGATCGCGGAACGAGGGCGGCACGTTCAGGCGCAGATTCAGTGTGTCTTTCGTTGGCAGCGCCAGTGCCGGGATGTACTGGAAGTGCGCCGTATGCAATGAAGCAAGAATCCTGGCCGTGTCCACGATTGCGCCAATGTACGGGCTATAGGCCCCCGCACCCCCCAGGGTGGAATAGCTGATCTGGTTCATCAGGTCGGCCGTCGACCCGTTCATCAACTGAGTGACAAGCGACTGCGCATTCGTGTCGTCCAGCACCAGGCCCTCGGTATGCTGCACGAGGCAGGGCGCCTGCTGGTCCGTCGGCTTGTCAAAGCACTGCTGATCCATCCGGATACCCAGGCTGCGCGCGGCACGCTCCGTTCGCTGCTTCAAGAGCGCCGGATCGGTCTGCGAGGTGGTGTTTACCTCGGCAAGATAGGCCTCGAGCCGCATCCGGTCCCAACTGGCCGCTTGCAGGTCCTGCCCTGCGCGCACAAAGGCGCCTGGCCGGTCATGCACCGCTCTGCGCAGCGTGCTGAAGTCGCCGCCTGTCTCCGGAGCCAGAAACAACAGGGCCTGCTGCGCCTCGGCGGGCACCACCACAAAAACGCCCTCGCTGCGCACGCTCGGTGTCCATGTCTCCACCCGCGTAAACCACTCCGGTGGTGGCGGATTGGTGGCCCCGCGCAGAAAAGCCACAATCAGCACGTAGCGCTCGGACTGGCTTTCCGGAAGGTCCGGATGCACCCAGATTCGGTCTCCCGGCAGCAGCGAAGGCACCTGTCCAATCGGCAGGGTTACCTCGCCGCGCTTCACGTGCACGTCGATCCTGGGTCCGGTCAGATCGAAAGCTGGATTGTTCTGTGCCGGCATTCCGGTCGAAACACAGCAAAAGAGCAGTAATGCCAGGAAACGGCGCATACCTCCCATTGTACGAACGTCATCCCACCCCGGCCCCGACCGCCGCCCCCGCTGCCGCATGCCATTGCTCGTTTCGCAACACTTTTCTCAATTACGACGCGCATTTCCTCTTTATCGGGTACACTGTTGCCTGATTAGCTTTAGGACAAAAGGGGATAGCTAGAGGGTTTCTCGAGTCTTCTGTTAGGTAGAAACGAAGCACGAACGTTAGCTTTCAATTCAAGCAGGGCCCCGCGGTATTGGCCAAGCCTTTCGAACTCATAGAGAATCTCAACCAGCCAGACCCAAGTTAGTTTGCTTTTCTAATGCGATTGCTGGCTGCTCTGGGGCACCGGCAAGAGCTTCAGTACCTTATCCTCCATTGATCGTGCGGTTGTCGTGCCACGGACGCTTCTCGTCCCAAGGACGCATTTTTCGGCTGTTCCTGTGAGTCGCTCTCTGCCCCCGATGGTGCCAGGTCACCTGGGGTGCGGATGCGGTCGGGGCTTGCTGGATTTCGTAGATACGGAGTGGGCAAGATGAAATCGACAAGAACTCAAGACGGCGGCATTGACCTGAGCCAACTGAGCATCCCGGAAGCCGAAGAGATTGTTGAAGAGGCGCTGAACGAGCTGGCCTTTTCATCCGACCCCGGCCTTGCCCGCGCGCTCCGCTTTCTGGCTCCTCCCGGGTATCAGGCCATTGTCGAGCTATGCGGAGAAAACGGCCGCAGCAAGCGCCGAAACGATGCTGCGGACTCTTGGTCTCCTGAAGAGGACGAGGTTCGCATCTACTTTGAGCCGGTCGGCGACGGCGAGGCCCTCCCGCGCCAGGAGCGTGCTCCCCGCGCGCTGGCTAACCACACCGCGAACCGGACTGCCAACCACAACGGGGACTCCGGCTACGACGACGAGGGCGACGATGGCCAGGAAGCCGTGATCCCCGCCGACCTGGACGCCCGCGTCAAGGAACTCTGCGCCGCCCTCGCCGAGGCCGAACGGGGCGGCCACGCCTTCATCGCCCTCAAATGGTTCCGCGACTCCTTCCTGCCGCGCAAGGCCTTCCGCTGGAATCAGCACCCCGAGTCCCGCCAGGCTGTCCTGGCCGAGGCCATTCAACGCGGAGTCGTGGTCACAAGCAAGATCGCGAACCCCAAGACTCCCGCATACCCCACCACTACCATTCGCCTCAACCGCGCCGAGGCCGGCATTCCCGAGGAGGCGCAGCGGTTCCACCCGGTCCAGATTCATGGAGACTCCATAGCCGAGGCGATCCAGGAAGAACGGATTCGGGAGGAACGGTTCCAGGTGGAACGGGGCAGCGTGTGACCTGCTATTTCCTCGAGTCCACGGCCTTCGCTCGGCTTTTTGTGCGAGGGCAGGGAACCGATGCACTCATCCGCCTCATGGAGGCCGTTGAAGACAATCGCAAGCTCATTGCGGCTTCCACGCCTCTCGAGGTCTACTCCGCCATCCGCCGCAGCGAGCGCGCCGGAGACATCTCTGCTGAAGACGGCGCTGCCGCCCTCGAGACCCTCCGCATTGAAGCCGCCCGTATGGTCCAGGAGCCGCTCAATCCTGCCGTCCTCGAGGCGGCGCGCCAGATTCTCGATCGAACTACGCTTCGCTGGCCTGAGGCTCTTCAACTCGCCGCCGCCATGGTCGCCCGCGATATGTTCCACGGCACCGAAGTCGTCTTTGTTTCATCTTCGACGGCGTTGCTCGAATCCGCAAAAACCGAGGGTTTTCACACCCTCGATCCGGCCCGGGAACCAGCCTGAGCACGGTGCTGGGGTCGCGGAATCCGTGGTTCTTCGAATTCCGGAGTCGGGCCGCCGGCCTCGATTGCACTTCTGTGAGATTGACAACGCCGTAGCTGGCTTTCAATAATCGCCCCAACATTCTTTTCGACAAAGAACTCCGCGGACGATGTCCGAGCTCTGCCCTATCGACGTCGGAAAGAACTAATCTGGAAGTCGTCGTCTTTGAGCCCTCATCCGAAAGCCCGGGAGCGACCATAATGTACATTATCCCGCAAATTCGCCGATCCACACTGCTCGCCGCCACCGTGCTTCTTGCGCTTGCCTCGGCCAACCTTATGTCGCTCCACGCCGCAACCAGTGAGAAGGCGAAGGTCGCGTTCAGCAAGCTCTTTCTCGGCAAGGACGTAAAAGCTCTTCTCGATCTCCCCGCCTACAAAGAAGGCCTCGATCTCTACCTCAATCCCAAGTCCGACAAGCGGCTCGACGAGCGCGGCATCGACTTGAAGGACCTTGGCAAATACCTCAAGGACAAAGGTGTCGGCGTCGAGCGCGATGAATGGGTCACCGTCACCGATATCAAGGTCGACAGCGACCGGATCGAGGTCCAGCTTGGCGGAGGTGGGGAGGGAAAAGGCGCAAGCAATAACGCTGAGAAGAAGGGCGCGGGCTTCAAGCGCGCTGGTGGCTCGCGCATCAACTTCCGCTACGGCAGAGATGTCACCGACGCCGATCTCCAATTACCGGCAATTCTGCCTCTGCTCAACCGCGTCCTCGATACCGGCAAAATCGGCGCAGCCCTCGCGCTTCAGGATATCGATCCCGAGTTTCAGGATGCCGTAAGTGCCAAAGACATCGTCAAGGGCATGCCCTACAAGCTGGTGCTGCTCAGCGCAGGCGAGCCGGATCAGAAAAAGGTCGAGGATTCGACCGACGATAGCCTGCACGAAATCTGGTACTACATGCGCGACGGGCGCCGCTGGGTGGTCCGCTTCCTCAACGGCAAAGTTGAAAAAGTCCAGGTCTTCTAGCAGCAGCCCGCGGAAAAGCTCAGCAGCACCGGCAAGGAGTGTCAGGGCACGACTTCAGTCGTGCCGGGAAGGCAAAATAAAATGAATGGGCTTTAGCCCCTGAGGGAGAACCCTCGCGTTGCTCTCGCGCACGTCCAAAGATGCTTCACCAAAGCGGATCCAATCGCTGTGAAATGAATACCGGCTCCGGCCCTCCCAAACTGGAAAGTT
>Ga0181520_10013325_pt1 | contig 10389 bp, 8 predicted proteins | sample PEATcosm2014_Bin_29_FD_132451 | JGI IMG/M metagenome (GOLD analysis project Ga0181520, IMG submission 132451) | Peatland microbial communities from MTU Mesocosm Facility, Houghton, MI, USA - PEATcosm2014_Bin02_30_metaG | ecosystem: Environmental > Terrestrial > Soil > Wetlands > Peat | place... | reverse complement strand
TTTGGAATGCTTACGTCGAGCGGTGTTTGTCCCACCTTCATCAAGATGCCACTGCCCACGCACCCAGTTTCGGCGCCGAGTTGCATTACCAGCGAAGCGTCGGCCGGGGTAGCGATTCCACCAGCGCTGAAGTTCGGAACCGGCAGCTTCCCCGCCCGTGCAACCATGCGCACCAGCTCATATGGAGCCTGATGGGTCTTGGCCGCCAGGTAGAGTTCCTGCTCGCTCATCACGGTGAGCTGCAGCATTTCCTTTACGATCTGGCGCATGTGCTTAACGGCATGGATCACGTCTCCGGTACCGGCCTCGCCCTTGGTGCGGATCATGCAGGCGCCTTCGGCAATGCGCCGCAATGCCTCTCCCAGGTTACGAGCGCCGCAGACGAACGGCGTCTTGAAGGCGTGCTTATCGATGTGGTGCTCTTCGTCGGCCGGGGTCAGCACCTCGGATTCGTCGATGTAGTCGACGCCGAGTTCCTGCAAAATCTGCGCCTCTGCAAAGTGGCCGATGCGCGCCTTGGCCATGACGGGAATGTTCACCGTCGCCATTACTTCCTTGATGACCTTGGGCGAGGCCATGCGAGCCACTCCGCCCTCGGCACGGATCATGGCCGGGACGCGCTCCAGGGCCATCACGGCGGCTGCCCCGGCTTTCTCGGCGATCTCCGCCTGTTGCGCGTTCATCACGTCCATGATGACGCCGCCCTTGAGCATTTCCGCGAGTCCTATTTTCAGCCGCAGCCCGTTGCCATTGGTGTCCGACATTGCTTCTTCTCCCTGCAAGATACGTATGTTGAGCTTCGCCCACAGGACACAGTGAGCGGCGACGAATCTACGCGCACAGAACCTGTGGTTCAAACAGCTATTTTAGCGCGTTCTGGCTTTCCCTGCCCGTGCCGCTACGGTGATCACCCGAGTAGGTCGAATCGAGCAGGGCGAGCTACCGCTGGCGTGCGAAACTTTTGTCTTGCCCGGGCATCGATTCTGGGGCATTGTTGACTGAATTCCCATCATGAAACTATAGTTGCAGGTTCTCGTCACCTTTCCGGGTTCAAGGAGACATCGTGGCTTCTAGCGTTCAATCGACAAACAACGCCCTGCCCAAGGGAGTGGCACCCCTGCGCGCGGGCACTGGAAACTCCTTCCTGTGGCGTCGTCTCCATTCCCTGACCGGCATTGTTCCAGTCGGCCTATTTCTGCTGGAGCACTTCATCTCGAATGCAGAAGCGATGAACGGCGCTGTCGCCTATAACGCGCAGGTAAAGTTCTTGACCGGACTTCCATTCCGCCTCTGGCTGGAGATCTTCGGCATCTTCATTCCGCTGGCATTCCACGCCTTGTACGGTGTCTACATCTGGTGGCGCGGCGAGAATAATGTGATCGACTATCCCTGGACCGGAAACTGGTATTACACGGTGCAGCGCTATTCCGGAATCCTTGTTTTCGCCTATGTGACCTATCACATCTGGTACATGCGCTTTGCCGGTGTCCACTTGGTAGAGCACTACGATGCGTCCTTCTGGAAGGTGCAGAACGAGCTTTCGCATCCGCTGGCCCTGGCCATCTATGTGGTGGGCGTGGTCGCCGCTTCATGGCACTTCGGCTACGGACTTTTTCTGTTTGCGGCAAAGTGGGGCATTGTGACCGGCGCCAAAGCGCAGAAGCGTGCGCAAGCGGTTGGGATCGCTCTATCGGTTCTGCTCGTGCTCGTCGGACTTCTTACGATTTATTCCTTCGTCGCCAAGTTCCCCACCCAGCCGCGTGATCCGGCGTGGGAGAGCGCGGCTCCCGCGGAACAGAGCCGAATGATTCCTCAAAGCATTCCCAGCAGCCCGGCGAAATAGGCCCGGCCGAAAGAGAACTTATGGCAGCAACGACTCCTAGAATCATCATCGTCGGCGGTGGACTCGCAGGCCTCTCCGCTGCGATCAAGGTTGCGGAATTGGGCGCGCACGTTGATTTGTTTTCGCTGGTGCCGGTAAAGCGCTCGCACTCGGTGTGCGCGCAGGGCGGCATCAACTCCGCCAAGAATCTTAAGGGCGAAGGTGACTCCACGTGGGCCCACTTCGATGACACGGTTTTCGGTGGCGATTTCCTTGCCAATCAAGCACCCGTAAAGGCCATGTGCGAGATGGGTCCCGGCATCATCGACCTGCTCGATCGCATGGGCGTTCCCTTCAACCGCACGGCGGAGGGCCTGCTCGACTTCCGCCGCTTCGGCGGCACGCTCTTCAATCGCACGGCCTTTGCCGGAGCGACCACCGGACAGCAGCTCCTCTATGCCCTTGACGAGCAGGTACGCCGCTTTGAATCCGAAGGCAAGGTGACGAAATACGAGTACTGGGAGTTCCTCTCCGCAGTGCTGGATTCGCAAGGCGTCTGTCGCGGCATCTGTGCCATGGACCTGCGCTCGATGGAAGTGCTGACCTTCGCGGCCGACGCTGTCCTCATCGCCACCGGTGGAGTGGGCGCGATCTTCGGCAAGTCCACCAACTCCGTAGTCTGTACCGGCTCGGCGCAGGGTGCGCTTTATCAGCAGGGCGCGGCCTACGGCAATGGCGAAATGATCCAGGTGCACCCCACCTGCATCCCCGGCGAAGACAAGCTGCGCCTGATGTCCGAGTCAGCGCGCGGCGAGGGCGGACGCGTCTGGGTTCCCAAGAATCCGGCCGACACACGCCCCGGAAAGCAGGTGCCGGAGGGTGATCGCTGGTACTTCCTGGAAGAGTGGTATCCCAAGTACGGAAACTTGGTGCCGCGTGACATTGCCACTCGCGCAATTCACAAGGTAGTTCACGACCTCGGCCTCGGAATTCAGGGACAACCGATGGTCTATCTCGACCTTTCGCACATCGATCGCGCCACACTCGATCGCAAACTCGGCGGAATTCTGGATATCTACGAGAAGTTTGTCGGCGACGACCCGCACGATGTACCGATGAAGATCTTCCCCGGCATGCACTACACCATGGGCGGACTGTGGGTCGATAACGACCAGATGACGAACATCCGGGGCCTGTATGCGATCGGCGAGTGTGACTACTCGATTCACGGCGCCAACCGCCTTGGCGCCAATTCGCTGCTGAGCTGCATCTACGCGGGATTCATCGCCGGGCCTAACTCGGTGAAGTACGCCCAAAGCCTTGCAGCGGCTCCCGAAGACCTGGCCACATCCTTTGAGAATGAGAAAAAGCGCCAGACAGAGGCCAATACCCGGCTCATCAATAACCAGGGCACGGAGAACCCGTTCCGGCTCTGGCGTGAACTGGGCGAGATTATGTCGCGCAACGTAACCGTGACCCGCTACAACGACAAGCTGCAGGAGACTGACGCCAAGCTGGTCGAGTTGCTGGAGCGCTACCGTAACGTCAATCTCAACGACAAATCGATGTGGTCCAACCAGTCTTTCCTCTTCACCCGGCAGCTCTACAACATGCTGCAACTTGCTCGCGTAATTACCCAGGGTGCCTTTCTGCGCAATGAATCGCGCGGGTCGCACTACAAGCCGGACTTTCCTGAGCGCGACGACGCTAACTTCCTTAAGACCACCGAAGCGTTCTTTGCGCCGGATGCCGATGAGCTGAGATTCGAGTGGGAACCGGTGGACGTATCGCTCATCAAGCCACGTCCGCGCCGTTATGACACCAAGTAGGAACGAGATCCCGGCTCTCTGCTTCCACCGAAGCGGAGAGCGAGAAGGTTTAGAAACTCATGGCGAATAAGAGCGTACTTTTCAAGATCAAGCGCCAGGCATCTCCCACCAGCGAACCCTACTGGGAGGAATTCGAACTGGCATGGAGACCAGGCTTCAACGTGATCTCGTTGTTCATGGAGGTCGCGGTGAATCCGGTGACGCGCGACGGCAAGCCGACGACGCCCATCAACTACGACTCCAACTGCCTAGAGGAAGTTTGCGGCTCCTGCGCCATGCTGATTAACGGCCGGGCGCGCATGGGATGTTCCGCCTTGGTGGACAACCTCGAACAGCCGATTACGATTGAGCCGTTCTCCAAGTTCCCGGTCGTTCGCGACCTGCAGGTGGACCGCTCAGTTCTCTTCGAGAATCTCAAGGCCGTCAAGGCATGGATCCCCATCGACGGAACTTACGCTCTTGGTGACGGCCCGCGGATGCTGCCGCAGGTGCAGGAACAGGCCTACCAGCTCTCGCAGTGCATGAGCTGCTGCTGCTGCATGGAGGCATGTCCGCAGTTTAACGAGAGTACCGGATTTGTGGGCGCTGCCACCATCGCACAGGCCCGCCTTTTCAACATGCATCCCACGGGTAAGGTATTAAAGGAAGAGCGCTTGCAAGCGCTGATGGGGGATGGCGGAATTCAAGAATGCGGCTATGCGCAGAACTGTGTTGAGGTCTGCCCGAAAGACATTCCGCTCACCAAGTCAATTAGCGATGTGGGCGGTGCGGTGATGAAGAAAGCAATCCTCGATTTCTTCCGCACCTAGCAAAGTTCCGAAACGGAAACGCGCGGAGCCATCTTCGCGCGCTTTCGTCTATAGAACCTTCGTGATCGGGCCGATCCTAGAAATGCAACCTTTCTGCGCAATTTACCTGAGCAGAAATGCAGCGGCCCTGGGTTACACTGTGGCCTGTTTCATCATCATACCAGCAGTTAGGAGCTGCACCATTCCCTCAATGATGCGCCGAATCGTTGTCACCCTGATCTCCGTTCTCGCATTGGCCCTGTCGTACGCCTCGGCCGCTACGGTTCGCTCGCCTTACCGCACTCCCAGGCGGATGCTGCACCGTGCCCACGCGCGCATCGCTCCCTGGAATCCAGTGCTGCGGGGCTCCCATGATTCCATGCTCCGGCAGAACGAGGAGATTGACCGGCTCAAACTGACCCGCATCAACGATGACCAGGAACTCGAAGAGCTCGAACTGCGCGGCGATTTGGTCAGCCTGCATGACTCACGGTACATGCAGATTGCCGCGAATCTCGACCTCAATCACCGTTTCTGCCGTCCCTGGACCCGCGCCTTTCTGGAAGACATGAGCCAGGCGTTTTACGCACAGTTTCACCAGCCCATCCAGGTGACCTCCGCCGTCCGCACAGTGGATCAGCAGGCCCGCCTACAGCGCTCGAATCACAATGCCGCGCCCATTGATGGCGACACCGCCTCCTCGCATCTGGCCGGGCTCACCATCGACATCGGCAAGCGGCCCATGTCTCGCCGGGAGCGCGCGTGGGTCGATCAGTATGTATTCAAGCTACAGCAGCTCGGGCTCGTGGAAGCCGCCGAGGAACGCCGGCAGGCCTGCTACCACATCATGGTCAGCAGCCGTTATGACGAGTACCGCGACGCGCCGGTGGATTTTCGCACTAACCGCTAATCCCCTCTCTTGTTTTCCTGACGCCCGGGCCAATCGCCTGGGCGTTTCGTTTGCTGCGGCCCATAGCGCTCCTCAGGCGCTTCGGTATAATCTGGACAAATCGACGGAGACAGGATGAGAACTAAGTTCGTCATGATTTCTCTTGCCTTACTGCTCACGGTTGCCGCGGCTGTCTCTCAAACGAAAGGCGCAACCCAGAATCCAAAAGCAACTCACAGCCAGGGACATGTGATTCTTAATCCCACCATGGTTCACAACTCCTCCATTGTGATTGATACGCATGCCGACACCCCCGGCCGCTTCGTCGATGAATCCTTCGATCCGGCAACCGACGCCGGCAAAAGCCACTGGGACCTGGCCAAGGCCAAGTCCGGCAACCTTGGCGCGGAGTTCTTCTCCATCTGGGTTGATCCCGTGCGCTACAAGGACCACTACACCCGCCGCGCTCTTGACATGATCGATTCCGTACACGAGGCTGCGCGCCTTCACCCTGACGATCTCGTGATGGCCTACTCCGTGCGCGATATCCTGCTGACACGAGGCGGGGCGAACCGGCGAGTCGCCGCGCTGATCGGCGTAGAGGGCGGTCACGCAATTGAGGGCGACATTCGCGTGCTGCGCGACTTCTACCGCCTTGGCGCCCGCTACATGACGCTCACCTGGGCCAACTCGAATGAATTGGCGCAGTCCTCCGGTGACCTGAAGCCCGGCGAGAACGGCAAGCCCAAAGATCCTGGTCTCACCGACTTTGGTCGTGAGGTGGTGCGAGAGATGAACCGCCTCGGCATGATGGTCGATATTTCGCACGTCAGCGACCGGTCGTTCTATCAAGCCCTGGTGGTGAGCCGCGCTCCGGTGATTGCCTCGCACAGTAGCTCACGCGCCATTACCAACCATCCGCGCAACATGACGGATGACATGCTGGTGGCGCTCGCCCGCAATGGCGGAGTCGCCCAGGTGAACTTCAACTGCGGCTTCATCAGTGACGAGTACAATGCCGGATCAAGAGCCTTTGAGCAGGCCCACCCGGCTGAAACCGAGCGTGCAAAGGAGCTCGGGCTTGCGCCGAAAACACCGGAGTCCCTTGCCGAGATGGCCAAGTTACAGGCAATAAAGGAAGCCGCCGTCCCACGTCCGCCGCTGAGCGCGCTGATCAACCACTTCGATCATATGATCAAAGTCGCAGGCGTAGATCACGTCGGCATAGGATCGGACTTCGACGGTGTGGAGTGTCTGCCGCAAGGCATGGATGGCGTGCAGGATCTGCCGAAGATTACCGCCGAACTGCTGCTCCGCGGCTACACTGCCGACGACCTTCACAAGGTTCTTGGCGGCAACCTGCTGCGCGTCTTCGGCCAGGTGGAGCGCGTCTCGCACCAGCTGCAAAACGAACAGAATCCGGATCGGCGGCCAGAGGTCGCCATCCCGCAATCAAAATAACAACCGTCGGAGGAAGTTATGATGCGCAAACTAATCGCCGCAATCGGCCTGCTGGCGCTCGCCACAGCCGCCAACGCCGCCAAGCCCGCCGCGCTGCAAGGTAGCAAGGAGCAGCCCGTAGCCATCATTCACACCAGCATGGGCGACCTGAGTTGCGTGCTCTTTCCCAAGGCTGCCCCGATCGGCACCGCGAACTTCATTGGCCTCGCCAAGGGAACCAAGGACTGGACCGATCCCCGGACCCGCCAGAAGAAGCACGAAGTGCCGCTCTATGACAACACCACATTCCATCGCGTGATCCCCGAGTTCATGATCCAGGGAGGCGATCCCGCCGGTACAGGCTCAGGCGATATCGGCATCCGTTTCAAGAATGAGGCATGGCCGAATCTCACATTTGAGCGCCCGGGCCGGCTTGCCTATGCCAACGCGGGTCCGGACACCAACGGCTCGCAGTTCTTCATTACTGAGGTCGCAACTCCGTTCCTGAATGGCAAGTACACCATCTTTGGCCAGTGCGATGATGCCAGCGTGGCGCTCGTCAAAAAGATTGCCCGCCAGCCCAGCACCCACGACAGACCTAACACCCCCATTGTCATCAAGCACATCCAGATTGACGAGGGGAGCTCCGGACGCAAGCCAGCGCAATAAGCACTTGTGGCACGACCGTCCGGCGCTCGAAGCAGCAAGGCGAATTCTGTTAGTCTGACTAGTCAATTATTTCCAGCAAGGAGCCAGCATGGCCGAACGTACACCGGGTTTATACGCCACGTTTCTCACCAATCAGGGCACCATCGTATGCCGCCTGTTCGAGAAAGAAGCACCCAAGACGGTTGCGAATTTCGTGGACCTTGCCGAGGGCAAGCGTGAATGGAAAGATGGCGTGAGCGGCAAGAAAGGTTCCGGTCCGCTTTACAACGGGACTGTCTTTCATCGCGTGATCCCCGACTTCATGATCCAGGGCGGCGACCCGAGCGGCACAGGAATGGGTGGTCCCGGCTATAAATTTGAGGATGAGACCAAGGGCTCGCCCTTCAAGTTCGATGCGCCGGGAAAGCTGGCCATGGCCAACGCCGGACCCAACACCAACGGCTCGCAGTTCTTCATCACCGTGGCGGCCACTCCATGGCTCACCGGCAATCACACCATTTTCGGTGAGGTCATCGAGGGATTGGACATCTCCGATAAGATCAGCACTCTGCCGCGCAATCACCAGGACCGCCCGAAGAATGAGGTCGTGCTGGAGAGCATCACCATCGAGCGCATTTAGCCCTTTCTGCGCCGTTGAGCACAACAAAACCCCGGGGCCATTTGCCTCGGGGTTTTGTTTGCAGCTAAACCGAATTACAGACCGACCACGGTGATCAATTCCTTCACGGCAGCAGCGCTCTTGTTCAGGGCCGCCTGTTCATCTGCCGTCAACTTGATCTCGATGATCTGTTCCAGGCCGTTCGCTCCCAGCTTAACGGGCACGCCTACAAATAGGCCAGTGATCCCGTATTCGCCTTCCAGATGCACTGCGCACGGAAGGATTTTCTTCTTGTCTTTCAAAATTGCTTCCACCATCTCCACGGCCGAGGCTGACGGAGCGTAGAAGGCGCTGCCGGTCTTGAGGTACTTTACGATCTCGGCTCCGCCATCGCGTGTGCGTTGAACCAGCGCTGCCAGCTTTGCCGGTTCGATCAATTCGGTAATGGGGATACCGGCAACCGTGGAATAGCGCGGCAGAGGAACCATGGTGTCGCCGTGTCCACCGAGAACGAATGCGGTGACGTTCTCAACGCTGACGTTGAGTTCCTGCGCGATGAAGGTACGGAAACGCGCTGAATCCAGCACCCCGGCCATGCCGATCACGCGATTGCGTGAGAAACCGCTCAGTTTGAACGCAGCTTGCGCCATGGCGTCCAGAGGATTGCTAACGATGATAAGAATGCAGTTCGGTGAGTACTTCACCACCTTGCCCACAACGTCCTGCATGATCTTGTAATTGGTGTTGAGCAGGTCGTCGCGGCTCATGCCGGGCTTGCGGGGAATTCCCGCGGTGATCACAACGATGTCGGAGTTCGCGGTATCCGCATACTCATTGGTGCCTAAGATCGTGCAGTCGCGCTTCTCAACCGGCATGGCCTGCAGCAGATCAAGCGCTTTTCCCTGGGGAACGCCTTCCATGATGTCGATGAGAACGACATCGGCCAGTTCCTTCGAGGCAATCCAATGAGCCGCGGTGGCCCCCACGTTTCCTGCTCCAACAATAGAAACCTTCTTGCGCATTTTATTCCTTTCAAGCCGCTCAGGGCATTGAGTCATAAATACTGTAAGAGTACGCCGTGCCCGACCCGAAGCATCAGTTTTGGGCAACACTCGAATTATCGCGCACTTGACGCGATTGCCGCCATATTCTCGATGATCGCCGAAGCGAATTCGCTGGTATGCAGCTTGGTTGCGCCCTCCATTAAGCGCTCAAAATCATAGGTCACGCGCTTTTGCTCGATGGTGCGCTCCATGCCGTTTTCCACAAGCATTGCGGCCTCCGTCCAGCCCATAAACTCCAGCATCATCACGGCAGAGAGGATCAGCGAGCCTGGATTGATGACGTCCTTGTCGGCATACTTGGGAGCGGTGCCGTGGGTGGCTTCAAAGATTGCGTGTCCGGCGCCGATGTTCGCGCCCGGAGCGATTCCCAAGCCTCCTACCTGCGCGGCGCAGGCATCGGAGATGTAGTCCCCATTCAGATTCGGAGTGGCCAGCACCGAGTACTCGTCGGCCCGCGTCACCACCTGCTGGAAGATTGAGTCGGCAATCCGGTCATTGATCAGCAGCTTCTTCTTCCACTGCCCGTCGCCGTGGGTTGCATAGATTGCCTCCAGCACGCCGCGCACTTCGGCGTAAACCGCCTGCCGGAAATCTTCCTGCGCAAACTCCATCCCTGGCTCGATCAGTGCCGCAATCTCCTCCACGGTGATCGCGGGATTGCTGTCCTTATTGCCCACAATCCAGCTCTCACGCTCGGTCACGGTTTCTGCCCGGAACTCGCGTGTGGCAACCTCGTAACCCCACTCCCGAAATGCGCCCTCGGTGAACTTCTGGATGTTGCCCTTGTGCACCAGGGTTACGCTGTGCCGCTTGTTCTTTAGTGCAAACTCGATGGCCATCCGCACCAGGCGCTTGGTGCCCGTAACCGACATTGGCTTGATGCCGATACCGGAGTCGGCGCGAATCTGCTTCTTGCCTCCGGCCAGCATCACGTTGTTCAAAAAGTCGATGAGCTTCTTTACCTCGGGAGTTCCCTCTTTCCACTCGATCCCGGCGTACACGTCCTCCGTATTCTCACGGAAGATCACCATGTTCATCCGCTCTGGATGCTTCACCGGCGAAGGAATGCCGCTGTAGTACTTCACCGGACGTACGCAGGAGTACAGGTCGAGGATCTGGCGCAGCGCGACGTTCAAGGAACGGATGCCACCGCCAATCGGTGTGGTCAGCGGTCCCTTGATACCGATCCGCAGGTCGCGAAACGCGTCCACCGTCTCGTCCGGAAGCCAGGTGTTGAATCGCTTGAAGCTCTCCTCGCCGGCGAAGACCTCGTACCAGGCGGCCTTGCGC
>Ga0181520_10013324_pt1 | contig 10391 bp, 10 predicted proteins | sample PEATcosm2014_Bin_29_FD_132451 | JGI IMG/M metagenome (GOLD analysis project Ga0181520, IMG submission 132451) | Peatland microbial communities from MTU Mesocosm Facility, Houghton, MI, USA - PEATcosm2014_Bin02_30_metaG | ecosystem: Environmental > Terrestrial > Soil > Wetlands > Peat | place... | reverse complement strand
TGCTGTTCAAATCCTGCTTAGATCTTTTAATTCCATAATAAACGCTTAAAAACATTACCAGATTAAATATTGAGATAAAAGAAAGATAATAAACATTAAGATTCGATTTGTATATAAATTGAAATACTTTCCCCGAAAAATCAAATCTTGACGGGATCATCGCAGGTATCTTATTGAAATTTTGAGCGGTGTAAACTATGTTCAGTAATATTATAACAATAGATGGAAGGAACCACTTTACCGGAACTAGATAATTTCCTCCTCTGAAATTAGTATCAATAATGAGCGTCTGTTCTTTATCAGTCGCATCATTTTGAACCAGCGTTTTTTTTATTTTTTTCACTTTATGATTGAATAATACTTGTATGTAAAAATTTAAAAATACCTGCAGAAATATACCTATGGTGATTACCGAATTATCGGATATACTGTACAGCAAAAACATTAAGATAATCAGAACAGGCACCATTATAACCATATACAGATGTTTATAATCTCTTTTTAATTGTTCTATTTTATGGCTGTTTCTATATTCATCGGGAATCCTTGCCCCGAATAAAATATTTTTTTTAGTAAGAAAAGGCGCAATATACCCGGTAATAAAAATGATTATAACTATCGGGTAACGGAGAAATAACAGGTTTAATTCAGAATTCATGAGCTTTTCCCTTTTTAAATAATAAAAATATTTCCTCACACTTCTCTATAAAGTCATTTTCAGTTATACCCTTACAAAATGCTTCGGCAATTACAGGGCGGATTTTTTGATTGAGATCGTTTAAATATGTTTTATTATGCTTTTGAGACAGGCCGTTTACAATTACGCATTGCCGTTTATGAATAACCAGGAAGCCTTCTTCCTGCAGGATAGAGTACGCCTTGTTAACCGTGTGAAGATTTATTCCTATATCTTCTGCCATTTGACGTACGGACGGAAGTGATTCTCCCTCTTTAAGTAAACCCAATGCTATACCTTCAATTATCTGTTCTTTAAGTTGAATGTATATTGGCTTTCCCGAATTAAAGTCGATTTTTAAAATCATAATACTCTATTTTAAAATTTAAAAATCTGTTATACATAATGTATAACAGATTTTTTAAAGAATCAACTTTAAAATTAAGTGAGGTTCGCCTTCAGGTTGAGCTTCACATTTGTTTTTTACAATGTGCAATTTGGTGTAATGTTGAAAAGCTCCAATAAACCCTATCCAGAACCCCGGCGGGGTGAAATGCTTGTAGAAAAAACCATTCCCCCAACACCCCTTTTCCTAAGCCCCAGCGGGGCGAAATGCTTGTAGCAAGAACAATCCTCCCAACAAACCTTCTCCAGAACCCCGGCGGGGTGAAATGCTTGTAGAAAAACCATTCCCCCAACACCCCGTTTCCTAAGCCCCAGCGGGGCGAAATGCTTTTAGCAAGAACAATCCTCCCAACAAACCTTCTCCTTAACCCTGGAAGGATGGCATAACATAGCTGTATAAAATATTATGTATTATATGTTTATAGGCATAGCACAATGCGAATTAACCTGATGTTGAGGCACCACAATCTGGACAAATATTTAATATGAAGAAAACTTAAATCTAAATAAATTGAAGGGCCCTGCAATTTGCAGGGCTCCTGAAAAGAATTATTTAATCTGATACACTAAATTATTTCAGCAATAACATCTTCTTTGTTGAAACAAATCCATTCGAGCGTAATTGATAGAAATATATACTTGATGCTAAATCGCCTTTGGAAGAACTTCCGCCTGAAAGCCCGCCTGCATCGAACGAAACTGTATACGTCCCTTGTTTTTTATATTCGTTTACAAGTGTTTTAACTTCTCTGCCTAATACATCAAATATTTTAAGAGAAACTATCCCGTCTTTCTGTATCTGGTAGCTTATTATGGTTGAGGGGTTAAATGGATTTGGATAGTTCTGGTATAATTCAAAATTAATTGGACTGGATGAAATATATTTTTTAATTGATGATACTATACCTCCGGGATTAAATTCCAGGACGTCGTCGTTTCCGGTTGCCAGCCAAATATTGTTTTGTTTATCCGCTGCAACAGACCTGATTAAATTATTCGTTAACCCTGAATTGTAAATATTAAATGCCGTCCAGTTTGTGCCGTCGAAGCTAAATAAGCCGTTATTTGTCCCAATCCAGACCGATGATCCCGCTGCTGCAATAGAACTTATGCTTGCACTATCCGGAACAACAAAAAATTTCCATGCACTGCCGTCGAATTTTGCCAATCCGCCGGTATAACTCATCCAGCTATTTCCGGCAGCGTCAATCGTCAGGTTATAAAAAGCATAAGTTTGGTTTGCAGGATTATATAGGTTCCAGTTGCTTCCGTCGTACTTTACTAATCCCGCAGAGGTCGTAAGCCAAATTACATTCCCTTCCGTCGCAAGAGAATAGATTGAATTTGAAGGGATAGAAGAATTTGATGTTGTAAAAACAGACCAATTTGTTCCGTCAAATTTTGCAAGTCCGGATTTGCTTCCCAGCCAGATATTTGATGAATTATCTGATGCGATTGAAGTAAAACCGGTTAAGCCGCTGAGTGTTGAAGAGCCGGAATTAATTTCGTTCCAATGGTTCAAATCAAGAGAAAGCAGATTGCTTAGCGAAAGCACCCAGGGTATTCCGGAATTATCTGTGGTTACTGATGTAACATTAGTAGGTGAATATGAGTATACTGTTGTTGCCGGATCAAATTGAGTCCATGTGGTACCGTCAAATTTTACTAAGTATGTTCCCCCGATCCATTTATTATTTTTTGAATCAATGTGTATCGGCCCGGTAACTAAAGGAGTGTTGTAGTTGCCGTTTGGAAGGCCGGAGTTGGAAGTATTGATGTTTGTCCATGTTGAACCGTCAAAAGTCGCCAGCCCGTTCATCGTCCCTACCCATTTTGTACCCGCAACGTCAACATGAACTGCGTAAACTTCGTCATCCGGTAATCCGGAGTTAGATGAATTATAGTTAGTCCAGTTAGTACCGTCAAATTTGCTTAATCCGTTATCATAAGTGCCGATCCATATATTATTCTGTGAATCGATCGATAAAGCTTCAACAAATTCTCCAGATAGGCCTGAACTCTGGGGAGTGAATGCAGTCCATTTGGTACCGTCAAATTTTGCCAGCCCGAAGTTCGTTCCTATCCATGCATTATCCAAAGAATCAAAGACAATTGATGTAATTACATCTCCGGGTAATCCGGAGTTGGAAGTATTATAAACCGTCCACGAGCCGTTATTTTTAGCAACTCCGTTTGCGGCGCCTACCCATAAATTTCCGTTTTTATCCTGTGCAATAGCTGTAATATTATTACTTAATCCAGGTATACCTACTTTAGTCCATTTGCTTCCGTCAAATTTACCAAGGCCGCCGGAAAAGGTACCTGCCCAAATGCTGCCGGAATTATCGGCAAAAACGTAATCTACCGTAACGTCCGGGATTGCTGAGTTGGAAGTATCAAACACAGTCCAGTTTGTTCCGTTAAATTCAGATAAACCTCGGTTGCCGGCGATCCATTTGTTCGCGTTTTTATCAACTGCAACGGAAGTTATACTATTATATAGAAGACCGGAATTGCCCTGATTATAAAATACCGGTTGGTCTGTAGCCTTATTAATCATTACCAGCCCTCCGTTCGTTCCTACCCAAATACCGTTATTGTCTTCGCTTAATGAAAAAATTTGTTTTCCGTTGGTATAGTCAATCCAGTGGGGGCTCTGTGAAAACATACTTGTGGAATTCAGGCAAATAATCATAGTAATAGCTAACATGCGGTAAATTTTTATCATAATATTATCCTTTCAAAGACATATGATCAATTTGTAAATATGCTAAACAATAATCCGGTTATGATTATTATAATCGTTATCTATTATCGGAAACTTTGCATAAATGATTTAGGCTGCGGAAGGGTATAAAATTATTTTAATGATGCATATATTAAGATGCGTAATAACAATGAATTAGAACGCATAAAGTGTAGAAAAAATAAGCATTTTCTGTAAAAGACAATTTTAAGGAGCTTTTTTATTAAAATTAAATTACTGGTTTTTATTTATAGTTTTTAGCTTCAGATTTTTTTAATCGTGAAAAGATAGATAAAAATCTCGGTATTAAATTTCGGGATGAAATTAAATATATTGTGGATAATATTTTATTAAACCCATTAATGCACCCGATCGTTTATAAATCTTACAGACTTGCTCTCACAAAAATTTCTCTTATGCTGTTTATTAAACTATTGAACAAAATAATGATATAATAATCGATGCAGTATTATCACAGAAGTTAAGTTACAAACTTATAAAATTAAGACTCAGTTAAAATTGCTGCCAAATCTCATCCGAAAGTGGATTTCTAATAGTGTCAAATTAATAATTTGATTAATATCGTTCTTCTATCAAATGGTTTAATAACTTTACTTTTACAAAGACCAGCTCTCTCCATTTTTAAGAATAATCAATTTGGTTTCTAATCCGGTTAAAGATACCCGCCGCAAAAAGCCTTCCGGAGTTTGGTTTGTTCGCAGCAGGGGAGAGCGTGGTTTAATTCCCAGGTGTATAGGAATTATCACAGGGGGCTTCAAATCGCGTGCGGCATGGACTGCGCTCTTCTCTCCCATTGTCATCGGAACCCGGAATGTTGTTACCGGCATAAGCGCGACATCAATCTTAAACCGCTGTCCTATATTTTTCATGAACGGACGGTAGTAGGTGTCGCCCGCAAAATAAATTGTCTTTCCTTCGCTCTCTATTATATACCCGCTTGTTTTTGTACTATGCACCGCCTGAACAGCCGTTACGGCAATTTCACCGAACTGCTTCTTCTCCCATGTTTTCATTCCTATAACATTTTTGGCGCCTTTTAATTTTGTCACCCAGGCTGAAGAACCGGGAGCCAGCACAGGCACATTATCTCCAAGTGAGCGCAGGAACTTACTGTCTGTATGGTCCCAGTGATTATGTGAAATCAGCACAAGATTTACATCCTGTAATTCTTCGCGTGTCTTTGCCGGTGGAACGATACGGGCATAGGCAATATTGCCCCACAACCCGAAGTATGGATCGGTAAGAATTTTTTGTCCCGCAGTTTCTATTAAAACTGTGCTGTGTCCAATCATTGTTATTTTCATTTGAGAAATATCTCCCGGTTGTGGAATTGTACTTAATAGTTATTTTGTAATTCACAAAATTAACTATTAAAATTTATAATCGCTTGGATATTTACATGATTATTAAGAATTTGTTAACATAGGCTGATCATGTAAATCATGATTTATTTTATTACTTTGAATTCCGGATTAGTTAAAAATTTGTCTTATGTTATTGGGAATTATAATTATACTTCTAACATTATAGTTTGCATCGTAAAGACGGGGCATGCCCCGTCTTTACAAGGCCATAAATTTAGCCTATCTTGTAATGTTTTCATTTTTAAAAGAGCCTTTTAACACTTGTATCATTTTACATATTTTACCCAACTAAATAAACAGTTATCATAAAATTAAAATAAAGAAAGAAACCGATATGAAGAACGAATCAACAAAAAAAATAGTTCATGCAATTGCAGATAATGTGGAAGAACTGCTCCCAGTTTATCTGCAGGATGAAGCCGACAGCTCCATAGCCAACGGAAACGTGGCTCTCGTCATAATTGAAGAAGACGGCGCTGTTACCGGGAAGATTTTCGGAACCAACAAAATCAGGGGTAGGGAATCTTTCAGAGTTGCATGGACTAAAGCCAGCCAGGTCTGGATTACGGGAATTAAAACCGGCGAATATGAAAGAAAAATTTTCAACGATGAAATTTCCGATGCCGTTTACGGAATAATCAAACCTGATTTGATAGGATGGGAAGGCGGCCAGCCCGTTACATTAAAAGACGGTACAAAACTGGCATGCGGTTTCAGCGGTATCCGCGGCTTTAATGATCTGGGAATTGTAGCAGAAGCCGTTGTAAAGGCTGATAATTAATTAAGGGTTTTCTCAGGCGAATATTTACTAATTATTCGCCTACCATGATTTAATCTCTTTTATTTTATCTCTCAGCTTTTTATCAAATATTTTAAACTCAACTTTATCGCCAAACCCGAAAAAATTAAATTTATCTATCACATTACCATCAACAATAGAAAAATAGCCGAATGACTTACCAAAGTAATAGGCTAAGGTATTTGAATTATCATCATCTGGATCAGACTGGCTCTCAATTCTGTGCTCAATAGGAACAATATATTCCTGCCCGGTTTTATATCCATTAAAAAAAGGAAAATGAACAAATTGAGCAAAGTGTAAAAAGTGCACGCTATCTCCGATGTTGAACTTTGAGCTTCCTTTATAAACTTCCTTTATGGTTCCGCTAACAAGAGTTAATGAAATAGGTTTATCATACAATTTTACTTCCCTTAAGCTGTTAACATGGATTCTTAATACATAGGCTGCGGATGTTAATCCACCAACTACAGGGGGAATAGAAGATCGTATTTTACTTAATAATTGAGATTCAAGAGCTCCTGGTGAAAAAGAATAAGAACTATCCTTTTTTTGATTTTCCATTGTCATTGTTGCTTTTGAACTCAATGAATCGGAGAAAGCCGAATAATTTTCGTCTGTGGCAGAGTATATTAGATTTGCATCATGTTTTAAGTTTTCTAAACTTATACCATTTATTAAAGAATCAGTTGTTTTATTTAAAGATTTATTTTGAACCTCGGCTAGACTGTCAAGGAACTGCAGGCATTTCACAACATTTGTTAATCCCTTTGAGTGCACCGTATCAACTTTTTCCTGCGCAAAAATTATCGGGGTAAACAACAGACATATAATTATTACTGTGAATAATAATTTCATCTTAAGAACTGATTTCATATAAGTAACCTTTCTAATCTTCCTCAAAAGTAATAAAAAAATTAAACTAAGCGTTTCAGAATTTTGCTGTCGCAGTCAAAAAGAAATTTTGCATGAATCTGCTCCCAGCCATTTTTCCCATATTTTTCTTGTAAACCGTCAATTACAATATCATGCTCACCCTGCCATTTAATTAAAAATTCACTGAATTTGCCGTAAGGATCGGGTAACTTTATCATCTGCATCTGCCTGCCGCTGCTGTCAACAATCCAGGTATGCCCCGTTGTAGCTGGTGAATGTCCCCCAACGCTAAAAGTTGCAAATGAAATCCATCTCCCGTCGGGAGACCATGACGGACTGTGAATCCCGTCTTCGCCATCTCTAAGCTCCGCTAAAATTCTTGCCTTCCCGGAATTTAAATCAATCAGCCTTAAGCTGTATTCAGCATGTATGTCTGTGTCTATATTTCCTCGTTTAAATGATTTATTCTCCGGAACAATTACATTCCCGATTTTATATATTTCATGTTCCGGGATAATCTCTTGATACCGCGTTTCAACAACAAGTATTTTATCCTTAGCCGGTGAAATGCTTATTCCGAGTAAAAATTCATCTTTCCGTGCACTAACTGTGTCTATATTTTTTAAATCGGATAATAATTGGTCATAAGGATTTCTTATCGAGCCGGTCTGTGAGTATAAATTTCGTTCGCCTATAATTAAAAAAGAAATGAAACAATAAAAAAAAAGGATTTTCATTTCAGCTTAGATTCTCTCATATTTTATTTCCTTCTGCAGACCAGTTCTCCTTTGCCTATAGGCACTATTAAACAATCAAATCTTTCATCTGCCATTGCTTTATCAATCATTGGTTTGATGGTATCATAATGATTTATAGCATTGTCTGCTATTATCAACCCGCTCTTTACAATTTTACCCGAAACCAAATCCCAGCATTTTTCATAAATTTCTTTTTCGCAGTCTATAAAACAAAAAGATACATCATTTATATTTTTTAAATTGATTAGCGCATCGCCCTCAATCAGCTCTATAACATCTGATATCCCGGCTTCATTAAAAGTTTCCTTTGCTAAATTAATTTTTTTTTCAATTAGTTCAAAAGTTTTTACTTTTATATTTCTCTCCTTTGCAGCAAGCGATATCCACATTGTTGAATACCCGGCGCTCGTCCCTATCTCTATAAAGTTCCCGTCGGGACAGTTTGCAGCTTGTAAAGATAAAAATTTTCCCGTTTCCAGCGGTATCTGTCTTAATCTTTTCAATCGTTCCGTGCCGTCGATTCTGTCTGATTTGTCAATATCTTCAAGAACCTTCATCCTTGCCGCAATTTTCCCGGTTATCTCATTAAACATTTCCATCTCCCGTTCTAATTAATATTTTCTTTATTACAAAATAAATTATTTCATTATACTATTCATTACTTTAATATCAGGATATTTACCGGTAAAATTAAGCGGTTCACCGATTTCTTGTATAAAGTGTCGGATTCAAGTTATAATTTCAATAGAGTAAATCAGGAGTATTTCGGTTATGATGAAATTTTTCAGGCGTTTTAATGACCTTGGTATAAGCGGGTCGTTTGCACGGTGGTATAATAAAAATTCCCGCGAGCACCGGCTGGAAGAGATGAAAAGTTATGCGCAGGAAGCTGCAAAAAATATTAACAGCGGCGCTTCGGTTCTTGAGGTTGCCCCGGGCCCCGGTTACTTGTCAATTGAATTGGCTAAATTAGGCAGCTATAAAATTACAGGCCTGGACATCAGTAAAGATTTTACCATTATTGCGCGGGAAAATGCTAAAGCCGCGGGTGTTGAGGTCGATTTTCTGCAGGGTAATGCCGCGGAAATGATCTTCCGCGATAATATGTTCGATTTTATTATTTGTACTGCAGCATTTAAAAACTTTAAACAACCCGGCCGGGTTTTAAGCGAATTCTACAGGGTATTAAACCCGGGAGCTTCAGCATTAATTATTGATATGAACCCGGATGTTTCCAATATGCAATTGGACGATTATACAAACGAAATGAATTTAAAAGGTATTGAAGCGCTCTTTATGAAATTAATGTTTAAGTATTTTCTAAAAAAGGGAGCCCATAATAAAAACAGCTTTAAAGAGCTCATATCAAAATCAGAATTTCAAAATTATGACGTTCGGGAAATTGGAATATGCCTGAATGTCTATCTCCGGAAATAATTGCTGTAGTTATTAAAATGAAATTTAAAGTAGCCCCTGCATTTATGCCGGGGATAGATAATTCTCAACATGTTAGGCTTTAGCCAAAATGATATGACAATTGTGGCTTGAACCTTAGGCTCATCTGCCTCGGGCGGAAAAGCCAATAAAGTCCGGGCTACATTATTTCCCGGGTTTCACATAGTAATGGCTGTGCCAAAAACCCGGGGCTACTTTATAAAATTTTTAATATCTGCCTAACATCAGTAATTATAAATATTTTTAGCGCTAATGAATAAAGTTTGTAACAATTTTCACGTCAATTTCGTCTATTAGTTAAAGATGCTAAATACTTTACGATACAAAATATTAATAAATCAGCATAAAAATAGGATATACCGCTATTCCTTTTTGATGATGAAAAACCGGATGGATGCAGATGACATTACCCAGGAAGTCCTCATCCGTATCTGGAAGAATATCGACGAATTTAACATAAATAAGGCAAAAACGTGGATAATGAGAACAACACACAACTTGTGTATAGATTACATCCGGAAACAGCAGTCAGCGTTAAAAAAGTTTATTGAAATAGATGATGAATTTGAAAATAATTATAGCGAGGATAATTTGTTAAACGACACAGAAATTGCCTTTAGGCGGGAAACTATTAAATCAAAGATAAATGAAGCTGTTGATAATCTCCCCGGACACCTGAAAAGCGTTTTCGTCTTTTACGAATTCGAGGGGATGAAGTACAAAGAAATAAGCGAAGTATTGGAGATCCCTATAAATAGCGTTAAAGTTTACCTGCTTCGTGCAAGAAAAAAATTACAATTGGAACTAAAGGAATTGGTAAATGAAAGAGCAAACTGAAATTGATGGAAAATTTGTAGATAAAATTATTTCCGTTGCTTACGGGGACGGCAGCCTGTTTGATAAAATCGAAGTTTATAAAAAGGCTTATTCAAATCCGGCAGTAAAAAAACTTCTACATGATTATAAGGCAACCGCAAAAGCTGTTAAGCACGCTCAAAAGGAATATGCATCGGTAGAACCTTTAAGTGCTGTTAAAATTGAAAATAATACACACGGTAATATTTTCATCCCGGTACTTGCGGGTTTTTATAACGTGCTTATAATAAACTGGGCGTATTCGGCCGCAACGGTTATTGCCGTTATAACTGTTGCAGCATTCCTTTTATTAAGGCAGCCGAAACCCGAACCAACCTATTCTAAAGAACAGGTTATCCTTGCGGAAAAACAGGTTAAGGAATCGTTTGCCCTTGTAGAACAAATGCTGGTAAAAGCACAAAACAAAACAACTCCG
>Ga0181520_10013321_pt1 | contig 10394 bp, 7 predicted proteins | sample PEATcosm2014_Bin_29_FD_132451 | JGI IMG/M metagenome (GOLD analysis project Ga0181520, IMG submission 132451) | Peatland microbial communities from MTU Mesocosm Facility, Houghton, MI, USA - PEATcosm2014_Bin02_30_metaG | ecosystem: Environmental > Terrestrial > Soil > Wetlands > Peat | place... | reverse complement strand
GGCCGCCGCCTTTCCGCCGCGCCTGCTGCTGGCGGAAACCCGCCGCCAGGGACCGGATCGCGTCGCGGCCATCAAGGATTTCAAGAAATACGTTTATTCGCCGCCGTTTCGGCTCAACGGCCGCCTGTTCGAAGAGAAATTCTTCAACCTGCGCGACGACCCGGGCGAACTGAAGAACCTCTTCGGCTCGAACAGCGTCGAAGCGCAGAAACTGGCCGGCGAAATGTTCGAGTCGGGTTTGTATGTGCTGCGGCGCGTCTGGCATTTGCAATGGGGCGCCGCGAAAGGCGACGCCAGCCTCAAGGGTGAAGTGCGGACCGACGGCAAAATCGTCTATCTGTACAAAGAGAACACCATTTACGACACCGACGACGCCGGTCTGCTGGTTTCGACGGAATTCCCGTGGAATAAGACCGACGAGAAGAAGATCACTTTCGTCAACATCGACCCGACCGTCAACGGCTTCTCGTTCAGCCCCGAACCCGAGACGGCGCCGATCACCGTGCAGTTGTACTTCAACGGCAAAGAAGACGCCTCGCGCATCTGGCTCGGCGGCCCGAAGAACAAGGCGTCCGCCGGCCACTTCACGCTCGATCGTCCGGTGGCGTTGGAACCGGGGGCCCAGCCGCCGCCGGGCGGCGTGCTGATCTGGTGCGACGGCGTTTGGGTCAACGCCAAGCAAGTGCTGCGTGCGCAGGTCGGCGATCCGATCAAGCTGGCGCCGCAGGTTGTCGAGCGGCTGCGAAGTCTGGGATACTTGCAGTAGGCCGACGCCGGGGGATGCCGGCGAAACGCTGCTGTTCGCACGTCTGGACGAGACATGACGGAGCCAAATCAGCGGGCGGACCTTGCCCCAAGAGTTGAACGTGGAGGGCCGCGCCGCCTTTTCTATTTTCTCGCCGCGCTGGCCGCACTGGTCTATACGTTTCGCTTTTTCGTCTACGCATACTACGATCGCGACCACCTCAATAACGGCTTTCCCGCCGCCGCGTTGGTCGATCGGTTTCCCGCACCGATGTCGCAGTTTCAATTTGGGCAAAGTCACGGGCTGTTCGTCTATGGGGCGCTGTTGACGCCGGTCTACTATTGGGCCGGCTCGCGATTGCTTTGGATCAAGTTCGTCGGCGTATTGTTCGCCGCCGCGGGGTTGTTCTTTTGGACGCTCAATATCCGCCGCGCCTTCGGCCGCACGGCCGCCGTCTTTTTTCTTCTGTTCTGCATCGTCCCGCCGCCGTCTTTCGAATGGAGCATTCACTGTGCGTTTTGGGGAAACCACCTGGAGAGCATTTTCTTCTCCGGGCTGCTGTTTTATCTCTTTTTGCGCCTGCGCGACTTTCCGGGTTTCGTGAGCAATTCCTTGTTTTGGCTATTGGCGGGCTTCGCCGCATTTTTTTGCAAGCAGAACCTTTCGTTGGCGGCGGCGCTGGCGATCGGGTTTGTCTGGCGTTGGAAATGGCGCGGCGTCGTCCGGCTGCTGCTCCCCGGCGCGGTTTTTTTCGGCGCGGCGTATCTCTGTTTGCTGCCGGGGCTGCGGCTGCAAGAAGTCAACGTCACGGATCTTCACGCGATGGGCGGAAGTTTGGCGCGCCTTTTCGTCAACCGGTTGCCACGGCTGGCGCAGTACGACGTCTTTCGCGCGCCGCCGCTTGGGCGGATGTTCGGCGGCTGGCGGGATTTTCGAGCGTTCGGTTGTCCGGTAGGGTCGCTGCTCAATTATCCGCTGCTGTCGTTCCTGTTTCTCGCGGCTGCCGCGGCGGGCATCGCTGCGATTTTTCCGGTCGCGTTGTCAGCCGGCGACCGCGAATGGTTGGAGTTTGCGTTCTTGCTGCTTTTTCAACTGCTGTTCTGGTGCGTGGGCTATATGGTCTTCACGGCGGGGGTGGAGGCCGCCGGGGACGGGTCGACCGATTTCTTTGGCGTGCGTTACTTCTTGCCGATTTTCCCGATTTTGCTGGCCTTCGTTTGTGTCCGGCTGTCGTCCTGGCCGCGCCTGGCGCAGTGGGCGATCGCGGCCCCGCTGTTGTTCGCGGGGGCGCTTCACGCCGTGACGTATTTTCCGGTCGACCAGGTCCGTTTCGGCGAGCAGTGGCGCGAATTGGCGAACCGTCGCGGCGACGATTATGTCGAGATGATCGGACCGCACTTGGATTGGCCCGGCGATTGGGCGGCGGCGACGGAGATCGTCGCGAAATTGCCGCTCGCGTGGCGCGATTTCGGCTGGGTGGCCTTCGGCCGACGCTATGGGTCGGAAGAGCACAGCGACGAGATTTTCGCCGACCCTTCGCTGTCGCATGCGCAAAAGGCTCTGATCGCAACGGGGTGGGGCGAATGGCTGGGCGTGGCCGAGTCCGCCGCTTCGGCCGCGGGCTCGTCCGACTGGCTCGTCTTTGCGCGCCGGGCGTCGCCGACGGCAAACCGGTTGGACGCGGCGTTGGCGGCGCGTTTCGCCGAGGGGCTGGGGGTCGGCGAAACCGAGCGACTCGTCCAGGGGGAGCGCCGGACGCTGGATCGCATCACGCGACCGAGCCGGCAACCGGCCGCCGAGGACTGCGAACCATCGGCGGCGCTGCGTGTTCTGCGGGAATTGACGCCACAATTAGGCGCGACCGAGTTTTTCACCGCGTTTTTCAAGGGCGCCGGCTTCGGTCTTTGGCGATTCGGGCTCGGACTCTGCGAATACAGCCTTTGGAACGCTTCGGGGGCGGCGGCCTGGACGAGCGAATCCACGAACCGATACGCCCATTATTGGTCGTGCGGCTTCGGAATCGAAGATACGCCGGTCGCGCTGAGATCCTTTTGGGCCGGCTATGCCGAGGGCCGCGCGGAATTCATCCGCCGCAATTATCGTTGACCCAGGCCCGCGACCACGGCCGGGGACGCCCGCGCGGGCGTCCCGAACCGTGCGCGTTGCGAACTACTTCATGGCCGTGGCGACGGGGCTCGGACCGGCGTGGTCGAGCGCCGCGCGCAGGCCCTTCGCCAGATTCTCGGCGGACCCTACGCCCCAGAAGTCGACGTAGAGCATCCGCGGCTTGTCGTCGGTCATGTGTTGATCGATCGACGCGATTTCGATGTTCGATCCGCGGAGGGCTTGCAGCACGAGGCGCAACGCCGAACGCGGCACGGCGAAACCGCCGCTTACCACGGCGCGTTCATCCGAGCCGATGAACGCCGCCCAATCGCCGACGCCCATATCGGCGCCGATCGGCTTGCCGGCGACGTCGACCTGGCGGGCGCTGACGAATTTATAGACGCCCTCGTTCAGCGCGCCTCTTTCGCGCAGAATCGTTTGCAGCTTCGCGATATCCAGCCTGGTTCGGGCCGGATCGATCGCGGCCCGTTCCAACGGTTCGCGATGCGCGGCTTTGATCTCGCCGAACACCTTGCCGATCGCGGCCGCCATCGCGAATTGGTCGCCGGCCCCCTCGATCCGCAACGTCATGATTCGCGGCGAGTCGCCGAGCAAGGCGTTGTGGAGCGAGACCACGTCCAAACCGTTGTCGAGCGCGACGGTCAGCACGGGGTTGACCTCATTCTCCGCCAACGTGAACGCGGCCGTGGCGAGCGTGCTGCGGCCCAACGAGCGGAACGCGGCCCACGACTCCAGCCCCATCGCCGGCGTGACGCGCACGCCCTCGGCGAAGACGCGCAGATCGCCCCGCGGTTCCGACACGCGGAACGTTTGCTCGTTGATGTCGTATTTTCCTTTGACGCCCGTCAGATTTTCGATCTTGGCGGTGTCGAGCGCCCGGTTGTCGCTCGCTTTGGCCGCCGGATGCGCCGGGGCGCCGGCCGCCGGCGCGCTCACGGTCGAGAGCACGCCGTGCTCCAAGGCCGGCCATTCGCCCGATTCCGCCGCCGTGTAGGCCGCCGCGACCAACAACCCGGCTACCGCGAACGCCAGGATGACGAGTTGTGTATCCCGTTTCATGGCATTTCTCCTTTCCTCATGTCCCCGCCGGCGTTGCGGTAAGCGCCTGCGGATTTCCGGCGAAAAACTAAGTTCGCCGCCAGGGCTGTCAAGACCGCTGAGCCAAGGAAGGCTCCTGAGCCTCTTCGAGAGTTTCGGGGACACAATACTTAACGAATGAATGGCGCTAGATTGTGGCGTGCACGGAGCGATGGCGCGAATCGCAAAAGTCGCGGTTGACGCCGAACCACAGGCGCCCCATCGCCGTTCCGGCCGACCGCCGGGCGACGACGCCGTTCTCGATCGCGAGGAAGAACGTTGAAACGACCCGTCCCCGCGACCACGGAAACGATGACCGGAACCGCGCGCGAGAGGGGTTAAGTATTGTTTCCCCGGAATTTGTTGGGACTGGGGGCTGGGGACTGGGGACCGGGGTTCGGAAAAGGCCAGCCGACCACTGCTCACTGTTCGCTGTTCACGGTCTTGCCGTTGGCGTCTTATTTACCCCGTATTTTTCCAATTCGCCCGCGTCTTGCCGGGAGCGCAGGCGTCCCCACCTGCATGGCTTCATGGGCGCCGGAGGACAGGCGCGCTCCCAGCCCGCGCCGCAGGCGCGGCAATTCCAACATTGTAAGAGCGCCCCCCGCCTCCGCCCCCGCCTTCGCGGGGGCAGGCTCTGCGCGGGGCAGGCTCTTCGCGGGGGCAGGCTTTTCCAGGCGCGATTTCCTCCGCGCCGCAGGCGCGGCCCTGGGACCGCCGCCGTCCCGGCGGCCCTTTTGTCATCCATCCAGGAGAGTTCCGGGGACGCAATACTTAACTAACGAATCGCGCTAGATTGCGGCTTGCACGGAGCTGTGGCGCGAATTGCAAAAGTCGCGGTTGACGCCGAACCACAGGCGCCTCATCGCCGTTCCGGCCGACCGCCGGGCGACGACGCCGTTCTCGATCGCGAGGAAGAACGTTGAAACGACCCGACCCCGCGACCGCGGAAACGAGGGCCGGAACCGCGAGGCGAGAGGGGTTAAGTATTGTGTCCCCGGAATTCGAAAGTATTATTGACGCCTCTATTCGTATTATTTATTATAATTTACGAATTTCACCAAATGGGGGCGCCGGTGGAGGAAAAGACCCTCGAATTTGTCGCGGACGTTTTTCGCCAAGCCGAAGGCCATAAGGAAAAGGCCTGCCTGTTTATCGGCGCCGGTTGTTCCGCCTCCGCCGGGATTCCCACCGCCCAGGGGATCGTCGACGAATACTTCGCAAAAGCCCAGCAGTATCACCAGGCATATTGTTGCGCGGAACCGAAAACTTACGCGAATTGCATGAGACAATTGAGCGTCGGGGAACAAAGAAATCTCATCGAACGCCTCGTCGCGGGCGCGAAGATGAATTGGGCGCACATCGCCATCGCCTGCCTCGTTCGCGCAGGCTACGTCGATCGCATTCTAACGACCAACTTCGATCCGCTGGTGATGAATGCTTGCGCGCTGATCGGCGAATATCCCGCCGTGTACGATTTCGCGGCGGCCCCGATCTTCATAAGCCCGATGATCGCCCGCAAGGCCGTCTTTCACCTCCACGGCCAATCGACGGGCTTTGTTTTGGTGAATACGGACGAGCAATGCAACGAACAATTCGAGCACATCGGCCCGCTGCTGCGCGACAGCGTCGCCGGACGCTTGGTCGTCGTCGTCGGCTACAGCGGCGAGAACGACCCGGTGTTCGAACACCTCAGCAAAATCAAACGATTCGACTTCCAATTGTTCTGGGCAGGTTACCATGAGGAGGACCCGAAGCGGCACGTTCGGGGAAAACTTCTCGATGCCGGCCGAGACGCGTTCTTCGTCAGGGCGACGGATGCGGATCGCTTTTTCGTCGGTCTGGCGCAAAATTTGGGTTGTTTCCCGCCCAAGCTGATCGAAAAGCCGTTCAGCCATTTATTGGAAATTCTCGCGCCGATTCCGCCCTTTCCCATCCCGACAACGACCGGGCAATTCGACGTGCTTGATCTCGCCCGAAACAAGATCAAAACGGCGATCGACGCGATCGAGAGCAAAGAGCCGTCCAAAGAAAAGGAGCGGCACGCTCTGCTGACGGCCAAATTCCCGGCGGCCGCGGCGGGGCTTAAAGACCCCGCGGGATTGAAACCCGAAGAGCGAGAACTGCGTGCGTGGAGTCTGCTGCAGGAGGGCAACCAAATCCTCGGCAAAGCGTTGCAAGCCGGCAAAGAAGACGCCAGCCAGTTTTTTGATGAAGCGGCGAACAAATATGAACAAGCCCTGGAAATGAAGCCGGACATGCACGAGGCGCTCTACAATTGGGGCAACGCCCTCACCGCTCAGGCCCGGACCAAAACGGGGACCGAGGCCGATCGGCTCTTCGTCGCCGCCGGCGACAAGTACGAACAGGCGTTGCACATCAAGCCCGACACGCACGAGGCGCTCAACAATTGGGGCGCCGCGCTAGACGCTCAGGCCCAAACAAAAACGGGGGCCGACGCTGATCGGCTGTTCGCCTTGGCGGGCGAAAAATACGAACAGGCGTTGCGGATCAAGCCCGACAAGTGCGAGGCGCTCTACAATTGGGGCATCGCCCTCGCCAGACTGGCCTTGACCAAAACGGGGGCCGAGGCCGATCGCCTCTTCGTCGCCGCCGGCGAAAAATTCGAACAGGCGTTGCGAATCAAGCCCGACACGCATGAGGCGCTCTACAATTGGGGCAACGCCCTCGCCGCCTGGGCCCGAACCAAGACGGGGGCCGAGGCCGATCGGCTCTTCGTCGCCGCCGGCGAAAAATACGAACAGGCGTTGCGGATCAGGCCCGACAAGCACGAGGCGCTCAACAATTGGGGCGCCGCGCTCGTCGCTCAGGCCCAAACCAAGACGGCGGCCGAGGCCGATCAGCTCTTCGCCGCCGCCGGCGAAAAATACGAACAGACGTTGCGGATCAAGCCCGACACGCCCGAGGCGCTCAACAGTTGGGGCATCGCCCTCGCCGCTCAGGCCCAGACCAAGACGGGGGCCGAGGCTGACCGGCTGTTCGCTGCCGCAAACGACCGATACCTTAAATGCGAAAGCGTCCGACCTGGATGGGCTGCATACAATCTCGCGTGTGCAGCGTCCCTATGCGGTCGCGACGACGACTGCAAGAAATGGCTGGAGACTTCGAAAGCTGCGGGGTTTTTGCCGAGTCGCGCGCATATCGAAAAGGACACGGATCTTAAGGCGGTGCGCCAAAGGGATTGGTTCAAGGATTTCGTCTCGAAGCTGGACTAGTGTCTTGTCGAAAATAGGGACAATGGGGCTGTTGAAAAAGGCTATTAGCGCGCCTTTGGCGAGCATTCAACAATGCGCAAGTGCGCGATTTGACAGGGTGGGCGCTTTCGCGGAAGTGACGAAATGGGCGTTTTTCAACAGCCCCACAATCAACAGTTTTTCGTCGCCATCGCCGCCGGCAATCGGCACGCCGGGGCGCGCCGCAGCCGCACAAAAAAAAGATCCAGTGACGGTCGCTGGTTTCTTGGAATGGGAAGCCAAGAAAATGGTCGGCGGTCCTTCGTTTCCCAGCGGAGCCCAAGTTTTAACTATTGATTGTTGTTTAACAAATGGAGCACCGCACCCGCGGCCGTTCCTGGCGGAACAATACCCGTGTCGCGGCCCCAACCAACCCTTTTTAGCCCGAGGCCGCTGTCCAGCTCGAGATAAAATTCCAAGTAATACGTCAATCCGAAAAACCCTCCCTTGTACGTTATCTCGAAGAATGCACGGTAGTTTCCATACGTCGTTCTTTCGATTCTCTTGAAATCCCAATCTTGGTAATCGGCGGTCGGATGTGCGACGAACAGTATTGCTTTCGCGCTCTTTGCCACTAGGCTCGTTGCCTTGGAAATGGCGGAATCGTCGCTGGCTGTCGCTTCTGCCGTTATCGCAAGCGCAAAAGCTAGGACGAGGGCAAGGATCAGTGGGGCAAGAAAGCGAAGCTTTTGTGTCGTGCTGCACGAATGTGTCATACCAATGTCCCCCCAAAAAATGGTGCGTGTGTGAACCAATTAACCGCAAATGGCCATCTAAGACGTTGATGCAGGATGATTGTTGTTATTAGTTACACGCCCGGGGCGCTATTGTCAAGGGTTATGGGAGAGTCCCGGGGACACAATACGTAACTAATCGCTGGCGCTAGATTGTGGCTTGCACAGAGCAGCTATGGCGCGAGTCGCAAGAGTCGCGGTTGACGCCGAACCGCAGGCGCCTCATCGCTGTTCCGGCCGGCCGCCGGGCGACGACGCCGTTCTCGATCGCGAGGAAGAACGTTGAAACGACCCGCCCCCCGCGACCGCGGAAACGAGGACTGGAACCGCGAGGCGAGAGGGGTTGAGTATTGTGTCTCCGGAATTTGTCTTTTCCGGGCAGCCGCAGATTGCGCAGATTTACGCCGATGCACGGGCCGCGGATGGCGCTCGAGAACTCGGAAGACGTCACGGCCCGTGCCTTATCGGCGGCCATCTGCGTTATCTGTGGCCGCAAAGCGCGCAATTTCATCTATATTTGGAGTGATGGCAAATTGGCCCGGATGAAGTGTAAATTCACCTTTACACTTTTTTACACGCCCTGCCGCACTCGATCAGCCTACGGGCGCCATAATCCAACACTTCGTCGAGGTTGCACACTTGGATGAACCTGGTGGCGTTGGGGCCGGTCGCCAGGGCTTCCGGGCAAGTCCCGCCGATCATTACCCTCTTTATTGCCTCTTTTTGTTGGTATTACCCCTTTTCCCGCCAGACGGCGCCAGGGCCATAACCGAGGCATTTCACCGAGCCAGAAGCCAGGAGTCAGAAGCCAGAGGCCAGGAGTCAGAAGTCAGAATCAGCCCTTTTTTCGCCACTTGGCGCCGGGACCGCGGCCCAGGCTTTCCACGGCCCCCGCGACTTGTTGGGCGCGCAGCACGCGCCGGATCATGTCGCGGCTGACGCCGGCGCAGGCGCGTTCCAATGAGGCCATGGTGAATTCTCCGGTCGCCGCCGCGATGGCAGCTTCGATCATCTCGGTTTTGGCGCCGCGAGGGCTTTTCGTCTGTCCGAGTCGTTGCTCGAACTCCTTGTACCCCGCCTTCAGGACAAACAAGACATAGTTGACGAACGGCCACGGATCGTGCCGCCCTTCGTGCCAGCCCTGCGAGCTTTGTTCCAGGGTTTCGTAATATCGATCCTTGTGCTGCTCGATGATGCGTTCGAGGCTGATGTATCGCCCCACCTCAAAACCAAGATGGTAAGTTTGCAGCAGCAGGAGCAGGCGCGACACGCGCCCATTGCCGTCGCGGAAGGGATGGATGCAGAGAAAATCCAGGTTGCAGGCCGCCATCGCAATCAGCGGGTGCGTCGTTCGTTCGTTGATCGTCGCTTCCCAGAGCCCGACCAGTTGCGCCATGTACTCCGGCGTCCGGTCGGCGGGGACGGTCTTGAAGCGTAGGCGCGACGATCCGTCGGCGTAGCGTTCGATGATGTCGCTGTCCTTTTCCTTGTATTGCCCGGCATCCCAGATTTCGCCGCGCGCGAGCTGATGGAGTCGCCGAATCGTGTCCTCGGAAACCGGGAGCGAAGGCGCTTGCTCGTGAATCAATCGCAACGCTTCGCGGTAGCCCTGGACCTCCTCCTCGTCCCGATCCCGCAAAATCGGGTGACCGAACATGACCGTGCCGACGCGCTTCTCGTCGATCTCGACGCCCTCGATGCGGTTCGAGGAGACGGCGCTTTCGATCAGCGCGTGCTCCCGCAGGACCAGCAGCCGTTGCGGCGACTGTTTCGTGTAAAGTTCCTGGCGCCCGCGAGCCTCGCCAAGATCGGCGAGATGCCACGCGGTCGCCGTCGGGATCGTCTCGGAGCGCCCCATCAACATGCCGAGGGTTTTCATCGGTCACAATCTCCGCAGATTTTTGATGCCCTGCTGGTGCACGGCGCCCGCCGCCGCTTTGGACAACCTCGATGATGCAGGCCGCCGGGGATCATAGGAAATGCATTAGCGGCGGTCAAACACCGCTGCATGGTCGTGCGAATCGGCTTCTGCTACCCCGGTCGGCATCCGCCACAGACAAGAGATTGGGGAGTGGCTGGCGAAGGACGGCCAGTTGCTGCTGCCGATGATGGAGTTGATCGAAGCCTCGCGGCTGGCGGTCGACGAGGTGATCGACGCGGTGGGCCGGGCGAGCATCGAAGCGATCCTGCACCCGTCGGCGCAGGGGGTCGCCGGGGCGAAGCACCAGGGCAAAAAGGGCGGCGAGGTGCGCTGGCACGGGACGCAACCGGGGACCGTACCGTTGTCGAACCGGAAGTTGCGGGTTGGCCGGGCTGCGCGGCGTTTAAAGTTCCGCTTCCGCCCTATGCCGCAACGCGGAATTCCTTTTGCGCCTCGTGTTTCAGCCAATCGCGGAACCGCGGGTCGGCGACGGAGATAATGCTCTTGATGAAGTCGGACTGGCTTTGGGCGTTGAT
>Ga0181520_10013320_pt1 | contig 10394 bp, 9 predicted proteins | sample PEATcosm2014_Bin_29_FD_132451 | JGI IMG/M metagenome (GOLD analysis project Ga0181520, IMG submission 132451) | Peatland microbial communities from MTU Mesocosm Facility, Houghton, MI, USA - PEATcosm2014_Bin02_30_metaG | ecosystem: Environmental > Terrestrial > Soil > Wetlands > Peat | place... | reverse complement strand
TTTTACCGCCTAGCTTATGATCGTGACCCAATTGTAGGACGTGCTATTGACATGCACACCGAACTTCCTCTCTCCAAGATGGTCTTGGAAAAGCCAAAGTGTTCGAGTGATGAGTTTGCCGATTATATCTATGACTACTTCACTGGAATGGTAAACAGCACAAAGCTGTTTCAAGTGTTGATTGACGCCGTTCGAGAGTACTGGACAATCGGGGAAGCTTTTCTGTTTGTTGAAGAATATGATGCGGTTGAACCCTGTCCAGCAGCTAGTAAGATGCTGAAGCAGAAGGATAAGGCAATGGGAGCCGACCCAACTAAGGAATCTCAAAATGGGCCTCTTGGTGGAACCGCTGACCGCATCCTTGATTTCCTTTCCCCTGAAAAAACTTCGGCGTGGGTAAAGAAACGTGCCTCTGACATTACAGCCATTCGTTTAGCTGGGTTGGGTTTTGGTTTTGAAGACAGTTTAGATGATGTCCAAAAAGAGATTGTCACTAAACGTGCCAGTCTGAAAAAATTTGCCAAAACAGCCAAGTTGTTAGCTCGTACCAATGCTGACGATTCCTATCCCATATCCATCACTGCTGCTCCGGGTGACCCTCCTCCAGCCCCTCCGGCTGGGGGTGAGGCTCCTGTGGATGCTCCTCCTGCTGGTGAGGGTGCCCCAATGGGTGACGCTGGCATGGAGGGCGTAGAGGGGGGCATGGGGGATGATCTATCTGCTGAGATGGGTGGAGGCGGTGGTGGTATGCCTCCCATGGGTGGTGGGGGCGGCGGTGGCTTCTCCCCAGAAGGTGGGCCAACTACACCGGGTGGACAAACTGGGGATGTGCGAGACGCCATTGCTCTGGGTTCTTCTATTTCTGCTCAACGGGAAGTTATGGAGATGAAACACTACCTCCGGTTGCTTGAAAAGAAAAAGCAGTTGTTGGAAGAGTTGAAGGAAATACGAGAGAAGAAGAAGGAAGAACTGGAACTTTTCTCTCATATAGCCAACCCTGATTATGAGGGGTTTGACCGTGTTCAGGTGCTTGCCCCCGAACAAGTTGAGATGGCTGCGGATGGTTTGATGGGGGATGCTCCTACTATCTACTACAAACCACCGGCAAAGCAAAAGCAAGCTTATTTGGAAGACCCAGATGTGGCGGCTGAGGTTAAGGACACTCTTGAGTCAGAGGGTAAGGTTGCTCTCAACCAAGACCCTTTCACTGGGAGCTACATTATTCACTTCGCTCGTAAAAAGTCAGGGTATGAACTCCACGGTCGGTCTATCCTCCAGCGATGCATTCGTACAGTTATCTATCGGGAGAAACTACGTCAAGTACAGAGCACTCTTGCCAGTCGCAACATGACTCCGAAAACTTTAATCATTGCCCCGGATATTCCGGCGAGTGAAGTCATGGCTCTTCGGGCTCACGTGGATGAAGCTAAAGCTGATCCAGATTACTCGGTCGTTCTAAACTATGAAGCTCGTTGGGATGAAATAGGAAGCGAGGGACGTTTGCTTTCCCTTGATGCTGAATGGCAACACACAAACTCTGATCTAGCTATTGGTCTCGGGTTGTCGCCGGAACTCCTCATTGGTGAGGGAATGTACTCGGGTAACAAAATTCAGTTGGAAATTATGAACGTGTCTTATACTCAGTTTCGGGATGTTTTAACAGGGATTATTGAGGATGAAATATTCCGACCAGTTTCGATGAAAAAGGGTTTCTATGAAATGGATAAGTATGGACGCCCTCGTTGGATTTACCCTAAGGTGACGTTTAGTCGTATGGCTCTGCGCGACAGCGGAGACTTGTATGACATGCTTTTCAACCTTTACACCAAGGGAAGCCTCCCTGTTGAAATCATTCTTGAATTTCTCAATATTGACCCTGAAGATGCTAAACAGAAACTAATTGACTCTTTATTTACAGTAAACGACAGTAAATTTAGTGAGCTTTTAAGTAATATATATAATAGTATCGGTCAAGTTATTATGGAAAAATCCGATTTGGTTAAGAGAGTAATTAAAGGACTTTCATTAGATGAAACGGACAACGAAGCTGAAGATGGGCCTGAAGGTTCGGGTGCTGGTATGGGGGGTTAATGCCAAATAGGTTAATCAATATTGAAGGTGTTAGATTTGGGCGACTTATTGTTAAAGAGCACCATAAAAACGGTACATACAAAGGTATGTGGGAGTGTGTTTGCGATTGTGGTAAAGTTGTACATTTACGTAGTGGGGGCCTTCGTAGTGGAAACACTAAAAGCTGTGGGTGTTTTCATCAAGAAAATGCTGAAACTTGCCGTTTAATCGACTTAACTAATCGACGTTTTGGCGGCTTGTTGGCAGTTAAAAGAGACGGTAGACGTAGGGGTCGGGTTGCTTGGTTGTGCCTTTGTGATTGTGGTAGGAGTGTAAAAGTAGCTACAAGTGATTTAACATCAGGAAATACAGTTACTTGTGGTTGTCGATGTATTAGTCATGGTCATCCGGGATGTTATATATACTCTGCATATAAAAGTCGAGCTAGGAAATCAAAAACAGAATTTGCAATACCGCAAGAACTCTTTTTATCTCTTATTCAACTTAATTGTCATTATTGTGGGCTCCCTCCTTCCCGAACTCTTAGTCAAAAAAAAGACAATAAAGACCCAGCTTATTTTTTATTTAGATGGAATGGATTAGATAGAGTAGATAACACACGAGGGTATTTGTTGGATAATGTTGTTCCTTGTTGTGCAGATTGTAACCTAGCGAAGAAAGCCGTTTCTGCAAAGTATTTTCTTGATTGGGCACAACGTCTTTGTTGTTATCAAGGATGGTCATTGATGCAGAATAGCCTGTCTGTGGGGGTGTGAAATTATAACACAGATTGACAATCAGTCGTGGAGCCCAGAACTAACAACTGGAAACGCCCAATTCATTGAAGTGGGCTCGATCCTTTATGTTGTTAGTCAAGTAAGGGCTGATAACACCTTTGCTATTTTCAAATCTATCCCGACCTCAGGAGAAATCGGAGGAGATTGGCCGGGGTACAATTTTGAAACTACTGCTGTCTATACTTTTCCCACTATTAATGGAAAAAATAACTCCTCATTTGACCCCGTAGTTGCCTATGATTCGACAGGGCAAGTAATCTACATTGTAGGGACTCAGGATGACGCTGATGGAAAGGACATCGACGTCCTTATGTTCTCGTATTCTACGGCCACCGATACTTGGTTAAGAGCCCCAGTTACTTTGGTTACAGCGTCCCATGTACGGGACTCGTATGATGTTTGTATACTAGGGTCTCAACAATTCATTGCAGTTGCAGTCACAAACCCCTCGATTATATGGAAGACTCCAACAGTTTCTAATGTAACTGAAATCAATATTACGGGTAGTACTCTAACTGTTTATGCGTACAACTCATATAGCGTCGGACAGCGAATCACTTTCTCAGGATTACAAAATGCCACTTTCCTCAATGGGGTTACAGTTACTGTTGCCTCGGTGGCTGTCGATGGTAGCTATTTTACAGCCAACTACACCCTATCTCCACCAGCTAATTACACTCAAGTGGGGTATGAGAGTGGGTATGCTACATGGCTCCCCGGTCATTCTCTCATTGGATTTCAGTTAGCAGATAGTGCCAGTCCTCCAACAGCTATTTTGACTGTTCTGGACTCATCTCCCTTTAGCACAGGGAATACCTTTGGTGCTGTTTCAACATATTCCCCTGATGGAAATAACATTGAAGTATATTACGAGAGCCACCCCAAGCTTATTACTTTCACCGATCAGTATTTCAATATCAATTTAGCCAGTAAGGTTTCAGGTTCATGGTTACTGCCTTCGACTATATTGAACACGTTTTCAGGTCGTTACGTAGACAATCGGCTTACGGTTATTCCAAGCGGGACAAATCGTACTTTGTTGCAACAATATTACAGTCAGGTAGTGCATCAAAATGCTTTGATAGGCAACCTCCTGTTTGGTTACTACAATGGGACACAGTGGAAGTTCCATATTAATCCGGGCTCCTCTACAACCTCCTACATTCAGGGCACCTTGTCAGTTGCGGATACAGCGGGAACATTTGTGTCCTATCTCGCTGAGCCAGTTTATAGTATTCGAGGGGAATGGTCCCCGCAAGTAAAACACTATGCTGTTAATGACCGAGTGAGGTATAACAGCACAGATTACCTCGCTAATCGGGCTGTAGTTTATAACTATCAAGGAATGTGGACGAAGGAGACTTCTTATGTTACTGGTAGTATAGTAATGGCATCCTTAGCAACCGATCCTGTAACTTATGCCTACTACACTGCGAATAACAACATCCTCACTTCAACCATTGCTCCCAATTTGGATACAATCAACTGGAGTGTAACCCCGACTCCAAATGTTGATTCTAGATTCTCAGTTGCCCCAACAATGTGGCCATTAAAAACCAGTTCCCTTAACACATCCACATTTAATATGTCTGACGTTCCGGGGTTTTATAACACCCTTAACTTCACATGGCTACGTGGCACTAAAACTGTTTTGGATGATTTGTCAAAATGGGGTGTGATTGGGGAACAGGCGGGTTCAGTTACTTCAGGGGCAACTTATGTTTCGGATTTTGATGTCCCTCCAGTGGTGCGGATTATTCCCAGTAGCACGGTCACTGCTTATCGTGCAGAACCCATCATTTTTGATGCCAGTGGTACAAATGATGGTGATCTTGATCCCCTTCAATTTACATGGACATATAGTCCCGGTAATGCGAATGTTACCTTAATCCCAAGTTCTTCTGGAAGTAAGGCCACATTTTTAGCTAATCGTGCTATTGGTGGGTCGGCTGAAGCGTTTACTGTAGGTGTTGTAGCTGTGGATTACAATGGGGTAACTCCTCTTCATCCTCCAATGACGGTTACTAACATTGCTGTTTCCAGTGGCACTCTTACAGTCACTACCACCGCTACAGTTGATCTTGCTAATGGAGAGTCGGTATTCCTATATAACCTTGTGTCAGCAACGTTTTTAAATGACACAGTGGTTACAGTTACCGGCAGTTCTGGAAATTATTTCACAGCTACCATTAGCCATGCAAATTACTCCGCAAGTGACACTGGTATGGCAATTGCCAACGCTCAGTTCGCTTTTTGTGGGGTCACAGTACCCTTCAATGCGGCTCCTACAATTGATTTTACACATGATGCTATAACTCATGACCCAGTAACTCTTCCCATTGCGGCGGCTCGTAATGCAATTATTAGAATCAACCCAACATATACAGGGGTAACTGATCCCGATGATGCAACTACTTATACTTGGGTACAGAATTCAGGTACGGCAATTCCCCCAAACCAAATTCTTAGTGGAACGAATGCTGCTTATTTGCAGTTTGAAACCAATGGCATCCCCCTTATAGGGGACACCCTTATTTGGTCACTCACTGTTAACGATGGGGTGAATTCTCCTGTAACCCAAACTGTTCAAGTGGATGTAGCTGCATATCCCTTCTCCACCGCTGATACTCTTCGACTAAGTCGTTCGGTATGGAGCGGGAATATTTCACAAAGAAACTCCGCACAAACATGGGCGGCTTTAAGTCCATCGGTGATGTACACCAATCTTAAGAATGTCAAGCGTAGCTCGGTGTTAAATGGAACTGACCGCTACCTTCTCATTTCACCTGCCTCTGTTAGTGTTTATGGGATTGATGGTTTGAGTGTTGTTTTAGTGCGGAAGTTGTATGTGCCAGACAATGTTCCTGTTGTAGACGCGGTACACACCGAGGATGATTGGACATTTGTACTGGATAGTACCAATAAACTGTATCAGTATACAGCCCCCTCTCTTATTTACACCGATGATCCAAATACAACAATTGATTTGACGACCCTTTCTACTATGTCATTCAATAAGGTATTTACCACGGTGAGTTTTGCCAACTCCCGTATTTTGGCCTTAACTGGACCAGATGGTTGTTTGCTACTTCAACTTCGTAACACCGACTTATTGATTCAAGGAACCCTCAGTATAACAGTCGAGGATAAATTGTTGTATGGTGTAGATAATGTCCAATTTATACGTACCTCAAGTGTGGAATCTTTGAACACGGGGCGGTTACTACTTGGAACGATAGCTCAAGTTGTCGTCAACATTACCAGCATCGCGGTTTTAAATAACACGGTAACGGTGGTTGCTCCCAATACCCTCACACAGGAGGAACCAGTCACATTTGCCGGATTAACCCATGCTACTTTTTTGAATGGGGTGACGGCTTCAGTGGTTTCTGCTACCGCCACTCAATTTATTGTTAGTTATCAGTGTGCTAATTACACCACTACACTTGAAGGAGCAGGGGCAACAGCTACAACAGGAGGGAAAACCTATGAAACTCTAATCGACTTGTCTCATGGTCAGATTATTGGAACATGGGATGCTTCTAAGCTCCGTAATCAGTTTGTTACTACAGGTGAGATTCTATTTGAAGCTAATGATACCTACTCAGGTCGTCCTATAGCTCCTGTTCTAAGTTCTATCGTGAATACAGGAGCATTGGCGGGGGATATAGGGTATACAAACATATCGGTTAGTTGGACAGCGTCGCGGTCAGACCTTATTCAGTATTACAATTTGGAGGTCTCATCCGACAACATTAATTGGTCAATTAACACAATTAATAGCGGTTTTATAAACGCGGTGACTCTACCTGAGCCCACTGGACAACTGTTATACTTCCGAATTATGGCATTTTCGGTTGATGGTAATTCACCTTACTCGAATGTTCAGAGTATTTATACTTAAAGGGATGTGGTTGCATGTTGATTGATAAGGGAGACCAGCTAAAGGCACTCCGCGTGATTTCTGGATTTGATGCCCAAGCTTGCGCCTTTCTTGGAGTTCAATTTCCATTGGATGACAAGCCTCAATTCCATCGGTCAGGGCCTTTTGGGTTTATCCAGACCCTGAACTTTGACCTACTTCAACCTTACATTTTTGCTTCTCTGGCTAACCTTAAAGATTTATTGGGGGTATCAGCCGATACTATGGACATGACCGTGGACTCCGCTGGGAAGCTTCGATTGGAGTCTACAGAAGGAGTACGACTACAAGTTCACACCGTGAGAAAAGAAGTATCTGGGTATAAAGATCACTATTTGGGTGATCCCAGTTTCTTTCGGCACCCCGGCAATACCTTTGAAGGCTTCGACATCCGCCCCTTTAAAGCCCTCACTATCCCCCCTTTATTGAAAGATGGGCGGCTACTTGTCAACACTATCGCCGGGACAGTCATATGGACGGCTGAGAGCCTTAAACCAGTGGTTATACAGCCTCGTGAGGCGTTCCTGCGGTTTGTGGCTGGTAATGGGTGCTCTGAACTCTTGGTGAGCCAGCAGGGCTATTGGCTGGCTGAGAAAGAAGGGCTGGGGTGTGCAATGTCAGGCCATGGCACACCTACAGAGCTACTGGCTGTATATGGGCAGGCTGGAACAGAATTGACTCAATTCCACGCCCCACGGCTCATTGCCTCCCTATCCAATGTTTCTTCTCTCACTTCAGATACAGATAGGGTGGAACTACACCCGAGAGAGGGCATTGTGTGCCAAGACAAATTCAATAACCCACAGGTGTTCCCTCATGGGGCTACTTCAAGCACATGGCAGAGGGGGGTTATCTTCGGTCGCACCGCTAAATTTATTGTTGACGCTTTGAGTCAAACAAATGAGGAAACCGTAGTATTATACTCTGTGCCGCTACGGAATAGTACGTACCGTCTTGTACGCGGTTCTTTTGAAGTCAACTTTGGGTTGGTGTGAAGGAGAATTAAATGTCAGAAACCAAACCTGTTTTTTGCGATACCACTCAGTTTATAGAGAAGAAGAGGGGCCCTAAGCCCAAGGCACCAAAAGTTCGTCAATGGACGATGGAGATTGTGCAGAATCGCAATGTAGCTAGCCGCCTTAATGAGTTGTCCGCCGAGGGGTATAGCATCTTCAGTGTAGTTCCATCTGCAAACATTGGTGGCTCTTACGAAGTTCTTTTTTACATCGAGAAATAATGGAACAGGGATTGTCTAATCGCATTGCGATTTTTCGCAATGGTCATTCTCGTCTTGAGCAGCAGCTTGAGAACGAAAGACAAACCATCGCCCGTCTTACTAACAAAATTGAATGTATCAGGGGCGAGTCGGTTCAATTAGTAAAAGCCGTTGCCCTTCTCGACCGATGCATTGAAGTGATTTCCGCCAATGGTATTGGAAAGATAGAGAGCATCGTTTCAGCCGGGATGCACAAGGTGTTTCAGGATGACACTCTTGGGTTGGTAGTAGAGAAGAAGGAAACAGCACGGGGATACTCCTATCAAATCTTGATTCGCCATGGTGACACAATTGGTAATCCTATGGACTCGTTTGGCGGAGGAGTACAGAATGTTGCCGCGTTTTTACTTCGAGTTATCCTCATCAAGCGATTCAAAATGGCGAAGTTGCTTGTGATTGATGAAAGCTTTAACAACGTGTCTGCCCATGATTATTCTACTTTGGGTAACTATTTGCCCCAAGTTTCTGGGATGTTGGATACCCTTACAAATGATCATGGATTCACCATACTGGCAATTACACAAGAGCCAAAACTTGCAGCATCAGCCAAACATGTCTATGAAGTAGTCCCCGGCAAATCCTCTCCTACTTTGCGTAAGATAGAATACGCTAGTATTAGTGAAGATGGGACTGAAAGTGAAACCAATAAAGCTGAAATCTCTGGATGAAATTATCGACCGATTCAGAGAACTAGTTCATCGTCATCGTCGTCGTTTTTTAAAGCGAAACCTCCGACCGTGCCCCTACAATTGTACCTTCTCCTCGGTGGTTGGCCGTAGTGTTGTGGGTTGTGGGAAATGTGGCTCCCATAACCCTGAATTTTGTAAACAACAAGAACGATTTGTCCCCCTATACTCCAAAGAAGAGTTGTCTGATCAATTTAGACGGGCTCTGCGAGACCCCAAAATACTTTTGAAAGATTACCGTGATTTGGTGGTATTCTTATGGGCACTGGGCCAATTTGATTCGGATGAAGAAGCCATCTCGGAGCACATCATTCAGAAGGTGGAACAACATGACGAATAGCAAAGTAGTGAGCCTTGACAGCAAGACCGCAAATATGTACGGATGTGAGCCTTGTCCAAAGTGTGGGAGCAAGTATCGTTGTATCTTCAATGAGAAGCCAAATCTCATTCAGTGTGATGACTGTGGGTACAATGAAGAAGCCGAAATGTTAGTGGACGATCCCAATGAGTGATAAATGGTGGGAAACGGATGTAAATAAAGTCATCTCGGAGACAGAAGCTCTCTACACCCGTCTCGTTGCGATAGCCCCTGAAAAGAATAAACTGGCTCTAACCAAGGCTAAGATCATTGAGGCACGCGGTTGGGCTCCCACTCTTCGAATGTATGATAAGCACTTTGAACAAGTGCTTAAACAGCTTGAGTTCTTTTATGTTCCCAATCGCATTGTCCCCGGCCCTGCCTTTGTCTTTCCAATTCGTGATGTAGATGGAAAGTACACCTGTGCTCAAACTAAACCCTTGGACGGTAGCGCACTTGCAGGAACCTCAAAGTATCGCTTTATTGGTGGGAAACCGGCTGGTCCTCGTTGGCTTGGGAACGACCACGCAACTCTCAAGAAAATTATTGATTATCGAAAAGTAGTTATAGTAGAAGGTCCATTTGATCTTCTTGCGGCTCGATTGGTTTGTCCTGATGTTCCAATTATGTCTCCACTCACCAAATTGTTGGGTAAGAACCATCTGGCTTATTTACGAATGCTTGGTGTTGTGAACCTGTTGTTGATGTATGATAATGAAGAGGCTAAAGGGAATAAAACAGAGGGTGCCGGAAACCTGTCTATGGCACAACAGGCTGCGTTCATTAAAACAATGAGAGTTTCTCCCCTCATTTGCCCCTACTCCGATCCCAGTGCTTGTCTCAAAAACCCCCTATCCGCTGAGAAATTGAGGTCAATAATCTTGGCTGGATTCAGTATTACTAGTTAGACAACCATCGAGCAAGTCGAATTGAGTGTTAGGTTGGTGTAATATGACAAATGAAGGCTTAGAGATGTTTGACGATCCTGAAGCTACTGTTCTATTAGTTCAGGTATACCTTGATAATGGTGTTGTTTATGAGTATAATGTCAAGGGGGCTCATAAGGCTCGGGAACACGCCGCAGCTATAATTTTAGGCGGATACCGTCATAACGATGGTAAAGATGAGTATGAGCATTATCCTCCTCATCGCATATCAAAGGTTAAGGTGAAGGGGAGTATCCCAACTAAATATCCCGACCGGACATCTGGAGTATAGAACACATGTACTTGATGATTGACGCCCACCGTATTTCACTTCCTCATTGTCTCTGTCGTTGGTTTGG
>Ga0181520_10013318_pt1 | contig 10396 bp, 7 predicted proteins | sample PEATcosm2014_Bin_29_FD_132451 | JGI IMG/M metagenome (GOLD analysis project Ga0181520, IMG submission 132451) | Peatland microbial communities from MTU Mesocosm Facility, Houghton, MI, USA - PEATcosm2014_Bin02_30_metaG | ecosystem: Environmental > Terrestrial > Soil > Wetlands > Peat | place... | reverse complement strand
TACGATGTGGCAGTCCTCATGGGCAACGGTAACGGAACTTTCAAGGCCACGTCTTATGTGCCCACCGAGTTTGGCCCTCAGTGGATTGCCGTGGCGGACCTCAACGGCGACGGCAAACCGGACCTGGCAATCGCCCACTGCTGCGGCGACACGGATACCACGTTCATGCTCGGTAACGGAGACGGCACGTTCCAGCAGGAGACGGAACTTACCGCCAGCGTTTCACCATCCACCTTGGCCGCTGCCGACCTGAACGGCGACGGGCAGCCGGACCTCGTCATCGGCCTGGGAACATACTATGTAGGCTACGTTTCCGTCTTCCTGAACCTCACCTCGGCTCTCACCGACTTGAATGGCGCCAGCTTTGCCGCCGTTCCGCTTGCCCCCGATTCGTTCGCCAGCGCGTTCGGCAACGATCTGGCCACGGTGACGGAGTCGATCCCAGCGCCGTATCCCACCACCTTTGGTGGCACGACGGTCACCTTCACCGACTCCAAAGGCACCGCGCGGCCAGCGCCTCTGTCCTACGTCTCGCCGACGCAGGTGAACTATATCGTCCCCGACGGCACCGCCCTGGGGTCAGCCACCGTGACGGTTACCTCGGGTGGGGCCAGCTTCAGCGAACCGGTCGCCATCGCCACCATCGATCCGGGAGTGTTCCTCTTCGGGGGAACCAATCTGGTCGCTGCCAACGTGCTGGTGGTGAACGCCAACAAGTCGCAGACCGTGGGGAACGTTTACTCGATCGATTCGAGCGGCGGCCTGGTTCCCGCGCCCATCGATTTGGGCGAACCCAACACGCAGGTGTTCCTGATTCTCTATGGAACGGGATTGCGCGGCCACAGTTCCGCGCCGAACAGTGTCACCGTTACCGCGGGGGGCGTCAACTTGAGTGTGTCCTACGCTGGCGCCCAACCGCAGTATGCGGGTCTCGACCAGATCGACGCGCTGCTGCCGCCGAGCCTGGCGGGCAAAGGAGACGTGGTGATTCAGGTCACCGTGGACGGCCAGGCCGCTAACCCCGGCCACGTCACAATCAAATAGGAATGCGCGCAGCCGCTGTATCTTTGCTGGCAGCGGCTGTGCTCTGGGGTCAGCCACCGGCGATTCGTTCCGGCGGTGTCGTCAATGCCGCCGGCCGCGTACCTTCGGTCCTGCCCGGCGGCGCCATCGCTCGCGGCGCGCTCTTCGAGATCGCCGGAGTTTGCCTCGGAACCAGCGCGCAGACCACGGCCGTGACAGTATCCGCCCGCGGCGCCGGGGTGCGTGTACCGCTTCTTGCCGTCTCGCCGCAGCGCATCGAAGGGCGGATGCCGGAGGGTGCGCCGCTGGGCGATGTCTCGCTGGCCGTCACGGTCAACGGTATGGCGAGTCCGCCGTACCGGCTGCAGGTAGTAAGGACGAATTTCGGCATCTACAGCCGCAACCAGGCAGGTTGGGGGCCGGGCCGTGTGGAGAGCCAGGCGGCCGATGGCTCGCGATCCGACAACAATCTGCGCGATTCCGTCCAGCCGGGCCAGTCGCTGGTGCTCTACGGGACGGGTTTGGGAGAGTCGCATCCCGAAGTCTGGGTTGGATTCCGCCGTGCGGCGGTTGAGGCGGTGCGCCGTGGCGCAGCCGGGAAACCCGACGAGATCGCGATCCGAATCCCGCCGGACACGCCGGACGGCTGCTATGTTCCGCTTCAGGTTCGTGGGCCCGGCGCGGCGGCGAGCAACACGGTCACGGTCTCCGTTCACGCCGGAGGCGGACCTTGCCTGCCTCCGCCGATCCTTCCCGTGGCCGTCTGGCGAGGGCGCACAGCCGGCCTGGTGGTGCTTTCGCGAACGGTGAGCAAGCCCGATAGCACGACCGACGACGGCGCGGCGGTCTTTGTTTCGCACGGAGGCCAGGAGCCGGTACTGAGTCCAATCCTCTTGGTCCCACCCCTCGGCACGTGTGCCACCTACACGGCTGCGATGGCTTCGGGACCGCAGCCGGCGCCTTCACTCGCCGGCGGGTTAATGTCGTCCGCGGAAGTCAGCGGTCTTAACGCCGGCCCGCGGATCAGCGTGGCTCGCAACCGGCTGCGCGTGCCCATATCGCCGCTGGCAGGAGCTCCAGGCGTCTATAAGCGGCTGCTCGGCGAAAAGCGCACAGACCGGCCCGCCCGCAATGGCCCGCTGTTTTTCGAGCCAGGCAATCTGGTTGTGTCTGGGCCCGGCGGCGTTGATATCGGCCCTTTCGCGGTTTCGCTGCCGCCGCCGGAACCACTCTTTTGGGAGAACCTCGATAGCCTCGATGCCGTGGACCGGCGGGCCGGCGTCACCTTCCGCTGGCGCCCGGCCGCAGCGGAAGGCGCAGTCCTCATCGGCCTGGTCAGCGTGGACCAAATGGGGCTCGCCTGGGGCGCGTGTTACTGCGCCGCGGACGGCGCCGCGGGCAGCTTCACCCTTCCGTCGGCGGTTCTATCGAGTCTGCCGGCCAGCCAGGCCGCCCCGGGTGTTCCCGCGCCAACAGTCTGGCTGTCGTATCTGCCTTTCCGCAACCAGCAGCCGTTCGACGCGCGCGGCCTGGATCACGGACTGGCGGTCAGTCTGTTCGTCGAAACGCGGGAAGTGGTGGTTCGCTGAACTGGATCGCGAAGGCGGCGGGCCGAATCGAAGAGACTGGAAGGACACTCCAACGGCCAACATCTCGGACCTGCTTTCGACCTGGATCCGACCGGCTGCCCGGACGCCTCATTGGTCGCGGAGCGCGGCCATCGGCTCCACGCGCGCGGCGCGATGGGCAGGAAGGTAGCAGGCCAGCAGCGCCACCAGCATCAGCATCGTCGAAACGCCGACGAAGGTGATCGGATCGTAAGCGGACACGCCGACCAGCAGGCTCGCCAGCAGCCGGCACACGCCCAGCGCGGCCACTACCCCCAGGGCGATGCCGAGGCCCAGCAGCAGAACGGCCTGACCGATCACGAGCCGGAAGATGGTGACGCGCTGCGCACCGAGCGCCATGCGGATTCCGATCTCGTGCCGGCGCCGGCTGGCCGAGTAGGAGACCACGCCGTACACACCCACCACGGCCAGCAGCAAGCCCAGGCCGCCCAGCGCGCCGGCGAACAACGCGCCGAACTTGAAGAGGAAGAATCCGTTGGCTCCCTGGAGTGACTTCTCCATGCTCATGACTTCGTAAACCGGCAGGCTCGGATCGAGTTCGCGCAGCAGGCCCTCGACGGCGGGCGCAAGAGACTCCGGGGGGACGGACGTCCGCACCTGAAGGACGTGGGCCGCATGGTAATCCTGGGTCTGGGGCACATAGAAAAACATCCCCGGAGCATCGAGAAGGCTGGTGATCTTGGCATCGTGCACCAGGCCCACCACGGTAACGAAAGGCCCGGCGGCCGCTTTGTAACTGAAGCGTTGCCCGACCGCGTCGCGGTGAGGCCAAAGCCGCTCGGCCATGGTCTGGTTGACGATGGCGACCGGCTCGGAAGCGGCTGTGTCGGCGTCCGTGAAGGCGCGGCCTTCCAGGATGCGCATGCGCATGGTGGTGAAATAGTCCGGGGTGACGGCGTTCGAAGTCGCGCCCGGCACGTGTTGCGCGGGCGATGGGGCCTGTGCCTCGGCGTAAACCGGGGCGCCGTTGTTGTAATAGCCGAGCGGAATCGAAAACGCGAGGCTGGCCGACCGCACGCCGGGCAGCGTTTGGGTGCGGCGCAGCAGCTCGCGGCAAAGGGCCTCCGCCCGCGGTTGCGTGTAACCCTGCAAGCCCGGGTCGAGACTCACGTTCAGGACGTTGTGCGGGTCGAAGCCGAGGTCGATCGACTCCGCGCGGGTGAGGCTGCGGGTGAACAAGCCCGCGGCCACCAGCAGGATCAGCGAACCGGCGACCTGTGCGATCACCAGGCCGTTGCGAAGCCAGTGCTGTCCGCTTTCACCGATCAGGCCACGGCCGCCTTCGCGCAGAGCCAGATTCAAATCGGTGCGGGAGACGCGCAAGGCCGGGGCGAGGCCGGCGAGGATTCCAGCCAGCAGAGCCACGCCCGCGACGTAAGTGAACACGCGCCAATCAAAGACAAAAGCCAGCCGAAGGGGCAAGTCGCCCAGCGGCCGCAGGCCATTCAGCAGATAGCCCACCGAATTGCCGAGGATGGCGCCGCCCACTCCGCCCGCCAGCGCCAGCATCATGCTCTCGGTGAGGAGTTGGCGCAACAGACGTCCCCGGCCGGCGCCGATGGCGGCGCGAATCGAGATTTCCTTTTCGCGCGCGGCGGCCCGCGCCAGCAGGAGGTTGGCGACGTTGAGGCAGGCCACCACCAGCACCAGCCCCACCATCAACAGAAACACGGTGGCGACCAGCGGCTTCGAATCGGCGGCGGAAGGATCGGGCCGGGCGGCGGGCTCCGAGAACACGCGGATGCGCTGGCCCTGGTCGGCGTGGGGATAGTCGTGCGCCAGCCGCTGGCCGATTACGTTGAGCGCCGCCTGCGCGTGCGAGATGCTGACCCCGGGCTTCAATGTGGCCAGCACGCCCAAATCATGCTCTTCGCGGGAGGTGAGGATATTCGCGCCGGAGCCGAACCCCACCATTCCAATCGGCGCATAACCGTCCATCTCCACCAGGCTGAAGGCGCCGAGAAACTCCTTGGGAACCACGCCGACGACGGTGACCGCCGTGCCGTCGAGGCTGACCGTGCGGCCGATCACCTCGGGGTCGCCGCCGAAGCGCTTCTCCCAATAGCTGTGGCCGAGAACCACTACGGGCCCGGTTTGGGGAGCGTCGCCCTCGCCGGGATTGATCAGGCGGCCGAGCGCCGGATGAATTCCCAGCATCGAAAAGAAATTACTCGGCACGTAGCTCACGATCAGCCGGTCCGCGTGGCCCCGGTAACCGAGCCCGACGATCCTGAGGGCATAACCCGTCATGCCGGTGAAGACGGCGGACGAGTGAGCCTGGTATTCGAGGTAATCCGGATAGGAGATCCCATCGGGATCGGCGTCAGCCTTGCTCTGAACCGCGACCACGGTCAGACGATCGGCGTCCTTCACCGGCAGCGGGCGGAAGAGGAAGACGTTGCCCAGGCTGAACACCGCCGTGTTGGCGCCTATGCCGAGAGCGAGGATCAGCACGGCGACGGCGGTAAAGGCGGCGTCACGGTACAGGGTGCGGAGCGTGTAGCGAATATCCTGGAGAAACGAATCGAGCCACGGCAACCCGCGCGCGTCGCGATGATGCTCCCTGGCGGCCTCCACGCCGCCGAAACGGACCAGCGCGTCACGCCGGGCCTCCTCGGGAGAAAGGCCGCGGCGGATGTTGTCTTCCGTGGCGAAATCCAGGTGTGTGGCGAGCTCCTGGTCGAGGTCGCGATCCAACTCGCGTTTTCGGAAGAAGGCCGCTATATGCGCAAGCAGAGTCCTCATCTCGTTTCGCCTCCCGGAGACATGGCGAGCATGCGGCCCATGACGTCGGCGAGGCGCTGCCAATGGGCGGCGTCGGCGGCGAGCTGCTTGCGCCCGTTGCGGGTAATCGAATAGAATTTCGCCTTCCGATTGTTGTCGGAGGCACCCCAAACGGCTGCGATCCATCCCCGCTGCTGCAGACGCACCAGGGAAGCGTAGATGGTTCCCTGGTTGAGGAGCACCTGGTTGCCGCTGATTTGTTCGATGCGGCGGGCGATGCCATAGCCGTGAAGGGGGCCGATGGCATGGAGCGTTTGGAGGACCATCACGTCCAGGGTGCCTTGGAGGAGGTCCAGCTTTGGATTTGCCATGCAGGCTCCTGTGTCGTTCCCACATAAAGCCTATCACATCTCATGTGGCGACACCACAGGCGCCAGCGGAGCGACACGATCAGCCGGCTAGAGTTCTCCTCTCCACCCGGTTCCGCCCTTAGCTGAGTTGACTGGAAGAGGGCCGTATCACGGCCCGTCAAGCGCCGTTTTCTATCAGGAGCCGCCGCGCAGCAGCGTAGGGCATTCGGAGCGATACCGGCGGCGTCGAGTTTCTCTCAGTTCCAGCCGGTACCGTCGCACCGCGAGCCGGCGCTCGGTGCGCTGCGCCCACCACATCGAAAAATGCGCGTACAGATCAGACAACAGCGAATGCGATGCTTTGTAGGCCATACAAGAAATATATACAGCGACCATCTGTGGATTGATAGCTGCCGGGCAGACGAATCAGTACCGGCAAGGTACTGCGTTAGCGCCGGACATTTCAGCGCATTCGGGCCGCCGTTTTTTGCCGATGTTGTCGCGCAACTCATCGTAATGGCCTGATTCGACTGCGCCTCCCGGTGCGGCATACGATCAGGCGAAGGGCCGCTGAAACTCCCCGGTCGCGCGGATGACCATCCGTATTGACGAGCATGGGGAGACGAACGGCCCAGCGAAATTCTCGCAAGAATCCTTAGAAACAGGCGCACTTCCCGCCGATATGACGAGTTAGAGGCGCGGCAGTGGGCTCAGTCTCATCGATTAACGCTGGCGTATCGGACTTGCTCCAGATCTTTTCCAACTTCGGCGCACCGATATTGTCGTCACCCGCGGTGGTGTCCGCCTTGGAGGCCGCCTCGCCGGCCGATATCGTCCAATTGAGCGTTGCGGCCACGCAGTTGGAAGGCGTGAATGCAATGTTCGGAATCTCGGACGATTCCGATGCGGACACGAGCAATACTCTGGCGAACCTGGAGGTTCCGCAGGCGGTATCCGCCGGCGCCGCACCGACCGCGACGGCGACACCTGCGAGCACTCAGTCAACGGCATCACTGGCGGATCAAGCCGCCAATTACCAGGCGGACCTGCAGGAGGCGGAGGCACAGAGTCTGGTTGGTATCGGAACCACGAACAGTCTATCCGACCTTTTTGCCTGACGTGATCGATCGACGCGGGGAAGCGCCGCGTTCAAAGCTTTCCCAGACGTCGACAAAGGACCGCGATGCAGAGCTGGCCCAGAAAGCGATCATGCCGGCGGGCGGCGTCGTGCGCTCTACTTCTGCAAAAAGAAATTGCCCACGAACATGGCGTCGATGCCGGAGGAGTAGAAGCTGCGTACGGCGTCGCGCGGGTCGGACACCAGTGGCTCGCCAAACAGGTTGAACGACGTGTTGTAAAGCACCGGCAGCCCGGTGGATTCGCCGGCCGCGTGCAGAAGCTTCCAATAGAGCGGGTTCTCGCGCGAGTCAACGGTGTGCACGCGCACCAGGTCGCCGGCCAGGATGGCCGCGGCGAATTTCTCTGCATACTGCGGCCGGACGCGGCCCACCGTCGCGAGGTATCGCGCGTTCGGCCCGACTTCGAATTACTGGCTGGCCAGTTCGGCCGGCACCGAGGCAGCGAACTTCCGCACCGGCTCGCGGTGCTTGATGAACGTGTTCAGGTTTTCGGTGGAATAAGGATCCAGAGGCGAAGCCAGGATGCTGCGGTTGCCGAGCGCGCGCGCGCCGAATTCCATCCGCCCGTGCATCCAGGCGACAATCTTGTGATCGTTCAACTGCGCCACCGCGGCCGAGATCAGTTCTTCGGTAGTCAGCAGGTAATGAAAGTTCAGCTTGCAGTTCTCGAGCACCTGCTTGGTCTCGGCCGCGCTGTAGCCGGCGCCCAAAGCCAGCGTCTCCAGTCGCACGCGCTTTTCCTGGTGGAACAGGTGATGCCAGGTTTCCAGTGCCGCCCCAATCGCCGTGCCCGCGTTGCCGGCCACCGGCTGCACGAAGACGTTTTCGAAGCCGGACCGGTTCTCGAGCGCCGAAACCAGCAGCGCGTTAAATCCCAGTCCGCCGGCCAGGCAGAGGTTACGTCCGTGGCCAGCCAGCCGCATCACCGCGGTTTCGGCCGCCTGCTGGACGCCGGCCGCAATCGGCGCACGCAGCGCTTCCGGAATCGGCGCGCCGTCTTCCAGGCCGAGCGCCTTATAGAATCGGTGTCCAAAACCGCCCGAATGCGGACGCTCCGTGCTGAAGAACGCGCGGTCCACGTGCAGGCCGGCTTCGTCTGCTTTGAGGATCTCCAGGAACAGATCGCGGAAGCGGTCGTCGCCGCACACGGAGAGCCACTGCACCTTGTGCTCATCCACGTTGGCTTCAAAGCCCAGCAACTCGGTGACGCGGCTGTAGACGTCGCACAACGAATCCGGCGAGTAATGTTCCTGCTCGATGGTCATCGCGGCGCCATGGCCGGCCCATCGCGAGCCGCAGCGGAAATCGCCGCCGCGATCGAGCGTCAGCACGGTGGCCTCATCGAAAGGAGAAGCGAAGTATGCCGAGGCCGCGTGCGCCAGGTGGTGCTCCACCAGCGTGATGCGGCTCATCGGAAACTGGGCGCGCAGCCGCAAATAGAAGTCCTTCTCCGGCACCGGCCTTGACACGGCCACCGCGTCCACCTGCTCGGGCTTGGCGCCGGCCAGTTCCAGGCACATCGCGATGGCGCGTTCCGGCAGCGGGTCGCGCCCTCCCCAGTGCATGCGGCGCCGCAGCAGTTTCGATTCTTCCACCGCGGCGGCCAGCTCGCCGTCTTTCAAAATGGCGGCGGCCGCATCGCCCAGCACGCCGCCGATTCCCAGGATGATCACCGGCCGCCCTTTTCCCGCTTCTCGATCTTCGCCCAGGTGTCGCGCAGCGCCACCGTGCGGTTGAAGACCAGCTTGCCCGGCGCCGTATCCGGGTCCACCGAGAAGTAACCCAGCCGTTCGAACTGATAGTGGCTGTATGCGGCTGCGTCCTGCAGGCTGGGCTCCAGCTTGGCGCCGACTACTTCGAGCGAATACGGATTGAGATTGGCGAGGAAGCTTTGGCCTTCCTCGGTCTGGTTGGGATCGGGCTTGCTGAAGAGGCTGTCATACAGCCGCACCTCGGCGTCGATGGCGTGCTCGGCCGAAACCCAGTGGATGGTCGATTTCACCCTCCGCCCATCCGGCGCGTTGCCGCCGCGCGTGGCCGGGTCGTAAGTGCAGTGGATTTCCGTGACCTCACCTTGCTCATTCTTGACCGCGCTGGTGCAGGTGATGAAGTAGCCGTAGCGCAGCCGCACTTCGCGCCCCGGCGAGAGCCGGAAATACTGCTTTGGCGGAACTTCGCGAAAATCGTCCTGCTCGATGTAGAGCACTCTGGAGAACGGCACCAGGCGCGTGCCGGCGGAAGCGTCCTCGGGGTTGTTGGTGGCTTCCAGTTGATCTACCTGGCCTTCGGGATAATTGTCGATCACCACGCGCAGCGGCCGCAGAACGGCCATCACGCGCGGCGCGCGCCTGTTCAAATCCTCGCGCAGGTGGTGCTCCAGCAGGCCCAGCTCAATGGTGCCGGTGGTTTTCGAGACGCCGATGGAATGGCAGAAATTGCGGATCGCTTCCGGCGTGTAGCCGCGGCGCCGTATGCCGGCGAGGGTGGGCATGTGCGGATCGTCCCAGCCGCTCACGTGCCCGTCCTGTACCAGTTGGAGTAACTTGCGCTTACTCAGTAGGGTGTAAGTCAGATTCAGCCGGTCGAACTCGATCTGCTGCGGATGATAGATGCCCAGCGCGTCGCAGAACCAGTCGTAGAGCGGCCGATGGTCTTCGAACTCCAGCGTACAGATGGAGTGCGTGATCTTTTCGATGGAATCCGATTGCCCGTGCGCGTAGTCGTACATCGGGTAGATGCACCATTTGTCTCCCGTGCGATGATGCTCGGCGTGCAGGATGCGGTACATCACCGGGTCGCGCATGTTCAGGTTCGCCGCCGCCATGTCTATCTTGGCGCGCAGCGTGCGCGATCCATCCGGGAATTCGCCCGCCTTCATGCGCTCGAACAGGTCCAGGTTCTCTTCCACACTGCGGTTGCGGTAGGGGCTCTCTTTACCGGGCTCGGTGAGCGTGCCGCGGTATTGCCGCACTTCTTCGGCGGTCAGGTCGCAGACGTAGGCCTTGCCGGACTGAATCATCTGCACGGCCCATTCGTACAACTGGCCGAAATAATCCGACGCGTAGAAGCGGCGGTCTTCCCAATCGAACCCCAGCCAGTGCACGTTCTCCATGATGGAGTCGACGTACTCGGTCTCTTCCTTTTCGGGGTTGGTGTCGTCGAAGCGCAGGTTGGTCTTGCCGCCGAACTCGGCTGCCAGGCCGAAATTGAGGCAGATCGATTTGGCATGGCCTATGTGCAGGTAGCCGTTCGGCTCCGGCGGGAAGCGCGTGTGTACGCGGCCTCCCCACTTATTCGTTTTGAGGTCCTCGAGGATGATATCGCGGACGAAATTCGAAGGGCCGGCGGCGGGCGGGTTGCCCTGTTCGCCGGTGCTAGTGTTGGACGGGTTCATATGGTTTTCAACTTTTCCAAAGCCTGCCCGATTCGTTCCAGGCAGGTCTCGCGCCCCAGCGCTTCCAGGGTACCGAACAACGGCGGAGCGTTCTTGCGCCCGCACACGGCTACTCGCACGGGCTGAAACATCTGGCCG